>UOGD01000277.1_pt1 | contig 16795 bp, 17 predicted proteins | sample 1989731 | NCBI WGS metagenome assembly UOGD01 (sample SAMEA4712198, study PRJEB27164) | hydrothermal vent metagenome | biome: marine basaltic hydrothermal vent biome; feature: marine hydrothermal vent; material: mineral | place: Pacific Ocean | collected 2011-06-14/2011-07-23 | depth 1691 m | reverse complement strand
TTTGAGCAATAACAAACGAACCACCGGTAAAACAAGCATTTACACAATTTAATATGCTCAAGAGCTGGGTTGCTAATTTCTCAAATCATTAATATCCATACCAAGGTCTTTTAGTTCCTTTATTTTGCTTTCAAGCAGATCATTCTGTCTCTTAAGTTCATTTATCTGTTCTTCAATAGCCTTTTGATATTCTAATTGATCCCAATATCCGCGTTCTTCAAAGTAACTTTTAAAAAGCCAGTTGTGCTTTAGCGCTTCCATGTTTTCAGCAAAGGAGCTTAGTCCTTGATGTGCAGTCTCTGTTGATGAAACAAGATTACTGATCATAACTTTTATCGAATCGTAAGTTAGTGTATCATTAATCATTTCTCCAAATAAACCCTCACCATTTTCAATTTTAGCAGAAATGTTTTTGATGGAAAAAATTACAGTATCTATCTCGGTAAAAGTATTCTTTGCCGACTGAATGGTTTCATAAGCCAGATCAGCTATATATTCAAGCGTTTTTGATACTTGATTAAGATCTGTGTTTGCAGTTTGGATCATTTCTACGGTTGTTTCATAAAGCTGATCATCATTAATAAGTTTACTTATAGAACCGTCGCCTTTGTTGACATTATGAACAATTTCGGAGAAATCCTTGGTGATGTCTTTCATATATGAAATAATTGCTTCCGAATCTTCCATTATCTTAGTTATATTCATCGGAGTTTTTGAGTTAATGAAACTACCTTCGCCTGCAACAGGTTGACCCTGCGAACCGGGAGTGATAGAAATTATCTTTTTGCCAACAAGTCCCTCGGTTTGAATTGATGCCTCGCTGTCGATGCGGATAAAATGTCTAAGTTCCCTGTCTATGCGCATAGTTACAATTACAGTACCGGCAGAATCACCAGACAAAACAATACTGCTCACACTGCCAATAGTATAACCGCTTAATCTTACCGGAGCCCCGGAACGCAGTCCTTCAATATTGGTGAACTTGGATTTTATAGTTATGCTTGAAACAAACAAGGATTCTTTATTCCCAATAGTGAATATTGAAATAACTATCAGCACCGTTCCAATAAATATAAAAAGACCTAAACGGGCACCCTCCAATTGTTTTAACATATTATTCTCCTAAACTAAAAACTCAATCATTAATAATTTCATGACTAAAAAAGTTTTTCAAAAATTTATCTTGCGAATTTGTCATCTCTTCAATTGTTCCTTCGAACACGATTTTTCCCTCGTTAAGCATTATAGCTCTGTCGGAAATTATCTCAGCACAAAGCAGATCATGCGTAACAACGATCGAAGTCATCTTCAATTTCTTTTGAAGATTAAGTATTAGAACACTTATTTCCTTCGCCGTTATTGGATCTAATCCTGTTGTCGGTTCGTCATAGAGCATTAATGCCGGTTCTGTAATTATTGATCGGGCAAGCCCAATTCTTTTTCTCATTCCGCCGGAAAGCTCCGAAGGCATTTTATCAACAGCTTCTTCCAACCCAACAAGCTCCAAGGTTTTAATAACTTTTTGGTCAATTTCCTCACGACTAAAATTGAAATTACGTTTCAACGGAAATTCTAAGTTCTCTCTAACACTCATAGAATCATATAATGCTGCGCCTTGAAATAAAAACCCAAGGTTTTTTCTAAACGCATTTAATTTTTTTGTTGAAAACGTGGTAACATTCTCCCCGTTAACAAAAATTTCTCCTTTGTCGGGTTTCAAAAGACCAACAAGACACTTTAACAGAACACTTTTTCCTGTACCGCTCTTTCCAAAAACAACAAGATTCTCACCAACATTTACATCAAAAGAAACATTGTTCAAAACATGAAGATCACCAAAGCTTTTTGTCAGACCACGTATTTCTATCATCCTATCGATGGCCATAACCAAACCGTAATTTTAACAAGAACCATATCTGATATCAAGATCAATAACGATGACATAACTACCGCTGTAGTTGAAGCACGTCCGACGCCTTCGGTTCCGCCGTCGGCTGTAAATCCTTTATAAGCACCCACAACTCCAACAATATATCCGAACAAAAATGTTTTAGCAATACCCGGGACAAAGTCACCAAATGTAATTGAGGCAACTATAGCATTCTTAAAATATATCAGACTCATACTTTCAAACAATATTACAGCGAGGAATCCGCCGGCTAGCGCAATAAATATAACATAGATAGTTAAAATCGGTAGGATCATCGTTGTGGCAAAAACTCTTGTTACGACTAAATATTTGAATGGATTAACAGCCGAAACCTCCATTGCATCGATCTGTTCCGTAACTCTCATTGAAGAAAGTTCCGCACCAATTCCGGAACTTACCCTACCCGCAAAAATTATTGCAGTAAGCACAGGACCTAATTCCCTAATTACAGAAAGCGCAACAGTGGAGGGAAGAAAATCGGTAGCACCGAATCTTTCGAGAACAGGATACGATTGAAGCGAAAGGACAAATCCCAAAATAAACCCCATGATACTTACAATCGGAAAAGTTTTAACACCGAGCTCTATCATGTGTTTTTTTATTTGTTCGATTTCATATGGAGGTAAAAATGCCTGCTTAAAAAACTCAATATTAAAAATTGTAAGGCCCGATAAGTTTGCAAAAAAAGCGTATAGCTTGTCTGATGTTGTCGGATCTTTAATATATTTAATTTGCGGTAGCTTCATTGATTAAGTAATAAAATAATAGATTATACAAAATAATAAAAGTAACTTAATAGTAACATCTTAAAATGATAAAAATGAAATCTTATATAGATTTACCAATAGACTAAAATGCATTTTCAATGTGATCGATAACCGGACGTTCATTGCCTTGAAGAAGAACTCCGACAACATCAAATCTGCAATCGGTATCGGTGATGTCATGTTCAATCAAATATGCCTCGGCAATTTTTCTTATCTGCCTCTGCTTAGCTCTGGTCACACCGGATATAGGGTGACCGAATTCCAAATTTTTACGAGTCTTCACCTCAACAAAGACAAGCACATCACCGTCTTGAGCAACAACATCAATTTCGCCATGACCGTATCTGTAGTTCCGTTTAATTATCTTAAAATTTTTCTCAACAAGAAGATCACATGCATAGTCTTCTCCTTTATCACCGGTGTGCTGTTTATAAGTTGCCATAATTTAATGCCAAATTCTTTTCAGTTTTATTACAGCGTAAATTGATTGTTCGTAGTCTGTCTGACTAATCGACCAATAACCATACAGCAATATAACGATTTTGCAATTGTTTTCATTCTCTTGTTTGGCAAGTTTCTTTACTATGTTCGTATCTTCAAATATTTTCCAGCAGAATATCCTGATCTAAAATATTACCCAAGAAACTAATTCTATGGAAGGAAGTTGGCCCATGATCTTTAATTGCAGCTATATGTTCTTTGGTTCCATACCCTTTGTTTTTATGCCAGAGATATTCAGGGAATTCTTCTGAAGCGATCCTCATAATTCTGTCTCTTGTAACTTTTGCAATAATTGAAGCTGCTGCAATGCTAAAAGACAACGAATCCCCCTTAACAACAGAGAGTGTTTCCAGTTTTGATTCGAATGTTCTATTTCCGTCAATTAAAATCAAATCGGGAGTTATGCTTAAATTATTTATAGCTTCTTTCATTGCCATCATTGTTGCCTGCAGAATGTTTATCTCATCAATTGTCTTTTCGTCAACTATTCCAACCCCATAATTGACAGCATGCTCAATGATAATATCATATAATTGCTCGCGAACTTTTTCTGGAACCTTTTTAGAATCGTTAACTTCTTCAATAACAGTTTTGCTGTCGAAGATTACTGCAGCGGCAACAACAGGACCGGCAAGAGGCCCTCTGCCAGCTTCGTCAACCCCGGCAATAAATTTATGGCCCGTATCTAAAAACTTCCTATCATATTTTTTTAACTTGTTCAAAAATTACTCCCCAAAACAATAGCAATTATTCCAATGATCATATCAAGTTTAAGAAGACTACTCGATAAATTTAAGTTATATCTTGATGGGTCTCTGCGTAGTCTTGATATAACAAAAACCAGAATGCCATTTACAAACGGCATTACAATAATAAAATATTTAACGTTGTATATGTTGAACAAAAAGGGAATTGTCGTTAATAAGATCAGCGTTACACCTGAAACGGTTATAATATTGACAGAATTGACAACACCATATTTTATTGGATAAGTAGAAGAACCAACAGCCCTATCTCCGTCAATATCTTCAATGTCTTTAACAAGCTCCCGCATAAAATTAATCATAAAAGCAAACAAGGCGGGAATAATTCCGCATAAAACATTACCGACAATAATGCTTCCGAAAATAAAAGCTAACCCGGTTAAAAACGCTATAACAGCGTTGCTAACCAATGGGATGTTTTTCAATTTGTACGAATATAAAAAAAGCAGCGCCACAGTTACAAAGGTTATAACAAATAACCACAGACCTAAAAACAAAGAAAGGATCAATGCGGCAAAATTAAATACAAGAGAAAATAAAACCGCAGTTGTTGGCGATACTATTTCAGAAGGAAGAACGCGACTTGGACGGTTTATTCTGTCTGCTTCAATGTCGTAGTAATCGTTAATGAGATTCCCCGAGGCGGTAACTAGCAGCCCAATAATTCCTCCGACAAATATTAGCCAAAGATCATTCAATGTACCGCCGCAGATAAAACATGCGACGACAACCGTAATGAATGTTATAAAACAATTTATCGGTCTGCTCATTTTAATTATTGCCGAAATTGTTTTCATTTAAAACTCACCAATCAATCCAAAATGAATTTTTCCTTTATTGAAACTATCTCCCTCACCGAGAGCATAACTAACCCCAAGCAACCCGAGAGCAGTTTCAAAAGTTATACCTAACCCATAACCTACTTTAACTGCAGAAATCTCTTCTAATCCAAGCGCGGGCAGTTCATTCCGCAGGTAATAACCGATATCAGTGAAGATAAAAGCGTATGATCGTCGACCTAACAAATATCGATATTCCAAATTTGTCCAGAGCACCCTGTTTCCCGCAAACTGGTCTTCGCGGTATCCTCGTAAAGTATTTGTCCCGCCGAACCGATACATATCACTTATCTCAATATTATCACCCCAGATTTCCCTAAAGTGCAAACCGATCGTAGGAACATGCCTGTTGAATATTTTGTAATGTACCACAAAGTCCAACTCAACGCTGTATTGATTGGGCGAAGTGTTCATTGTATCAGGAACATACTCAGCCGGACCGTTGATTTTTTTAGATCGATACTTATACGAATTTAAAAAGAAAATACCACTTGTCGGCACAAGAAAATCATCGCGAGTATCAATTTTTATATTTCCACCACTTGTAAATATGCTTGAGTTATAAACGGTAAAACCTCTGGAATCGGGATCGGTTGGGATTGTATAATCCTGAGAAAAAATTAATGCTGCGGATATTAAGTCAGTTGCAAGAAATACAAAATTTCCACTTAAGAGTCGCTGCACATAAGAAGAGTCCTGCTGCCTCTGAAATAGAAACAGATCTATATTGATTGGAAGCCCTAAAACCCATGGTTCCAAATATTTCAATTCAAGCACTTGCGAATATCTATCGAGCTTATTCCACTTAAATGATAATGCCCTGCCTGTGCCGAATAAATTTCTCAAGTTAACATTAACCAGACCGGTTAAATATCCAGACTCATTATCATCAGCAGGGGGAAAGTAGCCTATGAGACCATCAAAACTATTAGTGCCTCTTTCTTTTACACTTATCTGCAAAACACCTTTGTCCTTTGAATCAAAGTAGTATTTGGGGGTTTCTACAGGCTCGAAAAAATGAAGACGATTTAATTTTACAGGGATCTTATCAATCCTTTCCTGAGAGTATGGTTCGCCTTTTCTCAATCTTAGATTTCTTTTAATTACATAGTCTTTCGTTTTGCTGTTTCCCACAATTACGATTGAATCAATTGTGCTTATCTGGTTTTTTGAAAAACTAATATAAAGATCAACTAGATTTTCATTGCTTGCTGAATCATAAAAAAAGAATGTTGACTCAATATTTATTGAAGCAAAAGGAAATCCGCTGTTCTCAAAGTGATCAAGAAGTTCTGAGAAGGAGGCCTCCAGTTCATCTATTACAAAAGGGGAGCCTTTCAGCCTTTCGAATTTTTCGTTTACCAGTTCCATGTCAAGTGAATCAAGATTGGAAATTTCAATATTGTTTATATATGTTGGATCGCCTTCGTCAATCGTTATGAGATAATTAACGGATTGCGAGTCCGGACTAATTTGTGAAACAATATCTTTGAAATGAAAATTATAATAGCCGTTTCGCATTAATCCGTTTGCAACCCTGCTTTTAATGGAATCAATAGTTGTGTCGCTGTATTTCAAAGTTTTAGGCTGCAGCCAATAGTCATATTCTGATGCGGAAAAATCATGATTACCCGTTACTTCGATTTTATCAACCTTTTGAGCAGCAGAATTGCTGAACAGAAAACACAGAAGAAAGAGAGATAAAACTGATTTAGTATGTTGGTGAATCATCTATCAATTTTAATTTTTTACCGATTGATGTAACTGTGATCTGTCGAATAAGCTTTTCCGTTTCCTCCAATGTTGAAGTGCATACACCCCACTTTGAAGCATTTAAAGCGCCTAAAGCCACTGCATTTTTTGCGAACTCATTAAAGATCAATGCTTTTTCTATACCGTGAGCAATTCCGGCTACAAATGCATCCCCGCTGCCGGTTGAGTCAACTTCATCAACGGACGGCGAATCAATTTTGTAAACAAAATCAAATTTCGAAGCATACGTTGGATTATTTCCGTCAGTTAAAAAAGCAAGCTTAATTCCTTTTTGATAAAGCTCTTTAAGAAAATTGGTTTTGTTTTTCTCTGTGGAAAGATCGACAGAGAGAGACTTCTCAACCTCCGAAACGTTATTATGAAGAATTGTCGGAACCGCATTAATACACGACTTCATATGGCTCCCATAAGTGTCGAGGATTGACATTTTATCAAGCCGATTAGCCATGTCAATACCGAAGGAAAAGATATCATCCGCTTCTACACACGGAGTACTGCCAGAGAAAACCACGATAGAGCAATTCTGTATCATCTTCTCCAGCTTTGACTTAAACTGATCAACCTCACTTTGAGATATAACTCTATTCGGTTCAAAAAAAGTAGTCAATCTTTTCGGATTGGTTTCAACAATCAAAGTCGCCGCCCTAGTTTCTGATTTAGTTGATATCGCGGTAAGGTTGATTTCTTCTTCAGCCATTATTTTCCGTAGAGCCTTACCGTTATTCCCTCCAAGAAAAGTTAGGGCGATGTTCTTAATTCCGAGATGGTTTAATTGTCGGCTTACGTTAATTCCCTTGCCGCCGGCTTTAAATTCATGGGATGTACTTCTGTTAGATTTTCCTAAATCTATCGAATCAAAGTAGAGCCGATTTTCTAAAAGAGGATTTAAAGTTACTGTTAAGATCATAGCAGTTGAAAGATAATGTAAAATTAGAATAAAGAGAAAAATTTATTGTCTATATCTATACCAATCCCCATAATTGAAATTCAGCAACTTATAATCACCGAAACCCGTTTCGTCAACAAAATAGAAGCGCTGATTGATACTATAGTAATCCCAAATTTCATAAGGCTTGCTGTCATATTCAAACGGATGCCTTTCAACATTATCCGGAGGACCAAGTGTAATATAGATCATTCCCATATCGGTTCTCCAGCCGGGATAGTAATTTTTAAAGTGCTTATTGGCATAACTGACCCGGCGATAGTATTCATTAAGAACCTCATTGTCAATCGTATTCGGAGAAGGGTCTTTGCTCTTCCAATAGTCCTTGAATTTTTGAAGTCTTTCTTTAGGATCTTTTATATCCTCGATCTCATTACGTACGGAACTACCTGCGATATAGATCATTTCGTCAATCGCCTGGTCTAAATCAGTAATTGAAGCAGGAAAGCCATAAATTCTAGAAACAAAATATTTTGAAGTACCGGTAATTGCATCACCGTCGGAATCAACAGCTTTGGCGATCAGTCTATATTTGCCTAAACCGTTTTTAATATCGACTAATTTGTGTTTTATAAAATTAGTTCCTTTTGATACATCTTGTGTTATGGACTCACTGTAAATTATATCTTCTTCTTTATCCTCAATCTCATATTTCAAATTCAGGGTCTGGTTTTTGTTGGAATATATCTCGTAGAAAAAGGAAATGGTTGAATCGCTACTTGTTACTGAATTGGAAATATTGGGAATTATCTGACTATCAACCTCAGATTTAATAAACACTAAATCGCTGAACTGAAGCGGCTTATCGAATTCACGCAGTTTTACTTTTGCGTTAACTGTATAGTCTTTTTTAGAGTCTTTATCATATAAGTTGCACTCCAACGCATAAGTCTCCGGATCGAAGTCAAATGATCTGTAGTCATACTTAAAATTATTTTCGGATGAAGCGGCTTCAAAACTCGAGGCTATAATTTTTGAATTCCAAACTTTTTCAAACTTAAGATCTTCCTTATCCTCATCATAAAAAGAAAGAGTCACAGTATACTTAGCAAGAAACTGTCCTTTCTTTTTTATAAACTGGAGATTTTTATAAGGAATTTGGATGAATACATCCAGTCGTGATTTGCCGGGTTTATCAGATTTATAATTAGCAGCGTCGATATAAAACCCAGGAGAGCCGGTAACAGAAAGAACCCCCTGCGAGTACTCTACTTGACCCCACAAAGCAGTGCTTATAAAAAATAATATTAAAACAAATTTTTTCATGTAACTTCTAACTTATTTCACTAACAATTTAGCAAATAAATCATAATCATTGCAATCTATTATTTCAGTACTATAAATTTTTCCAATTTCCGCATTGTTTTTTTTACTATCAATTAATACTTCGCCATCAACTTCAGGCGCATCTTTTACTGATCGACCAACATAGTATGTATCTTCTAAACCATCTATAATAACATTTAGTTCCCTACCAATTAAACTTTCATTTTTCTGAAGAGATATTTTTCTTTGTATTTCCATTAATTCGCCACGGCGGTTTTCTTTTTCTTTTCCCGGAATTGGATCTCCCAGCTCATAGCCTGTCGTATTTTCTTCCTGTGAATAATTGAATACTCCAACTCGATCGAACTGAACTTCTTTTACAAACTCACAAAGTTCATTAAAGTCTTTTTCAGTTTCCGTTGGATATCCGACAATAAAAGTAGTACGTAAAGTTAAATTCGGGATTTTGGATTTTAACTTTCGAACCAGCTCTTTTGTTCTGCGGGAACTAATTCCTCTTCGCATTGATCTTAACACATTATCCGAAATATGCTGAAGGGGCATATCAATATAGTTTAATACTTTCGGGTTTTGTGCGATCTCTTCAATTAAATCATCGGGGAAATGAGAGGGGTAAGTATAAAGAAGCCTTATCCATTCGATCCCGCCGATAGCGCTTAATTTATTCAAAAGTTCAGCTAGATCTCTCTTCCCATAAATATCAATCCCGTAATCTGTAGTGTCCTGCCCGATAATGATAAGCTCTTTCACACCTTTTCTAGCTAGGGAGTTTGCCTCTTCAAGCAGTTCTTCTATCGGTATTGAAATATAAGCGCCCCTGATCAAGGGAATAGCGCAAAACGAGCAAGGATTATCGCACCCCTCGGAAATTTTGAGATATGCATAATGCTTAGGAGAAGTAAGCTCGCGCTCGCCAAGCAATTCTGTTTTTAAGTCACCGCCGAGTTCTTCAATTATTCCCTTGTAATCTTCGGTGCCGAAATATTTATCAACTTCGGGGATGTCGTTCTTAAGCTCAAATTCATAACGCTGAGATAAGCACCCAGCAACAATTACTTTTTTAACTTTATTCCCTTTCTTTAATTCTGCCGCCTCGAGTATTGCGTTTATCGATTCTTCTTTGGCTGTATCAATAAAACCGCATGTATTAATTATTACGGAATCCGCATCATTCGGATCGTCAACCAGTTCAAAATCGTTTATTTTTAACTGAGCCATCAGCCGTTCGGAATCAACAGTGTTCTTTGAACAGCCCATTGTTATTACGCTTATTTTTTCTTTCATATGTTTTCTGTTTCTTTTAACAGCAAAGGCGCTAAGAATTTATTTTATCTCTTTTGAGCGAAAGAAGACTTTCGCTCTACAAATAAATAATTTAGTGTTGTAAAGATAAGGGAAAATACCAAGAATTATGAGCAAGTAATTTTTAAAAGAAGGCAAAGTTTTTACACCAACATAAATTTTCACTTTTAAAAAGTTAGAGTTAATTTTAACTCTGTTTTTATAAGCGTTATTTAAATAGGAATTAAATGAAAACCTCAAACAGAATAATTCGTAATATCAACTTTCAATCTTTTGTTTCGGATCTGTCTTTTCACATTTGTCTTTTCATATTTGTTCTTTTGCTGCTAACATCTTGCGACACAACCGAACCGCCAAGCAGCCACAAGCTAACACTTACGGAAGAAGATGCAAGCTGCACGGAAGCGTGGCTGAACTTAAAACTTGATAATATATCTCTACCAACAGAAGTTAGTTTAAAGCAAAACGATTCAACAATAATTACAGCCACAATAAACAGCAGCGACACAACTCTCTATATAAAAAACTTATTACCGAACAGAACATATTCCTTTTATTCCACCATCTCATCGTTCCAAAATTCCTCAGCTATTAAAAGCAATAACGTAAGCATTACCACCATGGACACTACTTCCCACGACATAACATGGGAAACATTTACAATTGGAGATGGGGGACTGCTAAGAGACGTTGCAGTAATAAATGAGAACAACATTTGGGCAGTTGGTGAAATACATACCGCAGAAACAGACCAATTTGACAGCAATGGAGTTTGGGTGCAGCCTTACAACGCCGTGCATTGGAACGGAGAGAAATGGAAGTTAATTAGAATAGGTGGTTATGGATATTGGGCGTATAGTACGGTTTTTGCATTCGAAAGCGATGATGTTTGGTTTGATGGTACGGTTCAATGGGACGGACAAAAATATACTGCACATATGAATAATTTTCCGTTAGAACCGAATGGAGATGGTTGGATGGTTTATGGAATGTGGGGCACGTCAAGTAAAGATTTTTATGTAGTTGGTAATGGGGGTAATATAGCCCATTACAACGGAAACAGTTGGAAAAAGATAGAGAGTGGGACAGATGTAGATTTAGTAGATATATGGGGAAGTTCTGATGGTAAAAAAATATGGGTATGTGGTAATGATGATTTTAAACCAACGGTATTGTTGAAAATAGTAAACAAAAAAGCAGACGTTCTATACAGTAGTAGTGATAATCGATTTTCTTATAATTTTAATCAGTTATCGGGGGACTTTACAAGTATTTGGACAAACAAAAGTAATTCCTTATACATATTAACGGCGTATGACCTTTATCGAATATACAAAGATAATATAAGTAGACCAACCCCTTTATGGAAAAACAGAGAACAAATAGCAACACGGAAAGCAAGAGGAACAAGTAGCAATAATATTTTTATAGTTGGCGAGAATGGTTCGCTTAGCCATTATAATGGTGTTAGTTGGAAAACATATAATGAGTTATCTAAAGGATTTAGAGAATATAAAAGTATATCAGTTACTAAAAACATTATAGTAGCGGTTGGTGAAGACAAAATCATAGTTTCAACAACAAAAAAGTAAAGGTAAAAGATAAGGAGTCGTACCGCTATAGAAAAATTAAGTAATTAAAAAACCTCCCCGGCAATGACGGTACCGGAGCAGCCTAGAAATACAAAAGGGTGCATTGGTAATAACAGCTTAGCAAGCGGGATTTCTTTTTTAGAATCTAATGCTAGTTTTAAAAGCCTAGCTTTTCAGATTAATTCAAAAACTTCTCCAAAATGATTTGCAGATTTTATAACTTAACTATTAAATAAAATTAATAATGACAAAGAATGTAAGTGAAACTAGCAAGTAAAATTCAGAGCAGAGATATTGACATTATCGGTTTTCCTATGGACCTAGGCGCTGACAGACGCGGCGTTGATATGGGGCCATCGGCGCTTAGGATTGCCGGTATAGGAAACAAACTGGAAGGGCTTGGTTATCAAGTGTCAGATTTGGGTGATGTGATAATCAGAAACAAGGAAAGACAGAAGGTAAAATTCACAAAACTTAAGTACTTGAAAGAAATTGTTAAAACCTCCGAAATGCTTGCAAAAAAAGTAGAACGATCTTTAAACGCAGGGCATTTTCCCCTTTGTCTCGGCGGTGATCACTCCATGGCTCTGGGATCAATAGCGGGAATTGCTGCGCATTGTGAAAAGCATAATAAACGTTTAGGCGTTATCTGGATTGACGCACACGCAGATATGAATACAGATGCAACAACTCCATCGGGCAATATTCACGGAATGCCGGTCGCCGCATCGCTTGGGTTGGGAAGCAAAGATCTTACAAATATCAAAGGGATAACTCCAAAAGTAAACCCCGAGAATTTTCATCTGATTGGGATCAGAAGCATTGACACACTGGAACGCAAATTGATCAAAGAGATAAATCTTCCTGTTTATACAATGACAGATATTGATAGGAAAGGCGTATATTTTATTATCAACAAGATCCTAAAAGAACTAAAAAAAAGTGTTGATCATATCCATGTAAGTTTCGATCTTGATTCTGTTGATCCGGCGACAGCGCCGGGAGTTGGAACACCGGTTCCCGGCGGATTGAGCTATCGGGAAACCCACTTGATAATGGAAACAATAGCTGAGTGCGGCTGTATGGCGTCTTTTGAAGTTGCTGAAGTTAATCCGATTTTGGATGACAAAAACACCAGCGCAGAATTTGCAGCCGAGCTTGTTGCATCCAGCATGGGAATGAGGATACTTTAAATACTCAATAAACTTATATTAAAAAAGTAACAAATTTATGCAGAATACATTTGACGAAAAACCGAAACCCGAAAAAGGATATAATCTTTTTGACGATGATGTTCCGTATGAAAAAAAACGTCTATTAAGATCAAAAGATAATAGAATATTCTTTGGTGTCTGCGGGGGATTGGCTGAGTATTATGAGGTGAGCAAAACCTTGGTTCGGCTTCTTTTTGCAATAGCTGTCATGTTCGGGGGATTAGGAGCTGCGGTTTATTTGATCTTGCTTGTTTTCACACCGTCAAAAGACCCTAAAGAAAAAATCGAAATCAGTCACAGGGCACAGCACAAAAACGCTAAAGCCTTATTTGGGATTGTTCTGATTACGGTTGGGCTTTATTCAATTATACTGCCGACAAATTTTTTCCCATTAGCATTTATAGTATATATCCCGATGAAAGCAATTGCCCCTATAATATTTTTAGCTGCCGGCGTTTGGATTCAGAAATATTACCGATCCGGAAAAAACGAAAATTTGGAGCATAAATTTTACAGACCAACGCGCGGACGGCTTTTAATGGGGGTCTGTGCAGGGCTGGCAGAATATTTAGGAGCATATGTTATTGTTGTACGACTTCTCTTTGTCGTTTTCGCCTTTGCTACAATGGGGATAGGCGTATTGTTGTATTTTTTAATTGCATATTTATCAAAACAAAAAAGCGTTGTTACAATTGAACAGTAAAGTATCGCCATTGGCATTAACTCTTATAGTTCTGGGCATTTTACTGCTCCTTAAATTAGCGGGCGAGGTAACAGTGCCTTATACTGACATTTATGGAAACATGCTTCTCTTTTATGGAATAGTTTCTGTTTTTATGAATATGGGAAAACAGAATAAAGGAGGTTTGTTCGTTGGTGTTTTATCGTTTATGATTGGTGTTCTCTTATACGTGCTGAATCATTTAGATATTATGTCAACAAACCGCATGGTACTCCCCGCCTTCTTTTATATTTTAGCTTCGAGTTTTCTTTTTCTCTATTTCGATGACTTTTCAGAGAAAATATTTTTGTTTATTTCGCTCTTTTTGATTTTAGCAGGATATCTTTCGAGCGTGTATTATGATTCATCGGAGTTGATAAGGTTTTCAGCAGAGAACAGCAAAATAATTTTAAGTCAATGGGAATATTTGTTTATAATTATTGGTCTTGGTGTTATTGCCGATAGAAGAGGATGAAGCTATTTCCTCTTTTGGTTCTTGTCCAATGTTTCGGTTAATGCCCCGAACAAATAAGTTTTTCCCCACGGCTTATCAACGTCCGCCTTCTCTTCTTTTGTTATTCTGAATAAAATCACTTTATCAGTTGATATGTGAGGAATCTGTGGGATCTTAATATACTTCTGTCCCTGTGTGATCTTAAAAGAGTAAAGCGGAATTTCCACATTATTATTGAACATCCATAAACTGTAGAATTTGTCCTTTTCCAGCGCAGGCAGTTTGTTTACATCGAGAAGACCTTCGCCCGCATCAAAAGAAACAAACAGTCTTCCGGAGCTATTTGGACTGCCTTTTCCTCCGATCAAATGAACGATCTTGATATTGGGGTTGTTAAAGAAGTTGATGAACTCCATATATTCCGAAATAAATGTTTTTGCGGTTGAAGTTTCCAAATCAATCTTTGCCAATTGATGCTTCATCGACTCTACTTTGTTGTTCAGCTGCAGAGTCTCATCAGAAATTAGATATGAAAAATAGATCAACCCGGCTAACAGTATAAAATTAAAAAACCAAAATAATTTTGAGAGTGAATTTTTCGGTTCCTCGATCTTTTCATGTTCAAGCTCAAGTTGCGGTTCTTCATCTTCTTCAATTGGACTTAGTTCAACCGAAGCGTTTTCCGGTTTTTCAGCCATCGTGGGCATTTGAATCGGCTGGATATCTTTGACGGGTTCTTCTCTCTTTAGAATTTTTCTTCTATCGGGTAGAGCGCCTTCCAGAATCTTTTTGTGAATATCCAACAGGTTGTTACCAAGAGAATCTTTAAGCTCTTCAGGCGGAACGATTATTTTTAGTGTGACCGGCAATAGCGATATAGCGGTCTGAAGCTGACCCAGTTTTCCCTTTGGCAAATATCCGCCGGTCAGTTTATGCTTTTTAAAATACGAGTGATTCTCTTTATCCATACACCCAACCGCATAAGCAGCTATCATCTCGTTCAAGTCATTATCTTTAGCCGCCTCTTCAGCAGTGCTGAAAAGATTGTCTCTTAAGTTAAAAAGAGACATCATTATTTTAGAACGAATCGTGCCGATTGGAATATTCAGCTTAACTGAAATGTCGTTAACAGTAAATCCATCATAGTACGAAAGGAAAAGGACATATTTCTGAGCCTCGGTCAGTTTTTGTATTGCTTCTTTAACCGAAGACTCTCTTTTCAGGGCAGAAGAAAGATTAAGCGGCTCAATATCATCATCAAGATCGGGCATGATGTAAAAATCTTCATACTCATCTTTATCTAATGATTTATCAACTTCTTCGGAATGTTCATTCCGATTGAATTCAACTGCTTTGTTGCGCGCCAAAGTGATAAGCCAAGTGTATGTGTTTCCAGTATCAAAATTAAAAAGATCGGTTTTTCTCCATACGGTAACAAAGACATCGATCAATATTTCTTCCGCCGAATGGGCATCGTTGACTATTCTTGTGATCAGCGAAAACAAAATGGCGGAATATCTAAGATATAGTTCTTCGATAGCATAGGGATCGTATTTCTCGATCTTAATAAATAGCTCAATATCGGAGAGGTCTTTGTAGTTTTGCACCTTCAACACACAATGTTAAGTAATATTTAAAAGTAAAGTTTAGAACAGTAAAATGCAATAAGTTGGACGCTGTATACTAAATTACTTTTTTAAAAAGATTTTAAAAGCTGAAGAAAATCATCCGCTGAATTATCATGCACAGCAATGATTTTATTATTACCGGATTGATATGGTTTGCCGTCAAAATTATAAATTATAATTCCGGCTTCTTGAGCTATCAGCAGACCGGCAAGCATATCCTCAAACTCACTTTTATAACTGATCAGCACATTGATCTTTTCTAATGCAAGCAGACACCAATCCAAAGAGGGCGCCCACATTTTTAAAACTCTCGAAAATTTGCTGGATAGAATTTGTTCAATCTTTTGTGCTTCAATGTCAGAAGTGCTATTAACTTTGGCATGTCCTTTAATGAATGATAATATTGAATAGGATGTTTTGTTCTCATTGCTAGTTTTAATTTTCTCGCCGTTTAGAAATGCACCGTATCCTTTAAGAGCACTGAAAAGTTGATCGGTAACAGGGTTGTAAACAACTCCGAGAAGTATCTCGGAATTTTCAACCAATGCAATAGAAACCCCAAAATATGGAATGCCGGCAAAATAATTATTGGTGCCGTCCAGAGGATCGATATACCAGGTAAAACTACTTTGGTTATTTATTTTACCAAGCTCTTCCGAATAAATATTATGAGATGGGAAAATTTTCCGAATCTTTCTGATGATAATATTTTCACTTTCCTTATCTACGTCTAAGCTAACATCAGCTTTTGATTTATAAGTAGGAATATGTTCTTCACCGAATTGGTTTAACAAAAAAGTCCCTGCTTCTTTTGCAGAGTGAACAGCAACTTCAAGATAAATATTCAATTCGTTCATTTTAATCAGCTTGGACAATTTTATAAACTTGATCACGCGGTCTTACCAACTCATCCAAGTAAAAAGTTACTTCTTCACCCTTTGCAGCGGAGTTGATCTGTTTGTTATTCTGCACCATTGCCTGAAGCGTTGTTTCTACCAGTCCTGTTGTATTTCCCGTTATATAAATTGAATTGCTGATCTCAAGATCTCCGGCTTCGAGTTTAATGTGTGCGATCTT
>UOGD01000162.1_pt1 | contig 16825 bp, 11 predicted proteins | sample 1989731 | NCBI WGS metagenome assembly UOGD01 (sample SAMEA4712198, study PRJEB27164) | hydrothermal vent metagenome | biome: marine basaltic hydrothermal vent biome; feature: marine hydrothermal vent; material: mineral | place: Pacific Ocean | collected 2011-06-14/2011-07-23 | depth 1691 m | reverse complement strand
GCTTTAGTGCTGCTGCCAATTTTAATTTTGTCTTCATGAATTACTTCGCGGTAAGCTTCGGCGTATCCTTGCTCGTTATCTACATCCCAGCCAAGAGCTTTGAAGAATGGGTTTATATAATCAACGCGTGTTTGATGTTCGTTGTATCCGTTGCGTTTGTATTCATCAACATGTTCGGCAAATCGTTCAACCAGTTCCGAAATCTTTTGATATGCTTGTTCTTTCGTTATCTGCATTTTTTTGATCTTATATGAAATAACAAAACTATATTATTGATCTATTTAATCCAAATTACATTTTTAATTTTGCCGCGAATACGCTAATATATTCGCGAATTAGCGGCTAATTATTTTCAATTATTTTAATTTCTTCTTCTGTTAATCCGTAAAGTTCATACACCATTCTTTTACTGGTTTGCCCACTCAAGCGCAGGTGTAACCCATTCCTTAAATGGTGAATATAATATTCCGTGCCCAAGTCCTAATTTGACCTCGATTTCCTTATATTCTTTAAGTCCATCGCTTCTTAATATGTCCAGATAACCTTTACAGCTTCCGGCAATCTCATCGTTAATATCGTATATATAAAGAACTTTTCCCCATAACTTTATTTTATTATCCTTCCAGAATTTTGCCATATGTCTATTGCAGATTGCCATGATCACATATTTTATTTTGTCATTTTTAAGCGTATTGGAAACCAGGACGGCAATTCCGGCTCCTTTTGAAGCCCCTATTACCGTGATATTGCCTGGCGGGACTCCCGATGCTAGTAATGAATCAATTTGTGCGGCAACTTTTTGTGAATAGTTAAATATATCCGTGTTTTTTGGACGGGGTTCGCTTATTACTTCAAAACCAGTTTCAGCAAGAGAATTTAATATTTTTTCATATTCATAAATCCCATATTTTTTGCTTTCGGGACGGACCCCATATTCTTCTATAATTCTTCCGTGCAAATAAAAAAGATATTTTTTCGATGTATCTACTTTAGATGGAACGTGGTTATAGATATTCTGACCGAATAGATTTGAACTTAAATAAAAAATTATTATTAATAATAAAGGTTTGATCATTGATCTTTTCCTCTTATTTAGTTTGCATTTAACTGTTTGAATAAGTGCGTTTAGCATTCATACCAATCGAAATTTAAGCGGAAGTAATAGCGGCAGAGGGCTAATACTCATTATTTTCAATTTGCTGTTAAGCAAAGTATTTTTATTTCATCGTTTACTTTTGCTTATACATCAATCTCAGGATCACCTATGATATTTATAATTGATTGTCTCTCCCTATTGACAATTAGTTTTGTTACATCCGGACGAGAATAATGCCCGATAGGATCAAAGTTCTGTCGTTCTTCCAGCACACGGTTAAAATCTATAGTGCTGATGATCAATTTTTCTTTTTCCAGAACTGGTGCAACTATCCACTCTCCATCAGGACCCGCAATGCAAGACCCACCATTAGCTAGTATTGGAGGCGCCTTTTTCAGAATTATTTCTAAATGCGGTGTATCGCTCGGAAAATCTTCAATCCTCATTAAACCGGAAACGGATACTACGAACGATCGAGATTCTTTAGCAATAAATTTTGTGACATCAACTGTGTTACGGTCGGAACCTGGCCACACAGCTATATGTAGATTTTCTCCTAAACCATAAAGCGCTGTTCTGACAAGCGGCATCCAGTTTTCCCAACAGTTCAATCCGCCGACACAAAAGTTTTTTATATTATGAACCTGTAATCCATTACCGTCACCGGCAGCCCAAGTTAAACGTTCTTCATAAGTAGGTTGCAGTTTCCTGTGAACAGATTTAATTCGTCCATCTGAATTGATGTAAACTAAAGAGCAATACAAACTGTGACCGCCTCGATCTTTCGCTCGTTCAATTATTCCTAGGTAAATAGCAATGTTATATTCTTTAGCTAGTTTGCATATCCCATCCAGTTCGCCGGCTTCAATTTGTATTGAATTCCTGATGTAATGTGCGTGCATCTCCTTTTGCACAGTCGAGTTAAATTCAGAACCATTTGTTAAGGACAGCCAAAAAGGATAACCCGGCAGCAGCCCTTCGCCAAAGACAATAAGTTGGCATTTTTTAGATCCTGCATCACCAATAAATGATCTTACTTTATCGATCGTTTTTTCTTTATTCAACCATACAGGAGAGATCTGAGCCATTCCTATTTTTAAAGTATTTTCATTCTTCATTTTTTCATATTCCCCAATACTTTCCCCGATAAAAACATAGGAACTAGCGGCTAATATTATCTATTGTTTATATTACTTAGTTTCTTCTATACCATTAGCGTGTAATGCAAAACGACCTTTATCACGCCCATGAACTGGTTCTTGCTCTGACCAGGACCATACGCCAAATTTAGTTTTTTGGTAATCTGAAAAGGCTTCTTCTATTTCAGTTTTAGTATTCATCACAAAAGGACCATATTGTGCAACTGGTTCGTTAATAGGTGTTCCTTGAAGGAACAATAAATAAGCATCTTTGTTCCCATTCGTTATTTCTATTTCTTCACTCGGATTAAGCTCAATAAGATGATATCCTTTTATTGTTTGGTTCTCTATATTGATTGTATGACCTCTGTAAAAGTACAACGTTCTATTTACTTCTCCGGTTGCTGCGGGTAACTTCCAATTTGCATCAGCTTCCATTTTTATTGTAAAAATGGCGACATTATTATTTGAGTCTGATGCCCAGGAGTCAGGCGTAGGACTAGGGGAGTGAACACCGTTTAAGTTTCCAGCTATGACATTAACTTCTGTCTTTTTCCCATTCATATCTGTTTCCCGAACCGTCGGGATCATATCTTGCCACAGCATTTTAAAATGAGGTTCAACAAACTTATTGGCTTTAGGTAAGTTTAACCACACTTGAAAAATTTCTAAAGGATTTTCCTTATCCTGGTACATTAAAGGAAACATCTCTGAATGCTGGATACCTTTCCCTGCAGTCATCCATTGTACATCCCCGGCACCAAATCTGCCGGCAGCGCCTAAAGAATCAGAGTGATCAACAAATCCTTCTTTGTTTATTGTAATTGTTTCAAAACCTCGGTGCGGGTGAACTGGAAAACCAGGAACTGAACTTCCATGGTACATTCGCCAACCGTCTTTTATAGTGAAATCCTCTCCAATATTTCTGCCTTTTAAGTCTTCTGAATCAATACCCATTTTCTCATTCCCTTTTGGATATTTATCCCTATGGTGTGCGCAAAATAAAAATGGGTCTTTCGTTTCCCAAGGAAATCTTAATGATTTGACATTTATTATTTTTTCTGCTTTCATTTTTTATACTTTTTTTATCAGATGTTTTTTTCAATTTGTCTATTCTGTATAAACTATTTTACTGCTACTATAACATAAAATTGCAGTCCATGAATTATAAAAAAAGATAATGCTATTCATACAATATAAATTATTACTGAAAGTTTACCTTTGAAACCTTTTCCGATTGCTTTTTACAAAGCGACTGATAGCATATCTATTACTTAGTTAATAGTTTTATCCAGCAATTCAATAAGATCGTACTTTGAAAATGGTTTGGAAATATAATCGGCAAAACCAGCATGCAGATACTTTTCTCTATCTCCAACCATTGCATAAGCCGTTACTGCGATAATCGGCACGTCTTTATATTCATCCATCTCTTTAATAATTTCAGCTGCTTTAGTACCGTCCATTTCCTTCTGCAAGTTGATATCCATTAGGATAGCGTCATAAACTTTATCTTTGGCTTTTATTATTCCTTCTTTACCGCTTGATGCACAATCAACTTCGTAATATTCTTTTAAAAATAGCGGTACCACTTTAATAGCAATTCTATCATCTTCAACATAAAGCAACGTTTTTAACTTTTCATTTACTCTTCTTATTTTTGGCGCGCCTGTATATTTTTTATAAGTTTTATTTTCTACCGCAGTCAGATCAGAACTCACATGAATCGGTATAAGCACGGTAAAAGTTGAACCTTTCCCATCTACGCTTTTTAAGTTTATCTTTCCGCCAAGTTTATGCACAAAGTTACTGGTTATGGTTAAACCTAATCCTGTGCCATCGTAAATTCTAGCTGCACCCTCACTTACTTGTCTAAATTCTTTCCAAATTAAATCATGCTTATCTTTTGGAATGCCAATACCCGTATCCTTAACCTGAATTTTTAAAAATGTATCATCTTTATTTACAGAAATCGTTATTCCTCCTTCATCTGTATATTTAACCGCATTATTCACCAAATTTGCTATTATCTGGATAAACATTCTTTCGTCGGTTTCGGTTATTAAGCTTTCAAGTTCACTTTCAAATTTTAGGTATATATCCTTTTGGGATGCAAGTTTCTCAAATGTGTATATTGTTCTTTTGATAAGATGAATAATATCAATTTTTGTGAATTCAACCATGATCTTTTCGGTCTCAATTTTTGTGAGGTTCAATATCAAGTTCAAAGAATTCATCAATTTATTGCCAGCTTCATGAATGAATGATGCGTATTCCTTCAACTCCGGCTGTTCTATTTCATCCTCTAGTATTTTGCTAAAACCTATAATTCCTACCATTGGTGTTCGGAGCTCGTGACTCATATTTGCAAGAAAATTTGATTTTAATCTGTTTGCTTCTTCAGCTTTTTCCCTGGCTTCTATTAACTCGTTTCTGGCTTTAACTTTTTCGGTTATATCTCTCCAAACAGTATGCAGAATTTTCTTCTTCTCATCTACAGATACAGCTGTGAGGAGTACTTCAACCGGAAAGATCTCTCCGTCAGCTTTTTTATGATACCATTCAAAACGGTGACTCCCTTTTTTAATAGCGAGTTTCATTATTTCTTCAGCTTTATCGAAAGAACTTTTACCATCTGGCTGGAAATTAGGTGATAATTCGGAAGGATGTGTAAAAAGGAGTTCTTCTTTACTATTATACTTAAGCATCGTAACTGTGGAATCATTACAGTCAACAAATCTATCGTTTTCAATTATCAATATTGCATCATCTGATTTCTCAAATAACTCCCTGTACTTTTTTTCAGACTCTCTAAGAAAAAGTTCTGATTTTTTTCGTTCAGTTATATCAATACCTAAGCATACAAAGTAATCCAGTTCATCACCAATAAGAATGGGTGAGCCATGCCACTCTGTTGTTAGAATACGACCGTCTTTAGTGAACAAATTACATCCGACAAAAGTGTGCTGATGGATTCTAGATAAATTTAGGAATGTTTCTTTTAGTTCGTCTCTATCCTGGGGAGGAACAAAATTGTTTAAATAATCTTTACCTATCACTTCTTCTTTCTTATAACCTAGAGCATTTAGCATTGTTTCATTCATCATCTTTACTTTTCCGTCTGGTTTAATAGCAACGAAAAAGGCTGGGTTTGTTTGAATTAGAGTATTACTAAAATCCCGCTGAGTTTTAAGTTCTTCAATTAACTTTTTATTTTCTTCTATCTGTTCATTGGAACGAGAGTTGTTTTTTAAGTTTGATCCTTTTTCATTAGAGGATTTATCTATCATTAAAATTCCTTTGGCCCTTTAACTGCCGTGTTTTTAACATAACCATTAACTTTGATGACTAACAGATGTAAAACAGCATTATAAATTGTATGTTAGTTCCATACTAGGTACGGTTTATCTTTATAAAATAATGCAATAAAATATGAGAAATAATTATGAATATCAATCATAATTAGTGGGGGTATAATTATTCGGGAGTTGTATAGATAAATATACGCTCTTCCACGGAATAATAATTTTTCGTGGAAGAAACGTAACTCAGAATAATTTCCTAATCGTTAAAGCTCAATTTTAGTTCCCAGAACATCTAAGAATTTTCTTATCCATTCCGGATGAGCGGGCCATGCCGGGGCGCTTACAAGATTTCCATCAATGTGAGCATTTGAAAACGTATCGTTATTGGCAACCCAGTTTCCGCCGGCTGTGTTTACATCAGGTCCTACTGCTGGGTATGATGTGCAAGACCTTCCATCAAGAACTCCGGCAGCAGCTAATATCTGTGGTCCATGACAAATTGCAGCAACCGGCTTATTAGCTTTGAAAAATTCCTGTGTGATTTCTATTATTTTAGGATTCAATCGTAAATATTCCGGTGCTCTTCCGCCAGGTATTACTAACGCATCATAATCATCAACATTTACAGTATCAAAGTCAGCATTTACCTGAAAGTTGTGCCCAGGTTTTTCCGAATAGGTTTGATCTCCTTCAAAATCATGAATGGCTGTTTTTACTGTATCGCCTGGTTTTTTGTCCGGACAGACTGTATCTACTTTATGCCCGACCATCAACAACATCTGAAAGGGAACCATAACCTCATAGTCTTCAACAAAATCACCGACGAACATTAAAATATTTTTTTGTGCCATAGCAGCCTCCTTCTAATTAAAAATTGTTTTGTCTAAAGAAATTAATATTTGTCGATTAGATTAGCAAATATTAAAAATGAATTTTCATCATTTTTATATTTTGTTTTGAAATTTACAAGGTTGTAAATTAGAGTATTCGCGCAATAGGGACTGTCATTAAAACTAAAATTGGAAAAATAAATATGCTTACCAAAGAGGTTTATTTTCAGCATCTGAATTTAGATGTTTAATTAAATTTGTATGTTTTTCTAATAACATTTTTTAGATAATTTCTAATCTAATTACTTGAGTAGCATCATCTTCCTAGTGGCTATGTGATTTCCAATATTAATTTTGTACAAGTATATTCCACTGGGAAGATCTCCAGCATTGAATTTTATTTCATAGTTACCAGGTTGCTGAGTCTCGTTTACGAGTGTTGCAACTTCCTTACCAAGTATGTCGTAAACTCTTAATGTTACATTTTGGAATGCTTGCCTGCCGGCAGGCAGGGAATATTTTATAGTTGTACTTGGGTTAAACGGATTTGGATAGTTCTGGTATAAAGAAAATGTTTCAGGAATTTTACTTGAATACAATAGAGAAGTAACAATACCATCAGCATTTGTTTTTATTAAATATGCAAAATTACTACCTAGCATTGCTAGTTCACCGCCGATAATATATCCTCCATCACTAGTTTGATTAACTGAGGAACCTACAGCTATTGTTGACTCACCAAAACCAAAAGTTTTAGTCCAAAGTGTATCACCGTTGGTATCTATTTTAATTAAATAAACATCTTCAAAACTATTACCGAAACTTTGTGTGCTTCCAACAATAATAAAGTTTCCATCGGAAGTCTCTTTAATTGCTTTACCCATCTCAAGTTTATCACCGCCAATTCTTTTGGTCCAAATTGTATCACCGACCGAATTTGTTTTTATTAAGCATATATCGCTGTTTCCATAACCTATCCAACTAGTTCCAGCTATTAAAAAATTTCCACTACTGGTTTGGATTACTGAGTGACCTTCGTCATTATCTTGATATATATCATAAGTCCTAGCCCAAAGCGAATCACCTGACGAACTAATTTTCATAAGCAGAACGTCGGTAGATGTACCTTGCGTATAATTTTTACCTGTTAAAATGTAACTACCATCATTTGTTTGTTCAATTGATTGTGGATATTGCCCCCAATAATTTTTTGTCCAGAGGGTATTCCCGCTTTCATCTGTCTTTACAATAAAAATATTTTTACCGTAAAGAGAAGTATTTCCAACAAAAATATAACCCCCGTCATTTGTTTGTTTAACTGAAGATGCAGTTGCTTCACTATTGGGAACATTTGGTACATAAGAGTTACTCCACAGTGAATCTCCTTCTGAATTTAGCTTGAGCAAGTAAGCTGCATTTACACCGCATTGGTAAGTGCTTGCCGTAGCAGCAATTATATATCCACCATCGGTTGTTTTTATAATAGAATTCCCCACATCACAATTCTCAGAGCCATAGGCTCTTGTCCATAGTGTATCACCTTTAGCGTCAGTCTTTATAATGTAAATATCCGATAAGCTATTATAATTAGTAATACTTCCAGTAATAATGTAACCTCCATCAACAGATTGTAAAGAACTTTTTCCAACTGCCTGAAATATACCAGGATTCCCAAAAGTTTTTTCAAAAGTTTCTTGTGCATTTAACACTTGTAAGCTAAAAAAGAATAGTAAAAATAAAGTTGTCTTTTTCATTTTATCACCTATTTTTTAAAATCCATTATTTGTTATCAAATTATATGCCAATTCTGGATAATTTAATATTAAACCTTATAAATATGTGAAATGAATTTAAGATTTTATAATATAAGAAATTGATATTTGATTTGAATAATGTAATTAGGATAAGATGTATTCAAGCAATAGCTGGTCAATCAATTTTGTTTACATTGATTGAGTAAAAAATATTGAAATTTACCAACGTTATAAAGGAATAGATCACAACTCATAACTAAAATTACTTAAGAAGCATCATCTTTTTAGTGGCTGTGTGATTTCCAATATTAATTTTGTACGAGTAAATTCCGCTGGGAAGATCTTCAGCATTGAATTTTATTTCATAGTTACCAGGCTGCTGAGTCTCATTTACGAGTGTTGCAACTTCACGACCTAGAACATCATAGACTTTTAATGTTACAACTTGGAATTCCTGCCTGCCGGCATGGAATATTTTATAGTTGTACTTGGATTAAACGGATTTGGATAATTTTGTCCGAGCACAAACTCCTTTGGTAGATTAGATATTTCAGTTTCAATGTCAGTTAATACATCAATTGTGAAGGTGTCATACCAAAACAATTCACCATTTGAACTAATTTCAAGTCCGAATTCATGCAACCCTACCGAACTGCTATCTCCGTCTTTCTTAAAGGATAGTGCAAAGTCTCGTGATGTATTAGTAAGGATTTCTCCGGGTGCAATAGTACCAAACTTTGGTTTCCGGTTGTCGTATTTAGAATTGTTGAGTCAGTTATAATTATTTTCACATCAACATTAAACACAATATCTGTAATGCCCAAATTTTTTAGAGTCATAGAAAATTTTATCCTATCGCCGGGATTAGGTATTGTATCATTAGTAGTAATTTCTAATCTCTCAAATTCTATTGGTCCTTTAGTGGTAAATCGCTTTGTTTAAAGTAAAAAATGAGTTGCACCAGTTGTTAAATCTTTTGTGGTAGAAATACAGTATAGTTTCATGCCTTTCCATCGAAATCAAAACTTCTATTCTCGATCTGTGCAAAAATAACATTGATTGATAAAAGTAGATTAATAAATAGTAATAATTACTTTTTCATAACTTTCTCGTTTTCGTTTTTTCAAATTGTGAGAAGTACTCATGTGTAATTCCCCAAGTATCATTAACCTTTACAAAAATAAGCGTAACGTCAGCCGAATTAATAGATTTTATAACGGGGTGTTACCCCCGCAAATGGTTTGATTCTATTCACTCATTTCAGACATCACTTTTGCTACATTCGTCAGTACTTCGGTAAGCTCTTTTGTCGGGCTAAAATCGATAAATTTTAAGTCCTTGTCTACAATTGCTGTATGTCCCTCAGGAGCATAAAATATGTCGCCTTCCTCAAAGACCTCTTCGGTTCCATCATTATAAATAAACCGAAACGAACCTTCGAAAATGTAGCCCCAATGAGGGCAATGACATCTATCGTTTGGTAATCCCTTCAGAAGTGGTGTAAAATCTAAGCCTTTTGGAAGCTCGTGATAATTAACATCCATGTTTCCTAAACCACTAAGTTTACGCATCACTGTTCCGGGTGCTTCCATTATTACTGGAATATCTTCTTTTTTAATTTTCATGATTTCTCCTATTTATATTTATTAAAGTTGATTAAAGCCCTCTTTTTTCTTTTTCGTATTTGTATTCTGCCATTTGCTTTTACACGTTATTAAATTTTCCCTTAACTCAACGGAGAATGATGTTCATGAACAAGCTTCCAGCCATCATCGGTTTTGACAAACAGCAATGTAATTTGATTATTGACCACAACGAGATCTTCTCCAAATTTAAGTTGAAAATCAGAATGAAATGTTAGATTGGCCACATCACCATAAACTGCAATTTTCAAGTCTTTTGCATCAAATTTTACAACTTCAGTAACTGAACCAAAAAGCTGGCGTTCATAAGCTTCATTGTCTACTCCTCCATTTCGTGGCAGTCCATCTTTAAACTCGGTAAACTTTGGTCCATAGGCATGGAAAGAGATGAGTTTATCCATATCCCCGTCTTTAATACTTTGTGCAATTGCACCAAAGGTTTCCATCACTTCTTGCTTTGCTTCAGGAAATTCATCGGCTATAATGTTTGAAGTGCCAGTTTTTGTAGAGACTGGATCATCTTCACAACCGACAAATAATAATGCTGCAAAAAGAACTATTGAATAGATAAAGATTTTCTTCATGGTGTTTCTCCTTATGTTGTTATTAGTTATCATAATTATTTAGTTAATTATGAGTAAAAAAAGTTATGTATTGCTCAACCATTTATTAAAACTTTTATTTTCATTATTTGCAGAATACTGCCAGTCAAGCTTTAACCTGAGCCCTGCTTTATCTCGCCAGATAAAATCAATTGCACTTTCCACTTCTTCACTATTCTGTATAAAAATTAGATAAAGATTTTTACCTTCTAAGTTTGAAATTCTAATTTCACTAAAAATATTTTGTACTAGCAAAGCATTCTTAATAGTTTCTACTTGACGCCGACTGTATGTTGCCCAAACAATACCATTAGAGCCATTGAGAAAATCAGCGTCATCATATGTTAGCGTAATCTTAATTTTTGTCCCAAATGGAATTAATGGCGCATCATTATCATCTATCAAATTATGCCACTCTAATATTTTCCCATTGTCCATTTGAATGATTTCCATATCTTTATAAATTCCACTCAATTCTATTCTCTTTGTCGGCACGTCCGGATTTCCTTTCCATTATCTACAGAACAAAAATATGCTGGTAGGGGACGAAAGTCTTAACTATTCTGCGCAAAAGTTTGACATTTTTGCGCAAAAGTGATGAATCAGCCAATGGCGAAAAAGTTGTATAATTTAATTCTTTGAAAAGTCGTTAAATTGAAGATATAAGAGGTAGCTATTTCTTGTTGAATAAATTTTTAATTTGAAATATTAGCTTAAAAGAGGTTTATCATTATTTTATTTTGTTAACTTAATTTTATACTTGGATGGAGACTCCCCAAACTGTTTCTTAAATGCCCTAGTAAAACTTGTCTGATCGTTGAACCCGACTTGATAACAGATCTCTGCAATTGTACCGCTTTCTTTCTTCAATAAATCCGCAGCCCTTTGTAAACGCATTGATCGGATTAATCTGCCTGCAGGTTGATCTATTAAGGCTCCTAGCTTTCTATTGAGTTGTGATACACTCATATTTGCTTTCTCCGCTAGTTTATCTACACCAAACTGTTCATCCTCAATATGTTTATCCACTGCATTAAGAACTTTTTGAAGAAATTGTTGATCCATAGAAACAGTAGTTACATCGGAAGGCTTTATTATTGTTGCTTTACTAAATTGTCTACGTAATTGTCGGCGTGTTGCAATGAGGTTTTTTACTCTAACCAAAAGTTCCTCGGAGTTAAAAGGTTTTATAAGGTAATCATCAGCCCCAATTTCAAGACCTTCTATTTTATTATCTAGCGCAGCTTTGGCAGTGAGCATTATTATGGGAATATGACTCGTCTTCTCATCTTGCTTTAAGTCAGTCGTTAATTGATATCCATCAACTTTGGGCATCATTACATCTGTAATTATTAGATCAGGGATTCTTTTCTTTGCTTGGATAATTCCTTCTTGCCCATCATTAGCTTCTATAACTTGAAAATCATTTATCAATTGCTCAGCTATGTAATTTCTTACATCGCTATTATCTTCAACTACAAGAATAATTTCTTTTCCCGTTTTTTCATTGTCACTCGTTTTTGTAGAGGGCATATCTTTTTCAGTCTTTATTAATAAATCGTTCGTCTCAACAACATTGTTCTTTGTAGGCTCTGATAATTCTGCCTCAACTATTGGAGATTCACTATGAGTTAATTCGCACTTCTCAAAAGGTAATTGAACAATGAAAGTGGAGCCTTCACCACTCTTACTTTCAACTCTTATTTTGCCACCATGTAGTTCAATTAATTCTTTGGAAAGAGCCAAACCAATACCGGTTCCTTGATGTTCGCGTGTTGTTGAATTATCAACCTGGTAAAAACGATCGAAAAGGTGAGGAATGTTTTCAGCGGGAATTCCAATCCCTGAATCAGAAATAGTTATTTCAACAAACCTATCTTTATTTAATTTGTTATCAACAATAGATAGCGGTGTACAATTTATGGCAATTTCAATTTCACCGCCTTCCGATGTAAATTTAAATGCATTTGAGAGTAAGTTTAAGAACACTTTTTCTAATTTATCGGGTTCAAAGTCAATCTCAATGCTGTTATATTCACACTTACAATTAAGAGAAATGTTTTTCTCTTTTGCAAGCGATTCAAATGAGTAAAATATATTTTTTGTAAATGAAACAATATCCGCACGGACACTTTTTAACTTCATGCTTCCCGATTCAATCTTTGATAGATCTAATAGCTGATTAATTAGATGAAGTAAACGCCGTGCATTTCTATTTGCAACTTCCAGCTTGCTTTTAATTTTACTATCTAAAGTATCTGAAATCAAACTACTTATTTGTCCAAGAATTAGAGTTAAAGGAGTTCTAAATTCATGAGAAATATTGGCAAAAAAACGTGATTTTACCTGATCTAACTCCCTTAATTTTTTAGACGTAACAGACTCTAATTTTAGTTGGTTTTTTAACTGGATACGGCTCAACTCGTATCTTCTAATTACGTAAATTGAAAATATAATTGATAATATATAGATAGTATATGCCCACCAAGTTTGCCACCAAGGGGGAGCAATAATTATTTTAAGCGAAGCACCTTGCTCATTCCAGACACCATCGCTATTTGATGCTATAACCTGAAAAGTATATTCTCCGGGATTGAGATTCGTATATCGAGCTGTTCGCTGTGAAATTGCATCTATCCAGCTAGAATCATAAGGTTCCAACATGTACCGATACTGGTTTTTGGTCGGATCGCTGTAATGAAGTCCTGCGTACTCAAAAGTCAAATCATTTTGTTTATGGGATAATAATAACTCTGACTTATTAGATTTGGTACTCAGAAGATTGAAGGAATTACCGGTTACTTGTATGCTTTCTAGTATTACATCCGGAGGAAAAGGATTGCCTATTACATGATCTGGGTAAAAAGAGATTAAACCATAATTTGAAGCCAAAAATATTTGACCATTATTAGTTTTTAAGATTCCCAGATTATACCTTCCTTTTGGTAAATCAACAGTAGAAAATTTACCAGTTTCAGCATCAAATTTTGCAGGGCCCATACTTGTGCCAATCCAATAAAAACCCTCATTAGCTTTAGCAATATTCACCATTTTATTGTTTGGCAGCCCATCCTTTTTAGTGTATTGAATAAAATTGCCATCCATAGGATTTAGATGTAATAACCCTTTATCCCAAGTACTTATCAAATACCATCCGTGTTCATCAATTAAAAAATTTGTGGCTTTAAATCCCTTAAGAAATGGATTGAATTGGCCTTCTTGACGATTGAATAAATATAAGGTGCCCTGATTATTAAAATCTGATGCCCATAGATCACCATTTGAATCAAAAAAAACTCTATTGATAATAACTTTCCTTAAAGTATCACCCGGTTTTAAAATACTAAAATGTTTAAATCCTTTTTTATCTTCATCCGATCGAAATAAGCCTCCAATACCAGCACCCAACCATAGAAACCTCTCGTGGTCTTCAACGATAGAATAAACTGTATAACTAAAATTATCTAATGCATCATCATTGCGAGTTAATTTAAAGTGTGTAAATGTCTCTGTTTCAATATCCATCCGATCCACACCTCCATTTCCCTGTCCAACTCCTTCCACACCTCCAAGTCCCAGTCCTACCCAAAGTATATTCTTGCTTTCCTGATATGCTGAACGTACCCAATTATGTCCAATACTTTTACTATTGTCTTTGCTATGCACGTACTTGGTAGTTTTGTTGGTTGCTAAATTCATTTTACCAAGTCCTTCTTGCCTATTTATAACCCATAGGAATCCGGGACTTAATGGTGATTCATAAACATAACTTGCATTCCTAAAATTAGGATTCAAATTATATTTTCGTTCATAAGGATCCGCTTTAAAAAGGCCACCGCCCCAAATACTTCCAATCCATAAATTACCTTGTTTATCTTCAAAAAAAGACCATAATAATTGAGGGTTAATTAGGTTAAGAGAGTAGTTTCTCGTTGTTTTACTTGTGGCATTAAAATAATTAATTCCACCTCCTGTAGTACTAATCCAGTAGCCTCCATTTTGGTCCTGATGTATCAGCCGAACAAAAGGGTCGCGACCATATACATTATCTTCTGTATAGGGTGCATGTAACTGATTTGGTTTGTTTTCATCATAGTTAACTCTTATTAATGATTCACTTTTTGAATCGTAAATATGGAGTCCGCATTTGTAAGTCCCAATTAATATTTGCCCTTGTTGATCTTCGTATAGTGCAGTTATTCGATTATCAACCAAACTGTTGGGATTTGTTGGCTCATGTAAAAATCGTTTGACATTTCCCGTACTAATATTAAAACGGATCAGACCTGAACCTCTTTTTGAATTATAAGAGTTTGTTCCAATCCACAAATTATTATTATGATCTGCCAATAAATGTATGATATTATCATTAATAACATTTATTGAATCTGAAGGCTTATGGAGAAATCTGGTGAAACTATCACTTTCTCTTTCATATCGAAATAATCCTCCACCTATTGTCCCAATCCAAACGTTTTTATTTTTGTCTTCCGTAAAAGACCGAATTTTTGTGCTACTAATATCTTCATTAATAGAAGGATATTGCTGAATGCAATCACAATCAGGATTGTATTTGCTCAGTCCATATGTAGCCCCAATCCATATATTGCCTTGGTAATCAGTGAATAAAGTTTTAATATCATAAAACTCAAATGAAGTAGAATCGATAACTTTATTATAATATTTTTTGCCCTCTAAACCATTATACCTAATCAGGCCCAGATTTGTAGCCATCCACATATATCCTTGATGATCCTGAGTAATTGCGTTCACATCAAAAACTTCCTCTCCATCAATTTCTATGTTTATTTTTTTAAAATTATTTTCATTGCTTTGGGCATTTATTATAGAACAATTTGAGATTAAAAATAATAGTAATAGATGTTTCACAAATATATGTCCGGTTGCATTTAGGCAATTCCCTACACCGAATAATTTGAATTCGTAATTACAAATGATATGAAATGATTTGATTGGTTTCAATTTAGATTATAAAATATTTGTTTTAGTTAAAAATCACTTACTTAATTCCTTTAATCATACGTAAACATAATACAAAATAATTCACATTCCTTTTTCGTGTGTCGCGGATAATCCTTCCAAAACCTTAATTGAAATTTCAATAATCTCATTAATTTTTAACAACCCCGAACTAATTTTGTCTTTGAGTGTTTCTCCTTCATAATAATCCATGCAGATGAATAATTGCCCCTCGTTTGTTTCATCTATTTCGTGGATTGTACAAATATTTTGATGTTGGAGAGATGAAGCAGCTTTAGCTTCATGAATGAATCTTTGTTTTGCTTCTTCGTCCAAACTAAATGAGGGTGGTAAAAACTTAAGGGCAACAAAGCGGTCGAGTTTAAGGTCTTGAGCTTTGTAAACAACCCCCATACCCCCTCTACCGAGTTTTTCAATAATTTTATAGTGAGATATTGTTTCTCCGATAAAAGAAAACTCCTATAAATAAGGTAAAGGTTTCGGCGGGCATATACTCCTTATAGGGGATACCAACCAAATCTGAACTTTTCAAATATTTTGCATTGGGAGATGGATGTGTAAATCAGAAAATACTCAAGACAAATATTTTATATTCCTAAAGAAATAAAGATATAAAGAGTTTCATTAAAAGACAAGAACTCTTACTAAAGATTTTGTTATTAGACTGTCTAAACATTAATAAATTGGGCAAATGTTACTTTGCCCATAATTATTAGAACTATTTAAGAAGCATCATTTTTTGCACGGCAGAAAATTCACCGGCCTGTATTTTGTACAAATACATTCCGCTTGGAAGATCAGATGCATTAAAATGCACTTCATAATTTCCAGCTTGCTGCTCTTTATTTACAAGCGTTGCGACCTCTTTGCCGAGGATATCGTAAACTTTTAATTGTACGGAACGAAAATTTTCGTTCCCAACGGCTGGAATAGAATATTTAATTGTTGTGCTGGGATTAAATGGGTTTGGATAATTTTGTCCTAAGGAAAAAACATCAGGATTACTTTCTTCAATCAGTACGTCAGTAGGGTAGAGGCGTGGATAAAGATAAAGATGAGGATGCGAACCTTCACTAAGCGTATAGTAACCGGATAGATCAGATGCCCAGCAGACTGCTTCACCTTGAGGTTCTATAACGTAAGGTACAGTTCTTATATCAGCTTCCAATGCTTCATCAATTGTTTGACCTTCATCTCTTGACCAATAGTAGATAAGATGATATCTTTTAATTAGTATTTCTTTTCCATCAGGAGAGATATCACCTCCAACAGCAGTATCAAATGTAAATGAAGTTACGACTTCAAGCGTATCTACATCAAAAGTTGGGGCTGCATGAAATGTGTATGGACAAGCTGTACGATAAACCTTTGTAACTGATTCTTTCGATACAATATAAATATCCAGAGTTAAAGGATCGATCATAATTGTTTCAGCGTTTCGATTACCATCAGGGT
>UOGD01000266.1_pt1 | contig 16906 bp, 11 predicted proteins | sample 1989731 | NCBI WGS metagenome assembly UOGD01 (sample SAMEA4712198, study PRJEB27164) | hydrothermal vent metagenome | biome: marine basaltic hydrothermal vent biome; feature: marine hydrothermal vent; material: mineral | place: Pacific Ocean | collected 2011-06-14/2011-07-23 | depth 1691 m | reverse complement strand
TGATTTCATTAGATGATCCTAACAAGCTTGAGGAATCAGTATTTAAACCGACACCAATTACGGAAATACTTACGAAAGCCGATCCGGCAAATCGTGCCATAGTATTGGGTAAAGATTTTACAAGCAATCACTACGCTTATTTTTATCCATTAATAAGCGGGTACAGTGCCATCAAACTACAGGTAATTCAAGATGTAATAGCGCATAATCTTTTTAATGCCAATACCAAAGAAAAGATAAATTGGAATTTGATCAATATGCTAGGCGGGAAATATATTATTTCCTCCAATCAAATAAACTCAGATTCTATCCAAACCATTTCTACGGATAATGAAAGGAAAGAAATTCTATATTTGAATCCAAACTCATTACCAAAAGCATGGTTCGTTAAAAGGGTGAAAACTTTTGCAACTCCGGAAGATGTTGTCTTATATATGAATGAAACCGAATTTGATCCTTCTGCTGAAGCGTTGATCGTAAGTAAGGATGCAAGCAAAACATACAACGGTAACGGTTCAGTCAAATTACTTGATCAAACTCCAAACAGTTTAGAGTTCAATGTTAATACGGACTCAACCCAGTTTTTTGTGCTGTCGGAAATATATTATCCCAAAGGATGGACTGCAAAACTTGATGATAAAGAATTAGACATACTTCAAGTTAACCATGTAATGCGTGGCGTTGAAATTGATCCGGGTAAACATAAGCTAACATTCGAATTCCATCCGCAAACTTATTACGCTAGTGTAACTGCAGTCTGGATTGGCGATATTTTGATTTGGCTGTTAATTTTGGGCGGTGGATATTTAGTGTTTAGGAAAAAGAGAAATATTCATGAAGATTGATCAGAAAATTATCCGGGATTCTTAGATGCGAATAGGAATGATATTGGATAATGAATTCACCGGCGATCTTCGTGTTGAGAACGAAGTAACTACCTTACAGAATGCCGGTCATAAAGTGTTCGTTATCTGTCTGAATTTCGGCACAAAAAAAAACCGTGAGGTATTTAACGGTGCTGAAATATTTAGAATATCAATTCCAAAATTTATTAAGAAAAAACTTGTCGGATTGAACAACACAATCTTTAATCTATATCCAATATTTTGGTCAATTCATATAAAAAGATTTATTACAAACAACAAAATTGAAGTACTGCATGTTCATGATCTTTGGATGCTGAACAGTGCATTCAAAGCCAATGAGGATTTTCATCTTCCGATAGTTTCTGATCTGCACGAAAATTTTGTCCATGCACTCAATCATTACCGTTTTGCAAATACTTTTCCCGGAAACATATTGATTTCAAAAAAGCGCTGGGAGAAAAGTGAAATTGAATGGACAAAAAAGGCAGACTACATTATTACGGTCATTGAAGAAGCAGTTGAGCGCTATATCGCTCTGGGAATTCCTGAAGAGAAAATCTCTGTGGTACCAAACTACGTAAATTTAAAAAGCTTTCTTTCTGATTCAATTGATGAGGGAATTGTTAATAAATTTAAAGATAGTTTCACAATAACATACGTCGGCGGGTTTGATGTTCATCGCGGCTTGGAGAGTACACTTAAAGCTGTTCCAAAAATTATTAAAGAGATAAATAATTTTAAGTTGGTACTTGTCGGAACCGGAAGCAACTTTGAAAGTCTTGTTCGGTTATCGAAAGAATTAAATATTGAAGATCATGTTTCATTCGAAGGATGGCAGCCGCATGAAAAATTGTCATCCTATATAAAAGCAAGTGATGTTTGCTTAATTCCGCACTTAAAAACCATTCATACCGATAACACAATCCCGCACAAACTATTTCAGTATATGATATTCGAAAAACCGGTTGTAGCATCGAACTGCGCACCGCTTGTTAGGATAATCAATGAAACTGGCGCTGGAGTAATATTTAAATCAAACGATGAAAATGATTTGGCTGATAAAATTGTTGGACTTTACCAAAATCCAGACCTAAGAAATAAAATGGGAAAGAAGGGGAAACAAGCTGTGCTTGATAAGTATAATTGGGATAGGGCGGCAATGAATCTTATTGATGTTTATAGAAGAATTGAACAGAAAGTTAAAGAGCAGAATGGATAACAGGGAATACTACGAAAAATTTGACTGGGACAATGCGAAACTTGATCAGAAAATTCAAGATAAAATTGGACTGATCGTTGATGCAATTCCGCCAAATGTTAAAACCATAGCAGATGTTGGCTGCGGTGACGGTACAATATCAAATGAGCTGAATGAGAAATTCAATGTTACTGCAATTGATAGAAGTTTTAACGCACTGAAGTACGTCAAAGCGAAAAAAGTACAAGCCTCGGCAGAATTGCTCCCGATAAAATCCAACTCCGTTGACCTGGTTTTTAGTAGTGAAATGATTGAGCATCTTCCTGAAAATATTTTTGTTAATGCTGTTTCCGAAATTAAAAGGATAAGTAATAAATATATCTTTCTTACATTCCCGAATGATGAAAATATTGAAAAACAAGTAACTCGCTGTACAAAATGCGGATATGATTTTAACAAATCATATCATTTAAGAAGCATAAATATTGATTCAATAAAAAATCTTTTCCCGGAATATAAAATAGTTACTCAATTTGAATACGGATTGAAGATAAGAGATTATAACAGAAGTTTGAGTTCATTGAAACATAAATTTACTCCATCCACAGCATGGATCCCGAGTTTTTGGACACCGAATCAGAAGCGAGGGACAATGTGTCCGAACTGCGGACACGAATTTGAAATTCCTTATAAATTTAACTTGCTGGCGTATTCACTTGACATGCTGAATATACTCATTTCGAAGAAAAGACCGTATCAACTCTGTATATTGTTGGAGAAAAAGTAATGTTTGCCGACATTAAACGAACGATAAAGCAAACGTCCGTCTATAGCCTCGGAAATATTTCAACCAAATTAGTTGGGTTTATTCTGCTGCCGCTTTATACCGCACATCTTCTGCCTGAAGATTACGGGATTCTAGCTATACTCCAAGCTATAATGCAGATTCTAATTGGTGTGTTTGGATTGAACCTCCCCACAGCGATGATGCGGTGGTATGCTCCTGAAACAGATACGGAAAAACAAAAGTCAATAGTCTTTACGACATTGCTTTCAACTCTATTTGTTGCAGTATTGTTAAGTGTTCTGCTGATACCATTCAGTGATCGATTTGCCGTTGAGATATTTGAGAATGTTAACTTCACAAACTATTTTGTGTTTCTTTTCTTAGCTGTATCTGCCGGTATTATAAACAATGTTCCGCTTAATTTAATTCGTTTAAAAGAAAGATCATTTTTCTATATAACATTAACAACCATAAAATTTACACTGATAATTTTATCTAATATTTATTTTGTTGCGTATTTAAAGATCGGGGTTGAAGGCATAATAATTAGTGAATTGATCGGACATGTATTTGTGATCTTGGTCACAATTCCAATTATGATCAAAAACTCTACATTGAAAATTGACGTTACGGTTTTATGGGAGATGATCAAATACGGCGCTCCGCTTGTCTTTTCAACAGTATTTACTTTTGTCCTTACTTTAAGTGATAGATTTATAATAAAGTATTTCTATGGAGACGCCAGCGTTGGTATTTATTCTCTTGGTCATAAAATTGCAAGCGTAATAAATATGCTTATCCTTCAATCTTTCCAATTGGGCTTTCTTCCAATTGCCTATAAAAAATTAAATGATCCGAATGCAAAAAGGTATTTTTCTAAAGTATTAACTTATTATACATTGATATTAGTCTTTACTGCATTGACGATTTCGCTATTTAGTAAAGAATTGATAGAGGTATTAGCTTTGAATAGTGAATATTGGATTGCTTATATAGTTGTTCCAATTATTTCCTTTGCCTTTGTTATAAAGGGTATTCAATACAATTTTGCACTCAGTTTTCATTATGCGAAAAAAACAAGTTATAATGCATTGATTGTTGTAATTACTGCGATTACGAATGTTATATTGAATATAGTTTTAATACAAAAATATGATTTCCCCGGAGCTGCAGTAAGTTTACTACTCTCAATTTTTATTATGATGATACTTTCATATTTTCTTGGGCAGAAAGTTTATAAAGTGCCTTATGAGATTTATAAAATTAGCAAAATACTTTTTATCGGACTCGTGCTATATTTCGTCTCGTTACTTTTTGCTGGATTGGGACTGTGGTTGGAATTACTTGCTAAAGTGCTTTTAGTTGTACTGTTTCCTATCCTTTTATATTGGTTGAAAATATTTGATAAAGTTGAGATTGAAAGCATGAAAAGAGGGTTTGTGGATTTTAGAAATTTGTTTAATAAATAATTTATTCATCTTCTTCTTTTGGCACATAATCTATCGGCAATAAATCGGCTATCTTGTGCCATACCCAGTAACTATAGACCTTAATGCTTTTATAGTTATCAATAGCACTTCCAGTAATTGTATGGTTTTTGGAGGATTGAGAAAAAGAGTAGTTTGCTAGTAAGAAAGATAAAACAAATAAAACTATCCTGATAGAAACATGTTGTATTTATAACAACTCTAAAAACTTTGTTCATAAGACATTTTGGTTTTATTTTTATCTTGATTATTTTTCTTAATCCATAAATTAACAAATGCGGAATATGAATTTTAAAACTTTTCAATCTGACTGGAAAACTGAGTTAGCGAATAAAAATTTTAGAAACCTATTTATCATTACAATTGCTGTAATTGCAGTTACCTTAATTCTGTTTACAAATTTTCTTACCATAAATGAAACAAGATCAGGATTTGCTTTCAAGGATCCTATCCTTTCTTTGTTCGCACCGATTAACCTAACGTGGTCAACCTTTGCGATGATTTACGGAGGACTGCTGACCGGACTTTTTATTTTTATACAAAAACCAAAACTACTGGTTAAAGCTTTATTGACATACACAATCTTGGTGCTATTCAGAATGATGCTTATGTATTCGTTACCATTGGATCCTCCGCATGACATGATATCTCTCAATGATCCTTTCGTTCAGCTTTTTGGTACCGGGGCAACACTGGACAAAGACCTTTTCTTCTCCGGGCATACTTCAACAATGTTCATGTTGTTTTTGCTTTCTTATAAACCCAAAATGAAATGGACGTTTTTAATCGGAACGATTTTAGTCGGGTTGTCTGTCATTTTACAGCATGCTCATTACACAGTTGACGTATTGGTTGCACCTTTTGTGGCTTATGCTAGTTACAGGATAGCTCTGCATATTGTTGATTATGCTCTTGGTAAAAACAACTGACTGTTTCCTTTTTAAATTTAATAATAATATTATATCTTTAGTTAGTATATAATAGGAAGGAAATGTAATGAGAAAAATCCGATCATTTTTGTTTATTGCTATTGCGGCAATTGTATCGCTGCTTGTAAATAGTTGTGGAGAAGAGCAAAATACCAGAGTCAAAGATATTATACCGAATATCAATCTGAGTGCAGGTAAGGAAACCTCAGTTGTGTTTTCTGATCTCTTCTATGCTCCGACTTATAATCCGTTGTTCACACCGAATGAAAATATTAAAATTAAATATGATAGTGATGCTAACGCATTAAAGTTAAAACCAAATGAAAATTTTGAAGGAATGACACTTGTCGAATTCAAAGTTGGTAACGAATTCCGTTACTTCCCGGTTTCCGTGATAAAAGACACTTATTACAAATTTCATTACAAACCGGATAAGGAATATAAAAAGCTCACACTCTTCGGCAGTTTTAATGGTTGGAACAGAACTGAAATACCATTAACTGATGAAAACCATGACGGTATATTTGAAACAGAAGTAGCTTTAGTCCCCGGAACATATCAATATAAATTTTACGGAGACGGGATTGAAATAGTCGATCCGGAAAATCCAAACAAAGTTCCGAATGGATTCGGTGACTTTAACTCTGTAATAACAATTGAAGAAGATACAACAAATAAAGTTTTTCTTCATCAGCTAAGTTATGAAATGACCAGTGCGGAAGCGGTCTATTCTTTCTATTACCAAACCAATAGGAGGGATGTTTCAATTACAAATGAAGATTTAATTGCACTTCTTGATAATCAGAAAATTGATTTAGGTATGATATCCGCTGCAGAGAATATTATAAAAATCATTCTACCTCTTTCAGACTTAGAAAATAAAAGAACTTTACGTGTTGCCGTTACAAAGAATGGGAAGAATTCAAACATGCAGCATTTAATTCTTTATGACGGCATTCCTGCAAACAACAGATCCGGTTTTGATTGGCATGATGGCATTATTTATTCTTTAATGATCGACCGCTTTTATGATGGCGATTCTTCACTTAATAAAAAGATAATCCACGACTCCCTATCTGATAAAGCGAATTATATGGGCGGAGATCTGCAGGGAATAATAAGCAAACTGAATGAAGGATATTTCGATTCACTTGGAGTAAATACAATTTGGATATCCCCGGTTTATGATAATCCGAATATCGCTTTCAGAGAATATCCCAAACCGCATCGATGGTTCTCAGGTTACCATGGATACTGGCCTATAAGCAGCACGAGAGTTGAAGAAAAATTCGGGACTTTGGATGATGTGAAACAAATTGTAAAAATTGCACATGAGCATAATATTAAAATTCTGCTGGACTTTGTTTCAAATCATGTTCATATCGATCATCCCTATTATAAAGAACATCGCGATTGGTTCGGGTCACTCTATCTTCCCGATGGCAGAAAGAATATACGCTTCTATGATGAATTCAGATTAACAACATGGTTCGAGCCATACTTACCCTCGTTTGATTATCTTGGCTCGAAGGAAGCTTTAGATACAATGATCTCAAATGCGGTATGGTGGCTGAATATTACAAATGCGGATGGTTTCCGACACGATGCGGTAAAACATGTGCCCAATAAATTCTGGCGTGGACTAACCAGAAAACTGAAAAGAGAAATAGAAATTCCGCAAAACAAACCGATCTATCAAGTAGGTGAAACATTTGGGAGTTACTCGCTTATAAGTTCTTATGTGAATAACGGACAGCTTTCGGGGCAGTTCAATTTTAATCTATACGATACAGCGCTTCCAACTTTTATTAAAAGTGATGCATCATTCAGCAGTTTGGACAAAGAGATGCATAAAACATTTTCCGTTTATGGTGAACTTCACCTAATGAGTAATATTATGGATAGTCATGATAAGAACAGATTTATGGCATATGCTGACGGTGATCTGGATGTAAGCGAGTGGTCCGCGATCGAAAAAGGATGGAACGATCCGCCGCAAGTTGATGATCCGAAAAATTACAAGAAATTAATTTTGTATATGGCTTACATGAATTCTATTCCGGGAATTCCTGTTATCTATTATGGAAGTGAATTTGGCATGACCGGCGCCTCTGATCCGGATAACCGCAGAATGATGAGATTTAACAATCAGCTTTCGAAGTATGAAAAAGAAACAAAGCAAGAAGTATCAAGAATTATAAATCTGAGAAAAGAGAACACTGCATTACGCTACGGCGATTTTTACACCATAACAGCGGACAAAGATATCTATGCTTATATTCGTTCTGATATGAATGAAAGAGTACTTGTTATTTTGAATAAAAATAACGAGGAGAGATCGTACAAAATAACCCTTCCGGAATTTTATGGGGCTAAAACGTTAACAGACTTAAAAACTGGTGAGCAGTTATCATATCCTAACGCTCAGAATCTTATAATCCCTTCATGGGATTGGAAAATGTTCGTGATTGAATAAGGAAAAATAGCACTCGGATTTAACTAATTGAACAAATAAAAACGGATCAGTAAGAATCAGTTTAATCAGCATGCAATTAAAAATGAAGCATTAATAGTATCCAAACTTTTTTACCCAAGCACAACAAAAAAATATTCTCTTTTAATGACGGTAGGAACAGGTCGCGACTTGTCCCTGCAAAACATAACATTCAAAATGATAAATTAAAACCTCAAAATTCTTATATTTCACCTTTCGTTTTTAAGAATATAAACTAAAATTTAGGAATTTATTAATGACCTCAAGAGAAATAAGAGATCAGTTTTTTGAGTTTTTTAAAGAGAAGGAACACCGCATAATACCAAGCGCTCCCGTAGTGCCTTATGATGATCCGACTCTGCTTTTTACTAATGCCGGGATGAATCAATTCAAGGATGTTTTTCTTGGTAAGGGACATCGTGACTATAACCGCGCAGCAAACACACAGAAATGTATCAGAGTTAGCGGTAAGCATAATGATTTGGAAGAAGTGGGGCGGGATACGTATCACCACACATTTTTTGAGATGCTGGGGAACTGGTCTCTTGGAGATCCGGCAAAACCGAATGAAGGTTACTACAAAAAGGAGGCAATAACCTGGGCTTGGGAATTACTGACTGATATTTGGAAGCTCCCAAAAGAACGGCTCTGGGCAACAGTGTATAGAACCGATGACGAGTCTTATGATATTTGGAAAGAGAAAACTGATATTGATCCCAAGCATATTCTTAGATTTGATGAAAAAGATAATTTTTGGGAAATGGGAGAAACCGGTCCTTGCGGTCCGTGTTCCGAAATACATATAAATATTGGTGATGATTATAATAATCCTAAATGGGTGAATGCTGGGGTAGAAGAATGTATTGAAATATGGAACCTGGTTTTTATCCAGTATAATCGGGACGAAAATGGGACGCTTCACGATCTTCCGGCAAAACATGTAGATACGGGTATGGGCTTCGAACGTATAGTCGCTATGCTTCAGAATAAATCATCGAATTATGATACCGATATTTTTATGCCACTTATAAACAAAATATCTGAGTTAGCTGGTTTTAAGGAGAAGGGTGATAAGGAAAGAGTTGCTGTACAAGTAATAGCCGATCATATACGCACGCTTACTTTTGCAATTGCTGATGGCGCAACTCCGGGAAATGAGGGACGGGGTTATGTCTTACGCAGAATATTAAGACGTGCTGCACGTTTCGGAAGAAATCTAAATTTTACAGAACCGTTCCTTTACAAACTTGTGGATGTTTTGGTTGATACGATGAGTGATGTTTTCCCGGAGATCAAAACAAACCAAGAGAGTGTTAAGAAAATTATAAGAGCTGAAGAAGTTAATTTTAATGTAACGCTTGATAGAGGAATTCATCAGTTTAATGAAATTGCTTTGAAGGCAATTAATAATGCTAATTATAAAGAGGAATATATTATAATTGTTCGATCCGATCAACGAATCTCTGTTAATACAAAACCAAAAGTAGGTACGCAATATAAAAATATTTCTGACTACCGTATTGAAAATTGGAGTAGTGAAGAAACTCAAAAGTACTTGACAAAAAAACCTATTATTTCTGGTGACGAAGTATTTAAACTCTATGATACATATGGCTTTCCTGTTGATCTTACTAACGTAATGGCTCAGGAAAAAGGCATGGCTATTGATGAAGATAGATTCAATGAATTGATGAAAGAACAGAAAGAACGTGCAAGGAGTTCGACTAAAAACAAGATTGCCGAAGCCGGTATAACTGTTGAATCTCTTGATGGATTTGAGGGTGATACATCTCAAACTACTGAATTTACTGGTTATAACGAGATTTCTACCAAAACAAAAATTATAGCAATTAAAGAAATTGATAAAAACATATTATTGATCTTCGATAAAACTCCTTTCTATGCTGAGTCAGGCGGACAAATAGACGATCTGGGGACTTTGCAAATTGGAGATAAAACTTTCGACATAATTGATGTTGCGAAGATAGAGAATAAAATTGTTCATGTTATTGACAACCCTGATAATATCAAATTTGAAATTGGTTCAACGGTTAAATTATCAGTTGATGAAACAAGAAGAAACGATATAATTCGTAACCATTCAGCAACTCATTTAATGAATGCTGCGTTAAGACAAGTGCTTGGCGAGAATGTTCAGCAGTCCGGTTCGTATGTTGGTCCGGATAGACTTCGCTTTGACTTTACTCATTATCAAAAATTAACCGATGAAGAGCTTCAAAAGATAGAAGACATAGTTAATGAAAAAATAAGCGAGCACATTGAAAGAATCAGACATGCCGACACTCCATTTGATGAAGCAAAGAAAATGGGTGCGCTGATGTTCTTCGGCGATAAGTACGGCGATAAAGTGAATGTAATTCAGTTCGGGGATTTCTCAATGGAATTCTGCGGCGGGACTCATGTCAACAACACATCTGACATAAAATACTTTAAGATAGTAAGCGAATCTTCTATTGCAAGCGGTGTAAGAAGAATTGAAGCTGTTACCGGACGTGGTGTGGCAAAATACATTGAGGAATTGGAGAACAAAGTATCAGAATTGACCTCAAAGATTGGGGAGACCGCAAGCGAAATTAAAAGCATACAGAGTCGTATTTCCGATCTTAGCTCTGAAGCGAAATATGAAATAAATGAGGATTCGCAAATTGCTATATCCATCCAAACAGAAGATATTGCAAAAGTAAAACAATCTCTTAGCAAAAATGAAGATGCTGATATTCAAGTTGTAAAAAATGTAATTACAGAATTGGAAAATAACATTTCAATTTTATCATCTAAATTATCCGATTTGAACGAGGAGAAAAGAAAACTAGAGAAAAAGTTATCTGAGTTAGAACTGAAATCAAAATTAGGAGGGATCGATTCAATAATAAAATCCCCGGTGGAAATTAGCGGTATCAAATTGTTCAAAGGTAAAGTTGATGCATCAAATATGGATGAGTTAAAGTCGATGGGAGATGAGCTCCGCAATAACATGAAAAGTGGAATTGGTGTTTTAATTTCTGCATTCGATGAGAAGGTTGGTATTGTTTGTGTCGTTTCGGATGATCTTATCAAAGAGAAAAAACTTATGGCTGGAAAAATTGTTGGTTCAATTGCCAAGATAGTCGGCGGCGGCGGCGGTGGTCGTCCGCACCTGGCAACAGCTGGTGGAAGAGACGTTTCCAAAATTGATGAAGCGCTCAACGAAACTGGAGAAATCATAAAAGGATTACTAAGTTAACTTGTAATACATGAGTTAGTATTGTTTGATAAAAACTTGATTCTCAATAAGAATGTATATACATTGGATTAACGTATAATTATTAAAGGAATTCTAAGATGGAACAAGTGATTCAAAAATGGGGTAATAGTTTAGCTATTCGAATACCTAAAAATTTTGCTATTGATTCAAACATAAAGCGCGGTTCAGTAGTAGAAATGACTGTAAAAGATGGGAAAATAGTGTTAAAACCTATAAAAAAAAATAAGTATAAACTGAACCAACTATTAGAAGAAATTACTGACGAAAACATTCACGATGAGATCGAAACTTATTCTCCACGTGGAAAGGAAATATGGTGATGAAATCAAATTATATTCCTGAACGGGGAGATATCGTTTGGTTGGATTTTAATCCCCAAGCCGGACGGGAACAAAGTGGAAGAAGACCTGCATTAACAATTTCACCTAAAGAGTATAATCAAAAAGTTGGATTATCTATATTTTGTCCTATTACCAGTAATATAAAGGGATATCCTTTCGAAGTAAAAATTCCTCCAAAACTTAAAATTAAAGGAGTTATTCTAGCTGATCATGTTAAAAATTTAGATTGGGAAAGTAGAAACGCTAAATATATTTGTAAACTGCCTACTAATATTTTATTAGATGTATTGGGAAAATTAAACTTACTTATCGGCATTGATCATTGATGTAAATAGTATTAGTTATAATTTTAAAACAAAAACAAATCTGTTTCGTCTAAAAAATGCTGAAATATTTTAAAAATTATTAATGGTGTAAAAATGAAAAAACTAATTATTCTAGCCACGCTTTTCTTACTGCTATCGGTTGTTCTTATTCAACTAACAAGCTGCAGCGAAAGCAAACCGGAAGTTACAGGGTTCGACAGATCTATGATGGATACAACTGTAAAACCTCAAGTGGATTTTTATCATTATGCTGTCGGTAACTGGCTTAAAGAAAATCCGGTTCCGGAAGATCAAACTATTTGGGGCGGATTCACAATCCTTCGTGAGCAGACAAATGACCAGGTAAAAACAATTATTGACGAAGCTGTAAAAAAAGCAGAATCAAATCCAAAAAACATAGAAGAGAAAGTTGGTCTCTTTTACAAAGTTGGAATGGACAGTGCAAAAATTGAAAAACTTGGAATATCTCCGCTTGATAAAGAGCTTAAAAGAATTGAAGCAATCAAAACAAAAGCTGAAGTTGTAAAAGAGATAGCACACATGCACCAATATTCTGCTTCACCGCTTTTTTACTTCTATTCGTCTCCCGATGCAAAAAACAGTGAATATGAAATTGCGAGTATTTACCAAGGCGGACTGGGGTTGCCTGATAGAGATTACTACGTTAATGATGATGCCAGATCAAAGGAGATCAGAGAGAAATATCTAAAGCATATTGAGAATATGTTTGATCTTATGGGATGTAAAGTCTCTGCAGAAAGAGCTAAAACGATAATGAATATTGAAACCAAACTAGCGAAGGTTTCAAACACAAGAGTACAGAACCGTGATCCTAAAGCAACTTACAATAAACTTACTATAAAAGAGATAATTAAAAAATCTCCAAATTTTGATTGGAATTTATATCTGTCTGAAATTGGCGCTAGTGATGTCGGCAGCATTGATGTAGCGCAGCTAAAGTTTATCGCCGGTGTATCTGATCTATTCAAAACGATTCCGGTAAAAGATTGGAAAGTTTACTTGAAATGGAATTTGGTTAGGTCAATGTCTCCGTACTTAAGTTCAAAATTTGTTGATGAAAGATTTGATTTCATGGGTAAATTCTTAAGCGGACAGAAAATTATCAGACCGAGATGGAAACGGGTACTTGCCGCAACAAACAGTGTAATGGGCGAAGCTGTCGGTCAAATTTATGTTCAAAAATATTTTCCACCGGAAGCGAAAACCAGAGCGAAAAAAATTGTTGGAGCGCTTAAAGTTTCTATGGGTGAAAGTATTAAGAACAATACATGGATGACAGATGTAACCAAGAGAGAAGCGCTTAAAAAATTGGCTGCATTTGGGGTCAAAATTGGTTATCCCGACAAATGGCGTGACTATTCTGGTTTAGAGGTAACCGAAGATTATGTACAGAATATAATGAACTCAAATTACTTCGATCATCAATATATGCTGAGCAAGATCAACAAACCTGTCCATAAATGGGAATGGGGAATGACTCCGCAGACGGTAAATGCATATTACAGTCCAACACGGAACGAGATAGTTTTTCCCGCGGCAATTCTGCAGTTCCCGTTTTACAATTACCAAGTTGATGATGCAATAAATTACGGTGCAATGGGCGCTGTTATCGGTCACGAGATCACTCATGGATTTGATGACCAAGGAAGGCAATATGATGCGGATGGTAACATCCGTGACTGGTGGACGAAAAAGGACGCTGAAAATTTCAAAAAACGTGTACAAGTAATTATTGATCAATTTAATGAATACACACCAATTGATACATTCCATATAAACGGCACTATGACTCAAGGAGAGAATGTTGCTGATCTTGGCGGTTTGACCATATCATTCAATGCTTTTAAGAAAACAGACCAGTATAAAAAAGGTGAGTTGATTGACGGACTTACACCGATACAGAGATACTATCTTGCATGGGCGCAAGTTTGGAAAAACAATATTCGTCCCGATGCGTTAAAACTCAGACTCAAAACCGATGTACATTCACCGGGAGAATACAGGGTAATTGGACCGTTATCTAATCTGCCTCCATTCTTTGAAGCGTTCGATGTAAAATCTGGCGACCCGATGCGCAGACCGGATGATAAATTGGTTAAGATCTGGTAGATCGAATAAATAATTTTACCGAGTTGTTAAAGTCCTAGAAAGCTTCCTACGTCTTTAACAACTTGGTTATCTTACAATATATTTTAAAAATTTTGAGAAAGTTATGCGAAAATTTAAACTTGTTTTAATCTTCTCTGTTTTTTTCTCTTTTGTAACACTCCAAGCACAAACCGATGCAGAAAAAATTGATGATCTGATCAGTCGTTATCATGAATATGGTTTATTTAACGGCAGCGCACTCGTAGTTAAAAACGGCAACGTGATTTTTAAAAAAGGTTACGGCTACGCCAACTTTGAATGGAAAGTTCCAAACACACCGGATGCAAAATTCAGAATCGGTTCAATTACCAAACAGTTTACTGCAACGCTGATAATGCAGTTAGTTGAAAAGGGGAAAATAAAACTGGATGGAAAGATTACTGACTATCTGCCGGACTATCGCAAAGATACCGGCGATAAGGTAACGATCCATCAGTTGTTAAATCATACTTCGGGAATCGAATCGTACACGGATATGCCGAATGTATGGAGTGACTCACTAAGAAATCATTATACCAAAGAATATTTTATCAAGCATTTCCAGAGCGGCGACCTGCAGTTTGAACCGGGAACCGAGTTCCATTATAACAACACCGGCTATTATTTACTTGCGGCAATTATTGAAGAGTTAACTGGTAAACCATTCGGTGAATACTTAAAAGAAAAAATTCTTATTCCTGTTGGAATGAAAAACTCGGGTGTTGAGGATAATGAAATAGTTATAGAAAAAGAAGCTTCGGGTTATATGAAAGATGGAGATCAATTAATGAGAGATAAGTATCTTTATATGCCTAATGCAATGGGCGCCGGGAACATGTATTCGACTGTGGAAGATATGGTAAAGTGGGATAAGGCGCTTTACGGGAATAAGATCCTTTCGGAAAAGAGTAAAGAAAAAATGTTCACTCCATACTTATCTAATTACGGCTATGGCTGGGTTATAACTTCCAGAAAGTTTGAGGAGACAGGCGACAGTGTTAAAGTTATCTGGCATAACGGGGGAATAAATGGCTTTACAACTTTATTCGCTAGACTTGTTGACGATAACAGCATGATCGCACTCTTTAATAATACCGGTAATTCACCCAGAACAGCAATGGCAGAGCAGATAGAAAATATTCTTTATGGATTTGATTATGAATATCCCAAACGTCCAATTGGTAATTATCTGTTAACCGTTATTGAAGATGAAGGAATTGAATCGGCAATTGAGACTTATAACCAAGCAAAAGAAGAGAATGAAGAATTGTTTGATTTCTCGGAAGGGGAATTGAATATACTTGGCTATACACTGCTCGGTAAGGAACAGATAGATGATGCCATCAAGATCTTTGAACTGAATGTTTCCGCTTATCCAAATTCGGCTAATGTTTATGATAGCATGGGCGAAGCATTTATGAAGAAAGGTGAAAATGAAAAAGCAATTAAGAACTATAAAAAATCTCTGGAATTAAATCCCGGTAATAAAAATGCGATTGCAATGCTGAAAAAATTAGGAGTTGATTATAAAAGCAAAGAGCTGGTTGTTCCAAAAGAAGTATTGAAAACATATGCCGGAGAATATCAGCTTATGCCTAACTTTATGATCACAATAAGAGTTGATGGCGATAAGTTAATGGCAAAAGCAACTGGTCAGCCGGAATTCCAAATATTTCCTATTTCTGATACAAAATTTTATTATAAAGTAGTTGACGCACAAATTGAATTCTCGGTTAATGATAAAAATGAAGTTGAAAGTTTAACCTTATTCCAAGGCGGGAAAGAGTTACCTGCAAAGAAAATTAAGTAGAGATTTAGTAATTTAGTTCAAATTAAAATCTTTAATAAATCTGAAAGTTTTAGAAATGTCTTTAAATAAATATTTACATATAGCAAGTAACTTGAGAGAGAATTTAGATAAAGATTTTTACAGAATTTATCTAAAAGACAGATTATTGTCAATAATGCCGAATATAGAAGGGTTTAAAAAAACAACAATTATTAATGAGTTTACTTCTATTTATGGTAATCAATATAAAAATATTGCTGAATCAGTTATCTTGGAATATTATAATGCAAAGAAATTATTAAGCAATTATAACAATATAGTTTTACGTAATTCAATTTTCGTAAACTTTGCCTGTGATTTATATAAGAGTGAATTTAAAACTTCGAAAATTGATATAATATGTAAATTATTATTGTTTAGTATAATAACCGATGGTAGTTTTGAAAAACTTTTAAATGATGTTAAAACAGTATCCAATTTGAGTGATGATGAATCATACAAAATTAGTTCTTTACTTTATAGTATTTATATGAGAAGAAGAACGATCTATTCAGGCAATATCGCAGAAGTATTTAGATATGAATTTATGTGCCAAAAGCATAAATATCATAACTTTTGTTCACATTATTACGATAAATCATTACATGTTAATAAAATCATGATGTTAAAAAATGATGATGAAATGTCACCTATGTTTTGGGGAGGATCTTTTAATTGCTCTGGCAATTGGTTAGCAAATCCATTTAGAAGTTAATCGGGAAATTTTTAATCCTCCGAGGTTTTAAAAACCTCGGAGGATTTATTCGTATTAAAATTAAACACGTTGAGGAATAAATGAGTTCACTCGAAGTAAAAAACTTATCAAAATCGTTTGGTGATTTGAAAGCTGTTGATAATGCCTCTTTTATTGTGCCCAAAGGATCGATCTTTGGTTTGCTGGGACGTAATGGAGCCGGAAAAACCACAACAATCAGAATGATAATGAATATTATCATGCCCGACAGCGGGGAAATTAATTTCAAAGATATAAAAGCCGGTCCGGAGTTCAACAGCAAAGTCGGATATCTTCCTGAAGAACGCGGGCTTTATAAAAAAATGAAGGTATTGGATACGCTGCTTTTCTTTGCCGAGATTAAAGGAAAGAAAGGTAAAGCGATAACAAGACTTGCGAAAGAGTATCTTGATAGATTCGATTTATTAGATAGAATGAACTCAAGAATAGAGGACCTTTCCAAAGGGAATCAGCAGAAAGTTCAATTCATAACAACACTTCTTC
>UOGD01000463.1_pt1 | contig 17101 bp, 13 predicted proteins | sample 1989731 | NCBI WGS metagenome assembly UOGD01 (sample SAMEA4712198, study PRJEB27164) | hydrothermal vent metagenome | biome: marine basaltic hydrothermal vent biome; feature: marine hydrothermal vent; material: mineral | place: Pacific Ocean | collected 2011-06-14/2011-07-23 | depth 1691 m | reverse complement strand
TGAGATTGTAAGTGATAGTGTGGGAGCACAATCAGCTTTGTGCGGTGGCGGAAGGTATGATCTTTTAGTGAAAGAAATTGGCGAGCGCGATGTACCCGGTGTTGGATTTGCAGCAGGCATTGAGAGAATATTATTAGCTTGTGAAAATGAAGGTGTGCTTCCCGAAAAAGTAAATAGAATTAATTACTATATTGTAAGACTTGATAAAGAATTGAATAGTGTGGTTTTTGAAATTGCTACAAATCTGAGAGAGAAAGATAAGACAGTTGAAATTGATTATACACTCCGCAGCGTTAAAGCCCAAATGCGTGAAGCGAATAGATTGGGCGCTGAAAAAGTTCTTATGGTTGGCGGCGAAGAATATGAACGAGATAAAGCTGTACTAAAGGATATGAATACAGGTGAACAGACAGAAGTCGAATTATCCGAATTTTTGAAAAAGTGATTTGGAAATTCAATGCAGAAGATAATTGGACGTAAACCGGTTTTAGAAGCTTTAAATTCCGGGAAAGATATTGACCGAATTATTTTATCATTCGGGCAGAAAGGCGATATCATTGATTCGATAAGAGTCACTGCAAAAAAAAGAAAGATAAAACTTACTCAACTATCCCCGCATAAATTCAAAGGCTATGAAAAAGGACTGAGCTCGCAAGGAGTAATAGCTTTTATTAGTGATTATAATTTTTGGAAATTAGACGCATTGATAAATCAAGCTAAGAAAAATGAAAGTCCTCTCATTCTTATTCTAGATGAGATACAAGATACTCACAACATAGGTGCAATTTTTCGTACAGCAGAATCAGTTGGTGTCGATGGAGTAATAGTAACAACTCGAAATTCCGCACCGATAAATGAAACAGTAGAAAAAACTTCTGCCGGAGCGATTTCACATTTACGCATTTCTCCAATCACAAATCTCCGACAAGCTATGGAGACATTGAAGCAAAATGGATTTTGGATTGTCGGCTCTTCATTAACAGAGAAATCAAAACTGTATACTGAGATTGATTATAGCGGTTCTATAGCAATTGTTGTTGGAAACGAAGAGAAGGGAATAAGAAAACACACCGCAGAATTTTGTGATCACTTAGTTAAAATTCCAATGCAAGGGAAAGTACAATCGCTTAATGTTTCTGTTGCAACCGGTGTTTTGTTATTTGAAGTTTTAAGGCAGAGAAATAATTAAGCAGCAATTTCCAATCCTTTTGCCTTTACTAAATCTAGCAAAGGTGAAAATTCATTACTATTAAAAAAGTTTTCCCCGACACCGATCGGTTCAATTAAATAATCTACAGTTTCGGTCGCCATCCAAAGTATTGCTGAATATTTTTCTCTATCCTTACTATCAAATTGCGGAGAAATAATTAATAAGTCAATATCACTATCTTTGCTTGGTGTCCCATAGGCATGACTTCCGAATAAAAATACTTTAGAAATTTCCAACCCATTTTTTTCTAATTCCAAAATGTATTTTTTAATAATTAATCTAGTTTCTCTTGTAACCATAATAATGCCTCTTTTGTTCTCTTCAAAATATCTAATGATTTTCGCAGATTCAACCCCCAAGTGCAACATTATTAAGTACACTAATAAAAATATTTAGTGGTGAATTAAAATCTAATAATTTCCTAAATTAAATAATATATATAGTGAAACTTCTAAATCCTTTGGATAACTACATCCTAACATGGTATGTTTCCTTACTTTTACTCATAAATCAAAAAAATATTTATCCAATATTTGACTCGCGGTAAGATATTTTCCACACTATCGGTTTGACATACCAATTATTTTCTGAAAAATATTTTTTAATTGACTTTTTTTTCTTTACGCTTGTGAATCGCTCAATTTAGGTTATTATAAATATATGAAAATTATTAATACTTCCATTGTTTTAATAAAACTTAAATAGTGTTATTTTTGAATTGCCCGTTCATTTACAAAGGAGAAACTCAAGTGACATATTTGAGACCAGCAAAACATAAAGAACTCACTCCCAAAGATTTGAAATATTCTTTCGACCTTAAGGAATATGATTTTGAGTCAACATCGGTAGTTAAACCTATTGAAACGATAATTGGGCAAGAACGCGCTATTAAAGCACTTCGACTGGGTGTTGAACTGAGAAGCCAAGGATACAATATATTCATCACCGGTATTTCCGGTACCGGAAAATTCACTTCAATTAAACGAGTGCTTGAAACACTTAATCCCGACTGCACACCAATGAGCGACTATGCATACGTTAATAATTTTCAGGATGATGATAGACCGATTCTTTTAAAGTTTAAAGCGGGAAAAGCAGCTCAATTTAGGAGGGGGATGGAACGGTGTATTACCTTACTTAAAGAGCATATTCCAAAAGCAATGGATGGAGAACCGTTTTTAAGTAAGAAGAAAAATATTCTTACCAGATTCCGTAAAAAACAGACTAAGTTATTTGCTGATTTTGAGAAAAAACTCCAGATGGATGGTTTAACTTTAGGACAGGTAAAAGAAGGAGAAGTGGCACGACCGGAAATTCTTATTGTTATTGATAATCAACCTTATTTCATTCAGCAATTGGATGAGTTAGTTCAGCAGAAAAAATTAACTAAACGTAAAGAAAATAGTTTGGTTAAGAAGTATTTAAACTACCAGGATGAACTTCAGGCGATTTTTAAGGAAGGAATTAAAATATCAAATCAAATAAAAGATGAATTAAATGAGCTTGAGCAAGGGATAGCAAAGAAAATTGTTGAAGCAACTTTTGAAGATCTAATTAATAAAAACAAAGACAAAAATGCTCGTAAATATTTACATGATGTTGTGGAAGATATCATTCAGAATGTGGAGATATTTAAAGGACAAAAATTGAGTCAGGGCTCTACCGATGGAGAAATAGAGGTTGATTATTTCAAAAATTATGAAGTAAATGTGATCCTTGATAATACAAATCAAAAAAAGTGTCCGGTTATTATTGAAACTTCCCCAACTTATCAAAACTTATTCGGGGTAATAGAAAAATACAATGACGGAAGCGGCAGCTGGTACTCTGATTTTACCAGGATCAAAGCCGGGTCGCTCTTGCGGGCAAACGGCGGCTACCTAATACTAAATGCTTCGGATACATTCACTGAACCAGGAGTTTGGCGGGCATTAAAGCGCACTCTCTATTATGGTAAACTTGAAATCCAAGATAATTCAACTCTCTATCCATTCACAGTGAGTATACTAAAGCCGGAACCAATTAGGATAAACACAAAAGTTATCTTGATCGGGAGTGAATATATTTATTCGGTATTAAGTGCTTACGAAGATGATTTCAATAAAATATTTAAAGTAAAAGCTGAATTCGATTACGAGATGAAACGCACTGAAAAAGGAACTAATGAGTATGTGCAAGTAATTAAACAATTGATAAAAAGTGAAAACTTAATGAAATTTGACTCGTCTGCGATTTCAAAGATCTTGGAATATGCTGCTAGATATGCCGGTGAAAAGAACAAATTGACAACAAGATTTTCTTATATACTTGATCTTGCTCGGGAGGCGGATTTTTGGGCTAGAGATGTTCGTTCGAAAATTGTTAACGCCTATAATGTTGACCAGGCATTCAACTCTGCAAAAGAACGACATGCTCTGTATGAATCAAAAATGTCGGAGATGATCTCAGACGGAACAATTCTGATAGATACGGACGGCGTACGAGTTGGACAGGTTAACGGGCTTGCAGTATATGGGGATGATAAATATTCTTACGGCAAACCGACAAGGATCACGGCAGCGGTTTCCCTTGGGAACGGCAGTATTATCAATGTTGAAAGAGAATCGGGTTTAGGCGGTAGTACTTACAATAAAGGAGTTTTGATTATTACAGGATATTTAAAAGAAAAATTCGGTAGAAATATCCCTCTCTCTTTCAATGCTAGTCTTGTATTTGAGCAGGGCTATGGACCGATTGACGGGGACAGCGCTTCGATGGCAGAGATTGCCGCATTACTTTCCACAATGGGTGATGTACCGATAAAACAGTCATTTGCGATAACAGGTTCGGTTAACCAGAAAGGTGATATTCAACCAATCGGCGGAGTGAATGAGAAAATTGAAGGTTACTTTGATGTATGCAAAAGCAGGGGATTGAACGGTAAGCATGGTGTTATCATCCCGTTCCAGAATGTAAAAGATCTTATGCTGAAGGACGAAATAATTGAAGCAGTGAAAGAGAAAAAATTTCATATCTATCCGGTCTCTAAGGTTGAAGAAGCACTAGAACTTTTAACCGGAGTAAGAGCAGGCAAGATGTTAAAAAATGGTAGATATCAGGCAAATACACTTTTCGGATGTGTTGATAAGTGTCTAAGAGATATGAGGCAGAAGGTAAAACCACCAGCACCTAAAGCTAATCCACAAACTAAAACTGAAACTAAGAAAAAGAAAAAATAAATTATGCAGCAGGCAAAAGTAAAAATATTAGCTACAATCGGTCCGGCGTCAGATTCAGAAGAAATGCTGTTACAATTAATCGATGCCGGAGTAAATGCATTCCGGCTGAATTTTTCGCACGGCGATAAAAAATATTATGAAAGATTATTTAATCTTATCCATTCGGTTTGCGAAAACCGAAAACTTCCAATCCCAATAATTCAGGATCTGCAAGGACCAAAAATCAGAATCGGAAAATTGGAAAAGGATAAAATAAAAATTAAAACCGGCGAAACTATTGAAATTACAATTGATGATGTGATCGGGAATGAGAAAATAATTTCATCATCTTACAAACCTTTAATTAAAGATGCATCAATTGGTGAAACAATTTTGATTGATGACGGTTTGATAAAACTGAAAGTAGCGGAGATAAAAGAGCGATCATTGATCTGTAGAATTATAGAAGGCGGAAAGCTGAGACCGAAGAAGGGGGTTAACCTTCCGGGTATGAAGTTGAGTACACCGTCACTAACCGATGAAGATAAATCAAATTTGGAGTTTGCTCTTAAATACCGCGTGGATTATATAGCTCTCTCTTTTGTTAGATCGGCAAATGACATTGTAGAATTAAGGGAGTGGTTAAATGAGCATGGTTATAACAAACCAATAATTGCTAAAATAGAAAAACCGGAAGCGGTTGAAGACTTTGAAGCGATCTTAGAAGTCACAGATGCAATAATGGTAGCACGCGGTGATCTTGGCGTTGAGATGGACCCGCAGCTTGTTCCTATTATTCAGAAAAGGATAATCCGAAGATGCAACCAAGTTGGGAAACTTGTTATCACGGCAACTCAAATGTTGGAATCAATGATCACTAATCCGATTCCAACGCGTGCAGAGGCATCCGATGTAGCGAACGCCGTATTGGATGGTACTGATGTGGTGATGCTTAGTGGAGAGACGGCTGCCGGGGAATATCCTGTAAAAAGTGTTGAAATGATGTATGAAATATTAATTTCAACTCAATCAGAAAGACCTTTTCTTCCAACAGTACATTGGGAAATTCCTAAAGATAGAGTTCAAAACATATATGATGCAACTGCAAAGGGCTTTGTACAGATATCCGATCAAGTTAAAGCTGATGCAATGGTTGTTTTTACGCATCAAGGCAGGCAGCCGAAACGATTGTCTAAGTATAATCCAATTGCTCATATTTATGCATTCTCCGATACCTTTGACACGTTGAATGATCTCAATCTTCATAAGGGAATTACACCGCTCTATCTCAAAGATATAAATGATGAAAAGTATTATATGAAAAGATCGATAGAGATATTAAAAGAGAAAGACTTTATTAAGAAGGGAGATTTGATATTGTTTGCTGCCGGTGCACCATTGGAAGAGGTTGATAGGAAAAGTTGGGTTCGGTTTTTAGTAATTTAAAATAATATCTTAAATGATATGGATAATAAATTAGCAAAATGGTGGGAATCTCAACCAAACGGGAAAATTCTCTGTACCCTTTGTCCGCGTTACTGTACAATTGGAGAAGGGCAGAAGGGCTTTTGTTTTATTAGAGAAAATATTGGGGGAAAACTTTATTCAATCGGATACGGGCGACCAACCGGGTTTGCTATTGATCCTATAGAGAAAAAACCGCTAAGTCATTTTTTGCCCGGCACAGAGATATTAAGTTTTGGAACCGCCGGTTGCAATTTGGGATGCAAGTTTTGTCAAAACTGGACAATGAGTAAATCCAAGATTGATGAAGTGAACTCATTACATGCAACTCCTGAACAAGTAGTTAATTTGGCGATTCAACATGGAGTTCCGTCTATTGCTTATACTTACAACGACCCAACCATTTTTGGTGAATATGTTATTGATATTTCCAAACTCGCACGTGAAGAGAATATAAAATCCGTTATGGTAACCGCGGGGTACATTGATAAAGAAGCGCGTAAAGATGTTTACAAATATATTGATGCTGCAAATGTTGATTTGAAAGCTTTCACCGAAACATTCTATCACAAGTTAACTTTCTCTCATCTAAAATATGTGCTGAATACTCTGCTCTGGTTGAAGAACGAAACTGATGTCTGGATTGAAATAACAACGCTTTTAATCCCTGGTGAAAACGACTCACCTGAAGAGGTAAAACAGCTTACAAACTGGATAGTCGAAAATCTTGGTCCGGATGTGCCGCTTCATTTTACTGCATTTCATCCCACATTTAAAATGAGAGATCACAGACCTACACCGGCTAAAACATTGGATATGGCTAGAGATATTGCAATTAGTGAGGGAATCAATTATTGTTACACCGGCAATGTTCATGATGTTGCTGGACAAACAACCTACTGTCCAAATTGCAAAGAGCCATTAATTATCCGTGACTGGCATTCTGTGCTAGATAACAAAATTGCAGAAGGGAAGTGTTACCGTTGCGGTGAAAAGATCGCCGGAGTGTTTGAATAATTTTAGATATGCTTATATTTAAATTATAATTAAATTATTATTAAATTTTTGATGGGCAGTAATTGGGTGCATAACCAATAGAAACGTAAAAAAACAATATATTAAAACCTAAAAGAAATACTTAGAACAAAACGCCCATGAAAAATTACACGATTGGAATTCAGCAGAGAAAATGAGTAAAGAAATTTTAGAAGAATGGATTTAGAAATATAAAAGAGAAAACTATGAGTAAAAAGAAATCTTCAATAAAATCAACAGAAAAATTATTATCTAAAATCACTAAAGAATTAGAAAAACAAAATTTTAAATCTGAAGAAGAACTTCAAAAATATTTAGAAGAACATTTTATGGGAAAAGAACCAGATTTTAATGATGATTTTGTCTCAGCAAATTCCGACAAAGCTCAGGATTTGGTTTGGGATGCATGGGAATTAGAATATTCCGAAGACAGAGTTGAACTTGCTCTTCAAGCACTTAAGTTGGATGAAAACTGTGCCGATGCATATAATCTGTTAGCTGAAGATAAAGCAAAAAATAATTTAGAAAGATTAAATTATTATTTGAAAGCGACCAGAGCAGGTAAAGAAAGTATTGGCGAAGACTTTGAAGCTTTAAAAGGAGAATTTTGGGGCTTTCATCAAACAAGACCATATATGAGAGCTATGGATGGACTTGCACATACATATTTGCATATGAATCAAATAAAAAAGGCTATCGACGTTTGGCAAAAAATGATAAATTTAAATCCTAATGATAATCAAGGAGTTAGGTATCACTTAATTATTGCTTTATTGGAAACTAAAAGGTATAAAGATGTTGAAAGATTAATAAATAAGTATGAAGATGATGCTTCGGCTGCATTCTTATACTCTAAAGCGTTTTTGTTTTTTCATCAAAAAAGCAAAAAGCCAATGGCAACTAAAGTATTGATAAAAGCTATGCAGTTTAATCCGTATGTTCCGCTTTATCTCTTTGGACTAAGGGAAATGCCTGAAGAGTTTCCTGAATATATCGGATTTGGTGATGAAAGCGAGGCGATAGAATATGCTGATTCTTCAGTTCGTTTATGGGGTGGCGACAAAAAGGCAGCAGCTTGGCTTGCTGATATACACAAAAAAAATGCTGATGATTTGGATAGACTTATTATTGAAAAAGAGAAGAAGAGAGAATCTAGATAATTGCTTAAATCAATTATTGAGTTTAAAAAACCTCAGAGATTTTCAAAATCTCTGAGGTTTAAGAATGGTTTTAATATCTATAATGATCCGGTTTGTAAGGACCCTCAATAGGAACGCCAAGATAATCAGATTGTTCTTTAGAAAGTTTTGTTAAGTTGACGCCAAGTTTTTCTAAGTGCAAACGTGCAACTTCTTCATCCAAATGTTTTGGAAGTCTGTAAACATCAACCTCATATTTCTTCGTCCAGAGTTCGATCTGAGCCAGAGTTTGATTTGTAAATGAGTTACTCATTACAAATGACGGATGTCCTGTAGCGTTTCCAAGATTGACCAAACGTCCATCGGATAAGAGGATTATCGAATGTCCATCCGGGAATTTGTACTGATCAACTTGCGGCTTAATATTGATGTGTTCAATACCAGGATAGTTTTTCAATTTTTCAACTTGTATCTCATTATCAAAATGACCGATGTTGCAAACTATTGCGCCGTCTTTCATTTTTTCCATATGATCAATCGTAATGATATCTTTGTTCCCGGTGGTTGTTACAAATATATCTCCAGTTTCTAAATATTCTTCTGTCGTTTTTACATCAAATCCTTCCATCGCCGCTTGTAAAGCACAGATAGGGTCAATTTCAGTTACATGTACTTTTGCTCCAAATCCCCGCATTGATTGTGCAGATCCTTTGCCAACATCACCGTAACCGCAAACGATAACATTTTTACCAGCCATCATTATATCTGTACCGCGCTTGATGCCATCAGCAAGTGATTCGCGGCAGCCGTAAAGATTGTCAAATTTCGATTTGGTAACAGAGTCGTTAACATTTATTGCAGGGAATAGAAGCTTTCCTTCTTCCATCATTTGATATAAACGATGAACTCCCGTTGTCGTTTCTTCTGAAACTCCGCGTATATGCTTTGCGATCTCAACCCATTTATTAGGATTTTGTTCGTGATCGATCTTTAATCTTTTAAATAATTCAACTTCATCTTCCGCTTGATATTCTGCATCTAGAATTGCCGGATTATCAACTGCTTCAACACCTTTGTGAACCATCATTGTAGCATCACCGCCGTCGTCAACAATAACATCAGGTCCGCTGCCGTCCGGCCAAGTAAGCGCCATATCAGTACACCACCAGTATTCTTCCAAAGTTTCACCTTTCCATGCAAATACCGGAACTCCGGTTTCAGCAATTGCCGCGGCTGCATGATCTTGTGTTGAATAAATATTACAGCTTGCCCAGCGCACATCCGCGCCAAGTTCTTTAAGTGTTTCAATCAGTACTGCCGTTTGAATTGTCATGTGAAGAGAACCCATGATTTTAGCACCCTTCAGAGGTTTTTCCTCGCCATATTTTTCACGAAGAGCCATCAGTCCAGGCATCTCTTTTTCTGCAAGGACTATCTCTTTTCTTCCCCAAGCAGCTAAATTTATATCTGCAATTTTATAATTCAAATCTTCACTCATCTTTTCTAATTCCTTTCTATTAATAAATTCTTAGGTCACTGCCATTCCCAAATGTTGTTATTGGGAATCTTTTACTATTTAATAGATTCCGTCTAACAGATTGCCGGAATGACAAACTCATTTAATTACTTTTAAGATTAATACTTAACAACTATTTATATTTCTTGAATTTTTCAACTAAATCCAGTTTCTCCCAAGAGAAACTATTCCTTCCAAAGTGACCATAACTTGAAGTCTCTCTGTAAATCGGTTTTTTAAGATCGAGTCGTTTAATAATTCCCTTCGGAGTTAAGTCAACTTCTTTGACGATCATTTCCGCTATTTTTTCATCTGAAATTATTCCCGTTCCCTTTGTATCAACAAATACAGAAACCGGCTCGGCTACACCGATCGCGTATGCAACTTGTACTAAACATTCTTTAGCCAATTTAGCAGCAACAATATTTTTAGCAATATGACGAGCGGCATAAGTCGCGCTTCTATCAACTTTGGATGGGTCTTTCCCGGAAAATGCTCCGCCGCCGTGAGGCGCCCAGCCGCCGTACGTATCAACAATTATCTTTCTTCCGGTAACGCCGCTGTCTCCGTGCGGTCCACCTATCTCAAATCTTCCGGTCGGATTAACAAAATATTTTGTTTTTTTATCTAAATATCTAGCCGGAATTACTTTCTTTATCACATGTTCGATAACATCTTTTTTAATTTTAGTTTGTCTTACCTTTGAATCGTGCTGAGTAGAAATCACAACCGCGTCAACTCGAATCGGTTTGTTGTTATCATCGTATTCAATTGTGACTTGCGATTTTGCATCCGGACGCAAATAGGGCATCAGCTTCGCATTTCTCTTCCTGATATCTGAAAGACGTTTCACAAGTTTGTGTGCATAAACTATGGGCATCGGCATTAACTCTGGAGTTTGATCACATGCATATCCGAACATTATGCCTTGGTCACCGGCGCCGCCTGTATCAACTCCCATTGCAATATCAGGTGATTGTGCATGAATAGCATTAAGCACACCGCAAGATTCGGAATCAAATTTATATTCCGCTTTTGTGTAACCTATTTCTCTAATTGTTTTTCTTACAATTTTTTCAATATCTACATAAGCAGATGTTGTAACTTCTCCGCCTACAACAACCAATCCGGTCGTTACAAAAGTTTCACAAGCAACGCGTGCATTCGGGTCTTGTTCAAAAATTGCATCTAACACGCCATCGGAAATAGCGTCACAAACCTTATCAGGGTGACCTTCAGAAACAGATTCCGAAGTAAAATAATAAGCCATTTAATCCTCTATATTTAATCGTTAATTAATTTCTAATTCCAAGGAATCGCCAACATTCATTTTATGATGACTTCCCTGTACTCTTGCATCCGCCCCGATAATGGAGTCCGCAAGAATCATTCGTTCAACTTTACTGTTTTTATTTATAATTGAATTTTTGATCACTGAGTCGGAGACTTCACAATTATCACTTATTGTTGCATAAGGACCGATCACAGAATTTTTGATTTTTGCAGTTGGCGCAATATAGACCGGTTCGTTTATTACAACAGATTCAATTTTTTTCGGCTCTCCGTTTTTTGAGAGAATGAATCTATTTGTTGAAAGCAGTGTTTCAGGTTTCCCGCAATCATACCAGCCTTCAACAGGGAATGTCATGAATTTTTCACCTTTTTCTATCATTAGTTGAAGAGCATCAGTCAATTGATATTCATTTTTTGTCTTTATATCCTTTTTCATCAATTCTTCGATTGACTTGGTTAGCAGGGTCGAATTCTTGATATAATAAAGTCCGACCAAAGCCAGATTTGTCGTGGGGTTTTCCGGTTTTTCAATCAGCTTAGTAATTAATCCATTTTCTATCTCAGCAACACCGAATCTGCGAGGGTCTTTAATTTCTTTTACTCCTAATGATGAAGTTTCCAATTTTGATATTTGGGATAGATCAACATCAAAAACCGTATCGCCCAAAATTATAAGAATTTCATCATCGTTAAAAGTCGGCGCTGCCTGGTATATAGCATGACCAAGACCGAGCAATTCCTTTTGTTCAACATATTCCGCTTTCAAGTTAGGATATGTTTTTGAAATATAATCTTCGATGCGTTCACCGAGATATCCAACTATAAAAGTTGCTTCAGTAATATTTTCTTCAATAAGCTTATCAATTATGTGGGCTACTATCGGTTTTCCTCCAACATTTAATAGCACCTTCGGGTGTGTTAGTGTATGCGGTTTTAATCTTGTCCCAAAACCGGCAACTGGAATAATTGCTCTCATTTTTACCTAATTATTTTTAAATTAAGATGTAATTTAAAAAATATCATTGCCTATTCCAATTAAATGAAAATGTAAAAAATATGGAACTGATAAATATTCAAAATCGTGTTACTAATTTATTTCAAATTAAATACCCGATAATTCAAGGTGGAATGGTTTGGGTGTCAGGATGGAAACTTGCTTCTGCTGTTTCTAATTGTGGGGGACTTGGATTAATAGGTTCCGGCTCGATGAAACCGGACTTGCTTCGTGAGCATATTCATAGATGCAGAGCGGCAACTTCAAATTCTTTCGGTGTTAACATTCCATTATTGCGTCAAGATTCGGAAGACTTAATAAAAGTTGTGATCGAAGAAAATGTAAAAATTGTTTTCACTTCTGCAGGGAATCCTGCAAAATTCATTGATGTGCTGAGAGAAAATGATATCATTGTCGTTCATGTGGTCTCAAATCTTAAGCAAGGATTAAAATCGGAAGCGGTCGGCTGCAATGCCGTTGTTGGAGAAGGAGTTGAAGCCGGGGGTCATAATGGTCTAGACCAATTGCCGATGCTTGAATTACTTGATCAATTAAAAAATAATTTATCTATCCCAATAATTGCTGCCGGGGGAATTGTTGATAGGAAAGGAATTGAAACTGCTTTACAACATGGTGCAGAAGGTGTGCAAATCGGTACTCTCTTCGCAGCTACAAAGGAATCTTCCGCTCACATCGATTATAAAAAAGCAATAGTCAAAGCCGGCGCTGACGATACAAAACTAATTCTGAAAAAAGTTGGATTGACGCGTGCAATTAAAAATCCCTTTGTTGAGAAAGTTTTGGAATTGGAAAGTAAAAGTGCAACAGCAGCAGAATTAAAAGAGCTGCTCGGGGAAAAACGTGAAAGGAAAGGAATATTTGAGGGTGATCTGGATGAAGGAATTCTTGAAGCCGGTATGGGCGCTGGGAAGATCAACGATATCTTATCAGTTGGGGAAGTTTTTAATAAGTTAAAATGGGGTATGTAAACACCACCCGTAAACAATGTTTTTAGAAAAAATTGTCATTGCGAACTCAACTTATTTTGTTGAGTGTGGCAATCTGTCAAAATAATACTCTTTAGCTAACTATAGATTGCCACGTCGCAAAAAACTGCTCCTCGCAATGACTGAAATTGAGAAAAATATTTTTTAAAAATAATTTTGGAAGGTAAAAGCGAACTCGTTTTTCCTTGTTTATTCATCAGTTGGAATTTTATTTATTGTATTATCAATTCCTTTGATAAAGAGAAAGGTAAAGATCAATAGCTTTTATGGTGTTAGACTACCCGGAACAATGAAAGATGAAAAAATATGGTACGAAGTTAATGAGAAAAGCGCTAAGTATCTCTTAGTTTTAGGAATCATAATAATCTTTGTTTCTGCTTTATTTTATTTTAGCGCTGTTTTTTCATCGACTGTTTCGGTGATTATCATGACGGTCATTGTTCTTACAGGGGTTGTCTCATTAGCCATCTTTGCATTAATTATTACAAATAGACTATCGAAATTAAAATGATAAGAATAATCATACTTTTTCTTTTCATCTAATAAATCAGTAATTTCGCATGGTAAATTGAAATGATAAGTAGTTAATGACAGAAAAGAAAAAAGTATTCATCCTCGGGTCAACCGGCTCAATTGGTGTAAACACCCTCGATGTTATTCGTCTCCATCCTGAAAAATTTGAGGTTGAGGGGATAACAATAAACAAGAATAGTGATCTTTTAGAAAAGCAGATAAAAGAATTCAATCCGAAGGTTGTTGTTATCCGTGATGAAAAAGTTGCTGATGATGTTCGTAGAAGAATTCCGCAGAATATAAAATTATTGATTGGTGAAGTGGGATTAATTGAGGCAACGAAAAATACAGATTATGATATTCTGCTTTCGGCGCTTGTCGGTTTTTCCGGATTGCAGCCGACTATCGAGGGAATAAAGAGGGGAAAAAGAATTGCACTGGCTAATAAGGAAACGTTAGTTGTCGCGGGTGAAATTATTACGGAACTCTCTGAAAAATTCAACTCTGAGATTATTCCGGTTGATTCCGAACACAGCGCTATCTTTCAATGTTTGGTTGGGGAAAAACATAAGGAAGTTAAAAAGCTGCTTCTTACTGCTTCGGGTGGTCCGTTTTTTAGGAAGACACGAGAGGAACTGGAGAATGTATCGGTTTCCGAAGCTCTTGATCATCCTAATTGGAATATGGGGAACAAAGTAACAATCGACTCGGCAAGTATGATGAATAAGGGACTTGAGATGATTGAAGCGCACTGGTTGTTCGATCTTCCCGCAGATAAAATCGATGTTATCATTCATCCTCAGTCGATCATTCATTCGATGGTTGAGTTTATCGACGGGTCGATCAAGGCGCAGATGAGTCAGCCGGATATGAGGTTGCCGATTCAATATGCGTTGTCTTTCCCCGATAGACTGCAAAATGATTTTACTTCGACCAGTTTAACCGACATTACAGAATTATCATTTTTTAAGCCTGATTTTAGTAAGTTTGAATGTATAAAATTAGCATTTGATGTTTTAGAGGAAGGGGGGACAGCACCCTGCATTTTGAATGCGGCAAACGAAGTTGCCGTCGAAAGATTTCTTAATAACAAAATTTCCTTTTTAGAAATTCCTGATTTGATTAAAAAAGCATTGAATGGAATTGACAGCACCCAAAAACCGAGTGTTGAAACAATTATCAAGTGCGATAGTTTAACGAGAAAATATTTAAAAGAGTAATAAGGATTAAGTTTTAATGGATTATATAATTTATTTTATTTTAACAATTGGGATACTGGTATTCGTTCACGAGTTTGGTCATTTCCTCGCTGCCCGTATCTGTAAAATAAGAACCGATGTATTTGCAATTGGATTTGGAAAGAGATTATTCGGCTGGAATAAAGTTAATGGTTTTACTGTCGGAGATCTTCCTAAGGACATTGACTTACAAGGGCATACCGATTATAGATTGTCAATGCTCCCGCTTGGCGGTTATGTTAAAATTGCCGGAATGGTTGACGAAAGTTTTGATACCAGCTTTAAAGACGAAGAGCCGAAACCATATGAGTTCCGGTCAAAACCGACTTATCAAAAATTATTTGTTATCACTGCCGGCGTGTTAATGAATTTATTTCTCACTATTGCTATTTTTACCGGGATTAATTATTTCCAAGGAAAAGAGGTAATCAAAACAACATTGGTTGGAAATGTCCAAGCTGAAAGTTTTGCTTATGATGTAGGATTCAGAACAGGCGATAAGATATTGTCAATAAATGACAAACCGGTTAGTGATTGGGAATCTGTTTATACAGACTTATTACTCAGCAAAGATGAATCAGTTAAAAAGATTGATGTAATAAGAGATGGTCAGCAAGTTTTAATTGCGATTCCGCAGGATTCATTGAACAAAGCAGCCCAGCAGGCTTTCTTTTTACCGGTCGGCGAAGTAGCCCCCATTATTACAGATGTTATAAAAGATTCTCCTGCTGAAGATGCCGGTATTAAGAAAAAAGATCTGATAATCAGGATCGCAGATAAACCGATCAATTCAAGCTCAGATGTTATTGATATTATTTCTTCAAATCCCGATCATGCATTATCGATGGTATTACTGCGTGGTAAAGATACCGTTGTCACTGCAGTTACGCCGAGTATTGACGGCAAAATTGGAATAGGACTTCGAAACACATACATGGGTCCTTCCGAGTATAAAACGTACAGCTTGCCTTCTTCATTATCACAAGGTATTTCTGATGTAGTAAATTATGTTGAATTAACATACGTCTTTATTGAAAGAGTATTTGCCGGGAAGTTGGAAGTTGGTCAAGCATTTGGCGGTCCGGTAAAAATAGCGCAATTATCTGCTGAGTCTGCTGATCTAGGACTTGTAGCTTACCTTAAATTTTTAGCTGTGTTGAGTTTAAGTTTAGCGATATTGAATATATTGCCTTTCCCGGTTTTGGATGGTGGTCACTTTGTTATTATTCTTATTGAAGGAATAATGCGTAGGGAAATACCAATAAAAATTAAAATGGCTATACAAAATGTCGGATTTATCATATTATTACTTTTGATGGCATTCATCATTTATAATGATATAATTAATTTATAATCTTAAGTTCTGAAAAACGATCTGGCATTATGGACCATACTGTAATGCCAAATTATTATTACAAATATCTGGTTCTTTGATCTACTACAATCGGCTCGGCAGAGAAGTAATTCCTTCTACTGTTCATGATTGTATTTCTATTTAAATCAATTCAAAATTATTTTCCAAATTTCTTAATCATGATCTTGATCTTTAATCTTTAATCTAATGTAAAAAGAATTAAGAGTAAGATTAGGATTAAGAGAAAGACATTTAAAAACATTATATATGAAACGAAGGGGATTAGTCTAAGCGCACAAGTGAATAAATATAAAGACTTGGTGTCATTCCGGCAATCTTTAAGCCTGCCTTTGTCGATAGACAGGACGGAATCTCATGGTATCGTTGGAGATTCCCGCTAGAAACTTGCGGGAATGACAGGATATTTGGAATTATAAACATATGAAACGAGCATGATTAATCTAAACACACAAGGAGATGATTATAAAAAACCTTCGAGGTTTTTGAAGTTAATAAACTAACAAATTCAATTAATTGAAAAGCAGTGTCAAATTGTGTAAGTAACAAAACCTCGAAGGTTTAGTTAAAATAAAATTATAAACACATGAAACCGTCATTATTGATTTTTAAACACACAAGGGTATGATTATAAACACATGCTGTCATTCCGGCAATCCGCCGCGGCGGATTTAGCCGGAATCTTATTCAAACCGGGAAATTCCCGCCTGTCTATCGACAAAGGTAGGCTAGAAACATGCGGGAATGACAGAAAAATTGGAAAAATATAAACAGATGAAAAAAACATTTTTTATTATATTTTTATCCAGCACAACAATTTTTAGTCAAGCGCTTGATTCATTACAGCATCGATTAAAGGATGTTGTTATTGAATCTATGCATCAGCCGGTTTTGTACTCCGACATAAATAGGAGTATTGAATTAATTGATACATTAGAGATCTCGGCATCTCCGGTTAATGCTGTTCAAGATTATTTGAATTATTCCGGCTCGGTTGAATTAAATCAGCGGGGGACAAATGGAGTCCAAGCAGATATTGGAATAAGAGGAGGCACTTTTGAACAGACTTTAATAATGCTCGATGGAATAAAGATCGTTGATCCGCAAACCGGTCATCATAATC
>UOGD01000356.1_pt1 | contig 17155 bp, 19 predicted proteins | sample 1989731 | NCBI WGS metagenome assembly UOGD01 (sample SAMEA4712198, study PRJEB27164) | hydrothermal vent metagenome | biome: marine basaltic hydrothermal vent biome; feature: marine hydrothermal vent; material: mineral | place: Pacific Ocean | collected 2011-06-14/2011-07-23 | depth 1691 m | reverse complement strand
TGCGAATTTTTAATGTTTTTTCTATAGCAGCCGTAACAATTCAAGTTGCATTGTGCCGTAGGTTCTAGCCATGTGATACCGTTATCCGCCATATTCCATGGTAATCGATAGAGCTTCCGTGAATCAACAATTAACTGTTCCATTTCTAATCTCCAATTAATTTATATAAGCAATGCAATTATCTTTAAGAAATCGGATAATATCACAAATTCCTCTTTATTTAGCTTCTAAAATATGAATTTTTTGTTTTATCTCAAATTTCTTTTAGAGATGACAGACTCGGAAAATTCAACCCCCAAGTGCAACATTATTAAGTTCACCTATAAAAACAAATAGAGGTGAATTAAAATCTAATGCTTTTCTAGGTCTGTTATTAAGTTTGCTATTTCTTTTACAATATCTTTTGTCGTTTCTTTTGAGTTTTCTGTATTTTTGCTGCTTAGGGGAATAGACTGTGTCATTGACGCCTTATCTTTTTTTGTCGAAAATTAAATATAAAACTCTATTCCCTCTCTTTTTACTTTTCTATATTAACTGGAAAAATATTTCTCACTTTTTGTATAATTCATCGATTTTAATGAATTTAAAGTTGGCTCTGAATTGCTAACCGGTATCAAAATGATGTATTGCATTTTCGTAATCTTCACGGGAATTCATATTAAAAAAAAGATCATCGGAGTAGAAATCCAAACTTCCGGGATATATAATTTCAGAATTAATCGAATCTAAAAAGTCATGCATTCCGCAGTTTTTTTTGTGCTTAATTTTTCCTTCACTGCTAAGCTTATCAAAATATTTTAAGTGTTCGTCTAAATCATTAAAAATAATTTTGGAATAAACACCGGCTAACGGTTGAAGATATCCTGCGGCTTGACAAATTGCAACAGGTCTCGCTGTTGGGAATTCAACTATATACTTAATCATTTCAGCGGTCATTAAAGGAATATCACAAGAGATAACAAAATTCCGTTCAGTTGTTGAATGCATTAAACCTGAGTGGATTCCCGCTAAAGGTCCTTTGTATTTATAAATATCTTCGTAAATCGGAAATCCTAAAAACCGGAATTTTTCCGGTGAGTTTGTTATGATAAGTATTTCTTTAAAAATGGGATCAACAATGTCGATCATTCTTTCAATAACGGTTTTCTTTCCTAATTTTATCAATGCTTTGTTTTGTCCCATCCTGCTGCTTTTCCCGCCTGCTAAAATTATACAAGTCACATCGGTATGCATTCTACAAATTCTCCCTTCTTCGGATTAAGCTGCTCTTCTTTTACTATAATTAAACAATTTGCTTTGCTCATTTCAACCAAATTACCGGATGATTGTGAAATAGTTGATGTAACATAATACTTATCATTCACTTTTGTAAGCAAGCCTTTCATAAAATGTCTTTTCTTATCTTTTTTCCTTAAATCGTTTATCAGTTCGGCTTTTACGGTTTCGGTTGGATTCATTCCATATAAACGGCGGATATTTTCTTTAATATAAACTTTAAAATTTACTTGAGAAGAAACGGGATTTCCGGGCAGTCCGAAAATTAACTTCATTTTATCATTTTTTTTATGAACCCCGAAATAAGCCGGTTTACCAGGTTTGATATAAGCTCTCCAAAATATTTGCGCAACTCCCAATTCCAAAAAGATTGTTTTTAAATAATCATATTCACCAACAGAAACACCACCGGTAGTTAAAATTATATCCGCATCGGAATCCAACATTTGTTTAACTTTTTCTTTGATTTGACTTTTATCATCTTTAACAAACCCATAATCTGCAACCGTTTGATGATTTTCCAATATTTCTCCCATCAGCGAATAAGTATTTGAAATCCGGATTTTATCATTCTGGGGTTTTTCATTTACCGCTATTAATTCATCGCCGGTTGCCAAAAGCGCAAATTTTAATTTTTTATAAACATGTAATTCCGATTTACCGCAAGAGGCGACTGCGGCTAAATGACGGGGTTTAAGAAAAGTTCTTTTGTTAACCGCAATTTCATTTTCTTTTATATCACTTCCCATTTTCCTTATATTCATTCCGGCATGAAATTTTACATTAGGCAAAAGTTTTATTTTGTCCCCCTCAACGGCAACATCTTCAATGGGAATTATGGCAGTTACATCACCAGGAATTTTAGCGCCTGTCATTATCTTTACGGCACCGGATTCGATTAATTTAAATTCTTTATAATTTCCTGCTGAAATTTCCCCGATAATTTTCAATTCAGTCATATTCTGATCAAAAATAATTCCATAACCGTCTACCGCGGAATTATCAAAAGGAGGAAGATTTATATCGGAGATTATATCTTTGGCTAATGTACGATGCAAAGCATTTTCGAGAGAAACAGTTTTCGTTTCCAAAATTAATTTATTAAACGCTTCTCTAATTAATTCGGAGGCTTCGTTGTAACTTATCATAATTAAACATACCTAATTTAGAATTCTTATCTCATCGTTAATTTTAATGTTGCCGGATTTTATAACCTTAGCAAATATTCCTTCGCGGGGCATAACACAATCGCCTACTTTTACAAATATAGCGCATTTATCGTGGCATTCTTTACCAATTTGGGTTATTTCAAGCTCTGCATTGCTTCCAATTTTAATTCTTGTTCCAATTGCAATTTCGGGTAAAGTCAGAAATTCAGTAGTAATATTTTCCGCAAAGGCACCGGGGCGTAAACCCGGAAGACCCTTAGCCCGCATTTTATCAATACTTTCAATTGCCAAAAAACTTACTTGTCTGTGCCATTTGCCTGCGTGAATGTCTCCTTCAATCCCATGATTTTCAATTAGCTTTGCCGAACCAACATTTGATTTGGGAATTCCCTTTTTCTTGCTAATTGATACCGCAACAATTTTACCGACTTTCTTACCTGTTGTTGTGCTTTTTTCAATTAATGTTTCATTTGATATATTCATTAAACACCTCGTCAATTCATTGAGTTAAATATTGGCTATATAATCTCCGCTTTTACCTCCGGTTTTCTTTAGTAATTTGATATTTGAAATCCGGATAGATTTATCGACCGATTTACACATATCATAAACAGTTAATGCGGCAATTGTAACGGCGATTAAAGCCTCCATTTCAATTCCTGTAACAGAATTAGTTTTTGCGGATGACACAATTTCTACCGATTTGTTATCTTCGTTTAATGTTAAATTAACATTTATTTTAGAAATAAATATATTATGACAAAGCGGAATCAGCTCGGAGGTTTTTTTTCCGCCTTGAATCCCTGCAATTTTTGCGGTGGTTAATACATCTCCCTTTTCGATTTCATTCTTTTTGATTTTCTCAAACAATGCATCGGATACAAAAACTTCCCCGAACGCTTCAGCGGTTCTTAAGTTTGAACTTTTTCCGCTTACGTCAACCATATTAGCTTTACCGTTATTATCAACGTGTGTTAAATTTTTCATTATCCGCCTATTGCCATCATATTGTTATTTATTGCATTCGCCAATTCTTCAGGCTCCGGGTGCTTTTCCCATTTAGTTTTAATTGCCTGATTTAGTTTTGTAATAATTTCTTCATCCGAAAGACCGTTGCGGAACATTTCTTTGAAATTAACATAACTTTCTCCTTGCGAGAAAAGACATACTCTAAATTTTCCATCTGATGATATTCTTACCCTATTACAAGTAGAGCAAAAATGTTCGGAAATGCTTGTGATAAAACTAACTTTACCTGGATGCCCTACAATTTGGAAGTCTTTTGCAACTCCATTTTTTTCTTTTATAAGCGGTATAAGTTTTACTTTTCTCTTCACTAATTCTTTTATTTTGCCGTAACTAATGAAACCGTTTCTCTGCCAATCGTTAGAGCCAAACGGCATAAATTCGATAAATCGAATATTTACATTTCTGTCTTTGAAATAATCTACAAATTCTAATATTTCATCATCATTTATCCCTTTAATTACAACCACATTAACTTTCACTGGATTGAACCCGTTTACTTCGGCTTCATCAATTACCCGCATTACTTTTCCAAGGTCATCTTTTCCGGTTATTTTTTTGAATTTGACTCGATCTAAAGTATCAAGACTAATGTTTAAATTATGAAACCCGTATTTTTTTAAAAGATCAGTTTTATTTTTAACCAGTGAACCGTTAGTAGTTACACCTAATTTTAATCCATAATCTTTTTGAATATGGCTGATTCGTTCAAATAAATTAAACACATCTTTTCTTACTAAAGGTTCTCCGCCGGTAAACCGGACTTTCCTGAATCCTAATTTTCCGGCAAACAATTTTACAATTCTTTCAATTTCTTCAAAGGTAAGTAAGTAAATCTTTTGCATATCCTTGAACGTATGGTTTTTAGGATTGCAATAAATACAATTAAAATTGCATTTATCAGTGAGAGAGATCCTCAAATAATCGTGTTTTCTATTATAATTATCAATCAAATTCATCTTATCACAAAATAATTAATGCTAATAATGCTTCGGCAATTACTACAAACGCCGGATGTAATTTCAATGTGAGAATTAATATCAATCCTACCGCAACAAAAATTAAACTTTGCCATTGAAAACTCGACTTAAAAAAATATTGGAACATAATGCCGATAACCATTCCTACAACAGCGAATTTAATACCTTGGAAAGCTTTTTCTACATAAACATTCTTTTCAAATTTAGAATAAAAGATAAAAGCAAAAATCATCAATGTAACCGGAACCAAAAGATTCCCGATGTTTGCAACTATTGCACCAGGTATACCGGCAGCTTTATATCCGATAAAAGTTGCATATTTTATGGAAATTGCACCAGGGAAAACATCCACCATTCCGAGAACCTTTAGAAATTCATCGGGTGTGAGCCAGTGATTTAAATCTACAGCCTCTTTTTCAATTAATGGAATTAGCGAATATGCCCCGCCAAAAGAAAAAGCACCTACTTTAAAAAATGATATTAACAGTTTTATTAAAGTTGCTATCATTAAATTAGTCCTTTAAAACATCATCAATCCAGCTAAATGCCGCCATCATACTCGGTAGTCCGATAGTAGGTAAAGCAAGAATTGCAACTTGCTGTATTTCTTCCTTAGTAACACCGGTTTTTAATGCTTTACGTGCATGCGAATGAACGGCGCCTTCGAGTCTAGCTCCGGTTGAAATTGCGAGTTTAATCAATGCTCTGGTTTTATCATCTAATGGTCCGGCAGAATGAACTGCATTGCCCAAAGCCTCATAAGCTGCAATCACTTCGGGATAATCTTCTTTAAACTGTGTATAACGTTTGGGAATTTCGCTCATTGTTCTCTCCATATTTTTATTTAGTTAATAAAAAAGCCTTACTCCGCGAAGAATAAGGCTTTTATAGAAAAGTCTATTTTATATATTCTCCTTCGCAATGGATTACAATAGTAATCAGGCAGGCTAATTCATTTCCAAATTAACCCTATCGGTTACGCTTCATATTTCCGAAAAGAAACTTAGAAATACGTAACTCGGAGTATTTTTTAAAGAACTACTATAATTTAACTAAGTTTACTTTGGAATCATAGTAAGAAGCTGACCCTCCAATTAAATCTTCCAAAGTTACATTTTTCAGTACAGGATCTACATGCATCACTGCATTAGGACACAATCCCTTTTTTCTTCTCTCATCACCCGGTATTGTTTGTCCGTCAATATTGACATCATTGGCTCCATATGCCCAATGTCCGTAACTCCACGAAACCGAAACTACTCCCGGACGTAAGCCTTGTACTACTTTTACTTTACCTGCAACCGGTTTTTTCTCTCCGTTTTTCAAATCCCAAACTCCATCCGGATTAGCCGGTGCAACTAATTTTGCCGTATCACCGCTTTTCAATCCGTATTCCTTTGCCGTTAAAGCATTAATAATAATATGATTTTCCGGACCGATTGCCGATAACCAATAATCGTTAGGAAGAGTTCTTGATTGTCCCCCAATAATTTCTTTATATGTAATTAACTTCAAAGGATATTTACCTTGATCAACCGGTTTATCATCGTAACCAAGAGTTGGAAGATATAATCCAATACCGGAAAATCGTTTCCCTGTATATGGATGTTTAGTTAGAGCAACTTCTTCTACATAAATATTAAACATTTTTCCAAATTTATGAGGAAGTTTATCACCGCTCTTTCTGTAAACATCATAATCTTCCATTCTGCCGCCCTTATTAAGTATGTGAACAACTTTTTTCCACCAATTGGTACCTTTTGCATCAGTAACTGATTTTTGAAAACGTTGTATGTCAATAACTGTGCTGGAAAGATGGCGACGGGCTTTTGAGAAAATTTTCATTTCTTTTGGGGTAGCGTCTTCAACAACATGACCAGGTTTATCTCCCGCAGCAACATTTGCTACCATTTTAAGATAGTAATCTTCCTGGCGTGTAAAATCTATTCCAGGTCCAAAACCATTCTTCCCATAACCAGGTAGTTTTAATTTTTCAGCAACAGCAAGCATAAACGCTTCCATATTGGTATGAACTTCTTCGCCGAAGATTTTTACTTTTTCTACAAGAGGTTCAACTGTTGGCTGACGAGTTTTTGTCTGTTTAACGGGCGAAGCCGGAGTTGTATGCGGCATTCCGTATCTTTCCCAGATTGCAGTATCCGGAAAAATATAGTCTGCATACATCGAAGTATCACCAATAACAATATCGCTTGCTATGTAAAGTGGAACTTTATCAAAATCTATGATAGCTTCTATCATTTTATTACCGGCAGGCGAAGAAAGGACAGGAGTTCCCATATGTGTCATCAAAACTTTTATTTTGTATGGATATCCATCTTGTGCCGAAGGAATGATTTCCTGGTAAACATTTCCCGTATGAGGAAACCATGGACGTTTTGCCGGATAACCGTGCTCTTGAAACAATGTGGAATTTTCGTAATACTCACCTTCGCGGTTTATTTTATGCCCAAACGATTTTAGTTTGTTAGGATGTAAACCTTTTGTTAATGGAAATGGCTGACCATGTTTGCTTCCGTCTTCATGCCAGTGTCCGCCGCCGCCGGAAAGCCCGCCTTTCCAGTCGGGATTACCAGCAAAAAGATTTAATGTAATTATTGCTTGGGCATTGTAATATCCGTAAGTATGCTGAACTGCTCCGCGGTATAATTCAGTCGCAGACTTTTTTCCGTGTTTTTTAAATTCTTTTGCAACAGCAATAATTTGTTTCTCTTCAATTCCGCAATCAGTTGCCCATTGTTTAATTGATTTTGAGAATACATAATCTTTTAAGACTTGGAAAGAAGATTTAACTTTAATGTTTCCAATCTTACCGCCATAGAACAAATCGCCTTCAACTTCTTTAGATTCGTCATAAGGATCAAAAACTACAGGTTTTCCATTTCTCATTACTACAAATTGATCCTTTGAACCTCTGCCAATATCCGATGCTCGTAATAATGCTCCAGGTCCATCTTTTTCTATTTTTACAAGAAGAGTAGCATTAGACCATGTGCTTTCGTTATCAGCTATAGCAGCACCTTTATTGGCATTTATCAAATATTTTTTATCATATCCGTCATTATTCAATAACCAGTGCATCATTCCATAAACTAATGCAGTATCCCCACCTGGTTTAACGGGTAACCACTTCCATGCTTTGGCTGCTGTTTTTGATAAACGGGGATCGACAACAACAATTTTTAATTGCCCGGAAACCATTGGCGTTGTGAGCAAATTACTCATGTAGGGAGGTCCGAAATTTGCTTCTACGGGACTTGTTCCAAATATGACTACAAATTCAGAATTGTAGAAATCCGGTTTCATATGCTCGGGACCATTGTGCCATTTACCGTCTGCATATTGACCGGTAACTTTTTTATAAGCAATATGATGAGATTGTTCACAAATGGTAGTATGTTCAAACCAATTATTGCTTCCAAACCCGGCTTTCATCCAACGTTTTGCAAATTCCTTTCTACCATGCTCAATTCTTCCGGCTTGAAAAACAAATTGATTGTTCTTTGGACCGAAATCAGGATAATTCGGATCTATTAATAAATCCAAATAGTCTTTGTATTTCTTTTTGAATTCTACAACAGTCATTTCTCCTTTACCTACATTAGCTGCATCGGATGCCATAGCTTTTGATAACTTTGCATCTTTTAAAACACGAATATCTTTTAATCCCTCAACAACTCTATTTTCTTCACCGGTGACTTTTGAAAATAATTTTCCACCTTCAACAATCTCAGTTACGGCTTTATCAAAAGAGATTACTTCCCATTTGTTCTCACCACGTTTTCCGGCTCTTTTGATTACTTTTGTAAGTCTATAAGGATCATATAAGCTTTGTATTCCAGATTGACCTTTAGGACAAATTCCTCCATCGATTTTAGCAGCATCTTTAATATCTGTTGCATAAGGAATTTGCGGGTTCATAGTTTGAACAGAATATGGATTTCCATCAATTTTTACTGCTATGCCATCATGTATTTTAACTTTGATGGGACAATCGGTATGGCATTGCAAACAAACCGAATAAATTACATTTCCCACTTCGTTTAGGTGATATTGATTAATAGGAATACTTGGATCAACTACTGTTTTACCTTGTGCTACAGTACTTGCTAGAAGTCCGGTTCCGCCTAAAAGCGCAGAAGTCTTGAAGAAACTTCTTCTTGATAAGCCTTTGTTTTTTTCTTCATTTATAGTTTTCATCTTATGCTCCTATAGCTTGTTTGTCTGAACCGGAATCGGATAAATCTTCTTTAGAAAACATTGGTAAATACTTTTTGCCAAGCATAAATACTAAAGCAGCCACTGAGATTGTGAATATCAGAACACCCCATTCCATTAAGCTTGGGAAATATTTAAAGGTTAACCCTGGACCCGTGAATGCTGCTTTCAACCCTTCAAGTTCAGGAACTGCCAAACCAGGTATTACTATATTTAACCTTACTGAAAGAAAGGTGATAGCTATTAAACCGCCTGCCCAGGCAATAGCAGAAGTTGAACGAGGTTTAACAATTAATAAATACGCCGGAACAATAATTCCAAGTCCAACATGTACAAACCAAAATACCCACCAATAGTGTCCGAATAATATCATTTTCAAACTTTCAGTTTCCGAAGGGATTGATGCCCAAAGTCCGATTGTAACCTCAGCCCATTCCAAGAGAAAATCAAAAGCAAGAAGACCAAGAACAATTCGCCCCATTGTTACTAGGATTTTTTTATATTCTTCGCTTCCTCTATTCGGTCCCCACAACTTTACGATAACAGCTAACAAAGCACCGCCTGAAAGAAGCGCTCCAATTAAGAAAATTATTGGAGTTAGTCCGGAATTCCAATATGGTCTTGCCCCGACTGATCCAAATATTGCTCCAACTGAACCGTGAAAAGCTATTGCAAGAGGAATACCTATACCTCCTAATATACGCAGGGTTTTTTTATCCTTGTCTCTTGAATATTGTTTACTTTTTAAAGTATTAAATCCTACTAACGATTGAAGCCATTTCCCCGGTAACTCGTTATGGTTTTGAGAAGCCATATCTGCACGAAGAGCGTACTTGAATTCAAATAGTAATAAAATAAAATAGCCTCCATATAACCACGCCATCCAACCCATAACTGAACCGAAATTAGTATGAATAATCATTCGCCATACTCTGCCCATATGTCCTAAGTCGAACCAAATTGATAGCATTGCACCAATTAGTGTAGCTAAAGCAGTCAATAAAGCTAGTTTTCCTATTTTTTCAAACATTTTAATTCTAAATACATAAGCTAAAGCGGACATTAAAAATGCACCGGCTGATAATCCTATTAGGTAGATATATCCAGCTACCCACAATCCCCAAGGTATGTAGGAACCATAATTTGCATTTTGGTGACCATTTGTAAAACGATCAAAAAAAGCAATAAGACCAATTATAAATGCAATCAGTGTTATTGCCCAAAAAAGTTTATCTGCAGATTTATTTTCGTTTATCATTCTTAATTCTCCTATTAAAGTAAGTAATATACTTTTGGATGTGTTCCCATTTCTTCTTTTAAGCGCATAACGTTTGGTGAACCAATAAGTTCAGAGACAAGACTTTCGGGATCGTTTGCATCACCAAAATAAGTTGCACGTCCAATACATGAAACTACACATTCTGGTAATAATCCTTTTTCTACTCTATGAATACAAAAAGTACATTTGCGTGCATTACCAATTGGCGATTCTCCTTCTTCTCTGTAACGTGCAATTCCGTATCCATACGTAGGTTCTTCTTCATACTTCCTTGCATTATCCCCAACATAAATGCTTCCGGTTCCCGGAGCGCCGTCAGTATAAAACCGACCGGTATCAAAAGTTCTTGCACTGTATGGACAAGCTGTTATGCAATAACGACAACCTATGCACTGATCATAATCAATTTCAACAATTCCATCATCTCTCTTCCACGTTGCATGTACGGGACATACATCGACACAAGGAGGATCTTCGCATTGCATACATGGTCTTGGAATATATCTTTCGGTAGTATTCGGATAAGTCCCAATTTCTTCGGTAAGCACCGGGCGATATACAACTCCAGGAGGAAGTTTATTTTCAGCAATGCATGAAACTGTACAAGCATGACATCCAACACATTTACGTAGATCGATAACCATTGACCATTTCCTTTGGTCAACTGGTTTTTGAAGTGCCCTTTGCAGATCGCGCTGCATTGTGATAATAATATCTTCATCGTCTGTTCGAGCCGGTAAAGTCGGTAAATCTACTTTATCACTATTTTGTGTGACAGTTTTTCCTGCGGCGACCAATTTATTATTCAATACGGCGGGAAGAACCAAACCGGCAAAAACGCCAGTTCCCATTTTCTTGAGGAAACTTGTTCTGTCGAATCTTTCTGTCGGTTTTTCCTCATCAACAGGCTGATTTTTCTTTATTTCTTCGTTAGTCATTATTTTCTCCTGTATTTTTTTTGGAGATGTATTATTTAAATTTCCAAAAGAATGTAATCCTTGCGATTGCATCGTTAGCAATCGATTCACCATTTACTTCATCGTAAGATATATATTCAATATTCGGGATAAACGAAACACTTTTTATTGGGTGCCAGTCAATTCCGCCTACAAAGAATGTATTTTTAGCTTCAGCAAATGGAATAAACGGAATTGCTTCCCCTTTTGGATTCGGATCAAAATTTCTGTCTATTCTGCCTAAAAGAGAAACCTGGTCGGAAATAGCACCCACTGCAAAGAATGACAACACGCGCATCTTTAAATCATCTGTATCTTGTTTTTGTCTTGTCTGATAAACATATTGAAGTCCAACACGAAAAACTTTTGTTTTATAACCTACAAATCCCTGAAGAGTATACCAATCGGTATCACCTTCATGATCTGCATAATCACCATAAACCTGAATTACAAAAAATTTAACAGGATTAACTGCCAATGCAAACATTGCAGATTTGCCCTTATCAATTTCCTGTTTATTACTAGACCCGTTACCAACCATAAAATGATAATTGAAAATACCTTTTTGATCGAACCTACCTTTAAGAGCCAATCCAAAATCTCTTGAACTACCCATATTCTGTAAATCAAGTGGGGTTTTTTCAACCGAACGGTAGCCCCAAAAGTGCTCAATTAAATCCCAGGTTGGTGTTGGATTAATACCTAATATTAAAGCTTGATTGCCAAATTTATATTTCAACCAGGCATCTTTAACAAACGGGACCACTGTTCTTGCTTCCTTGAAGTTAAATTCATTACTCATTTCGAGTCTTAATCTTGTTGAAAAGCTTTTGTTAATTGTATAGTCATAAGTGAAGTAAATTCTTCTGAACCATAAGCCGTGCATGTCCTTGATATCTGTGTCGTGATCATTTATAAGGTAATAATAATCCCCAAACATATAACCGCTGAATTTGCCTCCACTCTCATCTTTTTTATCCTGTGGATACAATGGAACAATAAATAAAACTAGGAGAAGAAAAACAACTAACTTTTTCATTTTAACTCCCTATTATTTCGTTTAACAGTTTCTCTAATTGTGTTCATTTCACTCTTAAATCCTTTTATCCCTTTCCCAAAATTCCTTGCGATTTCAGGTAATTTCTTTGCCCCGAATAAAATCAGAAGTGTTGCAAAAATTAAAACTATTTCCGGAGCACCAAAATTTGCCAACATGTTTTTAATTCCTTTATTATTAAAATTTATCCGATTTTTGCAATTCATGTGCCAGAGTTTTTAAAAATATAAAAACAAGGATTTTAGCGTGAAAAGTAAGTTCTAAATTGTAATTTTTAAAATGATATTTATTTGAAGAACGATATTTCGCTATTGAAAACGAATTTTCGTTATTACACTTTTAAAATATTAGTCTGGAAATCTTTGAAACCCGTTTATTCTACTATTTTAAGAACCGATCGTAGCTGTTAAAAACATTGGGAATTATTAACGCGGTTGGGTAAAGAATAATATCATATTTCAAGAATTATTGAAACCGTTTTTTAATAAAAAAGATATTCTAAATTTAATCTGTTCATTACGAGAACAAAAAATTAAAAGTTAAAGCATCCCGTATTTATCCATTTTGGAACGCAATGTAGAAACTGGAATTCCGAGTATCTCAGCCGCTTTGTTTTTACCGCCATTTGATTTTGCCAAAGCATTTTTTATCAATTGAATTTCCAGATTACTTACAATTGCCACCAAATTCCCTGATTTTTCGTTTGTTTTATAATTAAAATCAGAATTGAGAAATTCCGCGGGAATCATATCAGCCGTTATATGATTATTCTTCGCAAGAATTAGTAATCGTTCTACAAGGTTTTCTAATTCTCTCGTGTTTCCGGGCCAATTGTAATTTTTTAACAAGCCGTAGATTTCTTCGTCAACTTTAATTTTGCGTCCATTCGGAAAATCATTCAAAAAAGAATCGAACATCTGCGGAATATCGTTTCTCCTTTCTCTAAGCGAGGGCAGAGCAATCGGGAAAATATTTAAACGGTAATACAAATCTTTTCTAAATTTACTTTCTTCCGCCAGCTTACTTAAATCCGCTTTAGTCGAAGCAATTATACGAACGTCAATTTTAGCTGTTTTGCTGCTTCCTACTTTTTCAATTTCGTTTTCCTGAAGAACTCGCAGCAGTTTAACCTGCAGTTCTATAGGAATATCGTCAATATCGTCAAGATAAATTGTTCCGCCGTCTGCCTCTTCAAAACGCCCGGTGCGCTCTTTATCCGCGCCGGTAAAAGCGCCCTTTGCATGTCCGAATAATTCGCTTTCAAAAATATCTTTAGAAAGAATTGCACACGAAACTTTAACCAATGGTTTATTATTTCTATTACTATTATAGTGAATGATATTTGCGATCAATTCTTTTCCTGTTCCAGTTTCTCCGGTAATTAATACAGTAGAATTTGAATTTGCAACTAACTTTATTTCTTCTTTTATTTTTTTTACTCTTTCACTGCTTCCCCAATAAGAATCAATATCGTATTTATCAAGAAAGAAGTTAGAATATTCCTTGTTCCGGAATTTTAAACAGTTAATTTGGGCCACTTTATCAATAAGGTTTATTAACTCTAAAGGTTCAAACGGTTTGGTTATATAATCAAAAGCACCCATTTTTATAGCTTGCACAGCGGATTTCACATTACCAAATGCTGTTATTAATATTACACAAATTTTAGGATTAAAATCTTTTACTTTCTTTAGTAATTCCACCCCATTCATTTGTGGCATTTTAATATCGGAAATCACAAGGTCAACTTCGGGATGTTGTTTAATATGTTTCAGTGCTTCTTCCGGTAGTTCAAAATCCACAACGTTATGCCCTGCATCGCGTAAATCTTCGGCAGTTGTTATCCTTAAAATTTCTTCATCATCTACAATGCAGATATTTAGTGAAATATCTTTATAATCTTTCAATTATATTCCTTTGAATTTTGGAAAAAAAACATATGCTGTAGTTCCAACTCCAACCTTACTTTCTACTTCAATTTTTCCGTTATGCGAATTTACAATATTATAAATAATTGACAAACCTAAACCTGTTCCTTTTCCTGTTGCTTTAGTGGTATAAAACGGTTCGAAAATCTTGCCCAGTTCTTTTTCGGGTATTCCTATTCCGCTGTCATTTATTGTTAATTTTAAAAAATCCTTATCTTCTTCTAGAGAAATAGCTATTGTTTTAGAGTTTTTCCCCGAGTTTTCTTCTATTGCATCTATACTATTAACAAGTAAATTTACTATAACTTGTTCTAAGTAGCTTTTACTTCCAAAAACAAATATTTTTTTAGTTGGGAAATTTTTTGTAATTATTATTCTATTAAGTTCAAATCTGTATGCTAATAATAAAAGAGCGTATTCTATTTGTTCCTTAATATTAACCTTTTCAAATTTCATATCTTCTAAGCGAGTATAGTTCAACAAATTTTTAATAACTGTTTCTATTCGCACAGTAGCATGATCCATTAAAGTTAAATATTTTTTATTTTGCTCAATATTCAGCGGATCATTATTCATTCTTCTCAAACAATTTTTTATTCCAGAGATAGGATTATTAATTTCATGCGCAAGACCAGCCGAAACAGTACCAATAGTTGCCAATTTCTCCGACTGGATTAATTTTGTCTCGGCTTCTTTTAATTCTTTATATGCTTCCGTTAATCGAAAACCCATGTCATTAAACTTTTCCGTTAACAAATCAATTTCATCTTTAGCTCTGAAAAAAATGGGTATTTTTCCAAGCAATTTTTTCCGAATTTCAATTTTGGGTGTTCCGTTATCACTTAAAGAATTCAATTCCAAACTATCCGCTGCACTTTGAATTTTTTTTATAGGTTTGGTTATAAAATAAGAGAACGAAAATGCTCCTAAAATACCTACTATTAAAAATATCCCAACCATCATCCAAAAACGGGATATCGTATTTATAATATCCTTATTAATTCTTTCTTCGGAAATACCAATTCTGATGGTTCCTAACTCACCTTCTAACACAGGCAGTGCTATATCTCTAATAATCCTATACTTTTGTTTTTCAATAAGATTGATTAGTACCACATTAGATTTTGAATGCTGTACTAATTTATTTACTTTAATCAAACTTGACGACACTTTAAAATCGGAACTGTTTGAAATCAAATTCTGATTTTTATCTGTTATAAAAGTATAAACAACTGTACTATCAAGCCGTTTTGCACCATCTAATATTTTTTGAACGCCGACATAATCTTCAAAAAGCAGTGGTGTAGCAACTTGATCAGCTAAGTTTTTACCAATATCAATTGCTCTTTTTTCAGATTCTTTTTCAAGAGATTTTTGAACGTTTTGAAATATGAGATAAGCATTTACACCGCCGAAAACAAATACAATCAAGATAATTGCGATAGTAAATTTCCAAAAAAGAGGAAGATAGAATTGCTTTTTGTTCATTTCTAATTAAAAGATTGGATTGAATTGTAAATATCAGGATCAACTTTTACAAATTTTTCTATTTGTAATTTATTTAGAATTTTTTTTCCCTTTTTGTCTTTGTCCATTCCTATCAGAATATTTTGAATTTTTCGAATTAGGTCGGGATTGGTACTTGGAGCATAAACGAAAGGAGGAATACCGAAATCAGGTGATTTTCGAATTATTTTTACGTCTTTTACTCGTTTGGGATTATTTATTTTTAAGAAATCATAAACGAGACCGTCAACAGTGGCGCCGTCAACTAAACCTCTGGCAACTGCTTGAATTGAATAATCATGAGCAAAAGTAAATATGGTTTTACTAAAATAATCGTCCGGTTTGGTTCCAATATCTTTTAATATTTTTACTACGTATTTGTACCCGGTATTCGAAAGGGGATCGGAGAAGGCAAAAGATTTGTCTCGTAATTCTTCGAATTTAGTTATACCGGAAGACTTACTCACTATAATATACGCTTGATAGTATGTTTTACCATCTATTACCGGAACAGCCAAGATCTTTAACGGAAATTTCCTTTTTGCCACTACATAAGCTCCCGAGCAAACATAAGCAAAGTCCAATTTTCCTTCTTCTAATAAATCATTTACTTCCTTATAAGTTTTCCTTTGTTTAAGTTTTATAGGAATACCAACTTTACCTTCAATATAACGCAATAAATTTTCATAAAGGTAAAATGTCTTTTTAGGTGAAATCATTGTAGAAATAGCAACATTCAGAGATTTCCCACGAGTTTTGCCATCATTGATTGAGAATACCGGTCGACTAGTATTAGTATTAATTTCAATTGGTTTTTGATTCTTATAATGTGAAGAATCATTACAATTTGTAAATAATATTAAAATAACGGATACAAAAGTTAGAATTGTTATTTTTTTCATAATGAAATTCCCCATTAAAAATAATTTTACAATTATAAAAATAATAAGAATAACCCCTTGTTCAAAGCAATGGTTATATATTCAGTAATGCAGGGTAAAAATAAAAATATCGAGACTGTAAAGTTTTTTGTGTAAACGGTATTTTCAGATTTTAGCAAAGTCAAAAAATCTTTCCTTAAAATAAATGGAAAAATGAGAAATTACAAGAGCCCAGTTTCTAATCGGCATAGTCCATTTTTTAGATAAATCTCTGTAAGCTAAGAACAGCATTTTTTTTAAGAGCATCATTCCGCCAAAGGCGGACAGGCTAATAGGGAAAAGAGATCTAGATTTAGTAACTTTTCTAATCCGCCGTGGCGGAGACGATGCACTGCTTCAACAGCATTGGTAGTGTAAATAACGGTTCTTATTTCTTGTGGATACTTAAAATAAGTTGCAAGATTATCCCAGTTATTCATCCAAGAATTTATTCTAATTTTTCAAGTGTTAGATTTTCTTTTTCGATCAATTTCAAAATATCAGTTGCTAAAACAGATACATCCAAGGACGGTGCAGATATTTTTAACGGGCAATTCAAAAATAGTTCTATTTCCATGCACATACAATATTTTTATTTTAAATGCCTTTAGTCACAGTATGCCTACAACGGTCTTGGCTATGCGTTGCGGGATTTATTGCACTATTGTTCATTTTTGCACCGTTGTTTATATTATTCATATTCAATGCTTTTTTCAGGATTGCTTATAGCTTTTGTGTGTGCCTTGAATGGCAAATATAACCAAGTTCTTTGAAATAAGCCGAGCAAGTCAAAGAAAATCCGGAGGATGGAAGTCCCTTACAC
>UOGD01000429.1_pt1 | contig 17293 bp, 14 predicted proteins | sample 1989731 | NCBI WGS metagenome assembly UOGD01 (sample SAMEA4712198, study PRJEB27164) | hydrothermal vent metagenome | biome: marine basaltic hydrothermal vent biome; feature: marine hydrothermal vent; material: mineral | place: Pacific Ocean | collected 2011-06-14/2011-07-23 | depth 1691 m | reverse complement strand
CTGAATGCTGTACCTGTATTGCTGAATATCAGACTAACAGAAAAAGAACTTCGAAAACAAATTGATTTTGCCGAGTGCTCTGTGCTGTTAAAAAGCGAAAGGTACTCAAATTATTTTATCAACTATCCTTCACGACTTTTAACTGTTGAATATATTGATAGAACAATTGATTATAAGAATGTGACCGACAAAGATGATACGGCTGTTATCCTATTTACATCCGGTTCGTCGGGTAAACCGAAAGGAGTGGAACTCACGAACAGCAATTTGTTTGAAAGCTATTTGGCAATTACATCGGAATATTCTTTTTCTTCTAAAGATAGATTTTTAGCTTCGCTGCCGTTTTACCATATCGGCGGATTTTCTATCATTACAAGAACGATACTATCCGGCGGCACATTGATAATTCCGAGTTCACTTAAAACCGATGTGATTGGCAAATCTCTTAAGAATTTTGACCCAACTGTAATTTCTCTTGTCCCGACAATGCTGAAAAGAATGATAAAGCAAAAAATACAGCCGAATAAAAATTTACGGTTAGCCTTTATCGGCGGAGGTCCGAGCGATGATGATTTAGTAATTACCGCATTGAATTTGGGCTGGTCGTTTGTTAAAGTTTACGGATCAACGGAAACCAGCTCGATGATTAGCGGAATTAATGGTGAGAAATTAAGAGAGAAACCGGCATCGGGCGGAAAAGCTTTTGAGAATGTAGAGATAAAAATACTCAATGATTCACATGAAGAAGTTGAACCTTTTGAGATTGGGGAAATTGCTGTAAAATCAAAATCAATTGTGAAAGGATATTTGAAAAATCCAGAATTGTGGAATAGTAAAATTCATAACGGATATTACTTAACCGGTGATTGGGGTTACCTTGATGAAGAAGGTTATCTCTTTGTCATATCACGAAGAACCGATCTGATCATTTCCGGAGGTGAGAATATTGATCCGAAAGAAATTGAAAAAGTTCTCACTTCCAATTATGTGGTAGATGAAGCAGTTGTTTTTCCTATGCCGGATAAAGAGTGGGGACAGATCCCGGTTGCTGCAATTATGATCAAACAGAATAAAAAAACAGACGAGCAGGAAATTCAAGAGCATCTAAAGTTACATCTATCGTCATTTAAAATTCCAAAGAAGATATTCTTTGTTGAAAAATTACCTAAAACCGATCTTGGAAAAATTGACTTACCAAAACTGAAGAAAAAACTCAATCTTGATGAGTAATTAGTATTTGTAGAATATCATTGGGAATATTGGCTTTTGAAAAATCATGTATGTGCACAAATATGTGAACACTCTTAACTGTGGCTCTTATCGTTTCGTTTTCGTCAATTAAATTTGTGGTTAATTCAAAAGTTGAGTTCTTGATTTGTGTAACTTTTATTACAATGTTTAATGTTTCATGTAGTTTAATTGGCGCTTTAAAATCCGCTTCAATCTTTAATACTGGTACGGCATATTTTTCAAATTTGAAGTAATCGATCTCCAGATCACCGCTTTGAATAAATTCTTCATAAGCAGAATGGAACAACTCGAATACTCTCGAGAAAAATAAAATTCCAGCAGTATCGCACATGCTGAATTCAATTGTTCTTTTTGTCTGAAACATAATTCCTCTGGTAATTATTAATTTTTCAAAACTTTTAACGTAATAGTAAGCATTTTTGCATTCATAATTATCCCCCTTTTGGCTATTTTTGTTCACTCGAAAATAAATTGTTGAAAGCATTTAATGAAAAAATATTTAGTCGCAGTTTTATTACTAACGGCATTTAATATATTTCCTCAGTCAGGCAGTAAAGAAATTAAAAAAACATTTTACCCCAATGGAAAAATAAAAAGCATTGGTGAATATGTTGATGGTGTAAGAGATGGTTCGTATCAGGAGTTTTACGAAAGCGGTGTTCTTTGGAAAGATTGGAAATTTGTTAACGGCTTGGAAGAAGATAAATCGCTTTGGTATTTTGAGGACGGCACATTAAGTATGGCGTGGAATTATAAACATGGCAAACTGCAGGGAATTTCACGCTGGTATTATGAAACCGGAGAACTTTGGGCGGAGCCATATTATATTGACGGATTGCAAAATGGTTTTACAAAAACGTATTATAAAAGCGGGTCACTACAGGGTATTTGGGATTACAGAGACGGCAAACTGAACGGACTTTCAAAGATTTATTTTGAGAACGGCAAGCTCGAAGTTGAACGAAATTATGTTAATGGTAAACTGAACGGAAAAACCCGCGTTTATTATGAATTTAATCAAGTGGCTTTAGAAGCAAATTATAAAGACGGCAAGCTTGATGGCATTTCATATCTCTATTATCCCGACGGGTCAATTAAAGTGATCGATCAATATGAAGACGGGCAGATCATCAAACGTGAAAAGTATGAATATGGGTCCAATGTTCCTAAGATAGAGGAAAATTTTATGGAGTTCTATCCCAATGGAGTTATTAAATCAGAGTTAAGTTTTAAGAAGGGAAAGCTAGACGGAACAAGCCGGCAATACTATGATAGCGGGTATCTTAAACAGGAGGAAAACTATCGGCAAGGATCGTTTGATGGAACTTCTATTTACTATTCGCCGGAGGGAGCCAGATCGGAGGAAGTTAATTATATTTTAGGTGTTAGAAACGGTATCCGTCGCGTATATGGTGAAGAGGGAATTCTGCTGAGGGAAGAAAATTACAAAAACGATTCTCTTGACGGGAAATGGAAATCGTTCTATCCATCGGGTAAAATTAAAACAGAAAAGGAATATGTTTTCGGAAAGATTTATGGTCCGGAAATAACTTACTACGAAAGCGGAAAAGTTAAATCTAAAATATATTACCGCGCTTCAAAAAGAACGGGCATCGCAACATGGTTTTTTGAAAACGGAGAAGTGGCAGAATACGGCACTTATAAAAACGATAAGTTGAACGGAGATTATTATTCCTATCATCCGAATGGATTGTTAAAGAGTGAAGTTGAATATAATAACGGCAAAGTGGTTTCAAAGGTTATATATAATGAAGAAGGCGAGAAGATTTCTTCGGGGAAATAAAGGTTATAATTCTTCTTTAAGTTGAGATTTCAGGGCAGCATATACTTCTTCTACGGGCATCGGTTTTCCAGTCCATAATTCAAATGAGCGGGCTCCCTGTTCGACAAACATTTTCAATCCGTTTATTGTTGTAGCTCCTTCACGCGCAGCTAGTCTCAAAAACTTTGTACTGATCGGATTATAAACAATATCAAAGACAAGCTGATTAGAATTGAATGATTCTGCGATCTTGGTTGGCGAGTCATCTTCTTTCGGGTACATCCCTATTGAGGAAGCGTTGATTATGAGTTTTGACTTTGACAGAACTTTGATCAGATCCGGCGGATACAACGAATGTGTTTTAATTCTATCATACAACATTTTCTCCGAGAAGTATGTTTTAATTATATCGGCTCTTTCAACTGTTCTGTTGATCAGGTGTATCTTTTTAACATGGAAATAACGGAGAAGAGTAAAGACAACACTGCGGGCAGCGCCGCCGGCTCCAAATATTGATACCACCGATTTGGAAAGATCTTTCTTGTACTCTTTCAGCGTTTCGTAAATACCGTGAACATCAGTATTGTGTCCGTATAAAATTCCATTATCGTTTACTATCGTGTTAACGGCGCCGACAATACTTGCTGCTTCCGATACTTCATTTAGAAAAGGAATCACTTTTTCTTTATGCGGAATAGTAACGTTAAAGCCGGTTATTCCAAGCGCTACCATTCCTTTCAAAGCATCCTTTAAATTGTTTGAAGTGATATCGAACGGAAGATACAAATAATCCAAATCGGTTAAGGTAAATGCAAGATTGTGCATGAAAGGAGAATATGAGTGTTTAAGCGGATGTCCGATTACACCGACCAATTTGGTTGATTGGGATATTTCCTTTACATCAGGCATTCAATACTCACAAATAAGTTTTTTGTTATTTATTTAACTTGGTCGATTTAACATCCGGCTGATCTTTTGCCGATTCGTTACGCACAAAGGATTTCTTCAAATATTCCAATGCTTCCGTGTTCTTATTCTTTAAAAATTTTCTCTTTGCTTTTTCGTAATAGGCACTGGCTTTTTCCGGTTTCAATTTTACACACATGTTGAATGAGTTAATGCTTTCAACCCAGTTTCCGGTTTCAGCATACATTTCGGCTAACCTGTTCCATGCTGTAAAGTTATTTTCATCAAGCCGGATAATCTTTTTACAACTTTGAATTGCACTTTCGAGATTGCTCGTTGATTTGTTAATGCTCACATGAATTTCCAGCGCTTCAACTGATACCGGGTCAACGGAAATCGCTTTGTTTATATCATCCAGCGCCAATGATTTCAGTCCGGTATGATTATAACAAGTTCCTCGTGCTAATAAAGCTTCAAAGTATTCATTATATAACTCAATTGCTTTTGAATATGCTGCAATCGCTTTTTCATATTGGTACAAATCCTCATAGGTTTGACCTAATGTGAACCAAAGCGCTTCGTCTTTGCTATCGAGCTCAACCGCTTTCAGAAAGCATTCCAAAGCTTTATCCAAATCTTCGGTATTTGCATACGAAACGCCGCAGTTGAACCAAGAGCTGGAGAAATTTTCATTTATAGCTATCGATAATTCAAAATCATTGATAGCTTTATTGAATTTGCCCAACTTGATGTAAACAATACCTTTGTTATACCATCCGGAATAACTGAACGGATCGAACTCGAGATATTTTTCGTAAGCGTCAAGCGCCTTATCCAGCTTGTTAAGATATTCGTAACAGAAACCCAATTCATACCATGCTTCTATATAACTGTCGTCAAGTTCTGCCGCTTTGGATAAATACTTAATCGCTTTTTCGTATTGATCGTCACGTTCGTAAAGCGTACCCAGATTGAAATATGCCTCTTCATTATTATCTTCAAGCTCCAGAACTTTTTCCAGAGTTTCGGCTGCATCTTCAAAAAGATCAAGACTTTCTTCTGCAATTGCCTTACCTATCAAACTTTCAACATCGGTAGGATTTAACATTAATGTTTTCTCAAAAGCGAAGTACGCGTTTATAAAATCAAACTTACCGTTTAGAAACGCACCCTTAAGCTGCCAATACTCGAAATTGAAAGGAAATATTTCTATCAGCTTTTCAATAAGTATTAAACCCTCTTCCAAATTTTCGTTATCCAAGCATAATTGGATTGTATCTTCGATAAAATCCGTTTGAATAACTGCTTGTCCTTCATTAAAATATTTATTTGAAAGATCTATTTTTAACCGAAGAGCTTTTTCGTCAATGTAAAAATCGTCGGGCTCTTCGGAATAATTATCATAAAATTCCATATCTCACCAAAAACCGAATAATAAAAGAGTATAATAAACTAACCTAAATTTATAACTCTTTATTTTTGTTACTGCAAATTTACAATTTTACTGAATAAATAAGTCAGCAATTTTTTCTGCATAACCTTTGGCATCATAATCTTTAATATTTATAAGAACAATCACCGTTAAATTGAATTTAGGCAGTTTCATATAAATATTGCTGAAACCGGACGTTCCTCCTGTGTGATAATGCCGCTCGGAACCCCTATAAGGATCAAGTCGCCATCCAAAGCCATAATCAACAATATCTCCGTTTGGTAAAACCGCTTTTTCAAATGCTTTGTTCAATTTTTCTCTTTTCAGCAAAGTAGCATCGTCAATTGCTCTATCCCATTTTATTAAGTCAATTGTCGAAGAATAAATACCACCGTCTCCAAGTACAGCGCTTGTCAAACTCTGATCTGAATCCACAAATCCACTGTCCGTTTTTGTATAACCATAAGCGCGGTTTTTTACAGTTGAAATGCCTTTCTCATACGCAACCGTATTGTCCATTTTCAACGGAGCAAAAATCCTATCGTGCAAAAATTGAGCAAAGGATTTGCCGGAAATTTTTTCGATGATCATAGCTAGAACAGCATAACCTGAATTACTGTATCTGTGTTCGGTTCCGGGCGGGAAGTAAGTTGAATCCTGCTTCATTAAAATATCCACTACATCCATATCTTTAAGCTGCACAGTTAATGTATCGGGCATATGCTCTTCGTAAGCCAGCAAACCGGATGTGTGCTGCAAGATATTTTTGATCGTTATTTTAGAAGCATAATCCGGGAAATCGGGGAAGAACTTCTGCAGTGTATCATCAAATGATAATTTTCCTTCATTTTCCAGCATCATTATCGAAAGTGCGGTAAACTGCTTGGTAATTGAAGCCAGCCTGAAATTCGTTTTAGGCTCGATCTTTATCTTCGTTTCAAGATTAGCTAATCCGAATCCGCGCTGATAAATAACTTGATGGTCTTTAACAACAGCAACAGATGCACCTGGAGTTGTGTCATTAAATTCTGCAAATATGTTATCAATTTTTTTATTCACATCAGTCTGCTCATTACATCCAACAGCTAATAGAACCGTAATTAAAAATAAAATTGCTTTGCGCATTCCTTTTCCTGAACATTATGAATATTCTAATTTTGTTAATCTCTATAAACAACAGCGGATAAATATCCGACAACACTCGAAGTATCGCCTGAAACATCACTTGAATCCGTATGCGAAATTACTTCCGCTTTGCTTTCCTTTTGGAGACTTGCTGCTTTCATAAATGCAACGATTCCGCCGCCGCCACAAGCCTCACATTGATGAGTTTCAAGATCCGACATCAATCCTTCATAATCAAAGTTGTTTATATGATCTATGACAATTGAATCAAGCTTATCCGCTTTATATTTTTCATGAAAATGTGACAGATCGGAACTGACTACAACTACAGCATTTGCGCTCATTGTTTTAGAAAGCGAGTAAGCGAGATCATCAACGAATTTTCTACTCTGATCTCCAATAACAATCGGGACAATAGAAAACTCGTCTTGGATCATCTGCAGAAAAGGAAGCTGCACTTCTAAAGCGTGTTCGGCTCTATGACCTTCAACACCCAAGAAAATATTATTCCCGTTTTCAATTATCTGTTCCGAAAGTTCTTTATTTATCGGGACAATTCCGAGCGGAGTTTTATATGCATCTCCATTGTAAATTGAAATTCCATGAAAATATTCTCTGTGACTGGGGGAAATTATTATCACAGTTTCGAAATTTACATCACGCCTTAAAACATTATAAGCGTAGGCGGCACTTTTCCCGGAATAAATATACCCGGCATGAGGTGAAATTATACCTACAACATTTTCGTAATGTTTTCGAGGTTTGTTTACCTCAAGCAGAAGTTCAAGTTCTCTTCTTAATTCTTCTCCCCCGGCAGGATAAAACATTCCTGCAACCGCTGCTTCTCTAATTGCTTCCATTTTTAAACTCCTTTTCTGAAAACACTTCCGCAGTGAACATTTCTATATTTAAGACTCTTTCACGCCATAAATCAGGGTGAAATCCTGCCTTTTGACAAAGCGCGGAAAGATATTCCTCTTTGTTCATTCCATGTTCAATTGGAACTTGCGGCAGAAGTAATCCCCTACGACCTCTTTCCGATAAGATCAATCCGTGTTTTCCCAGTACAATATCATCATAGCTTTTCATTGGGAACGGTTCGGATAGGATAGAGATCTCAATGCTGATAAAATTAAATTCTTCCCACGTTAATTTAGGAAATCGGGGATCCCCAATTGCAGCCTGCACAGCAGCATCTTGAACGGTTTGATATAACGGTGAATTGGAAATAATATATCCGATACATCCGCGCAGATTGTTGTTGATTGTTAGTGTAACAAAAGCCCCTTTCTGTGTGTTGAACAGTGGATGAGCTTCCAAATCAATTTCATAAAGTTTCGTCTGCCGGAAAAGTGACAGAATAGAACTGCGAGCAAGCTGAAGAAGCATCTTCTTTTCTTCATTACTTATGTTCATGTTACTGCCTCCGATTATTAAGCAAGTTCATAAACAATAACCTGATTCTTATCCTTCATCAAAATCAACAGATTTTTATATACAAAAAAAGAATCCGGTGCAAAAGCGTTTAAGTTACTATTTAATACTTCTCTAAAAATTCTTTTTCTTTTAGATATATTAAACACTACAAACGTATTAGTCAACTGATTAATTTTATTTTTTGCATGATAATTGCATAAGAGAAAATTCCCGTATTGTAAATATTCAACATCTCCGGTAATGGAAAGTTTCTCAGTTTCGGAGTTTATAAGTTTATCAATTGCCGGATTAGACGTAGTACCATAGTAAAATTCAGGAAATTTATAGTCTGAGAAATCAAATTTGTTATCGGCAAGGTTCTTTAATTCGTTTATGTTTGACGGATTGCTTCCCAGATCTTCTATAAGTTCACCGGTTTGAACATCCAATGTAAAAACCCTTTTCCCTTCGAATAATTCTTGGTATGAATATATTTTATCTTCTAAAATGAATAAAAAGGCGTACGATTCATTTTCCCACACGACCTTTTGTGTGGTTATATCAAATGCAAAAATTCCTTTGTGCCCCGGCATATCAGGTTTGGCAAATTTATGAAACAGGATCACATCATTATGGATCGCTTCAATTCCTAACCAGTATTTTTCCGACATCTGTAGGTTTGTAAAAATCGGTTTTCCGTCAGCGACATGAACACAATGGAAAAATGCTTCTTTCTTATCCAGATCTCTTGTTTCGATCAGCAATTTATCTGTGTTCGTCAGTTTTATCCGCCAGACTTGATTACCATCAGTGTATGAATATTTCTTTCTAAATTTCATCTGCTTATAATTTTAGTTTAACTAAACCTTCGAGGTTTTGTGACTTACACAATTTGACATTGCTTTTCAATTAATTGATTCTGTTAATTTATTAACTTTAAAAACCTCGAAGGTTTTTTATAATCATCTCCTTGTGTATCTCGTAGAGTCATGAATGTTTCATCTGCTTTTACTTATCAATAATTTATTTTTCTTAATCTTAATCTGCAATCCTGATCTTAATCTGTCCTCTGCTCATAATCTTACTTAGTTCAATCAGTTTTCAATGGGTTTAAACTTCGCAGTAAAATGCCTTAGCATCGGCGCTTCGTAAGTAAACTCATAGCCTCTTAACTTATCACGATCATTAAAAACTTCGATCACAACCTCGGCGACATAATCAATATGACTTTGCGTATAAACTCTGCGTGGAATTGCGAAACGTACTAATTCCATTGGGGGAGACACCATATTACCGTCATCATCATATTTGCCGAACATTACGCTTCCGATTTCAACAGCCCGCACTCCGCCGACAAGATAAAGCTCGCAGACTATCGACTGACCCGGAAACTGATACGGGGGAATATCCGGCAAAAATCTTTTCGCATCAACATATATTGCATGACCTCCGGGCGGCTCAATTATCGGCACTCCGGCATCCAGCAGTTTATTGCCTAGGTATTCTGTGCTTTTAATACGGTAGTATAAATAGTTCTCGTCAAGAATTTCTTCCAACCCTTGTGCAACAGCCTCAAGATCACGTCCGGCAAGTCCGCCGTATGTAGGGAATCCTTCGGTAACTATCAACAAATTCCTACATTTCATTGCAAGTTCATCATCATTGAGTGAAAGGAATCCGCCGATATTTACAAGCGCATCTTTCTTAGCGCTCATTGTTGCTCCGTCTGCATAAGAGAACATTTCTTGAGCAATCTCCAGAGCAGATTTGTTCTTATATCCTTTTTCGCGAAGTTTGATGAAATAAGCATTCTCGGCAAATCTGCATGCATCAAGGAATAACGGAATATCATACTTATTACAGATCTCTTTCACCTCGCGTATATTCTGCATTGATACCGGCTGCCCGCCGCCGGAGTTGTTTGTCACGGTAATCATCACCAGCGGAATATTTTTTGCTCCTTTTTCCTTGATGAAATTCTCTAGCGCTTGAACATCCATATTACCCTTAAAATCAGCTCGTTGTTCCGGATGCTTTCCGACTTCTACAAGCAGGTCAACAGCTTCGGCGCCGCTGAATTCTACGTTTGCACGCGTTGTATCGAAGTGAGTATTATTTGGAATATATTTTCCTTCACTGCCGACAATGGTAAACAATATCTTTTCTGCAGCTCGTCCCTGATGCGTTGGAATGATAAATTTATCGCCGGTTATCTTTTTTACGGCTGATTCAAATCTGTAAAAACTTTTTGATCCGGCATAAGATTCATCGCCTTCCATAATTCCTGACCACTGTTTAGCGCTCATTGCGGATGTTCCACTGTCGGTCAATAGATCAATAATAACATTCTCCGCCTTGATTAAAAAAGGGTTATAACCGGAATCCTGTAATATTTTTTCTCTTTCTTCTCTTGTTGTGAACTTTATCGGTTCAACGGATTTGATCTTGAACGGTTCAATTATCGTTTTCATTCAGTAGCTCCTAAACTTTAATAGAAACATAATCGTTTGAACTTTCAATTTCAATCTATTAACGAATCAAATTTTAATGGTTAAATGATATTTTAAATTTCAATGTTTTAATAAGAAACATTATTTTTAGATATACATACCTAAAATATATTAATTATTCCACAAGTATCAGGAGATATCATGGAAGAATTTAACGAGCAAGATCAAAACACCGAACCGTTGGAGACAGAAGATGAAGAAGAATTAAGTCACACGGATAAGCTTGTCGGCGTTATCACAGAACCAATAAATACTTTTTCAGAAACAGCAAAATCAGCGGCAAAAACCATTGATTGGATTGTTCCCTTATTGATTTTTATTGTTATGGTAAGTTTATCAACAATACTCATGCAGACCAACCCGCAGATAAAATACCAGATGACAGAAAAGCAGATGGAAGCCATTGAGAAGAACATGAGCGAAGCGGTTCAGACCGGGAGAATAACTCAAGAGCAGATGGATACCCAGATGGAAACAATGAGGGAGAGAATTGAAAGCGGCGGCGCTGCAATGCTCATTCCACAAGTTGTCGGAATTGTTATTGTAACGTTCATAATCTTTTTTGTTATTAGCGGATATTTCTTTGTCCTTGCAAAGTACGGACTCAAAGGGGAAGGAACATACAAAGATGGAATGGTGGCTTATGGATTGCCCTTTTACATCGCTACAATACAAATAATTGTGAACTTGATCTTAGCGATGCTGATGAGCAAAATGATATCCGATACAAGTCTTGCTACATTTATGGATATTGACAAAACGGAATTTCTGGGATTCATAATAAGTAAGATAGACCCGTTCTCAATTTGGTTTTACACGATTGTAGGAATTGGATTTGCAAAAATGTTCAAGTCGGACAGTATTGGAAAATACGTTGGAATGGTCATTGGTTCTTGGCTAGTATTCAGTATTGTTTTCTTCTTTCTTGGAAAAGCTTTTCCATTGCTTAATTTTGCCGGTGCGTGATTAAAGTAAACTAAAGTTGTTTTTTAGTAAGATTAAACTATTTTGCATAAGTTGACATGAGCAGTATGTTTTAACTGCAATACTTCTTGATATATGTATTGCGTTTGGGGATGTTAGGGTGTCGTATAGAAATTTCAGCAATCAAAGATAAAAGAGATTTTTTATGAGTGATGATTATAAAGAAGAAATTCTGAGTAGATTAAACAATAGTGAAATATACATTACATTAAAAGAAAAATGTACTGAAAAGGATAGTGATGTAATTTCACTTGTGGAAAATGTTACTTCGTTTGCTTATCAAAGAACAAAGACTATCATAAAGCATATGGGGGAATTTACCCTTCACGATGGCGATCATTTGTTTAGAGTTCTGCATTTAATGGAAAAATTGTTATCAAAAGATGTTATTAAAAATTTATCAATTCCGGAATTAATGCTTCTTACATTAAGTGCATTTATGCACGATATTGGAATGGCTCCTGATGAAAAAAGTATTTTAGCATGGAAGAAGATTTGGGATACTGAACCTAAATTTAAAGATGATGATGAAAAGAGTAAATATGAAGATTTTAAAAGGTTTTATCTTGCTAGACCTGAACAAAAAGAAGAAATATCAAATTTTCAACTTCGCGGCAAAAATACATTTGCTGAAATAAAAAAAGCTTATTTATTATCTGACTATATCAGACAAACTCATGCAGAAAGAGCAAGGGATATTATAGAGCAAGATTGGAATAACAAAATAAAATTTCGCAATGTAGATTTAACAGTTGAATTTGCACAAATCTGTTTTAGTCACAATGAAGATGCTTTAAAACTACTAGATTTTGAAAAAAGTTATTTATGTGGTGATGGTATTTTTGCAAATCTACCATTAATTGGAGTTGCTTTACGACTTGCTGATATTTTAGATTTTGATAGTAAAAGAACACCACCAGTTTTATATTCTCATTTATACGTCAGACATCCTGTATCCATTGAAGAATGGAATAAACACAGAGCTATTGAAGCTTGGGAAATAAACCCTAGTATTATTCAATTTAATGCAACTTGTTCACACCCAGCAATTGAAGCTTCAATTCATAAATTTTGTGATTTGATAGATAGAGAATTAAGTGTTTGTAATAATATCGTTTCGACTTTGAATAATTTCAACGAAAGTAAAGGGAGAGAAATATCTGTCAAATTTCCATTTAAAGTTAATAGGGAAAAAATAAAGACAAAGAAGAATATTAGGAATAAGCCCATATACATATATAGAGACACTCAATTCAATTTAAGTAAGAAACAAGTAGTTGACTTGTTAATGGGGACAAAATTATATGGTAATTCAGAAGTTGCTTTAAGGGAATTGTTACAAAACTCTATTGATGCTTGTTTATTACGGCAAGCACAAGAAATTAAGTGGGGAAATCCTTATAATCCTGAAATCCATGTAAGCTATTATGAAAAAGATGGTGAATATATTCTTGAAGTAGAAGATAATGGAACCGGAATGGATCAATATATTATTGATAATTATTATTCAAAAATTGGCTCATCATTTTATAAATCAACTGATTTTTATAGACTTAAAGCTGAAACAAATGCTGATTTTACACCAACTTCACGTTTTGGAATAGGTATACTTTCTTGTTTTATGGTTGCTGATACACTTATAGTTGATACAAAACGTGTTTATGCCCAGCATAAATCAAGTGAACCAATTAATATAACAGTAGAAGGACAAGAAAGCATCTTTCTCATTAAAGAAGGAAAAAGACAACTACCTGGGACTACAACTAAACTAATTTTAAGAAATCAAAATCCTTGGGAAAGAATGAATGAAGAAGAATTTATAGAATCTGTTGAGAATGTAATTCCTAATCCCCCTTTTAAAATTAATATTGAAACAATCTCTCATAAAAAAGTAAGAGATGAAAATAGTTTTAAAGAAGAAAAGGCAAGTTCATTAAAAGATTATTCATGGTATGAACATGATAATATAAAGCTATTTGATATTGACTTAAATCATAATAATGAAGGAATAGTTGGTTCTGCAATTGTAGCCATTTTAGAAAGGAATGATAAGCCTGTTAAAGAAATTGAATTAAATTCAAAAGATATTAAAATTGAAGGAGAAACATACACTCTAGAAAGAAGTATTCATATTTCAGAAAATTCTATTAGTGAATCTTCAAAATCTATTACGATAGATGATGAAGGTGATATTGATGAAAGCACTTCTTTTACGGAATTTGCAAAATCAAAATCTAGAATTTCTATTCATGGTATTGATATCCCATCTTCTTTATTTCCTGAGTCTTGGCGACGAAAACGTAATCAAGTGAAAATCGCTTGGCCTTTTCCTTTAATAATAGTAGTTGATATTTGTGGTGAAAGAGATTTAGATTTAAATTCTTCCAGAACTGAAATAATAATGAGTGAAAAGTGGATTAATTTTGAAGAAAAGTTAGCCTATTTAATTTGTTCAGATATTGCAAATTCTGTTGATAAAGATTATTGGGATGAATTAAAAAACATTTTTAAAGAAAAAACTAAAAACGAAATATTTTTAAGAGCAATAGAAAAAATAGACAAATAAAACACGAACACCTTATATTCAGCGTTAGCGGTTATTAAAGGGAAAAATTTCACAGTAGAAAAAAAGATACTATTTTTGTAGAAAAGGATTATATATGACCGAAATAGAAAAAAATAGAAATTCGGATTTTTATCAAAAAGTTGCAGAACTTTTGAATAATGCCCGCAAAAATGTTGTTCAGACCATTAACAAAACAATGGTTTACACCTATTTTGAAATAGGAAAAATGATTGTTGAAGAAGAACAAAAAGGTAAAGAACGTGCCGAATATGGAAAACAAGTTATTAAAGAACTATCAAAAAGGCTAATTGCTGAATTCGGGAAAGGATTTTCTGTTAGGAATTTAGAACAAATGAGAATGTTCTATTTGAAATATGGAAAAACGCAAACACTGTCTGCGGAATTGAAAACTTCTAATAATGAGATACCGGAATTTAAATTAAGTTGGTCGCATTATTTGTTTCTGATGGGACTTGACGATATAAATGAAAGAAAATTTTATGAAATAGAAGCATATAACAATAATTGGAGTTTAAGAGAGTTACGCAGACAATTTAATACTGCTCTGTATCAGCGATTAGTTCTAAGTCGAAATAAAGAAGGTGTAAAAAGATTATCACAAAAAGGACAAATATTAGAAAAACCGGAAGACACGGTAAAAGATCCTTATGTTCTTGAATTTCTTGGATTACCTGAAAATATAGAATATTCTGAAACCGAATTAGAACAAAAGTTAATAGATAAATTAGAACATTTTTTACTTGAATTAGGTAAAGGTTTTGCATTCATTGGGCGACAAGTACGCTTTACATTTGAAGAAGAGCATTTTAGAGTTGATTTGGTCTTTTATAATCGTATCTTGCAGTGTTTTGTTTTAATTGACCTGAAAATTGGAAAATTAACTCATCAAGACTTGGGTCAAATGCAAATGTATGTCAATTATTATGACAGATTTGTAAAATTAGAACACGAAAATAAGACAATTGGGATTATATTGTGTCGAAATAAAAATGATGCCGTGGTAAAAATTACTTTACCTGAAAACAATGAACAAATTTTTGCGAGTAAGTATTTAACAGCTATGCCAAGTAAAGAAGAGTTGAAAAAATTGATTGAAAACAGCGAGAATGAATAAACAACAAACCGCTAACAAAAATATAGTGCATCCCGATAAATCGGGACGCCTCATATACTCATCATTGTGTTAATTGTAAAAAGAATTTCAAAAACAATATTAAAGGAAACACATGAAACTTTTTGTAACAATCGCACTATTGGTAATGGCTATTAATCTTAATGGTAAGGATGTTGATAAATCTTCCGAGACAACGAATTTTACTATACTAAGTTCCGGTTACAAGATTGTGGAGACAGAAAAAATTGAATTTAACAGAATCGTGAAGTATTTGGATAAATTCTATCATATTGAAGGAAGTGTCTCTTTTGATGATGAGGGGAATACACTGCAAACTATTTCCGAGAAAAAGGAAATTAGTGAAGATGATATTAAAAGTATTTCGGCAAATATGAAAAATGAAGATTTCAAATCCACTCTATTTAACGACCAACAGGTTGTGCTTGTTCATTTCGTATCAAAGGATTTGAATAGTTTACGAACCGAGATATCACATAAAATAAAAGAAGAATTAGTGAAAAATGATCTGTGGGAAAGTTCTGATATTAGTATGTTCGATGGAACGGTAAATTTGGAATTTGAAGTTAAAGATTGGAATAAAGCCCTAAGTCTGATATATAAATTTCTTATAGAAGAAAAAATAATTGAGAAGTGTCTAATTGGGAAAAGAGTATATTTTGAAGAAGAAGATTATAATTACGAGGTTGTATATCCGATAGATTATGAAGGTTCGTTTTACTCTTATTAAAAGGGACAAGACTTTAAAAAATAAAGACTAGGAAAACTTCTCAAATTTGTACTATTTTTATTTCAGCATCTGATTATAATCCAATTTAATACATGAAGATTCTGAATCAAGCTTGCAAGTTCAGAATGACAATTTTGAAACAGTCTCTTAAAACTATCCTTCTTCGTTTCCCTCATTCTTTAAGCTGTTTTTCAAAGCCCAAAACTCGCCCCACTTCTCAAGTAAATTCCAAGGATAAATACCGTGATCGTATCCGTCTTTCCATGTGATCTGGATTGCATAGCTTCCTACAACCTGAATATCGACAATTTCATATTTGCCGGGTTTGTCGGGACCTTGAGGCGTTGGCTCGTAATGCTGCCAAAGAATTGTCTCTCCTTTATTTGTCGCATCGGGTGATTCGTCTCTGAGGAACCTAAGTGGAATTGTATGTTCTCTTCCGTCATTCCATTTGATGGTAAGGGATTCTTGTTCGTTCTTTGTTATTTTTACCGGACTTAACATTTTATATTTTTCCTATCTTTTTTTTTAATTACAAAAGCACAAAGAGAAATTGTTTAATGGCTTAATGGTTAAATTGCTATTTAGATGAATTACAGCGATATAGCAATGCAGCAATTTAACAATCATCTATTCATTCAAAAAATATCAGCTATCGAACTATAGTCAGGATCGAACAGACGCTTATAATTTGTAAGAGCAAAAGCATCCGTCATACCGGAGATATAATCGCAGACAATTCTTGCACGCTCGTTTTTATCAGAACTATTTTTAATAAGCTGATCGGTGAAATTCGGCAGAAGTTTTATGCCGCTTATTTCTTCAATATAATTTTCCTTGAACACATCGAACATCATATGAAGCATTTTATTCCCTTTAAATTCCATCTGGTGCAATTGCGGAGAATGAAAAACCAGATCGACTGCAATTTGTTTGTACATATCTACTCTTTCGATAATTTCATCCTTAACTTTTAGAACATATTTATAGCGGTTGGTATTATCATCCATAAAGGTTTTACGTTCTTCAATTGAACATGCAAGTATAAACTCACCGATCTGCGAACCGAACTTCGATTTATATTTTTCTTCCCTTATCCATTCAATAATTTTATTGAGTGTTTTTATATTCTCTTTTGAAATTTTATTGTTGTGCTTCACTTTCCATTTTTCTAATTTTTTAATTGTGATGAATCCGCCGGAAATTGAATCGACGAGATCGTTCACGGCGTAAGCCGTATCGTCAGCCCAATCCATTATTTGACATTCAATACTTTTAAAGTCATTCAAATTATCGGGATCATTTAATCCTTTCGGAAGTTCTCTATCGCCAAATACAAAATCGATATATTGTTTTTGATAATCGTAGATAAAATGATTCTTCGGTTTGTTGAAATCCGAGTAAAGCGCTTTGTATTTTAGAATTGCATCTAAAAAT
>UOGD01000003.1_pt1 | contig 17567 bp, 14 predicted proteins | sample 1989731 | NCBI WGS metagenome assembly UOGD01 (sample SAMEA4712198, study PRJEB27164) | hydrothermal vent metagenome | biome: marine basaltic hydrothermal vent biome; feature: marine hydrothermal vent; material: mineral | place: Pacific Ocean | collected 2011-06-14/2011-07-23 | depth 1691 m | reverse complement strand
GCTTGCAACTGGTGCCCCTGATGTGAATAGCGGTGAATTAACTTCATCTACAGATTGGATCAATGGTTATCAAATAAAAGGTGGCGCTAGTTATCGTTTTACAGGAATTAACAGTGTTTATGCGAATGCCGGTTATGTAAGTAAAGTTCCGATTTTTGATCAAGTGATCAATGATAGAGACGGTACTGTTGCTTCTGATCCTACAAATGAAACCTTTACATCATTTGAGGTAGGAACAAATAATAAATTTGCCAAAGGAAAGGTAAACACCAATCTTAATGTTTATTATACTACTTGGTTAGACCGAGCCAACAGAGTCACTATTCAAGACCAAGCTGGTAATGATAACTTAATTAACCTTAGAGGTATTGATGCTCGACACATGGGTGTTGAATTTGAAATTAACTGGATGCCTAGCCAATTATTGAGATTAGACGGAACAATTTCTTTTGGTAATTGGAAATATACTGATGATGTTAATGGCACTTATATTGATTATTCAGGTGGAACTCCAACCGACGAAGAATATAAATATTATATTAAAGATCTAAAGGTTGGCGATCAGCCTCAAACTTCGTATGTATTTGGAGCTACAATATATCCTGTTAAAGGGATGTCATTCCAAGTATTATGGAGCCTATATGATAATATGTATGCAAACTGGGAACCAACCAGTAGAACAGATCCTACTGACAGAGGACAAAGTTGGAAGACACCATCTTATAATGTTATTGATATGCACTTCTACTATGCTTTACCATTCAATTTATCAGGAGTAACTTTCCAAATATTTGCTCATGCATTTAACTTATTAGATACTATATATATTCAGGACGCTACGGATAATAGTCAGTACAATGGAATTAGAGGGGCTCAAAGTCACTCAGCACAAAGAGCAGAAGTTTTCTTTGGAATACCTCGCTATTATAATGCAGGCATCTCAATTGCATTTAACTAGTAAGTCATTTGACTAGAAAATAGTAAAATAGATTTCATAAAACCTCCACCATTGTGGAGGTTTTTTTATGCTATTATCTAAAATAAAATTATTTCGTGTTGAACAACTTTTTATATATTTGGATAATGCTTTAATATCTTTAGTTTATAAATAATTGGTTTATTAATTATGAAAAAATTATTCCTGATTTTCTTTTTAGTGCTGGAAGGATTACTATACTCCCAGACTCAACCTTATGTTCTGCTTGTTTCATTCGATGCTTTCCGCTGGGATTATTTGGATAGAAATTTAACTCCAAACTTGGATAGAGTTATAGATAAAGGCGTCCGTGCATTATCGCTTAGACCCGTATCGCCGTCAAAAACTTTTCCAAATCATTACTCAATAATTTCCGGTTTGTATGCAGAGAATCATGGTATAATATTCAACTCATTCGAAGATGTTCACACAGGAGATTTTTATCGGATTGGAGATACCGGCGCTGTCCGAAATCCGAAATGGTACAGGGGTGAAGCATTTTGGGAAACTGCCGAGAAGGATGGAATAACCACAGCCAGTTATTTTTGGCCCGGATCTGAAATGAACGATCCAAGTAGAAGACCAACATATTTCAAGCATTACAAACATACTGAACCATATAAAAACAGAATAGACGGAGTGATCGGCTGGCTCCAATTGCCGTATAAAGAAAGACCGCATTTTATTACTCTGTACTTTCATGATACTGACACATACGGGCACCGCTATGGTCCAAACTCTCCCGAAATAAATCAATCGATCCAAAGACTCGACAGCCTTGTGGGTTACTTAAATAAAAATCTTATGGACATCGGGATGGCTGATAGTGTGAATATTATTTTTGTTTCAGATCATGGGATGACGGAGATAGACACAGCACGAACTGTGAACCTCGAAAAAATATTGATCGGATTGGATTATAAGTTAGGCGGAGCAACAACATTGGCAATGATTAAACCAAGTGAAAGCGATTACGATTCAGTACTTGTACGCCTTAAAAGAAACAACTCAAATTATACTGTTTATAAGAAAGAAAACTTGCCGGATTATTTTCATTTTAAGAATGACGACAATATTTTTCCAATAATTCTATCGGCAGATCTCGGCTGGTCCTTAGTGAACGATAAGCAGCTATCCAAAATGAAAAAGAGGGGCAATAAAGGTAACCATGGCTACAACAAGGATTATATTGAAATGCATGGAATATTTGTAGCAAGCGGTCCTAATTTTAAAACCAATTACAAAACCGGAACTGTTTGGAATATTGATATATACCCGCTTCTTTGCAAAATATTCAATATCTATCCCAATCCGAAAATAGACGGGAAGTTGGAAAGAATTGGATTTCTACTTAAATAGCACACTAACTTTTTAATTTATATTCGGATTTACTCGGAATATTAATTTTTGTTTTATAGGCAATTATTAGATGAATGAAATTTTAAATATTGATTATCAAAAGCACACATTACAAAACGGGCTAGAAGTTGTCCTATATAAAGATAACAGTCTGCCGATCGTTTCTGTAAATATCTGGTATAAAGTCGGCTCGGCTAATGAGATGGAGGGTAAAACCGGGTTTGCACATTTGTTCGAACATATGATGTTTCAAGGTTCGAAGCATGTACCGAAGGAAAAGCACTTTAGATATATCGAAGAAGCCGGCGGTAATCTGAACGGTTCAACAAGTATTGATAAAACAAATTATTACGAAACGGTTCCATCAAATTCTTTAGAGCTGGCGCTTTGGCTGGAATCGGATAGGATGGGATTCTTGCTAGATGCATTAACACAGGAAAAGCTGGAGAATCAGAAAGACGTTGTGATGAATGAAAGACGACAGCACTATGATAATCAGCCTTATGGTTTAGCATGGGAATTGATTTTCTCAAATCTTTTCCCCAAGAATCATCCTTACCATTGGCCGACAATAGGATGGATGGAAGATATTAAAAAGTTTGAACTTGATGATGTGAAGAATTTTTTTAGAACCTACTACTCACCTAACAATGCCAGCCTTGTTATTGGCGGCGATATTGAATATGATGCTACTTTAGAATTAGTAAAAAAATATTTTGAGGAAATCTCAAGCGGTAATTCAATTCCCAAAATACAAGTTCCTCAAACCGGTTTGGAAGAGAATAAAAAAATCATTCATCACGACAACGTCCAGTTATCCAAAATATATCTTGCTTGGGAAACAGCAAAACTCTATGACAATGATGACGCCTCTCTTGATGTTCTAGCCGATATATTAACAGGTTCTAAAAACGGTAGATTATTTAAGTCGCTTGTTTTCGAAAAGCAAATTGCTCAAGATATTGCAAGTTTTCAGTATTCGGGAAATCTGACAGGAATGTTTATCATCACTGCTACAGCAAAACCCGGAGTTAAATTAGATGAAATTAAAAGTGAAATTCTGAAAGAATTGAAACATATTGAGAACAAAGGAATTACTGCTTCTGAACTTGAACGATCAAAAAATGCGATTACTTCTTCCTTCATTTATTCGCTTCAAAATCTAAATTCACTGGTCGATCAAATCAATAACTATAATACAAACTTAGGTGAACCAAATTCATTCATTTTCGATTTAGGAAGAATGACAAGCTTAAATATTGGTGAGATCAATGACATGATAGAAAAATATTTTAACAAACCTTTCGTCGAACTCCAAATAGTACCCAAGGAGGCTGAAGTTGAAACTGAATAGATCTGCTGCGCCAGAGGTAAAAGGAAAGTTAGTATTTCATCTGCCCGAAATAAAACAATTTCAATTAAATAATGGTTTAAAAGTTCTTTTCGTTGAGAAGGATAATCTTCCGATCATCCAGATGAGTCTAGTTGTAAATGCCGGGAGTAGATTTGATCCACCAGGTAAAAATGGACTTGCATATTTAACTTCGATGCTAATTGACGAAGGCGCCGGTGAATATTCTGCCCTTGAACTTGATAATGAAATTGAATCACTCGGTTCGATATTCGGAGTTTCTACAGACAGAGATTTGATTTATATTAATATGCTCTCTATAAAAGATAAATTCGAACGATCTCTGGAACTGCTTACAACCGTTTATACTTCTCCCCTTTTTACTGATTCGGATTTTGAAAGAGAGAAAAAGAAACTACTTACAATGATTATCCGCAATTATGATGAGCCGTCATATATTGCATCCACTAATTTTCGTAATCTTGTTTACAATACTACTCCTTACGATCATCCAATAATCGGAACTTTACAAGAGATAGAAACGATTGATAACAATGACGTAAAACACTTTTACAGAAGTACATTTTCTCCTTCTAACTCACACTTGATCGTTGTCGGTAGTATTACAATGTCTGAACTAGAAAAAAAATTAAACAAGTATTTCACCACCATCTCGTTTGAATTAGAGATCAAAAACAATATTCATGCTCCTATTGAAAACAATTCCAACATATATTTTATTCACAAGCAAGGGGCAGCACAATCGGAAATTAGAGTAGGTCACATTTCCAATAAACGTACTGATTCGGATTATTTTGCAAAAGCAATAATGAATTCAATCCTCGGCGGACAGTTTTCAAGTAGACTGAATTTGAACCTGCGGGAAGATAAAGGCTTTACTTACGGGGTTTCCTCCGGTTTTTATTACAACAAATTTTTTAGTCACTTTCAAATTGCAACTTCTGTTGAAAGTAAAAATACCGGCGAAACGATAAAAGAAATTGAGAAGGAAATAAATGGGATTAAACAGAATATTTCAATCGAGGAAATTGATTTTGCAAAGTCGTACTTGATAAAACGCTTCCCGGCAATGTTCGAAACTTATACACAGACCGCTAATAATCTGACTTCCCTAATACATTATTCATTGGACAGAAATTATTTTAATAATTATATCCAAAATATCGAGAACTGTACAAAAGATGAAATTGAAGAAGCTGCACGAATGAAAATTGTAACAGATAAAATGATTTATGTGATTGTTGGAGACGGCAAGAAAGTTCTTTTTCAACTTCGCTCAATTTCTGACAGTAATATTATTGAGTTGGATAAATTTGGAGAAATAGAAACGAATGAAAATTATTGATCTAGTTTAGGTTTTACTACTCTGTCTCCCATTTTTAATTGTCTCTCGATCAGCGGAACCAATGTTATAAAGTCGTCGTATGTTATCAGAAAAGTTTCTCCTTTCTTTCCCTTCAGACTGGTAGTATAAAACTGAAATAACGAAACCAACTGTTTTTTGCTATCCGCTTTTAGAGGCGTTAAGTAACTTAAGGGTAAAATCTTTATTTCTCTTTTTTCAAATTCATCTTTAATTAAGCTGTAAATTTTAGAATTATATATCTTTGAATTTTCATCAATTAAATAGATTACCTTGCGTCCATAAGTTATTATGATCTCTTTGATGTTATTTATCAATCGCTGCTTTGTAAAGTCTTCATCAAGTTCAAAACGAGAATCATTGATCTCGTCGTTGATCAAGACAATATATTCAGATCTAAGTTTATCCAAAACATCTGAGCTGTATTCAGACGGAACAAAAGCAAAGGTATAATTGATATAGAGTTTTGATAATTCATTAAGTACTTCCACGTCAACTCTGTCATCTATTTTTATCACAAATCCATATTCTGCAAATATCCGTTTGATCTTTCTACTATGAATTAAATTTGCATCAAGTTTTAAAATACTGTTCGAGAATATCTTTAATTCAGAGTTACTGTAATTTTTCTTCTCAACAGATTCAATATCAACAGGCTGGTTAACAAAGCTGGCATTAACATCTTTAATGAACGAAGCTATTGAAATATCAGGAGGAAACTTTATCTTATATATGTAATCTAACGAATCGTAATTCTTATTTTTAGGTGAGATTTTAGTAACCCAATTTTCAGCTATACCGTAATCGTTTAATGTTGTTCTGAATTTTTCTTCAATTTTATTTTTCGATAATTCTTGAACAATTACTACTTCATCACTTGAATACCTTTCCAGTAAAACGTTACCGATAATAAGTACTATTGAAAGTGCTATGAGTGCGTAAATAAGTTTTCGTTTTATAAGCATTGATACATCAGAGAATTTTACTTTCTAAAATCCGGTTTCCTTTTTTCTAAAAATGCTGCTGTCCCTTCTTTGAATTCTTCAGTATCACAGCATTCTCCAAACAATTTAGCTTCGAGCTTTAATCCTTCCTCCAAAGAAAGTTGATGAACAGCATTAATGGCTTTAAGAGAAGCCGATACTGCGAAGCTCCCCTTTGAAATAATTTTCTGTGCCATCTCAATAGCTTTCGGCATCAACTCGTCACTTGCGTAAACTCGGTTGACCAAGCCAATTCTGAAGGCATCATTAGAGGGTATCATATCACCGGTTAAGATATATTCAAAGGCGCGTCCCTTGTTGATTTGTCTTGCCAAACGCTGAGTACCTCCATAGCCGGGAATAATTCCTAAATTAACTTCCGGCTGCCCGAACCTTGCCTTATCCGATGAAAGCCGTATATGACAAGCCAGTGCAAGCTCGCAGCCGCCTCCGAGTGCAAAACCGTTTACAGCTGCAATTACCGGTTTATTCATGTTCTCTATTTTATCAAAAATTGATTGTCCAAATTGTGAAAATTCAATCGCTTTTTTCGAGTCCAGTTCTGAAAGTTCCACAATATCCGCTCCGGCAACAAATGCCTTTTCACCTGCTCCCGTTATTATAACCACATAAACTTTCTCATCACTTTTTATACGCTCAATAACTGAGTCCAGTTCCAATAAAGTCTCATGATTAAGAGCATTAAGCTTATCAGGACGATTGATAGTAATAGTGGCTATGTTATTTTCAACTATGTAAAGTAAATTTTTTAAGTCCATTTCTATCCTCAAATTTTTGCAAATATTGGAATCTGAATTCTTAGATCGAGTGACAGGCTATGATTGTTAGGAAAATAATAATAACTAATAGTAGTTTCCAAAAGGAACATCGAGAATCCTCCACTGACATGAAAGCCGAATTTAGTAAGGGTTTCATCATAATTATTTCTATTGCTGTCATTTTTAAATATATGAGTATTATTGAATATACCAAATGATAATCCAGCTTCGACAATTGGCATTATTATAATTTCATCTTTAATGACTGGGGCAAAATAAAATCTGACCCCGGGCAGAATTAAAAATACATTTGTGTAAAATGAAGAATAATCTGATATTTTAGGAAGATCGTTAGATGCCGGGAAATGCTGGTAACCAAGTTTAGTATATAAAAATACAGGTAGAATTCTATTGTCTGCATAAGATAAGGTCAGATCTAAGCCGATCCCTAGCCCGTTCTTAGCCGAAAAATCTCCGATAGGAAGTTTAGGTCCAATCCCGAGAGAAAAGAATAATCCTTTTGCCTGCCCGAGAGAAAAATCTTGTGCATAGATAACATTTGTAAAAAGAAATGCAGTCAGTAATACCTTTTTTAATCTGTTAAATTTCATTTATCTTTTTCAATTAAGAATTTTGTACCTGCACCATGCTCATACACTAACTTGCCTCCATATTCACCAGTCTTATAAATAAATAAAATACCGACGAGAGAAAGAACTACAAAGATGTATCTTAAATTTCCTACAAACTTTTTATTTACAGTTAAAAATACCCTTAAAGCCAGGACTATCACATAAAACCAAAGTGTTATTGTAGCCCATTCTTCATGTGCTTCAACAATTTTATTTATTTCTTGCGCAAGAAGACCTTTTGCCTCCAATAGTTGTGCAGCTTGGTTCCCAGTGAGAACAGCTTCTAAAGCTCCTGCAACACCAAGAACTAAAATTATAACAGCTGACTTAAGAAGATACTCCTTATTAAAAATTATTCCTGAGGATTCAAAGACAAAATATAAAACAAATAAGGCAATTGGGAAATGAACTAACAAGGGATGATATTGTGCGAGTAATTCCAATTATTTATCCTAAAAAATTATTGAATAATAATCATGAAAGATAAAGAATAACTTACAAAAAGTGTAATCGGAAATGGATGAAATTGCATCAATATTTCACTTTGTATAAGAAAAGTCCGCATGCAGGTACTCCTCTGCCTGCTGTATCTCTATCTTTTAAGGATAAAATCTCTCCTACTTTACTAACCGGATGTTTCTTCTCGGCAATTTCTAAAATTGTCCCGACAATCGCTCTCACCATTCCATGCAAAAAACGGTTACCATCAATTCTAAAATAAAACAGATATTTACCCCTTCTCCATCTTGATAAAGTTATATTACAAACTTTCTCTTTTGTATCACTATTTTTTTTTGAAAAGGAAGTGAAATCAAATTCCCCTACAAATTCGTTACTGATCTTATTCAGAAGATCAATTTCAAGTTTAGATATTGGGGAATAGAAATAAGAAAAGTCCTTATAGAACGGGGACTTTATAGTATTGATGACGTAAAGGTAGCTTCTTTTTTTTGCATCGAACCGAGCATGAAAATTTTCATCAACCTCAGTAATGTCTCTAATTGAAATATCAGTTGGTAGAATAGAATTCAGCGAGTGCTGGAATTTATTAATGTTCAATTCATCTTTAATTCTAAAATTTGCAACTTGCCCTATCGCATGAACACCGGCATCGGTTCTGCCCGAGCCGATCAAATTTATTTTTTCCTTTGTTAGTATTTGAATTGCATCCCTAATTTGCTGCTGAATCGTATCGACATTCGGCTGTATTTGCCAACCGGAATAATTTGTTCCGTTGTATTGAATTATAAGTCGATAGTTTTTCATTATAATGCTGCTTATGCCATTAAGAATTTTTTAAACTAAAAAGTTGTAACAAAATGCATCGACAAATTATTAGGGCGCAAAATTGTATTGGAATAGTTGAACCCAATTTCCCAGCCTAATTCCTTTTTTAGATTTTTATTGTGAGCATTCACCAAACGAATTGCATTTATAATACTTGCTATCCTATTGAGTATCAACGCGCCGACAATAAAACGTGTGCTGTTATATGCTTCCTCACTAGATTTCCACATCCCTCTGTACTCAGAGCGCTGCGACTGCCCTGACCATTTCCAATAATGAGTTTGCTCATTGTAAATATCTTCAAAATTTCTATCCAGTTCCTGACGACGATTGTATTGATAAATATCAAGATAGTTTCCGATATTGGCAAAGTACTTATCGTCTTTTCCATTTAAGTTTACGCTGCCGTAAGCTTGTGCAAAAGATTTGTAATTATTCTCCTTACTCTTGGCATATGCAGTAACCCCAATCAATCCGCCCCAAAGAACTCCATCGGCTATAGTAAAATACTTCCCAGATGAATATCCGCCGGCGTAAAGCTCTCCCATACCTGGCAGTATAGCCGAGTAAAGAATAGCCAAACCAGTTTTCTTTTTCTGCTGCTTATACTGAATTTCCTTACTATCATCAATGGTAATATTTTTCATGAACTGATACTTCAATTCTTCAAAACTTGCAGTTTGATTTCCCTGTGCGAATAAGAGAGATAAATTTAATATTAGTAGTACAAAAGTCTTTTTCATTTTTTATCCTGCAATACTTGTTATTTGATTATTATTTAGCACAGTACAAATATTCCCATCCATTCCTATAATTTTAGTTTTAGATAAATTGTTAACCAGATCTTTATTATAAGGACGTTTTACCCGAACATAATTGGATGACCACCCGTATAAAAATCCATCATGATCTTCATCCTCAAAAAGAACGGTTGCTTCTTTATTGATCATCTTCTGATAAAAGGCGATTCGTTTTTTCTCACTCAAAATTCGCAGCATGCTGTTCCGACTTTTTCTTTCAAGCAGATCAACACTTCCATCCATTTCAATTGCTTTAGTATTAGGTCTCTCAGAGTAAGTAAATACGTGAAGATATGATACCGGCAATTCTTTAATGAAACTATATGTACTCATATAGTCCTTCTCAGTCTCTCCGGGTGAACCTACGATCACATCAACACCAATTCCAACATCCTCAATTCTGTTGACAAGTTTATTTATCAATCTACTATAATCTTCAACACTGTATCTTCTCTTCATCAGCTGAAGCATTTTATTATTTCCGCTCTGTAAAGGAATATGAAAATGTTTTGCCATTCTTGGATTCGATGCAGTAAGGTCGATGATCTCATCTGTTAATAAATTTGGTTCAATCGAACTGATCCTAATTCTGTAATCTCCTTCAACTGCGAGAAGATCTTTTAGAAGCAAATATAGATTACTGCCGATCTTTTTACCATAATCGCCAACATTTACTCCCGTAAGGATTATCTCTTTATATCCGCTATCAATAAGTTTTTTGAATTCCGCTACTACTTCCTGTTGATTCGTACTTCTGCTTTTCCCACGCGCTAGTGGTATTGTACAGAATGTACATTTATAATCACAACCGTCTTGAATTTTGAAGAACGCACGTGTACGACCAAGACTATCAGAAGAATATGCAAAATTGAATTTATCCAACTCTTCGGTAGCAGAAACATGAACACATGATGGTGCATCTTTATTGAATTCCGGGATCAGAGAAAAAATCTCAAACTTTTCATTGTTCCCTAAAATTGCATCAACCCCGCCTATCTCTTTTATTTCATCCGGTTTAAGTTGTGCATAACAACCGGTTACAATTATATAGGCATTGGGATTATTCCGCAGAGCACGTCTTATTATCTGGCGGCATTCACGGTTAGCATTTTCCGTTACGGTACAAGTGTTGATAACATAAATATCAGCTTTCCCTTTGAAATCGACCACATCAAAACCTTTTTGTACAAATTGGTTTCCAATAGTAGAAGTTTCGGAAAAGTTCAATTTACAACCGAGTGTATGAAATGCAACTTTTGATGCCAAATGCTTTAATTCCAATTTAAAAATAAAAAGGGCTGTTATACCGCTACAATTTAATTAAAATAGCGAATATAAACAGCCCTAAAAATGATCACATTACTTATTTATCTTTCTCGTCTTCAGAAGATTTTTCCTCTTTCTCATCATCAGACTTAGATTCGGTTTCTTCTACTTCCTTTTCGGTTTCAGCAACCTCTTCAGTTTCTTCAACTTTAACTTCAGTTTCAGTAACCTCTTCAGCTTCTTCAACTTTAACTTCGGTTTCAGCAACTTCTTCAGCTTCTTCAACTTTAACTTCGGTTTCAGCAACTTCTTCAGTCTCTTCAACTTTAACTTCGGTTTCAGCAACCTCTTTAGCTTCTTCAACCTTTTCTTCGGTTTCAGCAACCTCTTTAGCTTCTTCAACCTTTTCTTCGGTTTCAGCAACCTCTTCAGTTTCTTCAACTTTAACTTCGGTTTCAGTAACTTCTTCAGTTTCTTCAACTTTAACTTCTTCCGAAGTTTCTGTTTCAACCGGTTCCTCAGAAGTCTCTGTAGATTCTACCTTTTCTTCTGCCTCAACAGCTTCGGTTTTCTCCACGACTTTCTCTTCAGTCTTTTCCTCAGTCGCTTTGGCTTTTTCCTTCGGAGCTTCTTTTACTGCACGTTTAGATTTCCCAATTTGTTCTTCAAATATTTTGAAATCAGAAGAATCAAAATTGCCAACATCGGCATTCTGAATATCTTCCACGCTTACTTTTTCAAGTTTGTGAACTTTAATATATTCAGCAATTTCCTCTTCTGATTTATCCTTCAGTGCCGCTAAAGCGCTAAGAACGATCTTCTTGTTCTCTTTATCAAATTCGATTATCATTACAGATAATTCTGATCCGACAGGGAAACAATAAGAGAAATTCTTGATCTTGGATGTTGATAACAGAGTACCCGGAATAAATCCGTCAACACCTAAAGGAAGTTCAGCTATTAGTCCTTTTTCAATAATTCTAACAACTTTACTTTCTATAATTTTACCAACAGGATATTCTCTTTCAAAAGTATCCCAAGGATTTTCTTCTATCTGTTTGTGACCAAGAGAAATTTTTCTCTGATCAGTATCAATTGCCAATACAACAACATCAAGCTGCTCACCTTTTTTAACAACTTCTCCGGGATGACGAATTTTCTTTGTCCATGAAAGATCAGAAATATGAACCAACCCGTCAATTCCAGGCTCAAGTTCAACAAACACACCAAAGTTTGTTAAGTTACGTGCAATACCTGAATGTTTTGATCCAACAGGATATTTTTTCATCAATTCTTCCCATGGATCTGGAGTTAATTGCTTCATACCTAATGAAATTTTCTTTTCACTCTTATCAAGACTCAAGATAATAGCTTCGACAACTTGTCCCATAGAAACAAATTGAGAAGGATGGTTAATGTGCTGTGTCCAGCTCATTTCAGAAATATGTATAAGTCCTTCAATACCTTTTTCAATTTCTATGAATGCACCGTAATCGGTAAGTGAAACTACGCGACCGGAAACTTTATCTCCGATATGATATTTTTTCTCGATGTTTTCCCATGGATGTTCAAGAAGTTGTTTCAGACTAAGTGAAATTCTTTTCTTCTCTGTGTCAAAGTCCGTAACAACCACTTTGATATTCTCATCCAATTGAACAACTTCGCTAGGATGATTTATTCTTCCCCAGCTTAAGTCTGTTATATGGATCAATCCGTCAACGCCACCGAGATCAACGAATACACCAAAGTCTGTAATCGCTTTTACGATACCTTCGAGTATCTGACCTTTTTCAAGACCTTCAAGTATCTCTTTTCTCTGATCAGAGATCGTCTCTTCGATAAGAACTTTATGTGATACAACAACATTTTCAGTAGGAACGTTAACTTTAACAATTCTGAAATCCATTGTTTGACCAACGAATGCATCAAAGTCTCTTACAGGTCGTATGTCAATCTGCGAGCCTGGTAAAAATGCTTCGAGTCCAAGAATATCAACAACCATTCCGCCCTTAATTCTTTTCAGAATTTTTCCTTGAAGAACTTCTTCAGTCTCATAAGCATTCATTATTCTATCCCATATCTTCAGGAAGTCAGCTCTCTTTTTGCTAAGGACTAAGTTTCCTTCTTCATCTTCAACGCTTTCAATAACAATGTCAACTTCGTTGCCAATTTTTAGATCATCATCCGGGGAAAATTCATTTTTCGGAATAGACCCGTCAGATTTGAAACCTACGTCAAGTACTACATGATCATCGCTTATACTTACAATACGTCCTTTTGTAATCTCACCTTCCACAATATCCTGGAAGGAGTTTTCATAGAGTTTTTCTAACTCGATTAATTCATTCTCTGAATACTCTTCTGGATTCATGAATTTACTTTTACCAGAAACCTCTACCTTTTTCGTCTGCTCAGTAACCTGTTCAACATTCTCGTTTTCTAATTCAGACATTTATCCTCCTAATACATTTGGTAATCCATTTTACTTCTAAAGTCAGTAAAAAAACAAAATGGATTGAATTTAGTTTAACATAATTTGTTTGTCTGACTTTAATTTATAAATTAATTTTTTTTTTTATATTCTCAATCAAGATCTCGAACTCTTCATCAACACTTAATGAAGACGTATCAACTTCAATTGCGTTTTCAGCTTTTATAAGCGGACTTACTTCTCTACCGCTGTCAATAGCATCTCGCTTTCTCAAATTTTCTTTAACTTCTTCAATGTCAATATCAATTCCTTTTTCCATATACTCTTTATGTCTTCTTTCGGCTCTTACATCAACACTGGCAACAAGATAAATCTTGACATCGGCATCGGGGAAAACAACAGTTGTGGTATCACGTCCCTCTGCAACAATATTCCCTACTTTTCCCATCTGCTGCTGCATCCTCACAAGTTCCTTACGAACTGCGGGCATTGCCGAAATTTCACTTACTTTGCTATTAACTTCCGGTGTTCGTATATAATCTGTTAATTCCTCACCATTAACAAAAACTCTGGTAACACCGTTTTCAAATTTTAGAGTTACATCAAGACCAAGAATAAATTTACTAACTGCTTCTTCGTCATCAACTATTCCATTGCGAATGGCTAAGTAAGTTATTGCACGATACATAGCACCGGTATCAAGGTAAGTAAAACCTAACCTTTCAGCAACCATTTTAGCTAATGTACTCTTTCCCGAACCAGCCGGACCATCAATTGCAATAATGATTTTTGACATAGTCTACAAAAATACAAAACTGATCTCTTTTTATCAATAAAAAATATCTATAAATAATTGAAATTAAATAAGTTAAAGAAGTAATTCGCCAGATTTGTTTTATAAACTTATAGTTTTGTGTTGGCTATAGATTTGAGTGTTTCAGAAGGAGGTTCACCAAACGTCAATTTGTAATCTTTCGCAAACTAGCCCATGTGTCAAAACCATATACAATTTTTATTTTCGTGAGGGCAAAAGTTATCTATAACAATTGTTTTATCTTTATTTGCTGCTCGAGACATAGTTCTATTTAGACTTATTTAGAAATTATATCTTAATCTCCGGCACCACAAACGGTTCTCGATATTCTCTAGTCAGCATGGTACTTGCTTCTTCATCGCCAATGATAACTTGTTTATCCGGATCAAAATTAATAGTGCGTCCCAAACGGTAAGAAATATTTGCCAAGTGAACCAGCGCGCATGAATAAAATCCTTCTTCAATCGGCGCTGTCAAAATATCTGAGTCATTAGCTCGAATGGCGTCAGTAAAATTTTGATAATGGTTACCAAGACCGCCGCCAGTTTTACCCGGCTCGCGATGTTTACCCATAAATGTTTTCCAGTTGTTTACTGTTTTTGACATATAACCCTCAGAGCCGAAGAACAAATTACCAACAACATTTACATTACTGGTCATATAGCCTCCATCTTCATCCTTAACGTTAAAGCCCTTCGATAAATCACCCTCATTATTGCAAATCCAATGACGCGTTTCAAACTGCAGTATCTTCTTTTTATCGCCGCCGCCTTGATCATTAGGAAATTCAAACACAGCACTTAATGTATTGGGAGTATTTTGATCATCATCAAACATAAAATGCCCACCCATAGCACTGACTTTGGTCGGCAGCTTGACACCAAGTCCCCAACGAGCAACATCCATCTCGTGCACGCCCTGGTTACCCATATCACCGTTACCGTAATCCCAATTCCAATGCCATTTATAATGAAAACGATTTTGCGAGAATGGTCTCTTCGGCGCTGGGCCTAGCCACATATCATAATGCACACCGTCAGGAACTGGTTCATCCGGTGTTTTACCAATTGTATCTCTCCACTTATAACAGATTCCTTTAGCAAGATATACTTCGCCCAAACCTCCTCTATGTAGGAATTTAGCCATGGATTGAGCACATGGATTACTTCTCTGCTCAGCACCATCCTGGACTATCAATCCATATTTTTTAGCTGCATTTACTAATTGTTGACCTTCAAAAATATTATGGCAGCACGGCTTTTCTACCGAGACATGTTTACCAGCCTGCATTGCCCAAATGGCTATCAGAGTATGCCAGTGGTTTGGTGTTGTAATTGAAATGGCATCTATATCTTTATCTTCTAATAATTTCCGAATGTCCCAATATTGTTTAGGCTTAGGTAAGTTTTTATCAACAAAATACTTCTGCACCCGTTCAGGAAATAAATTTTCATCAACATCACAAAGGGCTACTACATTGACATTCTCTAGCTCCTGGTAAGCTTTAATATGAGCCTTACCTTGACCCTTGATACCGATAACCGCAACATTAATTCTATCATTAGCGCCAGCCCATGATTTTGAATTTCCCCACAATAGCGGTACTGTTGCAGCCGCCGATACTGTTTTTATAAATGTTCTTCTTTTCATAACAACACCTCGTCATTTTGATAGATATTTACTTTAATATTTTTTCTTTCACATTACATTTCGATGTTTATAATTTAACCCCAATCTATGCATTAGAAAAGCATTAATGCATAGACGACTAACTTGCTCTCACAAAGTGATCACTATGTGATAAGCGTTTATACATTTTACAATTTCACCTTTTGGGTATAAACACTAAGACCGAGTAAATCGGGGCAAGTCCTTATTCTAAATATCTATTTCTTGTTTAGTTACTTTTTATCTTATCTCTATTGAATAATTCCGGTTAATATTATACCGCATGCAACTCTCTGATAATCATTTGAATAAATATAAAACTATTTACGATACTAAATGAATTATTATTTAAAGTTTTGTTGCTAAAATATGGTTTAAATTACTGACCAGCTTATTTATATTAGTGTCGCTAATTATCTTTTTCCCAACTTGATTTCTTATATTATTTATACCTTAACATATATGAGATATCTACTACTTTTATTGTTCAGTTTTTCAATATTGATATAATTTAATATATTAAGATGTTATTTTCTTATAAGAAAGGATTAAGGTAAATGCGAAAAACCATATTTATACTATTAACCGCTTTAGCTTTCATATCATGTAAAGATGAAATAAATGTTATCACTTCAAAACAGCCTGGCAAAATTGTTGGAACCGTTTTACCCAAAGAAGCAATTGCAACCATTCAACTGCTCCAAGGTGAAATTATTGCTACAACTACTACAAGTAATGGAGTATTCAAACTTTCAGATGTTTCTCCCGGAATTTACAGATTAATTATTAAAGCGGATAATTTTGGAAAACAAGAAATTGAAAATATTGAAGTTGACGATGGTGAAGGAAACGATATTGGAACAATAATTTTGTCGAAATATCCTTTCCCACTTGTTTCAACATCTCCATTCGATGGTGAAAAGTCTATTTCAGCACCAGCAAGAAGTATACGATTTGATTTTAGCGAGGATATCTCCCCTTCATCGATAGAAAGCAGTTTTAAAATAGAACCAAACGCTACAATAAATGAATTTTATGTCTCAAGTAAAAAGCACTTTGTTTTTTATACAGAACTTAATTTTGGAACAGAATACAAAGTAACTTTAGATACAAATGTAATAACTGAATACGGCGAACATTTGGAATTTCCAGCAACATTTTCTTTCCATACAATTCATTTCATGCTTAACCGTGTCAACTATCCGTATTTTTCTCGTGACGGTGATGATCCAATTGAATTATATTTTAATGGTTCAGTATCTGAGACATTTGAGGAACACATATCTGTTGAGCCGTCAATTCCATTTGAAATAGTCAAACAAGAAAATAGTGGCAGACGTGCAAGTACACGGATTAGTATCTTGCCAACTTTTGGATGGAAAGCCGATACAACATTTAGTATTATTGTTAATCAATCTTTGGAAGAGGTTAATGGAGCGACATTAGAAAAAGATACTTCAATAGTATTTGTAACTCCTAAACTTAAAATAACAAAAACATTCCCTAGGAATAATCAATACTTTATTGATACCAATGCAGTTATATCAATTGAAACTAACTATTTATTAGATGAAGGAACTATCAAAAATGCTGTTTCTTTATCTCCTGATGTAAACTTTACAATTGTTCTATATCCAGGTTTTGGACGAACTATTATTAGACTTTACTCTGATCAGTTAACACCAGCTACAAAATATACTGTTACTATTGATAAATCGCTTACTGATTATTACGGTGTGCCACTTAATGACAATTATAGTTTTTCTTTTACCACTCGAGAATAAGGTAATTATTTCTCAACGAAAAGCGCTTACTTTTCGTTTAGAACTTCCATCAT
>UOGD01000298.1_pt1 | contig 17674 bp, 10 predicted proteins | sample 1989731 | NCBI WGS metagenome assembly UOGD01 (sample SAMEA4712198, study PRJEB27164) | hydrothermal vent metagenome | biome: marine basaltic hydrothermal vent biome; feature: marine hydrothermal vent; material: mineral | place: Pacific Ocean | collected 2011-06-14/2011-07-23 | depth 1691 m | reverse complement strand
GTTTCATCGCAATTGACTATGAACATTGGAGAATCGAATGCCGGTATCAATTCGGAATAAATGTCCGCAAGGAATTTGTAACTCTCTTCTTTTGCCGGGCTGAGCAGCTTTCCTCTTTCTCCCAGGTATGCATACTTTGGAATAGATAAGATGTTTTCAAAATGTCCGAACGATTGAAAGTTCCCAATTAGTATGATGTGATATTTCTTTGCATAAGCGGACAACTCTTTGATCTCATCAATAGTCAAGGCATCATCAGGAGCAAACTCAGGATGAGATTTGGTCTTCACCACATGCTCAATGTAATAAGTTAGATAGTTGTATTTTAATTCCGAGAGTCTTCTGATTTGGTATTTCATATATTTCATATTTGGAATCGGACCTCGACTGATATCATCCATCAACGCTCTGAATTTCATTTCGGGATAATCAACTATCTCCATTAAAGGTAGTTTCCCCTTTACACGATAAGTAATTAATAATTGCTTTAATGTTTGAAGACCATAAAAAGCACCGGTTTCTGAAACAGCAGAAATATCAATTGTATCAGCTTCAACGCTTAATTGATACCCTTCTTCAACAAATAACTGCTTATCCTTCTTCTTTAAGTTTAACTCTTTGATTTTATTTTTTGATAGTCTTCTAATTTTTACAATTATATTACTATCAACATGTTCTGAAATCTTAGAATCATAGAATTTCAATGATCTATCAAATTCACTTCTTAATGGGTTGATAATCTGAGGATCAATACTGTCAAATAGAAAGCTAAAGTTCTTATTCAACAGTTCAAGTTCACCCTTGTTATATGTAACTTTCTGAGGTTGAGGAATTATTTGTAAGTCAATGTTTTTATTCTGGGAACTACAGCTAATAAGAATTAAAAAAGAGAATACTATTATTACTAATCTCTTCATCCCTTTCTCATTTAATATTATCGAACTGCTTTTCTAAAAACTCAGCCGCATGAATGTATGCTGAATCCAGATCAGCAACTGATGATTCATCTCCGCCAATATCAATTCCAAAATATCCATTGAATTTTGTTTTCTTTAATGTGTCGAAGAAAACATCCCAACGGATCTTACCTTTCCCTAGCTGAAGATGCTCAATTCTTCCTCCGCCATTATCCGAGATGTGAATATAATCTATGAACTCAGCTAATCTAATTAGCGATAAAGATAGATTTTCTTTCATTGCAAATTGATTGGCAGTATCAAATGTAAAGCGCAAGTTTTCTCTATTCACATCATCATAAAACTTTAAGAAGGCATCGGCATTTGACGAAAGCAGCCCCAAAGCAGGATGCAGTTGATATGTCAAATCGTAATTTGCTGCAATGTCACAGCATTCTGAGTAGGTTGCAGTCAATCTATCCCAATAATTTTTCCAATCCAGATTATCGGGGAAATATGCAGTGCCGATTTCCTCTTCACCATAATGACGAACAACCGGAACATCTTCCGGGAATTGATAAGGAGGAAGCGGCGCATTATCCAAAACTCCTTTTGCGCCGAACTGCTTGGCAATTTCACATCCTTTTTCAAATGTTTTCAACTGGTGTTTAATAACTTCACTATCTGGAGAAGAAAGCTTTGGCAATACTACACAAAAGTACGGAACACTCAATTCCAATTTGTTCAGCTTTTGAGTAATATCATCCTTTAATTCATAAACTTTATTTAGGTGTTCTTCTCTTATTCCTTCAAGTTCAATTGATTGAAATCCAAGAGATGCCATTTCATCAATATACTTAAGCGTATTCTCTGCCGGCGGTGGATATCCATACTTTGTTATTGAGTAAAGATAAGCGCAAACAATATTTTCACTAAACTTTTTCAACTGCTTATACCGATAATTCCAACTATTGTCATACCTATAGTAAAAGCAGTAACAAGCGCAAATATTACATTACTTGAAGTTGATGCTTTATATTCTCCCATCTGATCTTTTTTGTTAACTTGGATCCACATTAATATTAAAACCAATGGGGTGACAAATAATGCCAAAGCTTGAGACATTATCATCACTAACACAGGACGACCCCCGAATATCGGGACAAACAAACCAAGCGAGGCATAGAACAGAACAATTCCACGGTTGATCGCTTTGGAAAAATCTACTTTCTCGTTTTTATAATCTGAAAGGAGCAGCGGTACAAGCATATAGTGCGGAAATAATGAAGAGATACCCGCAGCTACTATCCCAGTTACAAAAATTGATACTGCAAATCTGCCGGCAAGCGGTTCAAGTAGTTTGACCATATCAATTACATTTTCAACTTTTAAACCTTCAACATACATGGTTCCGGCTGCAGCAGCCATTATTGCAATACTAAGAACGAACATTAATCCGGCAGAAACCTTTGCATCTTTCTTTTCATTTTTCAGATCGCTGAGCTGCCAGCCTTTTTCTTTCACAGTAGAAGACCTCACGATATAAAGTATCCCTCCCATTGTTGTCCCGATCATTCCGGCAACAATCAGTCCTGCATTTGCTCCTTCCGGTATTTTAGGGATTATACCTTCTATGACTGTTACAGGGTCTTCTATTACCATGAATGATGAAAGGACAAAACTTAATCCCATAAGACCGACAAATAAAGCCAGTATCTTTTCTATAATTGAGTAACGACCATTAAATAAAAGAGTAACTATAATTGCCGCAAGCACAATGGTAATAATGATCGTATTGAATCCTTCACCGCTTGCTGTCAATGGTCGTGACCACTCTCTGATCACATCAGACACGACAGCCATAACACCGATACTTGAAATCATTTCGGAAATTATTAGCGCCCATAGAACTGTTAATGCATAGGGTTTTCCAAAATTATCCCGAAAACTTTGAAGTGCAGTTTTTCCTGTTACTATTGTATACCGTCCGAATGTAACAATTAAGAAATATGTAAATAGACATGAAACAAGAACAGCCCATGACAATGTCATACCGAACTCTGCACCGGCAGATGCCATACTTGTTACGCTTCCTGTTCCAATATTGTAACCAACGAGGAAAAGTCCAGGTCCGACTGAAGAAACGAACAATAAGAATTTCTTCCACCTTTTATTCACATTTATTCTCACTTGTTTTTACACAATTGTAATTTCTTATTTCAGAATGATCTATTCCAAAATCTCTAATCAAATTCATTTTTTTATTTATCATTAAACTTATATTTATAATATGCTGCTAAAAATCTCATTCCAAATGATGTTCCGACATCTCTCTGAGTTATCCATATTTTTCCTTTTTTATTTCTAACTCTTAGATTCAAAAATGCTCCTCTTAAATTTTTATCAGGATGATCATTGCTAAATCTATTTTTAATCACCCAATTCACTGACTTCTCAATATTTTCTTTAAACTCATCACCCTCTCCATAGCCTACCATTCTTATCCAGAGTAAACCCATGAATGAAACAGCCGAACCGCAAATCGAACCTCTATCGCTTGAACCGTCAATGAAATTTTTATAATAAAAGGTCCCATTCTTTTTTTGAAATTTTTGATAAAAGAGTAAAGTCTTCTTGGCTGCATTTAAATACCTTTTATCGCCTGTCAGATCATATCCTTCAAGAAGAGATTCAGCATACCACAAATTAAATCTTGGATGGAAGTTCCCCTTGAGATAATTGTTTGGCATAAATCTCATCCATAAGCCCTCCGGAGTTTGATATTCTAAAAGACTTTCACATAACTCAATAAAAATCTTTTTGTATTTTTCATCACCGGTAAATTCATACATATCCTTAAAAATTGATCCCTCATTATTCGTCCTGGCAACATCAAACAACGTCTGGTTTTTAGTATCAGGCCAAAATGGACTGTTTTCTTTCATTACTTCTCCCGATACCGGATCTACACAATCGTAAAAAACTTTCTTCTCAGGAATATACATGTTATCAAGCATCCATTGTCCGGCGCTGGTTGGAACTTCTGCATATTTTTTTATTTTAGTTTCTTTGTAAAGGTTAAACAATCCCGCTGTTCCATCGGATACCGTTGCAAAAATAATAGTTTTACCCGCAGCATCGCCATGTGCCGCACGAATCATTCCTTTTAGTTTAGGATGATCAGTTATTAAAAGACTCACCCACCAGTCTCCGGCTTTTTTTGCAGCATCAAGATATTTTTGATTGCCTGTTATTCTGTAAGCTTCAATCAATCCATAAATAATTTGACCGGTATGCCAAGGAGGCTCGTATTCATACCATTTGCCTTCAGTAACATTATAATCGCATCTCGATTTTCCTTCATCATCCAATAAAACATTTATTGAGTAGTTCGCTCCGTCAATTAAAGCTTGTTTCACTTCTTCTTTGGTAGGCTCTTTTATCTCGGCAAATGATACTGATCTTATGTTCATTACAATTATAACAATGAAAAATATTAGCCATAATTTTCTATACATTTAATCCTCTTTATAAAAATGAACTATTAATAACTTATAATCTATTACCATAAGTTGGCAACTGCATAACCTATGCCTAGAATAAAGATCACAAAAAGTGTTGCGTAAAAGAATCCAACAAGATCAATTCGATACCGCTTGAACGAAAACTTCTTAGGCAAACTAAGTAGATCAACGACAATAAGGGAATGACCATTTTCTTCTAAGGGTTCTCCAAGATTTTGATCTTTTTCATCAACCTCTCCGGCGAGCATGATTTTATAACCTTTTTGCAGAAGTTTATTCTCTTCTCCGACCGGTGTATGCAGCAGTGCATAAAATTGATCCAGTTTTTCTTTTGGCTCCGGTTTAGTAAAATTGCTCACAAGTATAAACACTAAAAATCCGATCGGCAAATACGCTGTAATTTGATATTCCAGCGCCCAACCAAATCCAAAGCTAAAATACGGACCGGTGATAAACGTTACTAATATTGTAGCTATCACACTAGCCCAAACGCCGTACCTATTAGCTTTTTTCCACATTACTGCCATCCAAAATCCGATGCCGAAATAAGCGGTGATCTGCCATAAGTATTTAACACCCTGAACAACAGAAGGAATTGATAGAGCGATAACAACTCCTCCAACAACAATACCAATCGAAGTCCATCTGGCAAATTTAAGTTCATTAATTTGAGAGAGTGAGGTGTTCCTTAACTTGGGAATAATATTTCTAGTGATCAGAGCCGAGCCGCCCACCATATAATTATGACACGCTGCAAGAACCGCCGCCGCCATAGATGCGATCATTAATCCGATTAAACCGGATGGTAATAAATTTGCAACTGCAGTACCAAAGGCAAGTTCACGATGTTCATTATCAAGTCCGGGGAATAACGCTGCTGCCAATATTCCAACAAGCGCCCACCCCAGCGTAGCGAACCGTTTTGTAAAATTGCCGTAAGTCCATCCTGTTCTGCAAGCAGACTCAGTTTTGCCGGCTCCGCCAATTGCCATGTGATGCGGTTGTACTACAATCCCTACAAGACCATTAATAATTACAGCTATAATAAAATACAATGTTACCTCTGTCGGAGCAATAAAACTGAACATATAATCAGGCAGTGTAGCTCTTGCTGCATCCATTCCTCCAATTGCATTCAAAGCAAAAGGGATCAATAAAAAAGAGAGGACGAGAATGAACAATCCCTGAATTAAATTAACAAATAGTGCCGAAACCAAACCTCCGAGCACGGAATAGCCTAAAAAGAATAGTGTTAAACCGATCACTATTGCTTCCGTTGATACTGCTCCTTTTGTAACAGCTTCAATTGCCGTTCCTGTTCCTTTTAAAATCAATCCGAGATTGAGCATAAAAAACAGAATACCCATAATTGAATATGCCACTCCAACCTTTGCTCCGTACCTTTCTTCAAAAAAATCTGCAGTGGTTACATACCTAACACGTCGATATATCGGTGCAACGATCCAATAAAAAGGTGTTGCCAACAGCCAGATCCACTGATACCAAATTCCGGCAAGTCCTATCTCATAAGTAGCGCCAGAGACTGCAATGGCTTGATCTGTATGAGTACCTGCACCAAAGGCATTTGCGATCATCATGATCTTACTGCCTTTACGACCACCCATAAAATAATCGCCGGAGTTTTGGACTTTATTTTTCGTCCACCATCCCATATAAACAATCATTGATATATAAACTAAGATGACAGCAAGATCGAGATAGGTTATTCCTAAAATCATATTCGGATTCCATTTAAATTTTTAAAATGTTCAGGTTAAAGAAATTACTTACTCCACAGTTCTTTCAGTTTGAAAGCAGCAAGTTTCGGCTCACGGGTTCTGGTAAAAACACCTTTTCGATTCATGATTACTCTTCTAAAATGTTGGGGAGTTCTAAAATCAGCAAAATTCCATACATGCTCTCCAATAACATAATCTTTTGAGCGAAGTAATTCAATATATTTTTCGATGAATTTTGATTGGTATTCTTCTGTAAACATTTGATCTGAAATAGAATGTTCACCTGCAATTGTATCGGTTCCAAACTCCGTCATGATTATAGGTTTATGGTATTTATTCCAAATTTCATCCATCTCCTTTTCCAATACTTCAACTCCATATTCAATTTGTCCCGGATGTTCGTACCAGCCGTAATAGCGGTTGATGGATATAAAATCAGAGAATAAAAATACAGGATCATTTATACCTGCTTTCTGACAATTCGGAACGGTTAATAGCCTTGTATCATCAAGCTCCCGGGCAATTTGGAAAACTTCCTTCCAATATTTCTCTGCCTCACCGTTGAAGTAATCCGGATTTCCTACAAGGTTCGGCTCATTACCTAATGCCCAAGCAATAACTGACGGATGATTTTTGTCTCTTGCGATTAATTTCTTCGTGAATTCTTTATGACTCTTTAATGTACCGCCGTTAACTTTTCTAAAATCAAGACTTACTGCCGGAACTTCATCAATCACTAAAAAACCTTCTCTATCAGCCATCTCCATAACTTCCTCGGCATAAGGATAATGTGAAGTCCTAAAAGAGTTAGCTTTCATCCATTTCATCAATGAAAAATCTTTAACGAGAGATTGGTAGTTAAACCCTTTTCCAAAAACAGGAAAATCCTCATGCTTACCGAAGCCCTGCATATAAACCGGTTTGCCGTTAAGCAGTAGCTGGTTATCCTTCACCTCTATTTCTCTGAAACCAAATTGCAATGTATAGTTATCAATCTCTTCATTTTCATAGAACAGAGTTGCAGTCAGTTTATAAAGATTTGGGTTACCAAGTCCCCATAATTTTATATTATTTACATCAAACTCTAAAGAGGAATTGTTACTATTAACATTAAACTTTTTTGAAAAAACAGTTTTATCTTTGGAAATATTTATTTCAACTTCCCCGTTAAAAGTTTCGTTTGTAGATAATTGCAACAGAACCTTTGCCGAATCGTAATTGGTCAGTTTTGTTTTAATTGAGATATCATCAATAAATATTTTAGGAGTTGTATAAATATAAACAGGTCTGTGTATTCCTCCATTTGGAGGAAAATCGAAACGGGCAGCAGGAAATGTCTCATCCCTTGGTCTTTTTTCATCGGCATAATAATGTGTATTTATACCTTGGGGAATTGTATTGTCGGATAGTTTATTATCAACTGATAGTATTACTAAATTTTCTTTCCCACATTCTACAAATTCTGTTATTTCAAAATCAAATGGAAGATAGCCGAAATTATTTTCCCCGATCAAAATTCCATTGATCCATAGCTTTGAATGAAAATCTACTGAATCGAATCTTATCCAAAGTCTATTAAATTCAAAATGTTTAGGTATAAAAATATGCTTAGCATACCAAGCTTTGCCAACATAATGGAGCAGATCCAAATTATCTAACTGCTCATTCCAGCTTCCCGGAACAGCAATTTCGGAATCTTCAGAAAATCCTTTGTTCCATCCTTTTTCTTCCCCCTTATTATTTCTATCAACCTTAAATTTCCATAAACCTGATATATCTATTAAATTACGATGATTGTTTAATCGTGGCTTCAGCATTGTGCCCTTCGGTAAATGTTAACAATATTTTCTATTTTTTTTTGTTTATTGATGAATCTCTAACAATTAATTTCGGTTTTAATATAGTTCTTGTCGGAACATCTTCTTTATTGATTCGTGCAGTTACAATTTGAACGGCTAACTCACCAATTTCCCTTATCGGCTGTTTTATCGTTGTTAGAGGAACAGCTGCATGTTTGGCTGTTTCAATATCATTGAATCCTACAATTGCAATATCTCCAGGAATTGTAAGTCCTTCTTCTAAAACCGCTTTTTGGAATCCGAGAGCGGCAGAATCAGTATAAATAATTAATGCTTCAGGTCTATCTTTTAGATGCACAAACTTTTTACCAATTTTGTAACCGGCATCGTAACGCTCAACAACATTATCTAAGTAATAAATATACTTTTCAGAATAATTTATATTATACTCATTCAAAGCTCTCTGCCAACCATTCTTTCTCACTTCTCCAAGTATGTTTTTTCTACCGCCGTGAATTATTCCAATCTTTTTGTATCCTTCTTTTATTAAATGTTCTGCAGCCATAAAAGCACCCAGTTCATGATCGATACCAACATACCATATATCAGGATCATGGACGTAAGAAACCATAACGTAGGGATAATTGTTTTCATGCAACTTTCGTAATACTTTTGAAGCAACATATTCTAATGATAGGGACGCAATAATTAAACCGTTTGTCCCTATCTTAACTAAATGTTCTATTTGAGAATCTTCTTTATCTAAATTACCTGCTGAACTCGAAAGCAATATATTATACTTTTCGATAGTAGCTCTGCGCTCAATATGAGATATTAAAGGAGCAAAAAACGGATGCTCTAAATTCTGAAGCACTACCCCGATAGCTTTATGCTTATTTAAATCTAACTTCCTTTTCGGGTCAGCAATGTATGTGCCTTTTCCTATACGGCTATATAATACACCTTCCGCAATTAGATTTGATAAAGCCTTTTTAACCGTAATCAGACTGACATCGTAATATTTTACTAATTCATTCTGAGATTCAAGCATATCGCCAACTTTCAGTTCCTTATTCTGAATTCTCCTTTTTATATCTTTTTGTATCTGTAGATATAATGCAGTTGGGTCTTGCAAATCTAGAGCTGCCACTTTAATCTCCTTCTTATATTTTTTTTGATCAGTAATTTACTAAATCGGACAACTTATTTTATTAAAATCATCTTTTTCGACATAGAAAATTCACCGCTCTTAATTCTGTAAATATAAGTTCCACTTGCTACAGAAACACCAGAATCTGTTAAACCATTCCAAGTTGCTTTGTAAATTCCTTGAGTAAGTTCACTATTGATCAACGTTGCTATTTTTTGACCTAAGACATTATAAATTGATAATTCGACATTACCTTTTTTAGGAATTGCAAATTCAATTATTGTAGATGGATTAAAAGGATTAGGATAATTATTTTTTAACTCATAACTTTTAACCATTTGATTAACTGGCTGTTTTGCAACACCAACTTCAATTCCAAACCAATTCAGATCACCTAATGGCTGACCGCTTGTGCCTGCAGTATAAGATGCAGCAGTGGTTGGATATGAGAAGTCGAAATCATCTCCTTCAAATCTGAATCCTTCAGGTACATCTGCGCTGCCATGAAGTGGATCATCCCAAAATGCTGCAGCATATGATATCAAATCATCTACTGAAGAAGTATTTTTTGTAAAATCAATTTTCTCTGAAATGTTTGTATTTGCCAAGCCTGATTCATCAACAAATTTTTGTGCATATGGGTTTAAACTTGGTGTTACAATAGTTGAATCAGGATTATAAGATGCTGCTATTGCCGGATCAACGAAAAAATTATTATAAGAAATGTTTACTTTTTGTTCCAATCCAGATACATTATCTGAAACTAATGAATCAATTTCAAGAAGAGCTCTTCCATCTGTTGGTCCTTGACCTACAAAACCATCATTAATACATAAGTTATTTTTAAAGGTTACATCTACAGCTTCACCAAATTCCATTACTCTATAACCAAGATTAACAAATGTACAATGATTAACATATGCATACTTCAAATATCCACCATCATCCCTAAGAACCCTTGCACTCATATTATAGAAAGTAGAGTTTACAAAATATACCGTATCAATATTATTTCCGCGATCATCAATGCCGCGTCCGTTATTCCAGCTAGACATTTGATCACCAACCCATGAGTCAATGATAAATACGCTGTTATCATCGCCGTCAAGTCTGATTGCTGACTGTCCGTCATGCTGAATATGACAATCCTCAATATAAATTCTTGCAGAATCAGTTTTAACACGAATCGTTCTTGTATTATACCCGCCTAATTCGTCTCTGTTAGTTACATACAAACCTTTAAGATGTAAATCATCTCTGGGAGTGAATGGTCTGGATGATTCTCCACCGGAAACAACACCCGGGATCAGTTGTGGTCTTGCGCCGTCGCCATCTTGAGCAAATATTTTAACAGGGAAACGGTTCTCGATAGTTCCAAGTAAAATATAAACTGCACCGTCACCGCGACTTAATTCATAGATAGTATTCTCATCAACTCTATCGCCTGTGTCAGTTGTATCTCCATCTATTGCTTCATTTAATGTTCCTACACCAGGATCAACATGAACAACTCTCTGGGAGAAGACATTTGCCGAAAAGAAAAGAAAAAACATGATGGAAAGAATTGTTAGTTGTGCTTTCATTGTAACCTCACTTTTTGTTAGAGATAATTAATTAGATGATCTTTATAATTTATATCGAATACCTATATCCATTGTCCAACCATAATATTCTTCATCAGTTGGAAAGTCTTTTATTCCTAAGAATGAGCGATCAGGAATATTGCTGATATTATTGAAATTCAGAAATATCATAAAATTGCTGAATATCTTCTGCTGAAACGCCAAGTCCCATCTAAAAAAATCGTCAGAATAGCCGTCAAGTTCTTCTCTTGTTCCGACTGTGGACAAACTTTTGCCTTGATATACAAGGGATAACCTGCCTGAAAAGCCGCCTTTTTCATAACCCAGGGTCAAATTTGCAATATCATTTGCCTGACCGGGCATTGGTCCCTCTCTCACAGTATCAATTACCGTCGGCTGAAACGGCGGCAGCGGACTCCTAGTCCCAATTTCGAAGAAGGGATAGAGCGTCTTCGATTTCATATGGGAATAGTTTAAATAAACAATAAAGCCATCAAACGGCTTCGGCAGCAAAGTTAGATCAGCCTGCAGTTCAATTTCAAAACCCCAAACAGTAGATTTTTCTTCTGCATTAACTGGCTGGGTCAACATAAAACCTTTATATTTTCCTTCTTTAACTCGCGATCGTCTGATATAATCAATATTCCACAGTTCTTTATAAAATCCACCCAGAGTAAATAAACCGTAACGATTGTAAAATGATAGGAATAGATCATAATTCCAGACATTTGTGTGCTTAAGAAAAGGATTTCCCTTATTGATCTCACTGTCTAACCGCAAAATCTCTTCCCAAGGTACCAGGTTAAAATAGTCCGGACGAGCAAGAGACCTTGTTACAGCAATACGAGTATCGAACCAATCGGTGAATTTGTAACGTACATGCACCATCGGAAGAAGCTCGCCATAAGATTGTCCACCGGTTGTATCCTTAACATTGACTAAGTTCGGTGTTTCATCTTCACCTCCGGCAGGCTGTCCGAAAATACTTTTATACGAGTTTTCCGTATACTCATATCTAACACCGGGTAAGATCATAAGTCTTGAACCTATATCTATCTCGGTCATTATGTAAGTGCCAAAAATCCCTTCCCTAGCTGTATAATCTTGTAATTGAATTATCGGATCATTTACAAAAAGAGCTGAACTGTCACTCGGAAATCTAAAATATCTCATATGATCATAAAATTCACGCAATGAATTTCCATCAAGACTAGGACCAAACTCATATTGATTATCAAGGAACGGTCCCACAATATCATCACTAGATAGGAAGTTCGCAATTTGAATTTTTCTATCCGGTGTTAAAGTAAAACTTCTGTAAAACATATCCGGGTTTTGTGAATAAAGAATTCCAAGATCATTCAAGTTAAAGTGACTTGTCCATAATTTTGTATTGTTCCTATCTCTATCTTTATAACGATATTTTACACCCAACTTTAAATAGCCAGCTACATCATTGCTCAAGTTATAGTCAAATTTTGTGTTTACCTCGCCTATAATATTTTTATCATCAACAGCTCGACTGTAAATATTCATATTCTTGAAAAAAGTTACATCCAAATTATTTTTGGCTCCGGCAGGAATGTATTGCGGTCCTTGGTCATCAATAATATCATTTCTGAACGCTGCTAACTCACGGAATCGATTATCAAATTCAAAAGGAGTTCTTTGTTCGGTCATTGATAAAGCTGCTTTCCAATCGATATCCATAAAGGAAAGATTGTGGTTACCGGACAGCGTGTTCGTGAACATACCAACATTAATTTCTCTATTCCTATAATCATACTCCGTTCTAAAATTTCCAACTCTGTAACGTTTTCTTCTACGTGTTTCATTTCTTTCAGTTTTACTGAAAAAACTACTGAACATAATTCCGCCGTTACCAAGATCATAATCAAGAGCCAGACTTGCGCCATATCTATCTCTAATTTCTTTTCTATCAACTAGATTTAGATCAGTAATTGTAACGACCGATCTATCTTCACCCTCTCTCTGCTCTCTCATAAACTCATATGATCCGGTTAATCCGTCCGAGCCACGATTAGCACGTTGTACATTACCAGTAACCACTAAACCGAACTTGTTGTTAAAATACCTGTTACTAAACCCGATAGTTCCTTTATAATTTCCATAATAATTTTCATGATTATTATACCCGCCCTGAAGTTTGATATCAAGGGTAGTATTAATAGGTGCTTTTTTCATAGTAAAATTGACTGAACCGCCAATTGCATCGGCGTCTTTATCCGGAGTGAGCGCTTTATAAACCTCAATACCGCCAAGCATATCTGAAGAGATCATGCTCAAATCTACCGATCTATTTTCTTCATCCGTGGATGGAATTGCCACTCCATCAAGTGTGATCACATTAAACTTAGGCGCCAGCCCTCTGATAACGACCTTTTGTCCTTCACCTGCATCTCTTTGTAAAGAAATTCCAGGCAAACGACTAAGAGATTCTGCGGCGTTTTGATCAGGTAACTCTTCAATTCTATCTTTCGATACTACATTCACAATTGTGTTAGAGGAAATTTGCTCGTTAATAGCCCGCTTCTGACCTTGAAGCATAGCTGTTACAACAACATCTTCACTTATTATTGCCTCAGCTCTTAATACAACGTTCAATTCAATTGATCTATTAGCAACTATTACAACCTCAACTACTTTTGAGTGGTAGCCAAGATAACTGAACTTTATTTTCTGCTTGCCAGCATCTATTCCTCGTATTCTATATTTCCCCGACTTATTTACCGCAGCACCTAATACAGTACCTACAACCATCACATTAGCGCCAATTAAAGGATCTCCATTACTCGAATCCGAAACCATTCCTTGAATACTGCCTGTACCTTGGGCATATAGTTCAGTAGTCAATCCGTAACTTACAAGTGTTAGTATGAAAAGAATTTTAGAAATTTTTGATTTCATTTGTTTTTACGTGAATAATTTTAAATTTTATTATTATCAAATCAATATATTTAAGAGTATATATAAAGTATAGTTGGTATACCAAGTTAAAGCATTTTTAATGAATTGTCAAATAATATTTATTAATTATTCAATATCTTACAGTGAGTTCTTTATAAAACCCTTAAATTTGGTTCTTATTTAAGCAGTATCATTTTGTCTGTCTCAATTGAAGTACCTTCAAAAATTACTTGATAAACATAAATTCCACTTGCTAAATTATTAGACCAAAAGTACTCTTCATATCGACCGGCTTTTCGGTATTCATTAACCAATTCTTTAATTCTCTTACCAAGTAAATCATATATAGTTAAGTTAACAAATCCATCTTCCGGAATATTAAAACTTATTACAGTAGAAGGATTGAATGGATTTGGATAATTTTGCTCAAGTGAAAAATGTGTTGGGAGCTGCTCGCTTGTATTTTCTTCAACCCCGGTCAAAGTTACTTTAAAAGCATCTATCTCATTTCCGGAAGAATTAATCGCTTTGAAATCGAGATTTTCTCCGGTGATATTAATTCTGCAAAAATGATTGGTTTTGGAAGTGACAACAATATTAGGATAGTTTGGATCTGCATCATACAAAGGTGCGCCTCCTCCTCCGGTTGTTATGTGCGTTATACCGTTTACGACTGCTCGAGCGTAGTAATGATTATGCCCTCCAAAAACGATCTGGACATTATTCTGCTCACACAAAGGCTGAATATAATTCTGAACATTTGAAGAATTGCTATGACCTCCCGCACTCCAACCCGGTGCATGAAGAATAATGAATTTCCATCGCTTGTTTGACGTTTCCAGATCATTTTTGATCCAGTTATACTGCGCTGAACCTGTACTGTAAGTCGAATACTGATCGATAATAGTAAAATGCGCCGGACCATAATCGAAAGACCAGTAGAAATTTGAAACGTATGGATACGGATAATATTTTTTAAAAAGAATCCCATTCCCTTCATGATTCCCTCTTGCTGCTTGCAGTCCCATACTTCCGAAAAGTTCTTGAATACTCGTGTACGCGGGATCAAAAAATTGTGTATCCCAATCTTCCTCTGATTCACCGTTCGATACCATGTCGCCAACATTCATTATAATACTGTGGTATCCCGGATCAGAAGTATAAAGATCAATGATCTGCTTAGCTACAAGATTATGCTTCTCCGGATATGATCTATTATCACCATAGACAAGAAATTTTAATGAATCAATATTTTCGTCCGGCGCTGAATAGAAGGCGCCTTTATATTCCGAACTATCAACCGTCACTCGGTAATAATATTTTGTCCTGGGAGTTAGATCTTGAAATATGTATGCATGCTGATGATCTGTACCATATTCAGTTGTTGTGACATTTCCGTCAGCATAAAAGATGTTCGTGCCCCATTCCAGTTTACATTCCATCGTCTTATTTAACTGCCAAAGGATTTGGTATTCTGTATTATTTCCTCTATAAATAAGGTAGGGCGCTTTTCGCATGCTTGATGGTGCAGAAGTTGCCGCTTTAAGCTCAAGGTCAAAACTAATATCCGAACTAGTTCCACTACTCTGATGAATTTCAACAGCTATAACATTCGTCTCGGGTTGTAATAATGACGGATCAATATAGTATTCAAAAAATGTATCCTCAGTAGAACCGCCAACAGTAGAAGCAGCTTTTGTTCTGTATGTTATAGTCCCGGCTGGCATATTCGAACGGACTACCTCAGTTCCATTTAAGTATACAACACCGCCATCATCTCTTAATAAATTTACTACAAGGTTGAACACGTTTGAAGAATCATTAACCGTAAATGAGTGACGAAAATAAGTAGCGATGTATTTGTTATTTGGATCTAGACCGTAACTTATCAAAGTTGCTTCGTCACCTTCGCTATACCCAAGCTGTGCAGGCCCAGAAGCCCAAGAACTGTCGTTAAAATCTACTTCCTTCCAAGCAGTTCCTTGATCCGAGCCATCATCTAAATATTTCCAAACTGCTCCTTTGGGAATAAATACTTGCTGAGATAGTATCTGATTTCCCATCACAAGTATGAGAACTACTGTAAAAAGTTTTATTGATTTTTTCATTGCTTACTCGTTAACATAGACCCTTTCAATCCTTTATTTCTAATTATGATCTGTCAATTCACCGGTGCCGTCTTCAATTTTTGTTATATAGCTTTTAAGTTTTCGTCCGAATTTATTTTCATAAACTTCTGACATTGTAGATATAGTTTCTTCTAAATATTCATTCCTAATTAGATTGATCGTACAACCACCGAATCCACCTCCCATCATCCTGGCACCTAAAACTCCAGGAATATTTAGTGTTTGATCAACCAGATAATCCAATTCATCACAACTTACTTCATATTTGTTTTTCAATCCCTCATGCGTTTCATACATCAATCTACCAAAAGAGTCAAGATCATGTTCGGATAGTTTCTCACAAGCAAGTAACACTCTAGAATTTTCTTCAACAACATATTCACAGCGTTTGTAAATCACCGAATCAAATTCGGATTTATACTTTTGCAGCATTTGTTTATCAACATCTCTGAGACTATTAACATTGTTTTCATGTTTTTGGATTATACTTACACCTTCCTCACACTGGGAACGTCTTGTGTTATATTCCGATGAAGCGAGTGAATGAGAAACACCGGTATCAAAAAGCACGATACTGATATCTTCATAATCAAATGGGAAATACTTATAATCAAGTGATCTGCAGTCCAACTGAATTACTTTACCTTTTACTCCAATAACACTTGCAAATTGATCCATAATACCGCACATTACACCAACAAATTCATGCTCGGCTTTTTGTGAAAGTTTTACAATCTCAAGATCATCAATGCTAAGTTTATTTAATTGCTTAAATGCATATGCAAATCCGCTTTCGAGAGCAGCGGATGAAGAAAGCCCGGCACCTATTGGAATATCGCCTCCGAAAACTGCATTAAAGTTTTTTGATGAGTATCCGGCTTTTCTAAGCTGATCTATGACTCCGAAAATATAATTCGACCATTGTTTTTCCGATCTATCTAATTGCTCAAGATCAAATTCAATTGAGTCATCTAAATCAGCGGCAATAATCTTTGAATTTACATCATTAGTATTAGCTATAGCAATATAAATAGCTTTATCGATTGAAGCGGGAAGGACATATCCGTCATTATAATCAGTATGCTCACCGATTAAGTTTATTCTGCCCGGCGCTCTAATAATTATCGGTTGGTTGTTAAAATTTTTCTTAAATATTTCTTTTATTTCAACCTTATTCATTTTCTTCCCATTTAATTAAACTTGAAATTACAGCGCTTGATTAAAAAACTTTTTAAAAATAGTTATTTGTTTTCAATAAAATGAGTAAGTCTACTTATCATTGGCGTATAAAAAAAATTCTTCATATTAATTATTTTGCTTGAGTCCATCTACATCCTCAAAAATATAATCAGGGCGAACATCTTCATTTTCTAATCTCAGATCAATATTTGAAAATGTAATATTTTTAACATGTCTTACAAAAAAGCCATATGACGGAAGTATCCCGTACATTGTACTTTCCGGATAATGATCTTCTAACTCCGGGACATTTGGATCAATCTTTTCAGTTATACCGCCTTTAAATGTGATTTGGATATTCGACAGAGAAACATTTTCAATCGGATGACTCTGTAAACCGGTAATTGAGCAGCCGATTTGTCCAGTATTAGTTGCTATAATATTATTTATAGAAACATCTTTAAAAACACCAACCTTGGGTTTTTCCATTCCCTTCCGAATTGTTCTGCCCCGATTTCCTAACCTAAGATAAATTGGAACCTGCGGTCCGTCAATTTTAATATTATTAATTAGAACTCCCTCTAAAATTCCACCGTCGACCAATCCAAGTGTAATACCACTGATACCGCCATGAAAACCATATATTTTTGTTTTTGATTCCGACGGCTTTACAACAATATTAGATATGGTTACATTTTTAAATCCGCCTATTGATTCTGTCCCCATTTTAATTGCATTACAATGGCT
>UOGD01000022.1_pt1 | contig 17722 bp, 16 predicted proteins | sample 1989731 | NCBI WGS metagenome assembly UOGD01 (sample SAMEA4712198, study PRJEB27164) | hydrothermal vent metagenome | biome: marine basaltic hydrothermal vent biome; feature: marine hydrothermal vent; material: mineral | place: Pacific Ocean | collected 2011-06-14/2011-07-23 | depth 1691 m | reverse complement strand
TCAGATGATGGATTACGATTTGGAATGAGGTGGCAGGTTACTCCGCTGCTGTATTCGTTTGGAATAAATAAAAAACTTTCTCCTTGGCGTTATCTTATCGCAGAGCCATTAGTAAGACAAAGCGGTTCAATTGAACTTTTCTTTACTCCTGACTATTTGAAGCTAGAAGATAAATTCAAAGATAGATGGCTTTTTAGAGGCGGAGCAAGAATTTATATTCCGCTTTGGCAGCGCGGGGAATATATGTCTGCGTCTCTCGCAGCTTCCTATTACAACTTTAACGGAAGGAATGGAATAAGCTACGAAGGCGGAATTTATCTGTTTGCCGGGATACTTGGCATTCAAACTACTTATTCCCCTTCGTTCACTAATTCCGAATGGATATTCACAATCCGATTGAGGTATTTCTGATGCGGAACAATACGATCAATTGTGGAAATAGAAAACTGCTGAAACAATTATTTTTACCAGTATTAATTTTACTCACAATAATATTTAATTCATGCACAGCAATACTCTCTACTTCAAATTCTGTAGGAAGTAGTGTCTCTGCATTATTTTCATCGCCCAAAAAAGTTGAGAACAAAATTACCGATCCCGTAAGAGATGATGCGCGGTTAGCGGTACTATGGATTGGACATGCGACTTTTTTAATACAGATTGACAATAAATTTATTTTAACTGATCCTGTATTTACGGAGACAACCGCTTTTGTTTCGAAGAGACTAACCGAGCCTGGGTTAGATCCTGAAAATTTACCGGAAATTGATGTCGTACTTATTTCACATCTCCATGCCGACCATCTTTCTATCGGTTCACTAGATATGATAGAATCAAAAGTAAAAGAGTTGTTAGTTCCGCAAGAGGGGTTGGTTTATATTCCAAATTTTGATTTTGAATCGAATGAATTGAAAACTTGGCACACTTGGGAAAAAGACGGACTAAAAATTACGGCTGTTCCGGTACTGCATAACGGAATGCGTTATGGAATTGATGCAGAATGGCTGGATAAAAGTTTCACAGGGTATATTATTCAGTATGACGGTATCACAGTTTATTTCAGCGGTGATACAGGATACGAGAAGGGAACAACGATCTTCAAGGAAACCGGAAAGAAATTCCCGAACATAGATCTTGCTCTGCTGCCTATCTCTCCTATTCATCCCAGAGAATACAGCAAAGGGCGGCACACCGGTCCAGTTGATGCACTAAAGATAATGAGTGAATTAAACGCAAAAGAAATGATCCCAATGCATTTTGATACTTTCCCTGAATCGTATGATTCACTTGGTGAGGCTGAAAACCGAATGCGCGAGGTAATGAAAGAAAATGATTTGACAAAAGATAAAATAATTATCCTTAAGATCGGAGAGCAAAAGGTAATAATTCCAAAATAGCTTACATCTAAATTCTATTATTTATTCTGTTTGATTTTATCCTACTCTATTACTACTTTAAGACTATTATTCTAATTATTTTCAATAGATATTGAAGCGGGCCAAAATGAAATATTTTATTATATTTATACTTATCTCATTTTCCATAGATTCCGCACAGCAATCCGACACTACAAAAACAAAAGCTTCTTACCCTCCTTCAAAGTATGAAAGCCAGAAACCTTCAAAAATATATTACGGTGGCGGTGTTGGATTCAGCTTCTGGGGTGATTACTTTAGAATAAGCGTTGAGCCGATGGTTGGCTATAAATTTACTCCTAAACTTTCAGGAGGAATCAAGGTCGCTTATGAATATATTAATGATTCGGGATCTTCTCTATCTTCCATATGGCATAATTTTGGGGGAAGTTTATTGTTAAGGTACAGAGTAATCCCTCAGCTATATGCACATGCCGAGTATGCTTTTATGAGTTATCAACATTCAGTCGGAAATCTTTCTGGTGATAGATATTGGGTTCCTTTCCTTTTACTTGGCGGCGGATATTCTCAACAGATTTCCCGAAATACGTGGGCATACGCACAAGTATTATTCGACGTAATAAATGATGAAAATTCTCCGTACAGCAGCTCCGATCCATTTGTAAGTTTCGGTATTAGTGTAGGATTCTGATAGATTTTAAAATCAATTAAAGCTATTATAGAGTGGAAGCAGCTTCCAAAATATTGGAAATAGGAAATTCTCAGAAAACCCGGAATTCTATAGTTAAACGGTTGGATGATGGTAGAATTCTGATAGAATTCTCCGGCAATTGGACTTATAAGGAAAATGTTCCGATCGTTGAAAAATTAACCAATGCTTTAATTAATTCAAATGTAAAAAAAGTAATATTTAATTCTGAAAAGATTACAGTCTGGGATAGTATTTTTGTTACCTCAATCAGAAAATTGTTTTTATTTTTTGATAAAAATAATATCGAGTATGAAACAGATGGTTTGCCTGAAGGAGTTCGAAAGCTCATCGAATTATCTTTGTCGGTTCCAGTAGATGATTTTATAGAGGAGGAAGAAGTTGATAGTCCGATGCTCAGCAGAATTGGTGAGCGGTCAATAAAAGCAACCCAGTCAACAATCGAAATAGTAACATTCCTTGGTGACTCATTTAAAGCATTTGTTCAACTGCTTGCGGGAAAAGCCAGATTTAGAGGAAAAGATCTCAAAATTTTAATTCAGGAAACCGGGGCACAAGCCTTACCTATTGTTACATTGATAAATTTTTTGATCGGTATTATAATCGCTTTTGTTGGTGCAGTACAGTTGGAAATGTTCGATGCTCAAATTTATGTTGCAGATCTTGTAGGAATTGCAATGGTGCGTGAAATGGCTCCTATGATGACTGCTATTATTCTTGCAGGCAGAAGCGGAGCGGCTTTCGCTGCTCAGATTGGTACAATGATGGTAAATGAGGAAATTGATGCATTAAATACTTTTGGATTTAATTCTTACGAATTTTTAGTTCTGCCGCGTCTGCTGGCTTTGGGATTAATGATGCCTCTTTTAGTTTTATATGCCGATTTTATGGGGGTACTCGGCGGTCTGTTTGTCAGCGTTGTATCATTGGATATTTCTTTTACACAATATTTTCAAGAGACGCTCACTGTATTAAATCCGGCACAATTTGGACTCGGGCTGATCAAAGGTGAGATATACGGCATACTTGTTGCAATAGCCGGTTGTTTACGTGGAATTCAATCCGGAAGAAGCGCTTCTGCTGTTGGAGCGGCTACTACTTCTGCGGTTGTAACGGGGATTGTATTTGTTGTTGTGGCTAGTGCGGTAACAACTATTATCTATAATATACTGGGATATTAAGATTTTATGATTTTACTATAGTTCTATATGATAAGTAACGAAGTAAAAATAAAGATAGAAAACTTAGAGATGCGCTACGGTTCGCTGCTGATCCAAAAAAATCTCAACTTTGAGATTAAAAAGGGTGAGATATTTATTATTATGGGAGGAAGCGGATGCGGCAAAAGTACGCTTTTAAGACATTTGATCGGGTTGAAGAAACCGGCAAACGGAAGAATAATATATGGTAAGATCGACTTCTGGAATTCTGGTTTTGAAGAACAAATTACGTTAATGAAAACGTTCGGAGTACTCTATCAGAGCGGAGCATTATGGAGTTCGATGACATTGGAGGAAAATGTAGCTTTGCCGTTGGAAAAATATACGGATCTTTCGAATAAAGAAATCAAAGACCTTGTGAGGTTAAAACTTTCTTTGGTCGGCTTAGGTGGGTTCGAAAAATTCTATCCATCCGAGATAAGCGGTGGAATGGCAAAGAGAGCCGGGCTCGCACGCGCTATTGCTCTTGATCCCGAAATTCTGTTCTTCGATGAACCCTCTGCCGGATTGGATCCGATCAGTTCACGTAACTTAGATAACTTGATCATGGAACTTCGCAATAGTTTAGGAGCAACTGTCGTTGTAGTCACTCACGAGTTAGCATCCATTTTTGATATTGCTGATAATTCGGTTTTTCTTGATCCGGAAGAGAAGACAATGATTGCACAGGGAAATCCTAATGTTTTACTAAAAGAATCTTCGAACTCAAAAGTAATAAAATTTTTAAGTAGGGGAGAAAAATGATAAAGAATGCTAATTCCACAGTAATCGGATCATTTATAGTTGGAGCGGTTATACTAATAGTTGTGGTATTTCTGGTTTTTGGATCCGGTAAATTGTTTGTAACCACAAATCAATTTGTTATATATTTTAGAAGCAGTCCGCAAGGACTAAGCATAGGTGCGCCTGTAAAATTAAAAGGCGTTAAAGTTGGCGAAGTCACTAAAATTACTCCAATTTATGATACCAAAGGCACATTTAATGTTGAAGTTATAATTGAAATTATGGAGGGTGTTGTCAAAAGGATAGGAGACGAAAACCCACAAGAAACCCCTCAGCAAAAAGTAAAGAACCTTGTAGCAAAGGGATTAAAGGCACAATTAGAATCGGAAAGTATGGTAACAGGAAAACTTTATGTAAAAATGGATTTCTTTCCTAATGAGGAGGTAATACTTGAAGGACATAACACCGATCTAGTTGAGATACCGTCAATCCCAAATGCATTTGAACTGCTTGAAAAAGATGCTAAAAGGATATTTGACCGCTTGGGAAAAATAGAGTTTGAGAAGATATCCGATAACTTAAATAATTTATTAGTAAGCTCCGATAGTCTCATACGAGATCCGAGTTTATATGAAAGCTTTGATGAAATGGCTGAGAATCTGAGACTTTCTCAAAAATTCATATTGGATCTTGACAGTTCCCTTGCTCCTATAACAGAAGGATTTACTGAAGTAACTGCCTCTACAAATGAGACATTAAAGGAGATACAGAAATTAATGATACGGCTTGAAAGCGTAACCGCTAATAATAGATACGAACTGCATCAACTATTAAAAGAATTCAGAAAGACATCTGAATCAATGAGAAATTTAACCGATTACTTGCAGAGAGATCCAAGTAGTCCATTTTATGGTAAGTAAAAATTGGAGATAGGTATGCATACCAGAATTAATTTTGTTTTCTTAATAGCTTCTTTGATTTTAATAGCAGGTATATATGGCTGCGGTACACCGGCTTCTAATTTCTTTATACTTACTCCGGATAATGATTATGAGCCGAGGAGTACCGGTACCGAAAGTCATATTGGCATTGGGATTGGCAACATAGAACTGCCGGATTATCTTAGAAAACCGCAAATAGTAACTTACTCTAAGAATAATGAAATAACCTTTGATGAATATAACCGCTGGGCAGAACCTCTTGATGAAAATATCACAAGGATTTTAACTGAAAATCTAGCAGCTATGATCCCGACAAATAATATTTATCTTTTTATGTGGCCAAAGGAAGATCCTAATATATTTCAGATAAGCATAAGTATTGATAGGTTTGGCTTATTACCTGACAGCAATGTTGTACTCAATACAAGATGGTCAATTACGGGCAGCAATAAAAAAAGTTTATTATTGACCGAAAAATCTGAGTATAAAGAAAAAGCCGTTTCTTTGGACTACGGTCACATTTCATCAATAATGAGTAATTTAATTGGTAAACTCTCTGAGGATATCGCATCGGAAATAAAAAGACAAGCAGAAAAAATATAGTTAAGTGTAGAACAATAGTTTAAGCACTATTAAGAATTTCTTACATGTAAGCTGCCGGATAGTTATACCGAATGACCTACCGAAAATCAATTTATTTTAAATATACGATGTAAAATTATCATAGATAGATTCTGCATTGTTGCGTGTCCCCACCGCCTTCAAAGAACAGACGCATAAATTAACAAGAGATTTGAAGAAAATTTTATTTGGATAAATGTGATCAAAGTGTCTGCTGGCTGTCAGATAATTTTTGAGTGTGCAGTTATATTTACTTCAAGTTTTATTAATAATAATCATAAATAAAAAAAGGAGTAATAACATGAAACAACTGAAACTTAAATCCGCCAGCTATCTGATGGCAATAATTTTATTTTCTGTTACGTTGTCAATGTCTAATCAATTGTTTGCCCAAAATTCAGATCTAGTTACTGTGCAGTCGGCAAAATCTTATGATAATACCGTAGATCAGCTTAAAACAATGATCTCAAAGAATGGAATGATGGTATTGTCAGAAATAAATCATGGTAAAATTTTATCTATGACCGGTCTTAAAATGAATGGAGTTTCGTTATTTGTCGGCAATCCTCAAATAGGGAAAAAGATATTTTCTGTGGAAAAAGGAGTTGGAGTTGCTGTGCCGATTCGCATAAATGTTTTTGAGGGTGATGATGGGAAAACATATATAAACTATTTTAAACCATCTGCTACGCTTTCCTCATTTAACAACAAAACCGTTAAAGAAACAGCAATGATGTTAGATAAAAAAGTTCATATGCTTACCAGTATGGTGGCAAAATAATTAACAATTTAAAAAATGGTGAGAACCCTGTTTTCACCATTTTGGTTTATAAATTAAATCGGTTAATAAAATGAAAAATGAACATAAAAAACTAGCGTTAAGTCTATTAGTCTTTTTGGCAGCAGGTATTGGCCCAAATCTATTTGTTGTTGCGCAAGCTGGATATGCAAATCTAAGTGATCTTGCTGTAAGTTTTCTCTTCCCATCAATTGTAGTTGTAATTGCAATTACTGTGTTGGGATATTTTATAGGGATGAAGGAATTAAGCAATCAAATAATAATTGGTTTGGTTGCCGGATTAATAGGAACAATTGGCTTGGAAGTTTTCCGAATAGCCGGATTTAATCTGGGATGGATGCCTGGCGATCTTCCTAAACTCATGGGAGTTCTATTATTAGATCAATTTGCTCTAGGTCCCGACACTACATCTAATATTGCCGGCTGGTCTTATCATTTCTGGAACGGCGCTGCATTTGGAATAATTTACAGTATACTTTTTGGAAAAGGCAAAGTTTGGCTAGGAAGTGTTTACGGGTTTATAATGGGCGTGTTTTTTATGATCAGTCCTGTAGTGATCGCACTTGGTGTTGGATATTTTGGTGTAGATTTTGGAATTGGATTCCCCGTAACGGTCACCTTGGCTCACCTGGCTTATGGAACTCTGTTAGGGATGTTTGTTTATAGATGGAATAAAAAAGATCTAAGTATATTCACATTGCTGAAGTCATTGGTCAATAAAAAATAATACAATAGTTTTTTAAATAAATTACAGATCTTTAATTGGTAAAAAGGCTGTTTCAAAAGGCAGAAACTGTCATTCTGACTTGTCAGACGAGTCTGAGGAGCGAAGCGACGTAAGAATTTTTTGATTTTGATTTAAAAATAATATTTCTCTCTCCGTTCGAAATGACAATAGTTACTTTTGAGACAGCCTTTTTTTATATATCATAAAAACAATTTGGAATTACTAAAACTTGATTTCGTTTTACCCGAAATTGTAAACCTGCAATAATTATAATTCTTCTTTTTATTATCTTTGTAATCAAATTACAAAGGGTTCTTAATGCACCAAATAATGATTCTTCCCATGAACTTACTCAATTATTAAAAATTGTTAGTGAAAATTAAAATATTTATATTAATATTAGTTGTGCTGTCGGGATTCTCTTATGCACAGGATTCGCAGTATTGGTCAAAACAATACGGCACTTATGGAGCGCTGCTTGGAGGAACCGTTGTAGGAGCTGTTTCTGATTTAAGCGCTACATACTATAATCCCGGAGCGATGGCATTTTCAAAAGACTCAACTCTTATATTAACAACAAATTCATTTCAGTTTATTTATATAAATTTTAATAATTCTGCGGTTACAGATCTTGTTCTGGATTCCTGGTACACAAATGCTTCAAGGGGAATATTTGCTATCCGACTTCCTTTTAAATGGCTTAAAGACGATCAATTGGTTGTTTCCTATATCGCAAAACAAGATTTTAATTTTTATTCAACAGGTTATTCTATAACCCCTTACTATAGTAAAAATTATAATTCAGACTTTCTTCTTTTAGATTTAAGTCTGTTTGAAAGTTGGTATGGTATTACATGGTCAAAACCTGTATCAAAAAATATCGGCTTTGGGGTAACAATGTATGTTCCTTATAGATCCCAACGAGTTTTAAGAGAAACATTAATGCAAGAATACAACGAGGTTGATAAAACTAAGGATTTGACCGGTGTAACTGATATTAATTATTATAATTTGAGGCTGCTTTGGAAAGCCGGTATTTCAGCTGAATATAAAAATTGGATGTTTGGGCTTTCTTTAACAACACCAAGTATTAATTTATTCGGCAGCGGTGATGTTGCCGTTATACTATCTAAAGCAAATAATGATACACTTTCAACGGTTCCGAACTTAACTAATAATTATCAAAAAGGAATATCTGCAAAGTATAAATCCCCACTTTCTATAGGATTCGGAGCAGCATATTATTGGGAAAAAACTGTTTTATATTTTTCGGCTGAATGGTTCAACAATGTTAGTAGTTACCTCATTATGAACCCGGACGACTTTATTGGTCAATCAACAGAAAAAAAAGCACAATATAATATTAATTACTCACTGAAAAGTGTTTTCAATTATGGCTTTGGAATTAAGTATACCCTCAGTAAAAATTTTATTTATTATGGTAGTATTTCTACCGATAATACTGCTTATGATAACAATAATCCTAATGCTCTTACTCTTTCAACTTGGGACATTATTCACATAGGGTCAGGAACACAATTCAATTTTAAACATTTAAGCATTACTTTCGGATTAAGTTATGGCTATAGTGGTAATCTTTTCAAAAACTTTAATTTTTTGGGATTATTCAAAAATGAAACAACCGATGTTATTTATCATCAAATAGATGTTGTTTTTGGTTTTACTTATTCTTTATAGTTTCTGCAAAATAAAAACTTTGTTATTTCGAACCCAATTTTGGGGTGAACCCTCTTTTTATTATTGTGCTTATTCAAAGATTTTTCCCTTCAGTCGAAATGACAAATAGTTTTAACACCTTATTTTGCAGAAGCTCTTTTATAAATAAGCATAAATCCTACGTCAGCTTCATTAGTGTGAAACGTACAATTCCTCAATTTCAGTATTTGAGATATCAACCATAACTTCTGTTAATTTTGCTGTTACATCTTCAATAAACCTTTTTCCTTTTTCTGCTGTCGCTTTTTTAGGATTTCCTATGCCGGTATCTTTTGATATTCTTTCCCAATTCCTCGGTGTCCAAACTTCTCTATTGTTTAATGCTTCTATGCTGAATTTATTTGCTTTGCCTTCCCCGGCTTCTTCCAACGGTAACACCAGTTCAGGAAAGAGATGCTGCATAATGCTTGTTTCCATCTCGCCGGCATGATCGCCAACTTCATCAAAGTATTTTTCATTCTCTAATATTTTATACCAGTCTGTAACCCCTATAAACATTGAGGGAAATTGCGGAACTAGTTCTCTGATCATTGCCTTAAAATCATTTCCGCCGTGTCCGTTTACTATCAACAATTTTTTAATACCTTGTAAATTAAGAGAGGTGAGTATATCTTCTAAGATCATTTTCTGAGTGGTAGGTCGGGTATGAAGACAAAACGGCAGTTCTATTTGTCCCGGATTTTGAACGCCTAGCGGAATAGTGGGCAGTACCATAACTTTCGCTCCTTTTTCCCATGCTTTTTCAGCAGACAGTTCCGAAATTGTTTTAGATTGAAAATAATCAGTTCCATATGGCAAATGATAATTATGGGGTTCTGTGGCTCCCCATGGTAAAATTGCTAATTCATACTCCATGTTTTGAACTGTTTTCCAATTTGTTTCAGTTAAAAAAAAATGTTTCATATATTCTTATGTAATTTGTTTTGAAAACAATTATTGTTACTTTTTATTATCTAATATAAATATTATCTTACAATTTAAATTCATTTTCTAAATATTTAATTCAGAATGATTAACGTGAGTCAAATATGAAATTAGTAAAAATTATATTTTTTATAGGATTAGCTATACTTCTTCATTCTTGCAGTCCGGAGCAATCTTCAAACACTACCCCTAATATTGAAGTTTATAAAGTTACTGCACAAAATGTCCCGATTTATCATGATTTTGTAGGCAGTATTGCTGGCAGAAAAGATATTGCAATACGCGCTAGAGTAGCTGGATTTCTTGAAGGCATTCATTTTAATGAAGGAAGTGTGGTTAAAAAAGGTCAATTGCTTTATGTTATTGAAAGCCAGCAATATGAAGCACAATCTGCCGCTCAAATGAGTAAACTTGCCGAGGCAAAAACAAATCTGGCTCATGCCGAAAGTGAACTGGCTCGTATTGAACCGTTAGCAGCAAACAATGCCGTTAGTCAAAGTGATCTGGATGCGGCAGTTGCAAATTTTGAAGCTGCAAAAGCTATGGTAGAAGCTGCAAGAGCTAATCTCCGTGCAGCTAATATTCAACTTAGCTATACCAGAGTAAAAGCGCCGATCACCGGAATTATTGGGAAAACAAAAGCAAAAGTTGGCGATTTTGTCGGGCAGACCCCTAACCCTGTGATCTTAAACGTTATTTCACAAATTGATACGATACTTGTAGATTTCTATCTTACCGAAGCAGATTATCTGAGAATCTTTAAAGAGTTTCTTGCAAAGGAAATTACCAACATAAATAATAGAAGAATGAAAAATAATCTTCAATTAATACTTTCCGATGGTACAATTTATAAAGAAAAAGGAAATGTTAGATTTATTGATAGGGAAATTGATGTACAAACGGGAGCAATCCTTGTACAGGCTTCATTTCCTAACCCAAGCGGATTACTGCGTCCCGGACTTTTTGGAAAAGTTCGCGCAAAAATAGATGTTATTGAAAACGGAATTTTAGTTCCTCAACGATGTGTTTCAGAAATTCAAGGAACATTCATGGTTTTTGTTGTTAATAGTGAAAATAAGGTTGAACAAAGAAAAGTCAAATTGGGCGATACAATTGGTTCATTTTGGCTTGTAAAAGAAGGACTGCAAAATGGAGAAAAGATAGTTTACGAAGGATTACAGAAAGTTAAATCCGGAATGACTGTCAACCCGGTTGAAGCAAATACAGAAGATTTGAATACTAATGAAGTAGAGAATTAATATGGGCAGTTTTTTTGTAAGAAGACCGATTGTTGCAATGGTAATTGCCATCATTATTACCATTGTGGGAATAATTTCACTTCTTGGATTACCGATTGAACAATACCCTAATATTACTCCCCCTATAGTTGAGGTTCGTGCAACTTACACCGGCGCTAATTCTGTTAGTGTTGAACAATCAGTTGCTTCGCCATTGGAACAAGAGATTAATGGCGTTGATAATATGATCTATATGAAATCGACAAATTCAAATGATGGAACAATGAATATTCAAGTATCGTTTGAAGTTGGAACCGACCCAGATATGAATACAGTGTTTACGCAGAACAGAGTTTCCGCAGCCACAGCTAAACTACCCGAAGAAGTAAAAAGGCTAGGCGTTACAACAAAAAAATCACTTCCTAATATCCTTATGCTTATTACACTAACATCCGATGGAAGATATGATCAAAATTTCTTAGGTAATTATGCACTGATAAATATTAAAGATATTATTGCCCGTATTAAAGGTATAGGGCGCGTGGATGTTCTCGGCGCAAGTGATTATTCAATGCGAATTTGGATAAGACCTGATAGACTTGCACAAATGAATATTACAATACCGGAAATTATGAGCGCTATCAGGGAACAAAATGTAATTGTTCCCGGAGGAAAGTTCGGAGCCGAACCCGCACCGCCGGGAACTGAATTTACTTATACGGTAAGACTGCCCGACAGACTTCAAACGGAAAAAGAATTCGGTGAAATTGTTGTTCGTACTAATGAAAATGGCTCTCAAGTAAAAGTAAAAGACATTGCAAGGGTTGAGTTAGGACTTGAAACTTACAAAGCTTTTACAAGACTGAACGGAAAACAATCTGCAATTATTTCTATTTATCAAGCGCCTGGTTCTAATGCTGTGGAATTAGCCGACCATGTTAAAACTACCATTGAGGAATTATCGCAGAAGTTTCCCGAAGGTATGAAGTATGATATTTCGATTGACGCCACAAAACCAATTACGGCTGGTATTGAGGAAATTGTAATAACTCTTATTATCGCTTTGCTTCTTGTAGTATTAGTAGTGTTTATATTTATCCAAGATTGGCGGGCAACTTTAATTCCTACTATTGCTATCCCGGTATCGCTGCTTGGTGCTTTTATTCTTTTCCCGATGCTTGGTTTTACGGTGAATGTTCTATCATTATTGGGTTTGGTGCTTGCCATTGGAATTGTTGTTGATGACGCTATTGTAGTTGTAGAAGCTGTGCAGGTAAATATTGCAAAAGGGATGAACTCGAAAGAGGCAACTAAGTTAGCCATGCAGGAGGTAACAGCACCGGTTATTGCTACAACTTTGGTTCTTATTGCTGTATTTGTCCCAACTGTAATGATGGCAGGTATTACCGGCAGTCTGTATCAGCAGTTTGCAATTACTATTACAGTTTCAGTAATCTTTTCATCTATCAACGCACTCTCTCTCAGTCCGGCACTTTGTTCACTATTATTGAGGGAACCTAAACCGTACAAAGGAATTCTCGGAAAGTTTTTTGCCTGGTTCAATAAAGTGTTCGATAGATCCACAACAAAATATATGTCTCTTACAAATGTAGTTGCCGGTAAAGTAAAACGAGGAATACTATTTATTGTATTGATCACTGTAGGTACTGGTCTTGTTGGTATGTTTTTACCGGGAGGTTTTATTCCAGCAGAAGATATGGGATACTTGTTTGTTAATATTCAGCTTCCTGATGCAGCTTCATTGCAGAGAACTGATGCGGTTGCCAAAAAAGTTGAAGAAATTATTTCGAAGGTTCCCGAAGTTGAATACACAACAACAGCAGCCGGCTACAGTATGCTTTCCGGCAGTATGCTTCCAAACGGAGGGTTCATTTTCCTTTCGCTGACCGACTGGTCTGAAAGAGATTTAACCGCGGAGGAAGTTGTTCAAAAGTTGAACGGATTATTGTCCAAAATAGAAGGAGCGCAAGTTTTTGCTTTCGGTCCGCCGGCAATTCCCGGACTCGGAAACGGTTCCGGTTTTACAATGATGCTGCTTGATAAAGGCGGCAACACCCCGGCATATTTGGCTAGAAACTCTGTCAAGTTTATGCAGGCAGCTATGAAGCGCCCTGAAATCGGTTCGATATTTACACCTTTCCGTGCAAATGTTCCGCAGAGGTATCTTAACCTTAACCGTGATAAAGCACTAAAAGCGGGAATACCGCTAAACGATATGTATACAACCATTAGCGCTTTTCTTGGTGGAGCGTACGTTAATGATTTTAACCGCTTTGGAAGATTATATAAAGCATATATACAAGCAGAGCCTAGATACAGGGTGAGTGAAAAAGATATAAGTCAATTCTTTATTAAAAACAAAGAAGGACAAAGCGTTCCGCTGGCTGCGTTTGTTGATGTAGAGAGCATTGAAGGACCTGACTTTACAAACAGGTTTAATCTTAACCGTTCAGTTGAATTAACCGGGGCGCCTGCAAAAGGATATACATCCGCACAAGCGATGACCGCCCTTGAAGAAGTGGCTGCCGAAGTAATGCCTCAAGATATGGACTATTCCTGGAGTAATATGTCATTTCAGGAGAAGAAAGCTTCAGGTTCGGGTTCAATTGTGTTTGTATTTTCTCTATTGTTCGTGTTTTTGATCCTTGCCGCTCAATATGAAAGTTGGACTATCCCTATGGCAATTTTAATGGGAACTCCATTCGCTATCTTTGGTGCAATGTCCTTACTTTTCTTAGCACGGTTCTTCGATCTAAGTTACGAGAATAACATCTTTGCTCAAATATCTCTTGTAATGCTGATAGGAATGGCAGCTAAAAATGCAATTCTTATTGTTGAATTTGCAAACATCGAATTTGAAAAAGGACTTTCCCTTTTCGATGCTGCGGTTAAAGCGGCAAAGCTCCGATTCCGTCCGATTCTTATGACGGCGTTTTCTTTTATACTTGGTGTGTTCCCGCTTGTGGTTGCTTCGGGCGCCGGCGCTGAGGCTCGAAAAGTTATGGGAATGGCGTTACTTGGCGGAATGACGATTGCAACTATTTTAGGTGTTTTTATGTATCCGATGTTATTTATTGCTATCGGGAAATTCTTTAAGTTCGAAGCCAAGCGGGATGCAAAACAAAAACCATTGGAAGAATAATTAGTTTAACGAATGAGTCTAAATATAAAATGAAGAAATTACTTTTACCTTTAATTGCTGTTTCGGTTATGATTTTATCAAGTTGTGCCGTTGGACCGGACTTCCAAAAACCGCAAGTTGATACTTTAGACGTTTACCGCTTTGATAGTTTGAGAGTTGACTCTATTGCAAATCTAGAATGGTGGAATCTTTTTGATGACTCGGTCTTAGATTCGCTTGTTATAACTGCATTACGCAATAACAAAGATCTATTAATTGCAGTTAGCAGAATTGAGGAAGCTCGTGCAAATCTGGGATTTACCAAAGCGGATATCTATCCTAAACTAGATATTAGCGCTGGAGCGGCCAGAGGTGACTATGCTATAGGTATAAGGCTTCCTCAATTAGGAAATAATTTTAATGTTTCTGCTCCGCTAAGCTGGGAAATAGATTTTTGGGGTAAGTTCAGGCGAGCAAACGAATCTGCCAGGGCGCAGCTTCTCGCTTCCGAATATTCACTTCGTACAGTACAGTTGAGTTTGATATCAGAAGTAGTTTCAACTTATTTTCAACTTCTGGATTATGATCAAAGGTTAAAAATAGCAGAGGAAACTGTAAGGTCAAGAGAAAAAAGTTTAAATATTATTCAACAAAGATACGACCAGGGAATTATTCCCGAAATAGATATTAACCAAGCGGAAATTCAAAAAGAGATCGCAGTAAGCGCTGTCCCGTTCTACAGACGATTAAAAGTTAAAACCGAAAATGTGCTGAATATATTGCTCGGTAAACTTCCGTTAGAAATTGAAAGAGGAAAAATTTTAAAAGAGCAAACAATACCGCCGGATATTCCCCCCGGTTTACCCGCACAGTTATTAGAAAGAAGACCGGACATTCGTCAAGCTGAGTATTTGGTAATGGCTCAGAATGCTCAAATAGGCGTTGCCGAAGCGATGAGACTTCCTGCAATAAGTTTAACGGCAGTTTTAGGTTTTGCCAGCACAGATCTTTCCTCGTTGATTTCAGGAGGGCCTGCGTGGTCGATCGGCGGCAATTTATTCGGACCTTTATTCAACTTCGGTAAAAACATTCGAAGAGTCGAAATACAAGAAGAAAAAACCAAGCAAGCCTTACTCGGTTACGAAAATACCGTACTGAATGCATTCAGAGAAGTCGAAGATGCCCTTGTTGAAGTGCAGACATATAGGGAACAGGCTGCTTCTAAAAAAAGACAGGTTGATGCGGCGCGTAATGCCCTTTCTCTTTCCAGAGAGCGGTATGACGGAGGTATCACAAGTTATTTGGAAGTCCTTGACGCTGAACGTTCGTGGTTTACTGCTGAACTGGAATTATCCGATGTTCGTCGATCTTATTTGACTGCTTATATTAAACTATATAAAGCCCTCGGTGGCGGTTGGATAACTAAAGAAGAGAAACAAGCTGAACAAAATAATCAGCAATCGCAGAATTAATACTTGTTATAATCTACTCGATATACCGTGCAGGAAAGACATTTAAACAGAAATAAATATTTCGACGAACAGGTTTACACAACCGAGAAGTATGTCATCCCTTTTATCAGTGATGTAATCGCCATTGACCCTTCTCTTTCTGTGCTTGAGATCGGATGCGGCGAAGGGGGAAACTTAAAACCGTTTCTCGATATAGGGTGCAAAACCACCGGCGTTGACCTATCGGAGAAAAAGATTGAGAACGGGAAACGATTTTTCAGCGATCATCCGAACAAAGATAATCTTACTCTAATTGCCGAGGATATTTACCGATCTAAATCTCTTGAGCAATACGACTTGATAATTATGCGCGACGTAATTGAGCATATTCATGATCAGGAAAAATTCATGAGTTATGTTAAAAAGTATCTGAAGCCGGGGGCAAAGTTCTTTCTCGCATTTCCGCCTTGGTATAATCCCTTCGGCGGGCATCAGCAGATCTGTAAAAATAAGATCCTTTCGGTAATGCCTTATTATCATATTCTGCCGAGATCTATTTACAGTGGAATTCTAAAATCATTTAACGAGGAGCAAGAGAGAATTGAAGGTTTGCTGGAAATAAAAGAGACAGGTATCACTATTGAGCGATTCCAAAAAATACTCGCAGATAATAATTATAAAATTGATAAGAAAACTTTTTATTTTATAAATCCGAATTACGAAATAAAGTTTGGAGTTAAACCCAGAAAACAACTGGGCTTGATCTCATCAATACCGGGTTTTAGAAATTTTGTTACAACATCTTGTTATTATATTGTATCGTTAAAATAAATTATAAAAAATGATACTTAGAAGATCTAAAATCATTTCGAGCGAAGTCGAGAAATGATGTTGACTTCTTAAAGATATTTATAAACAAAATGAGCTAATCCAAAAGTTGAATAAACATGAACCAGAATAATATTACGATCCAAGAAGTTAAAGAATTTTCCGAAGAACTTTATAATGCAATGACCGAACTTCTTTCGCAGCTAACCAATTCGGAGTTGTCGTTTTCTCCCAAAGTCCTTGAAAGAATTGTATCATCACAAAGTTCAATTCTTTTTACGGCAGTGGATGAAGATATAAACAATAAAATTGTTGGGATCTTAACTCTTGCAACAATAGATATTCCAACCGGAATGCTTGGCAGAATCGAAGATGTGGTTGTTGATAAATCCGTACGGGGAAAAGGCATTGGCGAGAAAATTACAATAGCGGCAATTGATAAAGCCAAAGCAATGGGAATTAAAAAAATCGATTTAACCTCGAGCCCCAAAAGAGAAGTCGCCAACCGCTTGTATCAACGACTCGGATTCAAACAGCGAACAACTAACGTTTACAGATATGAAGTTTAACATAAAACAAATTGGGGTGATCCACACTCCCTATGAAAATAACGCTCCCAATCAATCAAATGAAAAATCCAAAGGCGCTTTTACAATTGAGGTTTATCCCGAATATGAATCCGCTTTAACTTCACTTGAAAAGTTCAACTATATTTATGTGCTTTATTATTTGAACCGTATTGATCGAGAATATCAGAACATCATTTCCCCGCCCTGGGCTGGAGGAAAGACCTCTGTTGGTTTGTTCGCAAGCCGTTCGCCTAATAGACCCAACCCTATTGGTTTAAGTGTAGTTAAAATATTAAAGATCAAAAAGAACATAATCACTATTTCCGGAATAGATGCTTTTAATAATACTCCGTTAATTGATATTAAGCCTTACATTAAAAACCTTGATTCGAAAGAGGATGCAAACTTTGGCTGGGTCAACGTTACTGAGTTTGATGAACACTTAAAAATGCATATTGCCGGAATCCCGCATAAACATTGAGTAAACTAATAACTGATTAGTTTTGGGGAAAATAAATTCTTAATCTTAATCTTATTCTAAGAACAACAGATTAAGAACAAGAGGAAGAATTAAGAGTAGTAAGAATCATTTCGAGCGGAGTCGAGAAATGAATTGGATATTTTATATTGCATGGACAAATCAATTATTCAATATTTATTTAAAATTTTTGTTTCAATTTGATCACAAAATTACGATTTTAAGAATGTAATTATTTA
>UOGD01000082.1_pt1 | contig 18420 bp, 13 predicted proteins | sample 1989731 | NCBI WGS metagenome assembly UOGD01 (sample SAMEA4712198, study PRJEB27164) | hydrothermal vent metagenome | biome: marine basaltic hydrothermal vent biome; feature: marine hydrothermal vent; material: mineral | place: Pacific Ocean | collected 2011-06-14/2011-07-23 | depth 1691 m | reverse complement strand
CGCATCCCCATAAATTGTATATTTTGGTGAACCGGATTTAGTTGTTACATTAACAATACCAGATTGAGCTTGTCCGTATTTTGCTTCGTAACCGCCAACCTGGAATGAAATCTGATCGATGGCGATATTACTGACCTGCGATTGATTTGTTCCATACATCAGGTCATTTTGTACAACACCGTCAACAACATAAACAACTTCGTTACCTCTACCACCACGTACGTTGATAGTTGCATTGCCTGCTGCCCCACCAGATCCATCTTGTTTAACAACTCCGGCTTGTAAAGAGGCAAAATTTTCAACACCTCTTACAGGTAACCTGGCAATTGTTTCTGCGTCAACTACTGCTACTGTATTAGTAGCTTTCGCTTCAAAAAACTTTTTGTCTGTTACAACGACCTCCTCCATGGCAATTCCCGGAGATAGACTTTCGTTCAATTCGTAGGTAATGCCACTAACAATTCTAACATTTTGTACAACTTTAGAACTGTAACCAACAAAACTTATCTGAACATCATACGTTCCCGGCGAAATATTCAAAATAAAATAATTTCCGTCGATATCGCATGCTGCCCCAAGTGAAGTATTCAATATTACTACGTTTGCACCTATTAAGGGTTCTCCTGTATCAGCATCAACAACCCTTCCCGCTAACTTACCAGTTCCAACTTGCGCAAAAAGAGTTGAAGATACAAGAACAGTAATAAACAGAAATATTGAAAAAGTAAAAAACTTTTTCATATCTACTCCAAATTTTATTTGATAAAATAATTAAATACTTTATTTATAAACGAGCAGACTTAAACAACAGGTTATTTTAACCTGAAATAAAAGCAGCAGTTTCTCCTTTTTTCAGGAGAAACTGCTTAAGCTCAGCAATTAAATAAAATTACTTAATAAGAATCATTTTTCTTGTGCTAGCAAATTGTCCAGCTTTTATTGTATAGAAGTATACACCAGATGACAAATTAGATGCATTAAAGTCAACTTCATAGTTACCTGGAGCCTGCTGTGAATTAACTAATTCTGCAACTTCTTGTCCCAACATATTATATACTTTTAGAGATACTTTAGATATTTCTGGAATCGAATATCTGATAACAGTTGACGGATTAAAAGGATTAGGATAATTTTGAGAAATTTCAAAATTCCTAGGTTGATTTCCACCAATCTCTCTTACTGAATTAATTAATCCCCACCAATCAAGAATTTGATAATGTGGAGCTTCTGTCATAGCAGAATACCATACGTATGGATTTTTAGAATCTAACGACAATACATCATAAGCTATGAAAGCAATTTTATTACCTGCAGGTAAGGTTCTATGAATGGCAACATTACGTTTGGTACCGTCACTTCCATATCCATATACGTCAACTTCAGTATCGTCAGTAACATCAACGCCATCTAAGAAATTGTAACCGCCAATTTCGTAAGCGGGATCATACCACAATGTATCGTTAGGTGAATTTGCATTAAATGCTACGAAAAGTGAATCACCTAATTGAGGACCCTCAATGGTTTCAAGCATAGAAGGTACTTGATATGTAGGATCTGGTAAATTGATATCATTATACTCATAAGTAATACCTAATACATCATATACAAATTCACCCGCAACATGAGGTCCATCAGTCCAATTTGACCAAACTCCTAAGTATTCATCACCTAATAAAGCATAATTTCTACTTGGATCTCCATTTAACCATTCTGTAATTAATGAATCATGATTAAATGAAGGACCATTATTATTTGCCGTTAATTCAATAATGTTTGTATAATGAGAGAATAAGTCAGCGCTTCCCATACCAAATTGCCACGTATCATGCGGGAAATCAGCATATCCAAAATAATATGCAAGATAGTTTACCGGACCATTGACTAATAATAATGTTGGAAATTCCGGTTTAAATACGTTAAAGTCTTTCATTTCACGTACTGTAACGCCACCTTCAACATCAGTTGCTTGGATCTTATAAGAAATATTTGCACCTGGAGCCTGAGCCGGAATATCACCGGAAAATACATCGCCGCCGATATTAGTCATTGCTACATCAGAATAATTTCCACCATCAATAGCATACTGTAGTAATACTTCGGCAACGCCTGCATTACCACCGCTAGGGTTGTCATCAGTAACTGTAGCTTTAATAGTAAAAGGACCAGCATCCAATCCGCTTAAAAGCTGAGTAGGATCTGTAATAACCGGAGGTCTGTCACCTGTTAAATCAGCAACTACAGCAAAGTTCCAAGTATATTTTCTTGCCCACCAGCCAGGTTGGTCTGCTGACAATCTGCCGGCTTCATAGTATTTCCAGCCTGGGAAACCTATTGTGTTATCGGAAAAGAATCCTATTCTATCCGGTGTATCAGGATCATCCCATGCTGTACCGTCATTTGTTACTACTACGGCAAAGACTTCACCTCTGAGTACGGTTGGTTCATCACCTAATAGGCCCATTTCAACCCAATGATAAGTATCTTTTGATTCGTCTGCTGCATCGATGGTTACAGGATATCCAACATTAAAGTCTGACCATAGATCGTAATCCCAAGTATTATCGTCGGGATTTGCATTGTCTGTCCAAGGAGGAAGCATGTGAGTAGAATCTCCGACTACCCAAGGACCTGTAGCATCCTCACCAAACGGATCAGATTCATTCATACCGTCGCCAATCGAAGGATAATATCCTTGATAAATAGGTGCAGCAATATTTTTTAATTGATCCGGAGTCCAGTTTAATTTAATTAAACGAACACTAACAGAAGAATTATTGGCATTACCTGAAATATCAGCCACACTAAATCCAGCGGCTTTAATTGTTAGATCTGCCGGAGCAACGAACCACATAAATTCAACATCCTGTCCGTCAAATACGAAATTAACATTAAAAGCGCCGCCAGCCATTTTAGGATAGGTTATTGTATCAATAGTTCCTAATGCTGTAATATTTAGAGGAGCGGCAAATTTGAAGTTATTTACTTCTTTGTTCCCAAATTTTATGCTAGTTCTTTGTAAAGCGTCTTTTACAGGAACTTTACCATCTAAGGTTTTTAAGATACCTCCACCTGGTTTTAGCACAAGTCTTTTAGTAGCAGAAGTTTGTGCCATAATTAAAGTACTTGCTAATACAAGCACAATTGAGATTGTAAATAGTTTTTTAAACATAGGTTTCTCCCAGTTTATTTGATAAATAGTGAATTAATTGGTGTTAAAAATTTTGAACTTTTTGTTTTTAGATTCGTCATAAGTTTTTGTAGTAGTAAAAATGTTTTCAGATTTTACTCATTTCTATTTAATAAAATCGTTATCTAAACGAAAATACTATAATACTATCTATTAGTCAAGTAAGATTTCAAAGAACATTAATAATGTTTTTATTACTTATTTACATTACTCTACAAACAAAATAATATATCATTATTTTTTTGTCAAGGGATTATTTTATCACAACAAACGCTTTAATTTTCAATAATTTTAACGTAAACTAAAATTTTCATTTAATATAAATTATTTAATATTCATAAAAATGAATAGATATCTACTTTCTAAAATTCTTTTAATCTTGTTCTTTTTGTAATACCTTAATGCCTTAGTATTAGCAATACCTTCATCAGTATCCAAGTAAAATAGAATATATTGCAAAAAGCAGAAATGTATAATTATTACAAAACTGCTTCTAGTTTATCAACAAAAACCGCTTTAGGTAGAGCGCCAATAATTGTTTCGGCTACCTCTCCGTTTTTAATTATTAGAACTGTGGGAATACTTCTCACTCCATATTTGATTGCAGTTTGCTGATTTACGTCAACATCTAATTTTCCAACTTTTACTCTGCCGTCATATTCTTGAGCTAATTCTTCCATAATCGGGGCAATCATTCTGCATGGCGCACACCAGGCAGCCCAAAAATCTATGATAACCGGTATATCAGATTTAAGTACATCTGTCTCAAAATTCCCATCTGTAATTTCAATAGGTTTCATATAAATATATCTCCGTGTTTTATTTTTAAGTTCTTATTTAATAGGTCGGCAGATAGTTTCGCCGGTGTAATTTACAATATACTCTCCGCCGTCCACTTGGATTACATTACCGGAAATCCAATCCGCTTTTTCGTCGCAGAGCATTACAATCGCCTTTGCAACATCTAATGCAATTGTTAATCTACCGCCGGGATTTTTTTCTTTTGCCGTATTCATCATAAGTTCGTTACCGGGTATTTTCCTTAACGCCGGCGTATCTGTTACACCTGCCATAATTGCATTTGCAGTAACTCCCATAAAACCTAATTCGACAGCTAGCTGCCTAATATGAGATTCTAAAGAAGCCTTCGCTGCCGAAACAACTCCGTAAGATGGGAACACCGTTTGTGAACCTGCGCTGGTTAAAGCAAAAATTCTTCCCTTCTTTGCCAGCAGATCTCTTTGGATCAATCCTTGAGTCCAATATACAAGTGAATGAGCCATTACATCGAGGGTCATTTCCATTTGGGCTTTGGTAACGCAGTCCGCTGGATTTTTGGCTAAGAATGGTTTTAATGCGCCAAAAGCAAGTGAATGAATTAGAACGTTTATATGAGGGTGTTCCTTTGTAGTAAATCTTTCTTTAATTTCATCCAGCGTATCATTTCTTTTTAGCTGGTCAGCAGCATTCATATTAAAAAATACGGCTCTCTGCCCGGTTCTTTCTATCTTTCTTTTAATGCTGTTAACTGCCGGCATTGTAACTTGTCTATCTAAATGTACACCAAGAATATTGTATCCAACTTTAGCTAACTCAACCGCTGAAGCTCCGCCAAACCCGCTTGAAGCCCCTAAAATCAAAGCCCATTTTTTAACCATACCTTCCTCTCATTTCTAAAAATTAAGTTACCAAACTTAAGAAATATGATACGCGAAATCAATTATAATCAAGTCAGATACCTAAGCCCATTTTCCCCTAATAATTTCAGTAATTTCGTGATTGCATCAGCTTCAAGTTTAATTTTCCGATCAAGATAAAAATCCCGTTTACCGCCGTTTGTTCTAACACTTAAATATACAGGAGTATCACCTATATGTTCGTCCAATATTTCTTTGATCTTCTTGATCGTCTCATTATCATGTTTTTTATCATCAGTATAAAGAAGCAGTTTGGCTGTAAATTTTTCTCTTACTTCCTCGAGAGGATAAGATTCATCAACATGCAGCTTGATAGCGTCGCCGCTACTTTCAACTTTTCCCTTTACCATAACTGTTGATTCTGTTTTTATGCACGTACCGAATTCTTCGTAATTTTTAGAGAACATAAGACACTCGCAGGAACCTGTAAGATCGTCAAGTTTGAAGAAAGCCATTGTTCGTCCCGAGCGATCGATCTTTGTACGCATATCAGTAACAACCCCGACAGCTACAACAAATTCTTTATTGCCAAACGTGTCTGGCTCGCCCAGGTGTACGGTAGCAAATGATCTATACTCCAATTCGAATTTTCGCAGAGGATGATCGGAGAGATAGAATCCAAGTGTTTCTCTTTCCTTTGCCAGCAATACACCAAAATCCCATGGCGGCAGTTCCGGTAAGTCCGGTTCAATGATCTTAAGAGATTCATCAGTACCGCCGAAAAGACTATTACTCATCGATTCCTTTGCACTCTGATATTTTGATCCATAGTTCAAGGCATCTTCTATCGCAGCAAAGTTCTGTGCACGAGTACCTTTTATTGAATCAAAACCACCGGCAAGCACTAAGCCTTCAAGAACTCTTTTGTTAACAACTCTTGTATCAACATTAGCGCAAAGATCATAAATCGATATGAAATCACGACCTAATTTTTCACGAGCGCTTTTTAGCTCTTCAACTGCATTAGGTCCGACATTTTTGATAGCACTCATTCCGAAAATGATCTTACCATCTTCAACATTAAAAAACACTGATGGTTTATTAACATTTGGAGGAAGAACTTGCACATGCATCTTTCTGCACTCGTCAAGTAAAAGTGTAACCTTAGCAGTATTGCCGAATTCGTTAGTAAGGTTAGCAGCTAAAAATTCAGCCAGATAGTTAGCTTTTAAATATGCTGTTTGATATGCAACATAACTATAAGCAACCGCATGACTTTTATTGAATCCGTAATTAGCGAATTTATCAATGTGAACAAAAATACCCTCGGCAACTTTTTCGGGGATGTTATTCTTAACAGCCCCTTCAATAAATTTTTTCTTCTGCTGCGCCATCACTTCAAGATTTTTCTTACCCATTGCTCGCCTAAGAAGATCAGCTTCAGCAAGCGACATTCCACCAACTTTGTTTGCTATCTGAATTACTTGTTCTTGGTAAACAATGATCCCGTATGTTTCTTTAAGAATCGGTTCCAACACAGGGTGAAGATATTTTACTTGCTTTCTGCCGTGACGTCTATCAATAAAGTCACCGATAAACTCCATTGGTCCAGGACGATAAAGCGCATTCATTGCAGCAAGGTCTTGAATACTTTCCGGTTTTAAATTTTTAAGATATTCCCGCATCGCACCGGATTCAAACTGAAATATCCCTGTTGTTTGACCTTTTCCGAAAAGTGCAAATGCTTTTTTATCATCTTCCGGAATCGAATCGATATCAATATCAATTCCCCTGGTTTTCTTCACGAGGGTGATCGTATCTCTGATGATGGTCAATGTACGAAGCCCGAGGAAATCCATTTTTAAAATTCCGGCATCGTCAAGCTCTTTCATATTGAACTGTGTTACAAATCCGCCGTCATTGCCGGCACGTGCTAATGGTACAAAGTCACTTACATCGCCTGGAGTAATAACCACGCCAGCCGCATGTTTGGAAGCGTTGCGATTCATCCCCTCCAAAATTTTAGCATATTTTATTAATTCGGTAATTTGAGGATCATTGGACTCTCGAACCCATTTCAATTCATGAACTTCGTTGAGGGCTTTCTCTATTGTATAAACTTTACCGAACTTTGAAGGGATCCATTTCGTTATACTATTAACTGTACTGATCGGGATCTTGAGAACCCTTGCAACATCACGCAGTACTGCTTTGGAAGAGAGTCGATTGAACGTCACGATCTGTGCGACTGAGTTCTCGCCGTAACGATCTTTGGTATATTTAATAACATCTTCCCGCTGATCGTCGGCAAAGTCAACATCAATATCGGGCATCGATTGGCGGGCAGGATTTAAAAACCTCTCGAAAAGAAGATCATACTGCAAAGGATTAACGCTGGTAATTCCAAGCGCATAAGCTACCAAACTTCCTGCAGCGCTTCCTCTTCCCGGTCCAACCGGTATCCCGCTTTTTTTAGCAGCGTTTATAAAGTCCTGCGTGATAAGAAAATAACCGGAATAACCCATAGACTTGATGACACCCAGTTCGTAATCGAATCGATCTTCAATATCTTTATTGATTTTTTTGAAGCGCTTCTCAAGACCTTCTCTTGCCAATTGTGTAAAATATTCATCAAGATCCTTTGCTTTCGAACCCTCCGGTATCGGGAAAATGGGATAGTGAAATCCTTCGAAGTCTAGACTAACATTACACTTCTCCGCTATCTCAAGTGTATTTTCAATAGCTCCATCATAATGTTTGAACAACCGGGTCATCTCTTCGGAAGATTTGAAATATACTTGATCAGTTCTATATCTTAATTCTTTATAATCGCTATCCCCTTTTTTATCGCCGAGTAAAAGCAGAATGTTATGAGCTATTGAATGTTCTTTCTTGATATAATGAATATCATTTGTGGCAACTAGTTTTATTCCCAATTCCTTCGAAAGTTTGGGCATACCTTGAAGTATTGCCTGATCATTTTCCAAACCATGGTCTTGTAATTCAAGATAGAAATCGTCGCCGAATAATTCTTTGTACTGAAGCGCTACCTCACGAGCTTTATCATAATCATTGTTGAGCAGAAGCGATGAAACCGGTCCAGCTAAACATGCAGACGTACAAACCAAGCCTTCACTTCTCTCCTTCAACAACTCCATGTCGATTCTAGGTTTATAATAAAACCCTTCAGTAAATCCCTGCGTTGTCAGTTTCATTAAATTCTGATAACCGACTTTATTCTTTGCTAGAAGCACAATGTGATTGTAATGTTTTTTTCTCGATCTGCCTGGAGAACCTTCGCTTCCCCTCTCAAATCTGGATCCATCTCTTGTGATGTAAACTTCACATCCAATTATCGGTTTGATCCCTGCTTTCTTCGCCTTTTTGTAAAACTCAGATATCCCGTACATTACACCATGATCAGTCAATGCAATCGCATCCATTTGGTTAGCAACCGCTTCGTTAATTAATCCGTCAACTGTGCACGCCGCATCCTGCAAACTATAATGTGTATGGTTATGTAAATGTATAAAATCACTCATCAATTCGTCTTTCCTAACTTGCTCGCCAAAAGGCGAGATTCATAATTATTATTCTTTGCCTGTATGACCAAATCCTCCTTCTCCGCGTGAACTGTCGGATAGGTTTTCTTTCTCGTTAAGTTCGGCTTTATAGGTCTTTGCCAAAACCAGTTGTGCAATTCTATCACCGCGTTTTATTACAAAATCTTCTTTTGAAAAATTGAATAAAATTATTTTTACCTCACCGCGGTAATCGGAATCGATCGTACCGGGTGAATTAAGTAATCCGATTCCATGTTTGGCAGCCAACCCGCTGCGCGGTCTTACTTGAATTTCAAATCCTTCAGGTATCTCGAGCATTAAGTTTGTCGGGATGAGGTCAACTTTACCGGCTTCGAGAGTTATCTCTTCATCAATGGCAGCACGAATATCCATTCCCGAGCTTCCTTCAGTTGCATAGTGCGGCAAGGGTATATCGTTAAACTTTTCAGATATTCTTTTTATATTCAACTTAATTTTGTTCATAGTTCTCCTTTTTTAACCGCAGAGTGATCAGAGTTTTTCGCAAAGTTCGCAAAAATCATAAATTATTAACCACTCTTTTAATTCCATCTTTTAAAAGAGATACATTAAAATTTATTAATAGTCCTAATTTGCATCCAGATAATTTTAAATACGTTAGTATTTGAGCAAGATGGACATCATTTAAAGTATCAACAGATTTAATTTCAACAACTACTTTATTCTCAATTAATAAATCCATTCTATATCCAATATCTAATTTTACTTCATCATAAATCAACGGCATCGGTTTTTGCTTTTCAACAAATAAACATGCTTTATTCAATTCATAATATAAACACTCTTCATAAGCCGATTCTAATAATCCAGGACCAAGTTTTTTATGAACCTTTATTGCAAGTCCAATTATCTCTTTTGATAATTCATTCTCATGCATTTCTTTACTCTGTGCTCTTTGCGCCTACTTAGCGACCTTTGCGGTTTCATCTTTTCATTTCTCAACCGCAAAGCTCATGGAGTTTCTCGCAAAGTTTGCAAATATTATATATTTCCTTTTCTCTTAAATAACGATATCACTTTTATAAGCTCTTCTTTCTCAACTACTTTCAATATAAAAAGTGAAGAGATAAATCCAACTAAAATAATCAGTTTAATTCCAATGGTCAGTAAATCAATGCTGATGAAGTAATAGTATGCAATTCCGCTTATAAAAATAAGTGCGAATATTTTTGCTATCTTTTTATACTCGTAATCAATTCTATAAAACTTCTGTGAAACAATAAACAATCCTCCCGCCATAACCACGTAACTTGCAAGAGTAGCCCATGCCGCACCCATGATGCCCAGTTGAGGAATCAAGGTAAGATTAACAACAACATTTACTAAAGCCCCCAGTCCGGTGATAAGTGGGAAATACGAAGTTTTCTCTTCAATATAAAGCCCGGCAATAAAATTCATATAAAGCCCGTTGAAAAGATATGCCAATAGAATAATCGGAACGATCGGCAGTCCTGAGAGAAATTGTTCACCAAGTATTGTTCTCCCCATTATTTTAATCGTTACAATATCATCAATAAAGAGACTGAGAAAAATCCAAATTGAGGATAGCATAACGAAAAATATCGTTAATACTTTTGCGAATATTTCTTTAGCATCTTTCTCTTTTGCATTCTCCAGGAAAAACGGCTGCCATGCAAATGCGAACATCTGGACAAAAAGCATCATGAAAATTCCCAGTTTATAATTTGCTCTATATATGCCCAGCGTTGCTGTATTAGTCAGCCTTTCAACTATCGGTACATCAATTATCTGCACAATAATTGAAGCAAATGCCGCCGGTAAATAAGGCAACCCGAATTTTATCATTTTTTTCAAAATACTAATATCAATATGAAACTTGAGTTTCTTTAATAACTCCGGTAAGAGTGCAACAAATGAAAATATTGATGCAACAAGATTACTGATAAAGATAGCTTCAATTCCGTAATGATATTTTAAGATAAGAATAAGATTTAGTCCAAGATTTATTATAATATTAACGATCTTAATAAATGCAAATTTTTTCGTTTTTCTTTCAAGTCGTAAACTATTAAACGGAATGATCCCTAAAGTATCAAAAAATAAAATCCCAATAACATAAAGTAATAAATATGAATACTGCGAATCCAGGTTCATTGAATCACTTAATGGGCTGCGGGAAATATAAAATATTATTGAAAAAAGAATTGAGGTAATAGCTACAAATAAAAATGGAGTTGAAAACGTATCTTTCTTTTCATCACCCTCAGCCAATGATGTATATTTCATGAATGCCGCATCCATTCCATAAACGTATACAACATTCAGGAAAGCTAGATAAGCATATATTAAGGTATAGATACCATATTCTGCCGGGTCAAAAACATTTGTATAAATTGGAAATAACAGAAATGATAAGAACCTTCCAAGCATGGTACTTACACCATAAATAGCCGTATCTTTGGAAAGTTCAAGTATTTTTTTAAACATCGATTTATATAAAAGTACGCTTTTGGTGATTAATAATTTATTCTTTATTGATGATGAAATTAAGAAATTAATACATGATAAAAAAATTGTGTTTTAAATATCATCAATTCGGGGGGTAATTTTCGTAATTTTTAAGTTATTATAAAACCGTTGAAACGGTTGTAAATTGCTCTAATCTATTGTTTTCCAACGACTTAAGTCGTTGGCTAATGAAAATAATTCAAATTTAACCAGTTTACTGGTTTTTGTTTTTTCTTAATAACCGTAAAAATATCTTTTATTACACTACTAACTTGTTGCTTTTACTCAAATTATTTTTGCCCCCGAATTGCTGTTAAATATTAAGAAGATTTGACGAAGAACGTTAAAAATCACTTATTCTAATCATGCATTTTCATAAACATCATAATAGATCAGTGTACCATGCCTCAGAAAAATTCAGCTAATTTTTCAATATAGATCTTAGGTGGTTTTGCCGGTTTTTTGGAATCTTCGTGAATGAACATATGAGATGTAAATCCCACAGCGATGAGATCATCCGTTCCATGACGGGTAATTTTATATTTAATGTAAACTTCTGCCGTATATAATTTTTCAACTTTAGCTTCAACATCCAACAGATCATCGTAACCCGCTGGCTGTTTAAATTTCAACCCGGCTTCTCTTAGCGGCAGTTGATAGCCCGCCTTTTCAATTTCGCTGTAAGGAAGTCCAACGCTGCGCAGTAGTTCCGTTCTGCCGACTTCAAAGTACTCCAGATATTTGCCGTTATAGACAAACTGCATCTTGTCGGTATCGGCGTATCTAACTCTTATTGTAGTTGTGTGTGATAGCATTAAATATTGTTATAAATTTGCAAGTTAAAAGTTGAGAATTAATGTTTAAGTGAATTTACTCGGAGTAAGCTCCCATCTTTCCAAATTTTTCAATTCTATTCTGAAGCATTCTTTCCGGTTTCACTTTTACCAGATTTTCCAGTTCTTCTTTCAATACTTCTTTCAAAGTAACTGCCATCAGTTTATGATCTTTATGCGCACCGCCTAATGGTTCGGGAACGATCCTGTCAATGATCTTTAGTTCCAGTAGATCTTCGGCGGTAAGTTTAAGAGCTTCGGCTGCCTGCTCCTTGTAATCCCAACTTCGCCAAAGTATTGAAGAACAAGATTCAGGGCTGATAACGGAATACCAAGTGTTCTCTAACATTAATATTCTGTCGCCGACACCAATACCAAGCGCACCGCCGCTTGCTCCCTCGCCGATTATCACAACAATTATAGGAACTTTCAACCTGCTCATTTCAAGTAAATTTCTTGCAATTGCTTCAGCTTGTCCGTTCTGCTCAGCTTCCAAACCCGGATAAGCTCCGGGAGTATCGATCAAAGTAATTACCGGTTTGTTGAATTTCTCTGCAAGTTTCATTAGTCTCAGAGCTTTTCGGTAACCTTCAGGATTTGCCATACCGAAATTTCTAAGTACATTGCTCTTCGTGTCCCTTCCCTTCTGCTGTCCGATTATCATAACTTTGTATTCATCAATTTTTGCAAAGCCGCCAACAATAGCCTTATCATCTCGATAAGTTCTATCGCCGTGAAGTTCAATAAAATCTTCCGTCATTAGATAGATATAATCCAATGTATACGGTCTTTCCGGATGACGTGCTAATTGAACTCTCTGCCATCTGGTCAGATTTTTGAAAACATTCTTTTTCAAAGTGATCACTTTTTCCTCTAATTTTTCAATTTCTTCTCTTATATCAAGATTATCTTCATATTCTTTCATCTCTTCTATTTTTTTCTCAAGCTCAATTATCGGCTTTTCAAAATCTAAAGTGTTGCTGTTCATCGGAACTCCTATGTTTTAATCCTTTTTAGAAAACATTTTAGCAAATGTTTTACCTAATATTTCCAAATCTAACCAAATATTTTGATTCTTTGCATAATAAATATTTAATTTTTCTAATTCTTTACTGTCAAGTCTGTTAAAATTCTCGATATACCACAACCCGGTCAGTCCTTGTTTGCCGAGATAAAGTCCCTCTGTATGAGGCAAATCCATCGTCCCGACGAAACTTCTTTTTAACGTTAGTACCGAAGGAACTCCTAAAATAAATTTTCCAAAGTCAGATTTTACCTTTACAAATAAACTTGCGATCAAATAAAATGGATAAATAAAGATCAGCATCGGGATACTTAATAAAATATCAAAAATAGCTTTAATAGTTTTATGACCGATACTTGCAATATTATAATGAACTTTTAATAACGGAATGTTTTCCAGCATTGTAACCGAAGATTTCCCAACAAGATAATCCAACTCTGTTCCGGCAACAAGAAACTGAACATTAGCTTTGTTACTTAGTGAAACCACTGAAAACATTTTTTCGAATGAAATATTCTCCGATGCAAAAATTACACGGTTAATGTTTTTATCTTGAATTACTTTACTAATATTTTCCAGACTTCCAACAATTTCATAACTCCCAATTTTTTTTCCTATATCTTCCGTCTTTTCACTTATAAACCCGAACACAGAATAAAGATCTGCAAAGCTTGATTTTAATTTATCACCCAACTCGCGGCAGCGGTCTTCGTTACCGACAATAAGCGTACGGATTCTTCTAACCGAACTTTCAACTCCGACATTGAAAAAGATTTTTACCACAAATCTCCACAAGATAAAAGCAACAATCACGATAGAGTAAGTGATGAGTAGTACAGCACGACTAAAAGCATACTGTTTAAAGAAAAATGTTATGGATGACGAAAGAATAAGTCCTACAATTAATGCAAGTAATACGCGCAGAGTTGAAATTGAGTTACGTTTGTATCCGCCTACAAAAGCAGTGAAAATTGTCTGCATGAACGCCGGTATAATATAAACCCAAGGCTTTACCGCTTCCGGGAATCCGCCCCAACTACCCGGACGATATAATTGTTCCGCAAGATAAAGCGCTCCAGAAAATACTATAAAATCAATAATAGCAGAAAGAATCGGCAGCCTGTAAAGATTAAGAAACGCTACGGATCTTCTTGCTACAATTGCCGATCTCAAAATAAGTTCTACAAGGAATGACGAAGAAAAATGTTTTTCGACAAAAAGATGCATTGCTTCGTAGAATATTTTCGTCTCGTCGAGGCTGCTACGTTTAGTACTTTCGCCTTTGTAATGAATTATTTCGGTCACCGGCACATAATAAACCTTATACTTGCTAGCCTTTACCCTGTAACATAGATCAAGATCTTCGCCGTACATAAAAAATCTTGGATCAAAACCACCGACTTTTTTATAAACTTCTGCCTTGAACATCATGAAAGAACCTGAGATCGCATCAACTTCATTCACTTGATCTTCATCGAGGTAAGTAAGATTATAGCGGGCAAACAGTTTACTCTTTGGGAATAATTTGCTTAAGCCGGTAACTTTAGTAAACGATGTCCATGGTCCGGGAAAACTTCTGCGGCAGGCTAGCTGCAATGTCCCGTCAGGATTCAGCACCTTACATGTTACCATTCCCGCATCATGATTATTTTCCATGAACTCTATCAACTTAGTAAATGTATCTTCCCTAACAATCGTATCGGGATTAAGAAGTACGATAAACTTACCTTTCGCAATCTCTAACCCTTGATTATTCGCCTTGCCAAAACCAACATTTTTTCCATTTGCAATTAAAGTTACATTTGGGAACTTACTTTTAATATCGTCAACACTTCCATCGGAAGATGCATTATCAACAATTATAATTTCGGAAGAGAAACTACTCAAAGCTTTTTCCAAAGAATAGAGCAAGTTCTTAACAAACTCTTTTACATTGTAGTTTACTATGATGATAGATAGCTGGGGCATGTCGATTTAATGTAGTGTCCCAAAGACAGCTTTGAATCTTAACTTCCACACCATTGTAATTGCTTCTCTAACAATTTTTTTCGACATTTTAGAAACACCTTCAACTCTATCCATAAAGATGATCGGTATTTCTTTACATCTAAATCCTTTCCTAAAAGTTTTGAAGTTCATTTCAATCTGAAAAGAGTAACCATTGGAATGTATATTATCCAAATTAATAGCTTCAAGCACTTCTCTTTTAAAACATTTAAATCCGCCCGTAGCATCCTTGATAGGCATACCGGTTATCACTTTAGTATAAATGTTAGCAAAATAACTTAACAATAATCTTTTCATAGGCCAGTTAATCACATTCACACCTTGAACATACCGGCTACCTATTACAAGATCATTATTTTCAATTGCTTCTAAGAATTGTGGAATCACTTTCGGATCGTGAGAAAAATCCGCATCCATTTGAACGGCAATATCGTAATCACGAGCAAGCAGATATTTAAACCCGGCAACATATGCAGTTCCCAAGCCTAATTTCCCTTCCCTTTCAAGTAAGTGAACTCTAGGATTATTCTTCGACACTTCTTTTACATAATCTCCTGTTCCGTCGGGTGAATTGTCATCTACTACTAATATTTCTAATTCACCAGGTAAACTTAGAACTTCCTTAATCATATTCTCAATATTGGTTCGCTCGTTATATGTCGGAATAATAACTAATACTTTTTTCATGAATTATCCTGATTTATAATTTTAATTATAGTGACCTTGTCCAAACAGCACGACAAAAACAGTGCGGACTAAAATTTTCAGATCATTCCTTAACGACATGTTCTCTATGTAGAAAAGATCATATCTTAATTTTTCTTTAACATCTTCTACAGTTTCATCGTATTTATGTTTCACCTGCGCCCATCCGGTTACACCGGGTCTTACTTTTAATCTTCTTTTATAAAAGGGAATTTCTTCCGAAAGTTTTTCAACGAAATAGGGACGCTCAGGTCGAGGACCGACCAAACTCATTTCACCTTTTAATACATTTATCATCTGCGGAATTTCATCAATTCGTACTTTGCGGATAAGTTTGCCAACTTTTGTTATTCTCGGATCATCTTTTGTTGACCAAACCGGACCGGAAAGTTTTTCTGCATCCTGCCTCATCGATCGAAATTTTATGATCTTGAAATTCTTTCCATTTAATCCCGCTCTTTCCTGCAGATAAAAAACCGGTCCCTTACTGTCAATTTTAATTATAATAGCTGTAATCAAAATGATCGGCGAACTTACGATAATTAAGATCAATGAAATCAGAATGTCCATCAACCGTTTTAATTTTTTCTCCCATTCCGGCATTAGCTGAGGCATAATATCGATAAGCGGGAAACCATACAATTGTGAAGTTCTTGCCTGCCCGCTTATTATTTCATAAAGATCCGGAATTATTTTTATTGAAACATTGTTAGAATCACACTTAGCAACAACTTCGAGCATAACATCTCCCTCATGTTTATCAAGCGCTAATATAATTTCAGAAGCATTATACTCTTTTATAACTTCATTGATATTATGAACAGTATTGACAACCTTTATTTTATTATACAATTTGCCTACATTCTTCTCTTTGACTGCAACGTAGGCAACAACATCAATCCCCAATCCTTTATAGCTGTCAATCATGTCATGCATATTCTTCGCTCTGGAATTAAAGCCAACGAGTATCGCATTTTTTCTGCCGAACCCTTTTATGAGTAATCTTCTCTGGATACTTCTGATAACTAAACGACCGTTACCAACAAAGAAAAGAAGCAGCATCCAGTAAATTAATATTAGATAACGATTAGATGATGCAACTCCATTTACCGAATCATCATACAGAATTATAAAGAAAAGTATGAATATTCCAACAAACGTCGCTTTAAAGAGAGTAAGTATTTCATCAAAACGGGATGAAGCAAACCACGTGCGGTACATACCTACAAACGTGAAAACAATGACCCAATAAAGATACACCGCCCCCATCGAAAGGAAAAATACAGGCTCTGTTATTAATTGAAATAACCCCGATTCAACCCGTATATAGAAAAACACCGCCCAAGCTAAATTGATTGTAACCAGATCGGTGAGAATAATTAATATTTTTTCTAGTTGTTTACTCATTCTAAGAGTTTGTTTCAGAATATTTTAACTAACAAATATAAGATATCATCAATAAATATGTTTAGGTATTTAATAATCTCTTTGCTCGCACTAATTTAATGCTAAGTGCTAAATGTTTAATTTTTATTTTGGGAATGTTGAAAATGGGCATTAATTTTATTTGTCAATATTGAATTTTGTGATGACTTTTTCGGAAATATAATCACCTATTGCAAATGAAGCAGTTGCTGCAGGAGAAGGAGCATTTAAAACATGAATGATATTCTCTTTCTCAATTAAGTAGAAATCATCAATCAGTCCGCCGGTTTTATCGCAAGCCTGCGCACGGACACCTGTTCCGCCTTGTATTAGATCATCACCGGATATCTTTGGAATTAATTTCTGAAGAGCTTTTATAAACGCATGTTTATTGTACGAACGATAAAATTCACCAAAACCAGTTCGCCAGTACTTCTTTGCAACTTTAATAAATCCGGGCCAAGTTACTGATTGAAATGTATCATGAAAATTGAAACTGACTTTGGAATATCCTTCCCGTTTAAAAGAGAAAACTGCGTTTGGACCAGCTTCAACTTCACCATCTATTAAATGAGTAAAATGAACTCCGAGAAATGGGAAATTGGGATCGGGAACAGGATAGATCAACGTTTTAACCAGATGCTTAGCTGAGTCTTTCAATTTGTAGTATTCACCGCGGAAGGGAATGATACGAACATTCAATTCTTTTTCAGTGAGTGATGCAACTCTATCGGACTGCAAGCCTGCACAGCTAATAATAAAATCTGTCTCATAACTTGAAAAAATTGATTTTCGGATTTTGTTACTTAAAGTTGACTCACCCTTCCCTCTCTTGAAAAGAGAGGTGATAATTGTAAAATCCGATAACCAATTTTTGTGATTTGCATTGCTATTAAACTTTGTTTTGATTTTATAAGTTGAGTTTTGTGATTTAATTGCAATCACTTCTTCCCCGAATTTTAATTCAACTCCTTTAGCAAGAAGTATCTCTTTCATTTTATTCGATACAACTTTGTAATCAATAATTCCTGTTTGAGGAACGTGAATACCGGCAATCCCGTTTACATAAGGTTCGTATTCTTTTAATTCTGCTTCACTAAGCATCTTAAGGTCTTCCAGACCATTTTCAATTCCGCGCTGGTAAAGGGTTTCGAGATACTCCACCTCACTTTCATCAGTAGCAACAATTACCTTTCCACACAAATTGTATTCGATATGATTTTTGTTACAGAAGTCTAAAAGCATCTTGTATCCGCTTACACAGTTTTTTGCTTTTAAACTTCCTGGCTTGTAGTAAATACCGGAGTGAATTACGCCACTGTTATTCCCGGTTTGATGTTTTGCAACGCCATCCTCTTTTTCAAGGATTGCAACCTTTGCTGCCGGAAGCTTTTCCACTAGCTTTAATGCAGTTGCAAGACCAACAATACCTGCGCCGATGACTATAAATGATTTTTGCATAGTTAAAATTTAACTAAAATTTCAGTGACTATTTTAGTTGTGGTTTCACGGCATAATTTTTATAATTTAT
>UOGD01000123.1_pt1 | contig 18455 bp, 9 predicted proteins | sample 1989731 | NCBI WGS metagenome assembly UOGD01 (sample SAMEA4712198, study PRJEB27164) | hydrothermal vent metagenome | biome: marine basaltic hydrothermal vent biome; feature: marine hydrothermal vent; material: mineral | place: Pacific Ocean | collected 2011-06-14/2011-07-23 | depth 1691 m | reverse complement strand
AGAGTATTTAATCCTGATCCAGTAACGGCACTCAGTGATAATTCTCTTACTGATCAAGGCGATTCAGATTATTCTGCTTTATCATTAGCCTACGATGAAATTACTTTAAATGATCTTAATGACCCAATAGGTGGATATTACTATATGGTTCAAGGTAAATATGCTAAGTCAATGGACATAACTTTTCCTGATGTAAATCCAATATCTGAAACTGCTCCAGGTAACTTCACATATAATAGAAGTGAAAATGGATTTGAAGAAGTTAATATTTATTATTTTATTGATAAACAGAGGAGATATGTTGGAAACTTAGGATTTTCACCAACGTGGGATTATGTGGAAAATAACTCACAAACAATTGCATTTGATGCTAGGGGAAGGACTGATAGAAATGCAACATATGAACGACATAATCAATATCTAAAGTTTGGTGTACCAAGTGATGATGTTGATGCTGGAGAGGACGTAAGTGTTATACTGCATGAGTATGGGCACGCACTTCACGATGCATTAATAGGTGGTAGTAGTGGGATAAAATATCCAAGTACAGATACATGGGGGGTAACTGAGGGTATTGGTGATTACATGAGTATAAGTTATAGACGCTCAACACAGGCTACACCATACATGCCTAATAACAGAAGTAATTGGTTTGCGCCTGACTACGGAGAGAGTATATTATCAATTGCTAATGCGAAATATCCAGGGGATTGGGGTAGTGATAAATATGAAAAAATGAAGGTATGGGCATCAACACTAATGGATATTGAATATAATGATGCAACAATCCCATCTTCTGGAACAAATCTCGGTAGAGATATTACCACAAAACTTCTTCTTACTAGCATACAATATGTCACAGCTAATAATGATGTTATTGATAATGTGCATGCTATTCTTCAAGCAGATAGAGATATCTATGATGGCTCTCATTTATCCGTATTGGCTAGCGTATTTAATCAAAGAGGATTTTTTTATAATGATCAGGTTTCAGGAACACTTACCACAAATACTATATGGTCTGGTAATAAATATGTTGTTGGCGATGTTACAGTAGATGCCAATGTAACACTTACAATAGCTGACGATACATTTGTGTTCTTAGCAGGCGGTACTTCATTGAAAATAAATGGCACTCTAAACGTAAACGGCACATCAAGCAACAAAGTAACATTCGATTTTGGTTCACCAACTAATTACAGTGGAATTAAGTTCTATTACGGTTCAAGTGGAACAATAGATAATGCAATAATAAAGAATGCATTTTATGGGGTGTACATTATGAATTCTGCACCCACAATTAAAAATAGCGAAATATATGACTGCAGCTATGGAATTCAAAGTTATTACAATTCGCCAACCATAGAAACAAACAAAATATATGATATTACCAATTATGGTATTTATGCTTATAGTGGTTCTCCAACAATAACAGATAATTATATTCATGATACTGGTAGTTATGGGGTTGCACTAAACGCGACAACAGATACGTACATTCGAAAGAACTCAATAAAAAAATGTGACGGAGGAGTTTTTGCCTGGGGAAATCAGTCATCAATAAAGATGATAGGTTATACAGGCAATTATTATGGTCTTAACGAGATTGAGGATTATGAAAATGAACATGGAGTTCTTATAACTGGTGGCACAGCTGATTTGGGTGTGTATGGTGGATCATCTTATAAATATGGATATAATAACATAATTAAAAATGTGGGCTCAGTTGTAAAGAATTCTACTAGTAGCATGATACTTGCAGAAAAGAATTACTGGGGTGGTACACCAGTTGTAACATGGTTTGTTGGTGACGTTTCGTGGATTAAATATCTGAGTTCACCATATACAAGTTCAGGTTCAAGTTTAGATTTAAATAAAACAATTAATGTTGAGCCGGATAAACAGATGCTTTACGAAGCAAGTGAATTAACAGATTCAAAATCATACAACCTTGCCTCAAATATGTATAAGCAACTAATATCAGAATATCCGGATTCTCGCTATGGAGGATTAGCACTTGCATGGTCAATGACATCACAAAAATTAATAAAAGACCTTGAAACCCAACGTGATTATTTACAAAATCAAACTACTCATAAAAACAAAAGAGTAAGAAATAGTGCAATATTATGGCTGCAAACTTTAGAAGCGGAAGCCGGTAATAAAGAAGCAGCAGACAAAGTAGTTAACTCCACATCAATAAAAGAAACTATAGGTGTAGAGATAAGATTAAATTGGGCGAATGATCTGTTAAATATCTATAATGATGAAAAAGGTGCAGAGGCAATATTTGAAGAACTAACAAAGGCGGATGCATCGGAAAGCACACTATCAACAATAGCTGCCATTAAGTCAACGGCATTGAATATTGAGGGAACAGAAGAAGTTCCAAAATCGGAGGAAAGCAATAACAACGTTGAAGAAATAGTTGTTAGTGAAACAAAGCTGAATGCTTCTTATCCAAATCCATTTAATCCAACAGCAACAATAAGCTATCAACTACAGTATAAATCGCATGTAAGTTTAATAGTCTATAATTCAATAGGTCAAGTTGTAGTAGAGTTAGTAAATCAACAAAAAGAGAAAGGAATTTACAATGTTGATTTTGATGCATCCAATCTATCAAGCGGTTTATATATTTATAGGCTGCAAGTTAACACACCAGATGGAAAAGGGAATTTTACTCAAGCAAAGAAGATGATCCTTCTTCGCTAAAGGAATTATATGATGACTGAAATATTAAAATTATTGAAGAGAGGTTAAAATGGAAACGATAATGATACAGAGACTCCTTACATTACTTGTGTTACTGTTTGTATTTCAGAATTTATATGCCGGAACAATAAAAATTCCTAACGATCAGCCTACCATTCAAGTTGGAATAGTTAGCAGTTCAAATGGAGATACTATTTTAGTATCACCGGGAACATACTATGAAAATATAAATTTCAACGGTAAGAATATTGTTCTTGGTTCACTTTTTTTAACGACCAGGGATACATCCTATATCTCTCAGACAGTAATAGATGGCAACCAGCAAGGATGTGTTGTAGTATTTGAGAGTGGAGAAGATTCAACCACAGTTCTTTCTGGTTTTACAATTACTAACGGAGTTGTTCCGATAGACTCTTTGTTGGGAGGTGGAATTTCTTGTAAAAATAATTCAAATCTCACCTTATCATATCTAAAAATCCTAAACAATGAATCATTATCTGGTGATTATCAATATGGTGGTGGAATTCTGATTCTTGATTCAGAGGTTGAAATACGGAATTGTATTATCTCAGAAAATAGAGCACGAAGAGGTGGAGGCATTAATCTTGAAAACTCAAATGTAAATATTAGTAATTCAGAAATATCTAATAATGAAGTCAGTAAAAATGGTCGAGGTGGCGGAATATGGAGTAGGGATAGTGAGATGTTGATTAAAAATACAAAGATTAATTCTAACAATGCCTTCCACCCTCTATCCTCTCTAGGGAATTTAACTGAAGGTGGTGGAGTATATTTGCGAAATTGTCAAGGTAAGATGGATAGTATCGAGGTCAGTTATAATCACTCAGATTGGGTAGGAGGAGGTCTAGCAATTTATGATAGTGATTTTATTATCAAAAACAGTTTAATAATTGGGAACTCAGCCAACCTTTTATCTAACAATGGCGAAGGTGGAGGAATATATTATGTAAATATAAATGAAGGATATTCACTAAAACTTCATGACGTAAGAATAGAAAATAATTATGCAGAGAGCTCTGGAGGCGGAATATCATATTATTCAGAAATTCCTTCTGCACCATTTAAAAATGTAACAATCAAAAACAACCGAAGTAACAATATCGGTGGTGGAATAAGTACATATTCTAACTTGTCATTATATGATTCTTCAAACTGTAGTATTTTCTTGAACAATGCTCCCAATGGTGGATCAGATGTAGAAATGCTTCTCTGGAATGGTGCTACATCTTATGAGATGTTTCTAGATACTTTTACTGTATCAGATCCAGATGAATATCATATATCAGAGATTAGCAATACTATCCTCCATTATAACCATGCAGTGTATTCATCCATATACTCAGATATTTATGTTTCACCTAGTGGTTTTGATAACAACAGTGGCACTTCAAAAGAAGATCCGCTTATGACAATAAAAACTGCATTAACAAGAATTAAGGTGGATAGCACAAATAATAGAATAATCCATTTAGCTCCGGGTATTTTTTCCAAATCTACTAATGAAGAATTATTCCCAATGAGTAGCAGAGATTACATAACAATTAAAGGTACAAGTGCGGATTCAACAATTCTCAATGGCGACGGTACCACTAGAATAATAGATGCATTAAAAAGAAAAAAAGTGTCTTTTGAAAACATCACTATTCAAAATGGTTATGGTTACAAGGGGGGAGGTATTGCCGTATCTGGGGAAGATGTAATAATTAAGAATTTAGTTATCTGCAACAATGAATCAGAAAGTTCGGGTAGTGGAATTTATGTTTTAAACTCAGAACGAATTGATCTTATTAATCTGACAGTTACAGATAATATCTCAAATAATAATGATGATTTGTATGATGGAGGAATCGGATCAGCCGGTGTTTACAATCTAAATATTATCAACTGCATTGCTTACTCAAATACTCCAACAAACTTGTCTTTTGCAACTTATCCCCCGGTATTTCCTCATGGTGGTAAGAACACAGTTAATATAAGCAACTCAAATATAGAGGGAGGATACGAAGAAATAAATATTGGTGGTGATGATACAGTTGTTGTAAACTGGCTTGAAGGCAACATTGATGAAGATCCACAATTTGTTGGAGGAGATCCCTTTGACTACAATCTTACAGATACATCTCAATGTATAAATGCCGGCACACCATTTTTTGTATGGGAAGGTGACACATTGATAAATTTATCACCGGAAGAATATATTGGGGAAGCCCCCGATATGGGAGCATTGGAATCTGATGTTTTAATTTCTGTTGAAGGAGAAGAAACTCTTCCAACAGTATTCAAGTTGGAGCAAAATTATCCAAACCCATTTAATCCGAGTACGACAATAAAATATTCCATTCCTAGTGTAGGGACGAGGCATGCCTCGTCCGTACGTTTAGTTGTTTACGATTTACTCGGACGTGAAGTAACAACGCTTGTAAACAAAAAACAATCAGCGGGAAATTATGAAATTCCATTTGATGCATCCAATCTAACAAGTGGTTTATACATTTATAGACTGCAAGTTAACACACCGGATGGCAAAGGGAATTATGTTAATTCAAAGAAAATGATATTATTGAAATAAAATTCAGAGTAGAGGATGCAAATTTTGCATCCTCTGCATTAAATATTAAAAAACTAGGACTTGCAGTTTACTTTTCTATAAATTACAAGTTAGCTTTCCCCTGCTTCGATTTCCACCACAAATAAAATGTAAGTGCAGCGCTAACAAGAGCCATTGAGAGCAATAATATTAGTATCGGGACAATCGAATGATCGTACTTTGTGTAAAGCCAGCCTATAATTTCCTCTTGAAATATTGGACCAATAGAACCGGTTCCATTGATAATACCGGCAGCAACTAACGCTCCTTTTTTTGAACCAACATCAATAGCTCCAACGCCCGAGATAAGTGAATCGGGACCGTATAGCATGAACCCTGCTAATCCCATTGAGATTGTAAAGAACATCAGATCAGTAGCACCCTTTGCATACATCAGAATAAATGCTAACGCCATTAAACTGAGCATAACTGCCGATAGTAAAGCTCGTTTACCTTTAAATAGCCTGTCGGAAGCATAACCGGCAAATAATACTCCGGCAAATCCCGCAACATCAAAAACAGTTGATAAGTATCCGGCGTTGCTGACTTCCATGCCAAAATTTTTATTTAGAAAAAACGGTACCCAGCTCCAAAGAGCATATCGTAAAAATTTGATACTAAAATAGATCAGACCCATTGTTATTACTGTTGACCAAACATCACGCGACCAACCTAATTTCTCGGGATCATCTTTTTCAGCTTTGGTTGCATTGTTGTCACAAGATTCGCAATCATCATCATCTTCAATGGGATCAAGTCCAACATCTTCTGGACGGTTAGGATGTAGAAATAAAACAATTGCCCAGATTATTAAAAGAACAATTGATGCGCCAAAGAAGGACCATCTCCAACCGAACTCGCCAAGCATATATGCGGCAAATGAAGTTGCAACAACTGAACCAACTTGATAACATGTTGCCCAAAACCCTAAGATAGTTCCTCGCTTATCTCTCTTGAACCAATAAGCCAACGAGCCAATACATCCGGGCCAGCCGGTGCCTTGGGCTAATCCGTTTATTGCTAGGAATAGGAAAATTGTCCAAAAACTATTTGAGACGCCAAATGCAAAATTACAAGCTAAAGAAATTCCCATTCCAATAAGAAGCAGCAATTTTGGTCCAAGCTTTCTCCCAAAGAACGCACTGGAGTACTGACCTACCATATAAAAAACCAAGTAAGCTGTTCCAAGATGTGCCAGATCAATCGCAGTAAAACCTAATGAATCCGCCAGTGGACTTTTTACTACATAGAATGCCTTACGCGCAAAGTAATATCCAACATAAGCCAGCCATGTAGCGCTGAATATTTTTATTTGCCACGTTCTAAGTGCGCTCTTCTCACCTAATAAGTTCGTTATCAATATCTATCCCTATTTTTTCTGTTTTTTCCGCATGTGGAATTACTAATTTATTTAACCAATTAACAAACTCCAACTGTCTAATTGAATCTTCTATCACATCTTCGTCAATACCGTATTTCCAGCGCAGATCTTTACGAGAATTATCATTAAAAATTTTCTCTAAATCATCAGAATATGTCATCAAATCATCTCGAGTTTCAAAATAGTTCTGTTTTATTAATTTTTCTTCTCTTGCAATTATTAATCTAGCAACTTCATGAAGATCATATTCAGGGTGATATTGCGGAGCCCAGAAGATACCTTTTTTGTGCTTAACCGATACTGATTGAATACGAGTAAATTCGTTTGATGCAAGCCACTCGCCTCCTTCGGGTAGTTTCGTGATCTCATCATCATGACTAATAAAACCGTCGAATACAGGTGGCTTGCCTTCATACATCGGGTGTTCTAATCCTTCCGGGGTAAGATGGATTTTTCTTGCCAACCCCATTTCTCTTCCTTTAGGATTTGGTTTCACTTCTCCGCCGGCAGCATAAACAGCAATTTGTGCAGCCCAGCAGCTTCCAAATTGCGGTACACCGACTTCGTATGCATTCTTACAAAGATCAACCATCTTAACAACACGTTCATCATGATCGTGATAAACAGTTAAGTTACACCCAGGCCAGAGAACCCCATCATATTTTTTTAACTCTTCTTCGTCAGGGAGAACGACACCAGGATCGCTTGAGTAAAAAATATCATATTTTGCATGGGGCATGTGCTGAAGCAACAATTTTGCATAAAGTTCGCCGGCTTTTGTCATACCAACTTCATCAAATTGGTCACGGCTTGGTTTCGGATATCCGTCTATGATAATAAAATTTAATTGTTTCATAAGTCATTAGTCCTTCAAATTTTTAATTAAGTTTGGTAATTCACTGTAATTTTCAAAATAAGCATCGGCTCGGTTCCTGTTGCTTCCGCGGTCAAGTGCGGCTAGACAAAGAATTGATTTCATACCCATTTTTTCCGGTCCGAGAATATCATTGTGCTCTCTATCGCCAATGTGAACTATTTCGTTAAACTCTACGCCCAGACCTTTTTTTGCAGCGTTAAAAACACACACATGAGGTTTTGAACATCCAACTTCATCGGAAAAAACAAATGTGGAGAAATATTGAAGCAGTCCTTCGTCTTCGAGTAATTTTCTCAATGATCTGCCCGGACTGAAGATAGCGTCAGAGATAACACCGAGTTTATATTTTTCGCTTAGCGTTTTTATTGCTTCATGAACACCCGGAACAAAATCGGGACGAAATTCTAATTCCATCTCTTCGTGTAGTCTTACTAATTCTGCCAATTCATCTTCCGGCAAAGTAGCGCCAATTCCTTTCAGTACAATTTCCAGACGTTCTTTAACGCTCCAAGTAATCTGGAGATCATGCCATGCTTTTCTGAACGCTGCATCTTGAGCATCATAAGCTGCATTCACAATTTCCTGCGGGACTTGCTGGTGCTTATCAACAAACTGTTTTACAAGTTGTCGTCTCTCAATCGCTTTGGTCGGTTTGCCGGCAGCTTTTCTTTTAGGTTCATCGGAATCATCAATGAATACAGTGTCCCAAAGATCAAATGTTATTGCTTTGATCATGTTTAAAAATTCCTTTTCTATAATAGATTTTCAATTATCTGTTTTACATCACCTTTTACAACCGGTTTTGGATTAAGCGGACGGCAAGGGTCACCCATCGCATATTCCTCAATACCGTCAATATCTTCCACTTTAATACCGATCTCTTTTAAGTCAGTCGGCATTCCGACTTTCTTAAGCCATTTTTCAATTTCTATAATTACTGCCATTGCGTCATTCTCAGTATTGAGTAATGTTCCAAGTGCAGCCATCTTTTGGTTCACTTTTTCATCGGTTATATTATACTTCATTACTTCAACAAGAACAGCAGCGTTTGCTAGTCCGTGATGAGTATTGTAAAACACACTCAACGCATGTGCAATGGAATGATTTATTCCCAATCCCTTTTGGAAAGCAGTGGCGCCCATTGCAGAAGCCATAAGCATTTCACCGCGTGCGGCTACATTATTACCGTCTTCAACAACGATAGGCAAGTATTTGAAACATCTGTAAATACCTTCTTTCGCCAAACCATCAGCAAAAGGATGAAATACATCCATAATGTATGCTTCTAAGTTATGAACAAAAGCATCTACCCCTGTTGCTGCTGTTAATTTTGGAGGAAGCGACAAAGTAATTTCCGGATCAAGCACTGCAATGTCGGGCATCATCTTTGGTGAAAAGATTATCGTTTTCTTGTTGGTTGATTTTACTGTGATAACACTGCTTCTACCAACCTCGCTTCCCGTACCGGCGGTAGTAGGAATTGCATAGAACGGGGGCATTTCGTTAACAATATATTTGTCTCCGCCTTTTGTATCATCCAATAATTCGAGCGGCTCGTCATGAACTGCTGTTACTTTTATTGTTTTACCTACATCAATCGGAGAACCGCCGCCGAGACTTACAATAAACTCGCAGCTATTTTCTTTGAATATTTTTGTCCCGTCAACAACATTTTGTTCGGTTGGATTTGAAACCACATCACTATAACTGTGAATTGTTATATCTTCATCGGCAAAATGTTTACGCAGTTTATCAGCTAATCCAATGCTTTCAATACCTTGATCAGTGACAAGCAAACCGGTGGAAAGACCTTCACCCATAATGATCTTAGGCAAGTCAGCTAAAGCGCCCGGACCATATTCCATTCTGGTCGGGAAACTATAAGTATGTCTTGATAATGGCATTATATTTCTCCTATTAAATTCTAATTATTTCAATCTATTTCTTTTTTCTTAATCTTACTCTTAATTCTTACTCTTCTTTTTCTCGTTAGTCTAAAGTCGTGAATTGTAAGATTCAAATAACTTTGATACTGTCATTCCCGCAATCTTTAAGCGGGAATCCATTTGTTTAGTTAAAAGATTCCCACTAAAAACATGTGGGAATGACACTTGATTTTAAATTACACAATGCTTTCCATAATGATTCATTGCTACCGTTTTAATTTCCTAACACTTCCGATTTATGACTAACGATTGTCGTCCTTTCTCTTTTTAATGTTGTACTTTCAAATGAAAAGATTTTGGTCTTGTCAAATGTTCATAACCGACTTTGGATAGTGAACAACCTCTGCCGGAATCTTTAACTCCAACCCAGGCAAGATAAGGATCAAGATAATCACAGCGGTTCATATACCAAGTTCCGGTATCGACCTTATTGCCAATCTGAATTGCTTCATCTTCGTTTTCAGTCCAGATTGAAGCGGTTAATCCGTAGGGACTATCGTTCATTAATTTAAGTGCTTCTTCATCATCTTTAACTTTCATAATGCCGACAACCGGACCAAAACTCTCTTCGTACATAACATCCATAGAATGATCAACATCAACCAAAACTTGAGGAGCTAAGTAGTTTGTATCTACCTTTGCTTCCGGGAATAGGGATTCGTCAATCAAAGCTTTTGCACCGGCAGCAACAGCATCTTTAATATGTTTACGCACCAGATCTGCTCCGCTTCGTTTTGCAACCGGACCTAAAGTAGTTTCCTTATCAAGAGGATTTCCAAGAACGTATTTTTTTGTCAATTCAACATAACCTTCAACAAATTGATCGTAAACCGATTCGTGAACATAAATCCTTTCAATACCGCAGCAAGATTGTCCGGAGTTAAAAAACGCACCGTCAACAAGATTTTCTACTGCATAATTCAGATCAACATCTGCTCTAACGTATGCAGGATCTTTTCCGCCGAGTTCCAACCCAACCCCGATAAATCTTTGAGCCGCAACTTTTTGAATTTCATAACCGCCGCTTACCGAACCGGTAAATGCAACAAAATTAACTCGATGATCTTTTATTACATTAGCTGTAGCTTCATGTGATAAATGTAAATATTGGAAAAGTCCTTCGGGAAGACCTGCTTTTTCAAATGCTTCTGCAAAACGTTCTGCTACTAAAGGTGTTTGAGCCGAATGTCTTAACAGAACTGCATTTCCTGCAAGCAAAGCCGGAACAATACTATTCACAGCAATTAAATAAGGATAATTCCACGCCGGTACAACGAACACAACTCCTAACGGTTCTCTTTTTATATATCTATTAAATCCCTCTTTTTCTTCAACAAGAACATCAGATAATGAAGATTCAGCTAAATTTACCATACCCGTTGCACGTTCAATAGTGCCATTTACTTCAAGCGGGGAATATCTAATAGGACGACCCATCAGCCATGTTAACTCTTCACTGATTCTTTCCTTCATACTTTTAAATGCTTCAATAAACTTATTTATATATTCCTTTCTTTCAGAGATTGGAACCTCTTTCCATTTGTTTTGAGCTTCAGTTGCTGATGCTAATGCGGTATCTATATCTTTTTGAGTATGCATCTCAGACTCATAATAAACACTTCCATCAATCGGTGAAATTACTTTTAAAGTTCGTGACATTTATATTATCCTATTACTAATAAAAAAATATTATAATCTTTAAACTAATAAAATTATGTAGTATTTGCTACATTTTAAGTGAAATTTAATTAAATTAGACAATCGATTGTCTATAATTAAATATTTCAGGTACGATTTTATTCATATTACAAATTAGATTCATTTTTGAAAGGAAAACAAATAGTTGTAAATATCAGCACTTGAACATTCATGTATGATTTGTGAAAATTTATGATAACTTATTATTTAAATTTAATAGTGTGTTCCTTCAAATAATCCTCTGATGAATAAAATTATGTAGTGATTGCTACATTTTAACACGGGGTAAGATAGGTTATAATGGAAAAGGATAGAACAGATTTAAAAATATTTTTCATCTCTTTGAGAACTAATAAGTAATAATAATAAATTGTAATTGAAGTTGAACAAACGATTGACTAAGTTTAAAAAATTTTTGAATTAAATCTTTACAAACAGAAAATATCGCGAGATATAGTATATATTTTATAAATGAAAACATTTGAGGCAATAATGAAAATAATAAAAGGATTGTTGATCGTACTAACTTTAAGTTTAACAATTAGCTGCTCAGAGAAGGGGGAGAATGAGATGAAAACAAATGATCAGAAAGAAGGTAATAACAAAATAGAAGTAATTGCTCATCGCGGCGGATCAAATTTGGCGCCTGAAAACACACTCGCTGCATTTAAAAATGCGATCAAACTCGGTGTTGATATGATTGAAATTGATGTTCATCTATCTAAAGATGGAAAAATCATTGTAATACACGATGAAAAAATCGATAGAACTACCAACGGTAAAGGCACTATTAAGGATATGACTTTAGCTGAGATAAAGAAGTATGATGCTGGCAGCTTGTTTGATAAAAGATTTAAAAATGAAAGAATCCCGACATTGGATGAAGTAATGGAAACCTTGAATGGAAAAGTTAAGCTGCTGATTGAAATTAAAGATGGGGATGAACTCTATCCTGGTTTAGAGAAGAAAGTCGTTGAAACCATTCGTAAGTATAATGCAGTTGACTGGGTAATTGTTCAGTCATTCAATGAAAATTCCGTTTTAAGGGTTAGAAAAATGGACCCTTCCATAACTACATTTTACTTATTGGGTAGAAATTTTAATGATTTCTATTCAAATATTGCGAAAGAAGTTAATGCCGGTAAAACAATAATAAAAGAATATGACGGAATTGCACCGCATTATTCAATGTTGGATTCAGAAAAAGTCAAAATATTTCATAAAGCCGGATTCAAAGTCTTTACATGGACTGTTGATAAACCTAAGGATATGAAGAAAATTATTGATATGAATGTTGACGGTATTATTACCAACTCTCCTGATAAATTGAAGGAGATTTTAAATAAGTAACTTGTAGTTACGTGGAATATTAGATGAAATCAATTATTCTATTTGTTTTCTTTACATGTAATATAGCTATGGCGGGGAGTGACAAAGAAAACATAACTCGTTTTTCTAATAATGTTATGCCTACGTTGGGATGCTGGTTCTGGGGAGAAGAAGAGTTTCAGCCTAATGGCTATAAACAATTTATAGATCAAGTCAGTCGTCATTCTTCTTATGATCTGCTAACAACCAGTATCAGGGCTTTTAAAAAAGAAGTGACTGACATTAAAGTTCACGATCAGATCAAGGCTGCGGCAATATATGCAAAAAGACACGACGTTCCGATCGTGATGGACCTTGATGTGCGACTAGCAAGGCGAGCCTTCGAGGAAAAATATCCCGATGAACTTCAAGAAATGCTGATACTTCAAGAGGTCGAACTTTCCAATGATAAAAGTGTCGAGTGTGTTATCCATAGTTCCAATCTTGGTGATCACTATACACATAGGACTACTAATTATATTCCTCTTCGTGGTTCATTAATTCGTGTTTATTCTTATGTTCGCGATTCAGCGGGTATAGACCCGAAGACACTAAAAGATATTACCAAAGAATGTGAGCTGGTATCTGTTTCTAAAGATTCTGTTCAGGTTATAATACAAAGTGATAAAAATAATATTTCAAGTAAGGCGTGTGTTATTGTTTCTTTTACACATCTAACGCCTGACGTGTTTGCTCCTCATATAAAAGATTTTCAGCGGGAAATTATTAAACAATATTCTGATACCCAGTTAGCCGGGGTTTGCAAAGACGAATGGGGTTTTCCTCCGAATTTTGATGGAAATCCTAAAAAGGATCAATTCTGGTATTCAAAGTATAGAGCAAAGGCTTACGCAGAAAGAACAAATGGACGGGATCTGATAGCTGACTGCTTATTAATGTCTTTTGGTATTAAAGGAAAGGAAAACCAACGCAGTATGGCAATAAATCATTTTATGGAGATGTCTTGGCAGCGTAATGGTGATCTGGAAGATGATTTTTACAAAACGGTCAAAGAAGTCTTCGGCTCCGATGCAGTGGTGGCTACTCATCCGACATGGTGGCCCTATCCCGATTTACGGGAGTTTAAAAAAAATGGATTGGATTGGTGGGTTGCAACCCGTGATTGGGCTCAGACTGACGAATTGACTCCATTCGCTGTGCGGACTGCGCTTTCCAAAAAATGGAATAGTCCGATTTGGTACAATATGTACTATTCAAAAAACAAAAAAGATTACGAACGTGCTGTCTGGAGCTATGCACTTGCCGGAGGTAGAATTAATTTTCATCGCCCTTATCCAAATGACAATTTAGACGAAGCACGCAAAGAACTTTTGCGTGGAAATCTTATGCTTGCAGAAAGCCGGGTTCATTTGTTGAATTTTATTAGTCAAAGTCAATTAGATTGTCCGGTTGCAGTAGTATTCGGACATGCTTCTGCAATGAACTGGAGTGGACCAGGCTATAATGATGTAGGTATGGAAGTTGCGGATAACTTTTGGCAAGAGGGGTTTCTTGCAGATTTGATCCCCAGTAGTGAGATCGAGAATAAAAATTTGTATATAAACAATGACGGTTGGATTTGCTACGGACCGCAGCGTTATAGTGCGGTCATTCTCTATAATCCGGAATTTGAAAAATCTTCAACAGCGGCTTTTTTCACCCAAGCACAAAAAGGACCGACAAAACTGTTTAGAATAGGAAATTGGACACATGATTTTAATGGAAATACTTTTAACGGTGATTCAGCATTGCCTAGCACTATGAACAAAATTTCGGATATAAAATCAGCGGTTTTTGAAGTAAGTACAAGTTTACGAGAGCAAAAGATAGCCCCGCAAACATCGGCAACTTCAAAATTAGTTGGGTTTGGACATGTTTCCAGTTCGCCACCTACTTCAGGATTCTGTCGTCTCATTGATGGAACAATTATTCAGATAGCCGGAACAAATAATGTCGCTGGTGATCCTATTCAATCTAATATTAACATCGGGGAATACAGTGTGATTTTTGATGCGTTAGGAGTAGCTGCTGTTCGACTAGATGGTAGTGGAAATATGGAAGCTCTTGCAGCAGGAGGATTAAGTTACTTTAAAGTTGGAGATTTTGAGATCCAATTAGATACTCCAACAGATATTGCACTTTGGCATGACAGTAAGGGTGAATGGGATGGTGTTATACAAGGGAGAAAGGGCGCTATACCTGTTGCACTATTGAATATTACTAATAATTGGGTACGCCTTGAAATCCCTGTCCCACTTAAAACTGATTAATAATAAATTAAATAAAATATTATGCAAGTATTTGTGTAGTAGTATGGAGTTGAATAATGAGAGAGATCATAAAAATTTTTATTCTGTTTTCTGTTTTTACTTTAAGTATTGGAGCTTCGCAAATGAGTATTAAAAATTTAAGATGTGAAGATAAAGTAAATCCGCTTGGTGTGGATATTGTTAATCCTCGTTTTAGTTGGAATTTGGAATCGAACCAGCGCGGAGTTAAACAAAATGCTTATCAAATATTAGTTGCATCAAGTTTGGAAGATCTAAATGCAGAAAAAGCTGATGTTTGGAATAGCGGAAAAATCGCATCTGATAAGTCAATACAAATTTATTACGAGGGGAAACCGCTTAAAAGCAATAATAAATATTTTTGGAAAGTAAAAGTGTGGGATCAAGATGGGAAGACGCATACAAGCAAAACAGCTTTCTGGACTACAGGACTATTCAAAGAATCTGATTGGAAAGCGAAATGGATCGGTCTCGATAAAGCAGTTGGTGATGACGATCCGGATATTCCCAAGAGAAAACTTTCTGCAAGAATGCTGCGGCACGAATTTAATATTAATAAAAAGATAAAATCCGCCACAGCTTTTATCTCCGGACTTGGTTTGTTCGAGCTTTACATTAACGGAGAAAAGATCGGGGATCAAGTTCTCTCTCCCGGATTAACTGAGTACAATAAAAGAACTTTTTACATGACATTTGATGTAACAAAGAATTTACAATCAAGCCAGAATGCCATAGGCGTTATTCTTGGTAACGGTCGTTATTTTGCACCAAGGAGTGATGAACCAACAGCCACAAGAACATATGGATTTCCAAAAGTGATTTGCCAATTAGAAATTAAATATGAAGATGGAACAACAAACCAGGTAGTAACCGACGGATCATGGAAGCTGACCACAAATGGTCCGATACGTAAAAATAATGAGTATGACGGTGAATACTACGACGCACGAATGGAACTTAAAGGCTGGGACAAAATAAATTACGATGATTCCGGATGGATGAATGCAGAGTTGGTTGAAAAGCCTGGTGAACTATTAGTTGCACAACCCAATGATCCGATCAAGATTATGGAAGAAGTTACGCCTATCGCAGTAAGTGAGATCAAACCAGGAATGTTCATTTTTGATATGGGTCAGAACATGGTAGGCTGGGTTGAGTTGTTTGTGAAAGGGAAAAGAGGCGATAAAGTAACTTTACGTTTTGCAGAAAGATTGAATGATGATGGAAGTCTGTTCCTCGATAATATCCGCAGTGCGGAAGTAACCGATACTTATATTCTTAAAGGTGGAGATAATGAAAGTTGGGAACCGAGATTTACTTATCACGGATTTAGATTTGTTGAAATGATCGGTTATCCGGGTACGCCCACTTTGTCATCGATAAAAGGAAAAGTTGTTTACGATTCTTTGGAAGTCACCGGATCATTTGAATGTTCCAATCCATTGATCAATAGTATTTATAAGAATGCCTATTGGGGGATCAGAGGTAATTACAGAAGTATACCGACCGACTGTCCGCAAAGAGATGAAAGGCAAGGCTGGCTTGGTGACCGATCAGCTGAGTGTACCGGTGAAAGTTTTATATTCGATATATCAAAACTTTACAGTAAGTGGGTAACCGATATGAGAGATGCACAGAAGGAAAGCGGCAGTCTCCCCGATGTTGCGCCTTCATACTGGCCGTTCTATAATGACAACACCACTTGGCCCGGAACATATTTATTTGCCTCTGATATGCTGTATAATCAATATGGCGATCTAAAAACCATCAAGAATAATTATCCAAATATGCAGAAATGGATTAAGTATATGAGTCAATTTATGAAGAATGGTATTATGCCCAAGGATACTTACGGGGATTGGTGCGTTCCGCCTGAAGACCTTAAACTTATCCATACAAATGATCCGTTAAGAACAACAAGTTCAGAGTATATAGGCACCGCATATTTTTACTATGAATTAAAAATGATGGAGAAATTTGCGAAGCTGCTCGGTAAAGAAAATGATGAGGCTCAATATTCTGAAGTCGCTGCAGAAATGAAAACAGCTTTCAACAAGAAGTTTCTTGATAAGAAAAATATCCGATATAGTAATAATTCTCAGACAGCTAATATTTTAGCTCTTGCATTTGATCTTGTTCCTACTGAGTATAAAGAGCGAATCGTTGATAACCTTCTGCAGAAAATATTAGGCGAGAGTGATGGACATGTAGGGAACGGCATTATCGGCGGACAATGGCTGATGCGTACCCTTACCGATAACGGTCATGCAGATGTTGCGTATTTGTTAGCATCGCAAAGCACCTATCCAAGCTGGGGTTATATGGTTAAACAAGGTGCTACAACAATCTGGGAACTTTGGAATGGCGATCACGGTGATCCGGCTATGAATTCCGGAAATCATGTAATGCTGCTCGGTGATCTGATAATCTGGTTCTATGAAGACCTGGCTGGGATAAAAGCTGATCCGGCTAAACCTGCATTTAAACATATATTAATGAAGCCTTATGTATTAGGTGATCTGAAATATGTTACTGCTTCCTACAATTCCGCTTATGGAAAAATAACAAGTAATTGGAAATTGGATGATAACAAATTCAGTTGGGATATATCTATCCCCGCGAATACAACGGCAACAATCTCCGTTCCGACTTTAGAAAAAGAAGATGTGCTGGAAGGAAATCAATTAGCTTCAAAGTCAGATCATATAAGCTTTGTAAGATGGGATGATAATTACGCTGTGTTTGAGGTGGGATCCGGAGATTATTCTTTTTCATCAGACGGTGCAGCAAAGAATATTACCAAACCATATGCGTCCGCGCCGGTTATCACCCCAAGCGATACAATAATCGTGGCTGGAGATAAAATAATAGCAACAATAACATGCGATGACAAGCAGGCGGTGATCCGCTATACATATGACGGAAGTGAACCTACAGAATTGTCGCCAAAATATGACAAGCCTTTAACGATAACAGAAAGTACGTCTATAATTGCCAAAGCTTTCCGTGATGGTTACAACCCGAGTATTCAAACAAGAGTGAATTATGATTTTGTTGATCCTAATAAGAACGGAGTGCTGTGGGAGCTCTACGAAGGAAAATTTAAGAAACTTCCGGACTTCGATAAATTAAAATCTGTTAAAAATGGAAAAGTTTATCAATTCAATTTGGATAAAATAGATGTACCTCAACATAATTTTGCACTTAAATTAAATTCGTACGTACAAATTGATAAAGATGGGGAATACGATTTTTACATATCCTCTAATGACGGAAGTAAATTGTACATTGATGATAAACTTATTGTTGATAATGACGGAGAGCACGGTCCAAAACAATTAAGCGGTAGGGTCTATCTCAATAAAGGAAAACATGCGATTCGTGCAGAGTATTTCCAGAGCGGTGGCAGTAAAGTTTTATTAGTCTTCTACAGTTCAAACGAAATTAGTTATAAGCCCGTGCCGGGTTCTAAGTTATTTCTTAATAAATAATAAATTATAAGAGAATTATTATGAATGAAAAAGTTTTACAAAAAGGAAAAATAGGATCACTAATTGTGATTTTAATTACTAGT
>UOGD01000276.1_pt1 | contig 18793 bp, 14 predicted proteins | sample 1989731 | NCBI WGS metagenome assembly UOGD01 (sample SAMEA4712198, study PRJEB27164) | hydrothermal vent metagenome | biome: marine basaltic hydrothermal vent biome; feature: marine hydrothermal vent; material: mineral | place: Pacific Ocean | collected 2011-06-14/2011-07-23 | depth 1691 m | reverse complement strand
TCTTCTTCTTTCGGTCCGTATAATTCCCACAGAACATATACATTTCTGTATATTCCATCTTTGTTAGCACCCTGAGTGTAATAAACAGGAGCTGAACCATCTTTAACATCTGCACGAGCAATTATTGCGGAAGGTGCTTTTCCACTTGAAGATTTAATCTCCACTGATAGTTGTGGCGGAACACCATCCGGACGCTCCGGCTTACGTGTAGAATCTAAAATTTTTGTCGTTCCATTTTTTGTAATTTCAACCTTGCCGTCCTCTCGTATTACAACAATCTCTCGATAACTATCTAATGCTAAGTCTTGCAAGTTCCAGTATGAATCATACTCAACACCAAGACGTATGCATCGTTCGATCTCGACATAAAAATTACTCATAACATCACGATATTTAACACCTTTACTATTTATGCGTTCCATATTTAATTCCGGAAGTCCGCTAAAATTTCCAATTCCCATTTTAACATGTCCAAGGTTGTAACCAGGCGGGATTAAAATAGCAACTTCGGCAGCATGTTTTAGTTTTGCCAAATTACGATTTGGGAAATTTTTTGCATGCTCTCTTAAGTTTTTGGATAGCGCCAGATATTCGTTATACGGAACGGCGGCAAGTTGATAGTTATCCCAATAGAAGAAAAGTGTTGCACCTTGATCATAAGCTTGTGTCATATACCAAAAGGCTTCCGAACGCATAACTTGACCATAAATACTTATTCCCCATTCCTTATCAGTAGCACGAGCTGCGCCTCTAAGGAAACTCTCAATAATACCAATCATATTTTTTGGATCGTCGGCTGGTATTTGGCAATCAAAACTCATATTCAATTCGGGTAACACTCTTCTTGAGCCAAATCTTCCCGGCGGTTCAAAGACCATTGCATACGGAGTTGATCTGTCTCCTTCCGATAACTGATAGAGAGCCGAACTAGGCATCGTTTCCCAAGAATAAACGTTTTGCTGTAAGAAATTCATATCGCCAATGCTAACATCTTCCCTCTTGGACAAACCTTTAAGCAGTTCAGTCGGACCGCTTTCGTATTTTTTTTTATGGTATACTTTTTTAAACTCTTCAAATACTTTTTGCGGAGTTATTGTTTTTCGAAGTGAAGGATCCTCTTTAAATTTAGGTTTTATCACATAATCTCTAGTTCCAACCATTGGTTCATCAAAGAAGATTGTCGGACCAACATAGTTACTTGTATAAAGACATTCCGGATAAGAGACATCGGCTCCACCGATTCCCCAATAATAAACGCTTTCAGTTTCAATCCATTTCAGTTGTTCCCCCTTTGCAACAAAGACATTTATTCCATTTTCGATCATCTCAGAATAATTCTCTTTTGTCAGAGGAACATATTCGTAATCTGATTCATCATATCTTCTCGTTTCATTCTTTACTTTTGAATTATGGGGTACACCGATCAATAAGTCTGGAGTTAGACTGATAACTTTTGTTTCTTTTGGAGATGATGGGACATTTGATCTCGAATTATCATCAAGCTTATACTCAAGTCCTAAGTATTTTATTTTCTTTCCCAATGATGCGATCGGATCATTTCCATTTTCTAATCGGGGTAAAAGATATTTCCATGCACCTGTGATTGGAAGCACTACGCTGCCATCCGATTGATCATTGAACTCTAAAGGGGTTGAATTAGAACTTGACAGAATATAACGAGCGATATTTTTTTCAGCGGTCTTTACTTCTTCAGAAGGGTATTTTGAATTGAGTGTCCATACTGAGAATCTTTCTTCGTTTACCTTTTCCGCAGTTAGCTTAAGCCATTGATAAGAAACTCCTTTTATTTTCTCAACTGCTCCAACTGTTAATTCAAGTTTTTGAACAACAGATTCCGGAAGGTTCTCATTCACAGAGTTATAAGTTAGTTTTAGACCTGGCTCTCCAATCGGATAGTTCTGATCCTTTAACTCTGCTGCATTTAACCTCTGGTCAGCAGAGAGATGAGTTAAAATTACAATCAACAGAATTATAACTTTATTCATGTTACTCTCTTATGCCTAACGATTTTATGTTCACATGTACAATTAATTTTGTACTAATTAAATCTTTTATTCAAGCTCATAAATATGCACATCAAATGGTTTATAGCTGTCTGTGAGTTTTCCATTCTGAAGTGTAAATTCCCTATCCTCCGATAATACTTTTACTTTGGTAAAGTTTGCGAGTCCGCTGAATGTTGCTTTTACCGGGTTCTTATCAGAGTTAGTTGTTATCAAATAAAACTTATTATCATTTTTCTTAACTATAAATTCTACACCTTTATCAATCGAGTGTCCCATTTCATGATACGTTAACTCAATTTTTTGATTTACTTTTTGGGAAGATAGAACACTCTGCATCGAAGCTAATTCTTTTGTGACTTTATAAAGGTCATCAATAAACTGAGAAGGTTGCGGAGTGTAGTTCGTACCCCAATAGATTATTCCGTTTACGCCGTGCACTACTGCATTGAATGCCATGAACCGATTTTCTTCGTATGTCGGATACTTGACTTTCGACAAGTCTCTCTCACCGCTTGGTTTCAGCATTTCCCATGCAAATCCTTGCAGTACCATAAAAATAGGTTTAGAATTATTTGCGACCCTTTTCATCTTATCAACATATTCACCAACTTGACTAACATATATATTTAGAAGATCACCTTGGTAACCATCTTCAAAAATTGCATACGTTGGTTTGATTCCATACGGAATGATTGGATAGATATCACACGCAACAATATCTGTAGATGAATTATATTTTTGTAAAGTAGAGATCAAGTTCACCGGAGCATGATTAGTATAAACTAAATGTTCTTTATCCAATGACTTGATCAGTTTGTAAGCTTCTAACATTTTCTCAGGTGTGTATCTCGGTTCGGCAGAATTCCAAATCCATGCGGGCTCATCCTCAATTTCCCAGCATAGCAGAGATGGATTGCCTTTTAATTTTTCTACAATATCAATAATTCTTGTAGTATCCGATCTATCCTCTTTCCTTGCTGAGCCGGTTGTGACCCAAGTCCTTAGATTATATTTCGAAGCGCTATCTAAGATCTCTTTATTTGGTTGTACTTTTACATAATTGAATCCGTTAGAGGATAATGTTTGAAAAGGATTTTCAGTTTTAGGATGATGATATGTTCCGATGATAAATATTCTTGAACCGTCAATTGTAATCATCCCGTCATTATCGAATGATATACCATCTTGCTCGCTTTTCTTTTCTCCACATCCAAGTAAGCTGATCACCAGAAAGATTGCTGCAAGCACCCTATAGGTTAAATTCATTTTACTGCCTTTGAATTTTATTTATTATAAATTGGATTGGCACAAACTTCTAATATCTCTTCAGCGCTAGCCGTACCAGTGGTATATAACTTCTGAACAGTAACGCCGGCAGCAAAGTTTGCAAACTCAATCGCTTCTTGTATTTCCGCTCCGGCAGCTAATGAACATGCAAGAGCGCTTAAAACCGTATCACCGGCGCCAACAATATCAAGCTGAGTATTAAATACTAACCCGGGCACACGATAAATATTTTCACCCTCGGCTGCTAAAATTCCATTTTCGCCTAATGTAATAAAGATAGGTCTATTATAATTTTTACTTAGCTCCGATGCTATTTTTTTAAGTTCATCTTCTGATATTTTTGATCCGTCTGAGTTTTCATTAAGTAGTTTAGCTGCCTCAATATCGTTTGCCTTTAGACTAACATTCTTGAACTTATCGGTATAATAACGGGAATCAACTATGAATATTTTTTCGGGATGCTCTGCAATTAAATTGTTCAGTCCATCAATAAAAGAAATGTTTGTAATACTATGTGGAACTTGTTGATTGAGAATTACAATATCAACATCATCAATCGTATTTTTAAGATTTTCTAGAACCTTATTATCACTATCAATAGACCGATGATTGTAAGTACCAAAGTCCAAACGAGGTTGTTCAACTCCGTCCAGGATTAACTTGCAGAAAGTATAAGTTTCAAATTTTTCATTCTGGATTATCAAACCATCTGTATTAGCGCCAATTTCTTTTAATTGTTTGATCATCTCTTTACCGAAAATATCATCACCAGCGATTCCAAAAATCCTCAATTCTTTAGGTTTTAATGCAGCAACATTTGCAGCAACATTGGAAGCGCCGCCCAAGGAATACCTCTGCTCGACAACTGCTTGAGCCTGTAAGCCGGTTTCTACTGATACTTCGGATCCTCTCGGGTCTAAGATCCAATAAGAATCTAAACAAAAGTCACCATAGATAGCAATTTTTGCGTCACGGATTTTTTTTAATAATTCTTCAGTTTCTGTTGTAGTTAAATCCATAATAATTCCATTAAATATTTATTAAATAATCAATTTTAGAATTTAAAAAGAACCTATAGGAGAAAATCATTGATTCTGTATTGTTCTTGCAATAAATAATTATTCTCGTCACAGATTTTTAGACAATCGATTGTTCTATTTGTAAAGATATAAAAACATTATCAGATATAAAAGCATTTTTGCTGTTATATTTAACTATTTAAGTAATAAACCGGATTTATTTGGAGAATATAAATGGGTAATTTGAGAAATCTAATTATATTGATTTATGTTTGAGTGATTTCTCTTCTGGTAAATCGGTTGGACAATCAGACTTTTACTAATAAGGTTATTGTGAGTTAGATAGATGTTGTGTTTTACCCAAGCAAATCTGGATTCCCAAATCATTTTTCTAATACCTTTTATTGGTCTTTTAATTGAACCCCCATGTTTAATAAAACTTTTCATAATAACACTCCTTAAAATTTTCACTTAATACAACTCGGAGAATAATATGTGCCGTTTTTTAGTTACTTTATTTGAGGAGAATCATTTTTTTGACATTTTGGAATGTGTTATTCGAAGTGGATGATTCTGCAGTCATTATGTAGATATAAATTCCAGAAGGATAATTGGATGCGTTCCAGACGACATCATAGTTCCCTGCGTTTTGAGTTTTATCAACTAACGTTGTAACTCTTTCTCCAAGCATCGTATAGATAGTTACGGTAATATAGCTGTCCTCTTTTACAGAATAGTTGATCGTTGTTTGAGGATTAAATGGATTAGGGTAATTCTGCTGCAATTGATATTCTTTTGGTAGATTATCTTCAGCGGTCGCTGTTTTATGCAACATTGAAATATCAGCCGAGTCGCTGCATGGCGAAGAAACAAATTTATTAATTGCACGGACTCTATAAAAATATGCTTTATCGATATCAGCTAATACATCAACATACGAAGTTCTGTTAGCATCTATCGTATCAATAACAACAAAGTTTTCATCATCGGAACCTTTCGTTTTCCTTTCAATTACAATATTATTAGCTAAGGAAGAATTATTCTGCCAATTTAATTGGACAAAACCATTATTAGCAGAAGTAGAAATACTCAAGTCTGAAGGTGGAGGTAGAACAACAACAAAACTTCTTCTTCTTGAAAAATGGCTATGCTGATCTGCTACAACTGATCTGATACGCCAATAATATTTTGTACCCTCAATTAAACCTTTAACTTTAACTTCATTCCCTACTATATTATCAATGAATTGTTCGATTTGTGTGAAACTTGGTTCAGTCGATATCTCCAATTGATAAGATTCCGCAAGTGGAACATCTTTCCATTTGAAAGTAATTCCAGTTGTTATGAACTCAGCATCTTGATATGGAAATAATTGGAGAGGGATATAATTATCACTTAACTGTGATATACTTAAAGAACCGATATCCCAAGCCGAAGTTGAAAAAGGCGCAAAGAATTCCATCAATCCGCTTTTCAGAATTTTATTACTAGTAGATTGAATAACATCAAAATTTATCGTAACTAAATCAATAAATTTATCACTCAGTTTTTTACTTTCTCCAAGATTAACGATGTTTATCGAAACCGTTCCGGAAGAAGGTTGAGTTACTGAGGAAATATAATCAACTGCAAAAAAATCATGAAACATATAATCAGTAAGTACTTTCGGAGCTTCTGGAAAGGACATAACATTCGGATTAAAAGTAAATCTACTTACAGCGTTTCCAATATCAGCAGAATCTTTATCTAATGCAATTTGAATTTTACAAACAAAATTTACACCATCATCTTTTACTATTTGAATCCTTCTATCAACAGTTTGGGCAGATATTAAATTTGCCGAAAGGAACAAAAGTAAAATGGCTGGGATTACTTTTCTCATCTATATTAAAATAGTTCTTTATTATTTATAACACTATTGCTTAATTTTTGGCACTAGTCCTTAAAAAAAAGCTTTACAAATTTGCAATTATTTTTGGTGGATTCCAAGGTCATTAATTATTTACTTGATTAATTTTTATAATAGACTTACATTTCTATTCTTTCTATACAATTCAGCTATTTTATTTCCAGATAATTACAATTTGAATATTTTCTGATCTTTTTCTCACTTTGAGACGTACTCTTTTAATTATACTTTGTTTTTGTCGTATTTTCGAAGATTATCTTTGGTATGTTGTTTGATTAAGTACATATAAAAGTAAAAGATTAAGGTAAGATAATGAACAAAGCGTTTTTGAAAGCAGTTGAAGTGGGAGTTAAGTATAAATTTCCACATTGGAATGACGGCACCGTGGGAACCATTGGTATAGCTATAGCAGATATGGTACTTGAACGCCTAGACTATGAACTTGATTTTGTGTCATCCGGCAGTAACTTTTCAAATGAAGTATTAATAAAACTTATGAAACTATCTTACATTTTTCTGTCTAGAAAAATAGAAATTGATCCGGAAAATTCGCATGAAGCTTTTAGCAAACGCGCATGTCTATCTCAACATTACTCTTCTGTACTTTACGGAATTCAAACCGATAGAAAAGAAGAGATCATTAGTGACTACTACGATTCCAGCATCTCATATGCGAAGAGAAGGAAAAATCTTGAAGCTGCTAAATTTATGAGGATTGCGATATCACTATATCTCAAATACACTCCCGACTCAAGAAAGAATTTCTCAAAGGGAAATTTGTATAGATCAGTTTTAATCGGAAGAGAAAAAAACGAAGCACTTTACAATGAATTACTTAAAGAATACCGTTCAGATCAACTTGAGCTGAACGAAATGACTTATGATGAAAGTTTCTGGCAAAAGTTAAACTGGATGCCAGTATCAGCATAATTTGCCCATTTGTTACTCCTTAATAAATAGTTAGTTAAATAGTGTTGGTGTAAATGGCTGCTAAAAAATAGCAGCCATTTTTTTATTTTATCACCATCATTTTCTTCACATCAACAAAATCACTCGTACTAAATCGATAATAATAAATTCCTGAAGAAAGATTAGAAGCATCAAATTCAACTTTGTGTTTACCCGATGTCATTTTCTGATTAACCAAAGTACTTATAACTTCACCCAGAACATTATAAATATTGATAACTACGTCACTCTCTTTAGCAAGATCGAAACGTATAGTCGTTGTTGGATTAAATGGATTCGGATAATTACCAACAAGTTTATTTTCGATAGTTGAGTATACTTCAATTTCAACTTCATCTGAATATTCAAATGTGCCGTCGGTATCAATCTGTTTCAACCTGTATATAACTTTACCATAAGGTTTCGTATCATCAACAAAAGAATAATCTTTAGGAGAATTACTATTACCATGACCTTCAACAAAACCAATAGTTCTCCATCCTCTCGTCTCCGCTCGAGATGAATTATATTCATTATTCTCAATCGTTCCGAGCGGAGTTGAGGAACGTTCAATTTCAAACCCGTAATTATTCACTTCGGTTGCTGTCTGCCAATTTAGGATAATTTTTTTGTTTATCTCCTTTGCTGTGAAGTTTGTAAGTTCAACAGGTAAAGGTGCTAGAATTTCAGTTTCCCATAAACCTCTACCGTATGTGCCGGCTCGAAGCTTATCAACACCACTTGGATTATAAAATATTTCCAACTCTGTTACAACAACATTGGGTAAACCTGAATTGTATGCTGCCCAACTATTAGTTCCATCTTTGGCATATACACCTACATCAGTCCCAACAAAAAGCACCTCTTTTGTTGTTACACTCTTGTTATATACAATGCACATTATTGGGATATTCGGCAAACCGGTTGAAATGCTTGTCCAACTAGCCCCACCATCTGTAGATTCATAAACTTTTTGTCCATCAATATAACCGCCATATGTGATCCATAACTTGTTTGGATTAGTTGGATGGACAGTGATATAAGTTACGCTTGTTGAAATTGATGGAAGAGTGATTGATGTCCAATTAGAAGCACCGCCATCAGTAGTTTTCCACATATTTGTCTGATCTGCTGCATAAAGCACATTTGAATTAGACGGAGCAATTGCTAATGAACGCAATTTATCTGTCGAACTCAGTACTTGAGAAGCACTAGTCCAACTATCACCTCTATCAGTAGTTTTCCAGACTTGATCATAACCAGCATAAAGTGTTGAGCTATTATTTTGATCAATAACATAAGGAGTGACCCAAGCACCGGTTGGTTGTCCACCAGGAATGTTTGCTGAGATGTTAGTGGGAAAGGAACCACCACCATTGACACTTCTTGATATTTGTCCTCTTACATAAGTTGCATACATATAATTACTATTAGAAAAGTCTATTATACATTCCATGCCATCGCCGCCCTTAACATCAGACCAAATACCATTATCATAAAATTTTGATCCATTATCCTGCAGACCAGTTAGAACTTTTGTACTACTTGTCTGGGAAACACCAATTCTATAAAGTTGGCTAATAACTAGACCATTTGATAAATCCGTCCATGAAGTTCCTCCATTTGTTGTTTTATAAACACCACCATCGTTCCCCTCAAAGAGAACACCTCCACTTTGAAATGTCAAGGTATGCTTATCTGCGTGAACAACTGGAGCGCCACTTTTATTGTATACAAAATAGCTTGTCCACATATTGTTTATTGTCCAATTATTTCCTCCATCAATTGATTTCCATGTATTGATACCACCAAGATAAACCGTATTTACATCTGTTGGTGAGGCCGCAATACATAAATCATACGTACCTTGACCTGTATTACTACCAGAACCGTCACTATAATATCCCAGCATACTCTTACCACTTACTCCTAGTGCAGAAAAACTAGTACCACTATTAGTTGATTTGTATACATCAACAAGACCACCTGCACTATTAGCTACAAGACAATATACTACTGTCGGATCATTAGCACTAACTGCTAATTCACCTCTATAACCTCCAGTAGCAATCTGAGTATATCCCCATGTTTCTCCTCCATCAGTTGATATATTGATGTATTCATTATAATAACCGACACTGGAAGCATAAATGATAGTTGGATCACCAGGTTTAAATTCCATATCAATCCATCGGTTTAAAGATTTCTTCACCCAACTAATTCCTCCATCAGTAGTTTTATAAATCCCATTTGAAGTTGAAGCAAGTAAAATTGAATTATTTGTTGGATGAATCAATAAACGGTATATTTTTATTCCGGTTTCAATATCAGTTAATCCAGTTTGAGTCCATGTTGCCCCGCCGTCAGTTGATTTGTAAACACCCTTACTATGATTATCAGCTGACTGTCCGCCACTTAATGACCACATACTTCCACCATCTTTATCACCTGTTGCAATATATAAAGTTTGTGAAGTAACATAATCACTTGTAATAGCTATATCGCTCACACCTAGTACAGCTTCATTATTATTTAAGATAGTCCAATTGCTTCCGCCATCTGTAGTTCGCCATATTCCCCCAGAAGGACTACTAACCCAAAAAGTATTTGCATCAGTTGGATGAAAAGCAATACAATTGATTCTACCGATACCAGCATATCCACCATCCGAACTATTTGTCCCAAGATTTATCCAGTTCTCATTTAAACTATTTGTTTTCATTAATTTATTTTTCTCTTTGAATTTTTCATATTCAATAATTGAATTTGTTTTTGGAAACTCTCCGGTTTGAAGATTCACTCTCTGTTCCCAATACCATTCTCCCCTTTTGAATATTTTCCAATTAGGAGCTTTTGTTTTCTGCCCGTTCTCATATATATAACCGTCAGTAATCTTCATTTCTTTTTCATATTTATTGAATTCTTCTTTGACTTCATAAAATGTTTTGCTTGGTTTATTATCTTTTATAGGAGATATTTTCTGTAATCCCGATTGAGAAAACACCATTGATGAAATCATTAACAATAAAACGGTAACTCTATTCATTTTAACTCCATTAAATTTATGTCCTTTTAAAATATTTATTTAGAATATAGCAGTAAATAGTTTAAATATAAATCATTTTGTTTTTAAGGGATAAAAAAAAGACCAAATGAAAACTCATTTAGTCTCTTTTATAAAGGGAAATAAAAACTATAGTTCTTTCAACTCATTTACTAATTTATTGATTGCTTCTTTAGCATCGCCAAAGTACATAAGTGTATTCGGATAGAAGAACAACTCGTTCTGGATTCCCGCATAACCAACGTTGAGGGAACGCTTATTGATTATAACGGTTTTTGCGTAATCAGCATTAAGAATAGGCATGCCATATATCGGGCTGCTTTTATCGTTACGGGCAGCAGGATTTACCACGTCATTCGCTCCGACGATAAATGCTACATCAACATTTTTGAAATCGTCGTTGATATCTTCTAAGGCAAAGAGTTTATCATACGGAACTTGCGCTTCCGCTAAAAGCACATTCATATGACCAGGCATACGCCCGGCAACGGGATGAATAGCAAACCGGACATTTATTCCTTTCTTCTCCAGAATATTTGCCAAATCACGAACTGCATGCTGTGCTTGCGCAACAGCCATTCCATAACCCGGAATGATCACTACATTCTGCGCTGAGTCAAAGATCATCGCCGCTTCTTCTGCATCAACTGATTTCGCATCACCCTGCGGAGTAGAACTTCCGCTTGCAGCTGCCTGCCCTGCATTTTCCCAGCCGCCGAGCACAACATTCATTAATGAGCGGTTCATACCTCTGCACATGATAAGTGTTAGAATAATTCCCGAAGCTCCGACAAGTGCGCCGGCAATTATCAGCATATTATTCTGCAATACAAATCCCGTCATCGATGCAGCTAAACCAGAGTAAGAATTCAATAGTGAGATTGCAACAGGCATATCGGCTCCGCCTATTGGTAAAACAAGAAGCACTCCTAAGATCAAGGATATGGTTAAAATTCCCAAGAGAATATCAACTCTAGTCGGATCAATAATAAAAATCACGCCGGCAACAATTACAACAAGCAGGAGCAGAACATTTATAGGATTCTGCAATGGATATTTTACAACTTTTCCTGTAACAAATCCCTGCAGTTTACCGAAAGCAATAAATGACCCGGTGAATGTAACTGCACCGATCAATATTGATAATACCAGTGTAACTAAAATTGCAATATCAGATGAATCTTGTTTGTAATATTCTGACAAAGCAACCAAAGCTGATGCACCGCCGCCGAATCCGTTCAGCAAGCCCACCATCTGCGGCATTCCGGTCATTTGGACTTTGACTGCCATAGTTGCACCGATTGCCGAACCAACAACAATGCCGATAATTATATATTCATATGTTAGGATATGCTGGTCGAAAAGAGTAATAACAATAGCCAGAAACATTCCCAATGCAGAAAGCATGTTGCCTTGCCGGGCTGTTTTAGGAGAACCTAATCTTTTAATTCCAATAATAAACAGAACAGATGCGATAAGATAAGTTAGATATATTATAATTTGCATAATTTAACTCTCACTTCTTTTTGAACATTTTTAACATTCTATCAGTAACCATATATCCTCCGACTACATTTATTGTAGCGAAAATAAGCGCTACCAATCCAAGAATTGTACTGATTGTAAATTCTTCCATACCAGCGCTGAGCAATGCACCCACAATTGTAATACCCGAAATAGCATTAGAGCCTGACATCAGCGGCGTGTGAAGTGTCGGCGGGACTTTTGTGATCAACTCAAAACCGACAAAGATTGCCAATACAAAAACATATATCAGCATTATTAAATCAATTACTTCCATGATAATTTTATCCTTAATTTTATTTCAAATTTTCTTTTATAGAAAAATACTCTGTTTTCTGGATCCTTCTTATTACAATTGAAGTTTTTCCTTTACTTTCTCATTAACAACCTCACCGTTAAAGGTCAATAATGCTCCCTTAACAATTTCGTCTTCTAGATCCAGATCAACATTTCCTTCTTTGCTTATATGATCTAAAAGCGCCATGAGATTTTTAGAATAGACTTCACTTGCATTGGTTGCAACAAGACTGGGCAGATTCGGCTCTCCAATGATCTTAACATCATACTTTACAACGGTTTCACCTTTGACGCTTACTTCGCAGTTGCCGCCAAATTCAACAGCCATATCGAGTATCACCGAACCCGGACGCATATTCTTGACCATTTCTTCGGTAATAAGAACAGGGGCTTTTTTACCGGGGATCAGTGCTGTTGTAATAACTATATCCGCTTCGGTAACATGCTTGAATATCAACTCTTTCTGCTTACGTAAAAATTCTTCCGATGCTTCCTTTGCATATCCGCCTTCGTCTTCCATGTTTTCGTCGGTCTCAACTTCAATGAATCTACCCCCAAGACTCTGTACTTCCTCTTTTACAGCAGGACGAATATCTGATACTTCAACTACCGCTCCCAATCGTCTTGCAGTACCCAGTGCTTGGAGTCCGGCAACGCCGGCGCCCATAATAACCACACGAGCCGGCTGTATCGTTCCGGCAGCGGTCATCATCAATGGAAATATTTTCCCTATTTCATTTGCAGTCATTAACACAGATTTGTACCCAGCTAAGTTAGCCTGCGAACTGAGCGCATCCATTTTCTGTGCGAGTGTCGTCCGCGGAATTGCATCCATCGAAATTACATTGATCTTCTTTTCAGCACAGATCTTTGCCTGCTCGGAATAGTGAAGAGCATACATGAATGTTATCAGAAGCGTTCCCTCTTTCATGAGATCAACTTCATGTTTATTCAGAATGGGATGTTCGATCGGTCTTTGTACTTTCAGTACAATATCAGCGTTTGAATAGACTTCTTCCGTATTCTCAAAAACCTTTGCCCCGGCTGCTTCGTATTGAGCATTTGTAAATCCGGCATTAAATCCGGCATTTGACTCTACATTGATAGTAAAACCTTTTTTGATCAATTTTGAAGCGACATCGGGAACAATCGAGACTCGGTTTTCACCCGGAAGAACTTCCTTTGGAACAGCTATAACCACTTCTCTTCTCCTTTTTTTTAGATAAGAATTTTTAGAAAGTTGGTACTAACATAAGACTATATATCTACAATTCAAACCAAAAACTGCAAATTCGTTTTATAACATAAAATTATCATGATTTAATTAGGATATTACATAACTTTTGCCTCAATGAAGCATAAGGCAGCAAAGTGCAAACATCAGATAATAGATTTTAGATTTTCGATAAAAAATCTTTACAAAAAAACAGCATGTCTCGCAACTGCGGGAAAGATTTAGGTGGTAATACTATATGCCCAACAAGTCTTTGTCAAATTTTTATTTAACTCTATTATTTAGTTCATAGAATCCTTTGCATAACCTAAAATACCTGATAAAGATCATAATTTTAAATAAGTTGGTAAAAAAAAGGATACTTTAGATGAGCCGATTAACATGCGCAGATATAGCAATAGCAGATAAAAGAAAACCAAGCCGGATATTTAGCATAATCTGCCATCTTCAATTTTAACTATTCTATCAGCAAACTTTTTGATTCGAAGATCATGGCTCACCACTATAATACATTTGTTCTCATTTTTAGCTAAAGAATGAAGAAGCTCGATTATTTGAAATCCTTGATTAGATTCTAAGCTCGCTGTCGGTTCGTCGGCAAGTATAATACGAGCGTCATTACATAGTGCCCTGATAATTGCCACTCTCTGTTTTTCTCCGTGGCTTAAGGAATTGGGGAATTTTTCTGCAAGATCTCGGATGCCAAATTTTTCTAAATAATCATAAGCAATGTCCTTTGACTCTTTTTTAGATTTACGCGCAAACTTTAAGTTCAAACATATATTCTCAAGTACAGTTAATCCTTCAATAAGTAGAAAATTTTGGAAAATAAATCCCAATTCATTCACTCTTAATTCCTGTAACTCTTTGGCGAATACTTATTAATATTTTGAGCAAATATATTGATGCTGCCGGAAGTTGGTTCAATAAATCCGGCAATGAGCGTTAACAGAGTAGTTTTTCCGCTACCGCTTGGACCTAATATCAGCAGAAGTTCTCCGAGTTCTGCTGAAAGTGAAATATCTTTTACACCAACGCTTGACTGTGAATTATGTCCATAAATTTTTGTCACATTCTCTAACACGATAACTTCTTTTTCATTTGTTGAATTCATTGAAACACCTCAAGCGGATAAATATTTCTTAATTTATTAATGGATATCATTGAACTGATAAGACTCATTATCATAATTAATATTGAGATCAGAATTACTTGATAGACGGTTATTTTAGCGCTCACCTCCGGTGAAACCATTTCAATTAAATTTACCATCGGAAAATAGATAAACAGTGATATTATTATCGAAACAGCAGAAATGATCATAGCCTGATTTAATACTAACATTGGTAAAAAATATTTCGGTGCACCCATAGCTTTCATAACCGCCATATCTTTTCTTTTCTCCAAGATATTTATTGAAAGAATTAGACTTAAAATTACTGTAAGTACAATTCCTCCTAAACCTGCTATAGAATAAAATATTGGAAGAATTCCGGATTCGGTTTCTGTAATATTATTTTTTAAAAATGTTCCTTGATCAAAAATTGATGTGTTAGGTAGTGCTGTTTTAAGTTTTTCTGCAGCATCACTTCTATTTGAATTAGGTTTTAGTTTAACAATAAAGGTAGTGACAATACCGGGGAAACCCAATAACTTTGAGGCTCGTTTTAATGTTGTAAACCCATATTGGATTACAAATGCGTTAGTACCCGAGCTAAGTCCCACCAATAATAATTTGCTATCCTGTACTCTTACAGAATCACCGATCTTGTATCGCATCTTTGATGCAAAAGCTTTATCAAGTACGATCTCATTATCATTTTCAACATTTTTTCCTTCAACAATTTCCGGCGGACCTCCGTATTTATTTCCTTTTGGATAACCGGCGAGGAACAGAGTAGCAAAATTATTTCGCCGCTTTACAGTAGTCAGCAATAGTAGTACGGGTGAAACACTTTCAACTTCTTTCTGCTCAACAATTTTATTTGTTAAAATATACGGCAGAATTGAAGTGCCTCTTAAAATATTATTAGAACTTTTCTGCAGAATCCAAAGATCGGCATCGTTATGCCGAATATATTCTACTGATCCATCGGCTACTCCTTTATATATCCCGGCTAAAAACAACATTAAACTTATACAAAGCGACATTCCTAAAATTGTCAGAATGATTCTCGATTTCTGACTGACCAATATTCTTAACGAAAACATATCATATCCTAACTAATAATTACGTAAACATTTCAACTTCTGTTTTTAGCTTCGGAATAACTCTTTTAAAAATATCATCCAGAGAATAACCTGTAATTGTTAGTCCGTGGTTTTTTAATCCTACTATGGTCTGATTCGGATTTTCTGAGAGTTCGATCATTTCTACAACCTCTTTTGCAAGTTCAGTTGTACCACACGGATAATTTTGCGTAGTGCAAATAATATCATCCAACCAAGCATGGACATGGACAATTGCTCCAACTTCGGGAAAAGTTTTATAGATCAGGGCATGTTCAACCGCATCAACAGAAACTCTAGCCTTTGGATTGAATCCCACGGGCATACTTAATACTGCTTCACCGTTATCGAAGTTAAACTCTTTTACCAATAAAACATCTTTCCCGACAATTGAAATATTCGATTTATCTACTCCTCTTCCTGTCATCCAAAATGCAGTTTCACCTAACTCAGGGAAATTTTCCCTTGCACTCAAGTTGCCATAACTGGCGCCCGTAATCCCGAATATTTTGTAAAGATGGTTTAGTTCTTCCTCCGCCAATACTTCATTTAAGGGGAAAGGTGTTGGAAGGACTCCTAAATTATTAAGGACTTTACCATAATGTTTCATCTCTTCAACAATAGGTGTTGTTTCCCAACATTCTACCGGTAAATCAGTTTCAAATTTGTTATCTGTTGCAAAACGTGCACTGGCAATTGGCATAATAGCCTTGTATATCTTATCAAGATCGAAATCAGTGCTGTAAAATCCAGCCTCCGGTGTTGTGAAGTAAACTCTGCCAGCAGTTAGATCGTTTGCTCTATGCGGTTTTAAATATAGAAGAAGATTTGAAAGTGATTTGATCAATGTTGTATAAGCGCTTGCACGCATATTGGAAGTTTCAATTTCCTCAGCAACAATTGTGATCACTGCAATATATTTGGATTTTCTTCTATAATACTTCGGATTTTCGATTGAAGTAAGATTCAGAATAAACTGAACATTATCAGGCGATTCGGATAATTCATGTCCATGATCAATAAATGTTTCCGCTAATTTCTCAGCGAAGCTATCCCGCAAAGTATGAACTCCATTTTTAATGATTGAAAATTTCATAACCTGCTCCTTTTAATGATTTACTAAAATTTAATTTGTCTCGATTCGTCATTTCAGCGATTGATTCTCGTTCCCTTACTAACTCATGTTCATTTTCAGTAACAGCTACTATGGCGGGTCTTTGAAATCCGAATTGTGATTCTAATGAAGTGAAGTAAGCTCCGGTATCCATAACGGCTATCACTTCTCCCGGGAACACTTTAGGCATTAACTTATTTTTATAAACAATGTCAGAAGAAAAACAGCATGAACCATTAATAGAAACTCTTTCGGTTTTTGGTCTATGAAGATCATTGCATAGTAATATTTCATGATATTCATAGTAAGTAGGCATTGTTACAGTTCCTAATCCGCCGTCAGTGATCAACCATGTCTTAACTCCTTTTCTTCTTTTCACTTGATGAACCGTAATCAGTAGAAACTGGTTTTGACTTGTGATACTTCTGCCAGGTTCAAAGATCAGTTCGGGCAATTCATCGTCTTCAAAATATTTTTTCACAGCTTTCGAAATCTCATCTCCGAACTCCCTAAAACTGTCTGTCCTGAGTTTCCCTATTCTAACCGGCAGATAATTAAACGCTTGATATAAAAGCATTTCTTTTGTGGTCAATTCTCGAGAAGTTGGCGATGCGATTCCTCCTCCCACATCAATCACTTTTACTTTTAAGCCGGTAGTGCTGATATGCTTAAAGAGAGACGAAAGTTTATTAATCGCATTAGAGTAATCTTTGGGATTTTTGATCCCTGTTCCAATATGAAAATGGATCCCGCTAAATATTAAATTGTTTGATCGTGTTAAATATGACACTGCCTCAAAAGCTTCTCCACCTTGCAAATCAAGACCAAAAAGAGAGCCCTTTCTGCTGGCAGTAGCCGAACCGCTATTCATGCCGGAAGGTATATAATTAGGATTGATCCTCAGAAGAATATTTATTTTTCTCCCTAACTTCTTCGAAATATTCTCTAATCTATGTAATTCATCTAACGAATCTACAACTAAAAATCTAACCTCGCTCTCCACACATTTCTCTATAAACTTTTCCATTTTATTAGGTCCGTTGACAATTATTTGATTAGGAGAATATCCAACTCTAAGCGCTAAATCGAATTCATATTCTGTTGCCACTTCTGCATTCAGTCGGCTTTTTCTGATAATATCAATAACGTAAGGGACAGAATTACATTTAAAAGCATAATAAACTGATACTTTACTATCATAAGTTTTCTGCATGCTTTCTACAAAATTTCCAGCCGTGTATCTTAGTCTTGGTTCATTAACAATATGAATTGGAGTTCCATATTTTTTTGCTAGATCTGTAAGATCGAAATTCTTGAGCATTGCTTCTCCCCTATTCCCGATAGTAATGCCCCAATCTTCCGGCTTTAATGCTTGTTTCATTTTTTCCTCAATTTACATATTAATTTTAATAATCATTCATCTGCTAGTTATCATAGAAAGATCATAATATTGTAAAAGTTTTGTCATAATTTTTGATGCGATAAGATCTGTTTCCTATATATTGCGAAATATTTTTTTGGTTGAAGACCTAATCTTTCTGCAGTTCTAATACTATCAAAATTCTTTTCATCCATCCAGGTGGTTTCTAATGATTTATATTTTCTTAAAATTTTTAAAGTTTCGTTAAAGAGAATAGGATAGACTTTGGTTTTTCTGTAAGATTTTTTAATCCCTCCGGCAAACAGAATTACATCCTGAATGTTCTTTGTTTTTTTCAATAGTTTGAAATATTTGAGCGGACTGAATTTACCATGAAATTCCTTCAGCAGCGGATTAATGTTGAGAGCAAGATGGACTGCTGCCACAACCTCATTTTTATATTCGACAAATTTTATCAGATCAGGTGGCGTAACTAATTTTAGATGTTTTGAAGAGAAAAGATATTCATTTTCGCTAACCGGTAAAAAACTCCAATTGTTTTCAAATGCATCGTTAAACACGTCTCTAAGATTCTCTAAATCATTTTCTAAATTTTTCAAATCAAATGAACGTGCTTTATAGTCACCATAATTAACTGATGAATCTTCTCCATACCTATCAACAATGTATTTTCGGATATTCTTGTTGATCCGTGTATGAATTATTTTTGAAACAGAAAAACCTACAGATGTCAATATTGTATTGTAGTATTGAGGATTAT
>UOGD01000287.1_pt1 | contig 18979 bp, 22 predicted proteins | sample 1989731 | NCBI WGS metagenome assembly UOGD01 (sample SAMEA4712198, study PRJEB27164) | hydrothermal vent metagenome | biome: marine basaltic hydrothermal vent biome; feature: marine hydrothermal vent; material: mineral | place: Pacific Ocean | collected 2011-06-14/2011-07-23 | depth 1691 m | reverse complement strand
GTGGTTGATATGAACGGTGATCTTCTAACAAAAATTCCACCGTCATATAACGCCTCAGATTATATTCAAATTGATGCGCCTGAAGTTGACAGTGATGGCGATGTGGTTTCTTCAACACCATATAAGCAGCAAATAGAATTAAGATCGGCAGAGGCGATAGAGTTTATTAGAAGTCCAAATCTAATATTCTCAATAATGTTCGATACACCTCCGCCGAATAGTATTAAAACTGTAAAGTTCAAAACAAGTGATAATATTCATTTTAAGATCTATGGAAAAATTAACTATAGGATCAATTGAACGGTACTTTAATGAAACTAATAAGAATTTTCTTAATATTATTGATATATACATTTAACTTATCTGCACAGAATGGAGGATCAGTCAGTTATCCGGATGCCCGTTCTGTTGCGATGGGAAGTCAGTTTGCCGTAACAGCATTTGGTATTTATGCGGTTAACAGCAACCCGGCTAATTTAGTTATTTCTAACACTAAGATCGAAGTTGCAGCAATTCTGCCAATTCCAAACTTCAGCGGATCAACAGGCTCAGATTTCCTAACCGTATCCGATTTGAACTATTACTTCGGTGGAGTAAGAGATGCAGACGGCGCATTAGTTGGTAGATTCTTAACTGATGCCGATAAGCAGAACTTCCTTGCCAAATTTGATAGTGGAAATGAGATCAGGTCAAGCGCAATAATAAATCTGCTTGCTGTTTCATTCTATCCGGATAAAAAAATAGGAGCGTTCAGTTTTACAATCAATGACATTTTAGGACAGAAAACTGCAATACCAAAAGATGTTTTTGAATTAGGATTATACGGAAATGAAATTGGTAGAGAATATAATTTTGACGGATTGGTTTTTTCATCCTCATACCTAAGAGAATACGATCTCTCCTATGCAAGAGACTTTTCAAAATTATTGAAAAATGTATTCTCAAATTTTACAGCCGGTATAACTCTAAAATATATTCAAGGCTTTGCATATTCTGAAATTGAAAGAGCACAAACCAGAGTGATAACAAATGAAGATCATTCCATACGTGTAATTAATAACATGGAAGCGAACTTCGCTTTTTCGCCTGACCTTGGAATTACGTATGATTTTGAGAACGTACAGCGCAACTCTGACTTCGGAGCATTTCTCCAACCAGTTGGAAACGGATGGGGAATAAATATCGGGTTCTCAGCTCAGCTTGAAGATGTCTGGAAGTTCGGTCTCAGTTTCACTGATATTGGTGTTGTCTCATGGAACAGCGGAGCGGCTACTTACTCTGCAAACGGAGATGTACTGATCAAAGATATAATTAATTCTGACGTAATAGATTCGCTTACCAGTGTTGTTGAACCAACTGGATCATATTCTTCCGGTTTTACTTCCAATTTACCAACTGCATTAAGAATGGGAGCATCCGTTAGATTAGATAAAATTGTTAGAGGAAATTTTCCCGGCGAATTAGTTTTGGCTTTAGGTTATAATCAAGGATTCACCAACGGAGCCAACAATACTACTTTCCCCCTTCTTTCATTAGGAGCGGAATGGAAACCGACAGAGATAATTCCCATTAGAAGTGGTATCGTCTTAGGCGGATTCGATGGAATAGCTTGGAGTTTTGGGTTCGGAATTGATGCTAGGTTTGTTGAATTTAACTTAGCTACATCCAATATAACCACAGTTTTTATGGGGAACAATTCAAAAGTTGTTCACGTAGTGTTTGGCTCCAGATGGAAGATCTGGTAAGCTTATAGTTATACTAAATTAACCTCTACAATATCCTCAATTATACCATGATAATAAGCTAACCTAATCTGTTCATTCAAACCGTCAATTTCATTTTCGGTAAGATCAAAATAGATCGCATCGCTGTTATCTTTTATAAGTGTCTGTAGTTTAGGATCAATATCAAGTTGTTCCATTAGAGTTTTTAGATTTGAGGTGATCTTCTCATCAATATTTCCAAGTCTTGATGTAAAAGCTTGTAACTTTTCTTCACTGACAGCAGCTAAGACAAAATTAACATAGGGGAAATCCAAAAGCTCCGCAAACTGATCTGCAAAACTTATCCCGTTATTGTTTATGACGTATTGATTATTCTCCAATCCGATAATAAGATAATTATTGTTTTCAAAATCGATCACACCGGTATCTATTGAAAACTCTGCTTCAATATCATACTGCTCTGAAAAAAGAATTTTGCTCAAGATCAGATCATTGGAGGAAATATCACCTCTTAAAAACATCCTTTCGAAATCTTTCTGCTCAGGTACAAAATATAAATACGAGTTAGATAGAGCGCCGTTAAATGAAACTCCATAATTCTTAGATACGAACAAATCTTTATGCGTAAGAAGATCACATGATGGAATTAAACCAACGTCATACTTCCCTTCTATTAACTCCTTAGTTATCAGCGAAGATTCTTTGATATTAACTTTTTCCTTAAGGTCATCAGGTAAAGCCAAAGCAAAAAGCGCCGTGTAAATATTCTGAGGTATTGCAATATTCATAATCTAATTTTTTTTATTATATAAAAAAAAGCCCCGAAATTCGGAGCTTTGATTGAAATTTCTATCTAACGTTTTTGTCTTTGATTCTGGCAGCTTTACCAGAAAGATTTCTCAGATAATAGAGTTTGGCTCTCCTAACTTTACCTTCTCTAACTATCTCAATTTTGGCAATTTTAGGTGAACTGAAAGGGAACACTCTTTCCACACCAACACCGCTGGAAACTTTTCTTACAGTAAACGTTTTGCTTATGCCACCGCCACGGATACTGATTACATTTCCTTCAAAAATCTGAATACGTTCCTTTTCACCTTCAATTACTCTTACATGCACTCGAACACGATCGCCGGGTTTGAAATTCGGATGATCAGTTCTGATCTGCTCTTCAACTATTTCTTTTAATTTATCCATGTTTACTCCAAAGAATTAATTTGTTTCCATTTTTCTGTTAAAATTTTTGATTGCTCTTCTTTCCATTCTGCAATCTTTTTATCATTTCCCGATAATAACACTTCGGGAACTTTCATTCCTTTATATTCAGCCGGTCTTGTATAATACGGCGCTTCAACAGTATGATCATCAATCAATGAATCATTCAGCGCTGAACCACTGTCATTCAAAACTCCGGGTATCAATCTCACAATTGCATCAACAATCATTAATGCAGGTAATTCGCCACCGCTAAGGATAAAATTACCCAGCGATATTTCTTTGGTTACAAATTTCTCTCTTACTCTATTATCGATCCCTTTGTAATGTCCAGCCAGAATCATGATATTTTGAGAAAGTGAAAGTCTGTTTGCATCACGCTGATTAAAAATTTTTCCTTTCGGCGAGGTTAGAATGATCGTATCGTATTTCCTTTCACTCTTAAGTTTTTCAATACATTCAAAAAAAGGCTCAGGTTTAAGCAGCATACCCGGTCCCCCACCAAACGGTTTGTCGTCAATCTGTCTATGTTTATCGTAAGCATAATCCCGCAGATCGTGAATGAATATCTTACATTTACCCTTATCTTGTGCTCTCTTTACTATACTAGTATTCAGCGGACTATCAAGTAAAGCTGGTGTTGCTGATATTATATCAATTCTCATCATCACTAAACTCATCAAAATCTTGCTTAAGATAAACAACTTTATCATTAATGTTTATCGATTCAATCAATTCGGAAATTACGGGAATCAATCTTTCCTTATCACCTTCCTTAACCAGATAAACATCATTAGAACTCAGATGCATAACGTCTTCAATTTTACCAAAGAACTTATCATTAAAAAAAACTTTGCATCCAATCAAATCATGAACATAGTGGGTTTCTTCTTCTAATGGATATAAACTGCCAGCATCCACATATATTTTAGAACCAACTAAAAAATCAACATGATCGACGGAATCAAAGTTTTTCAATTTTAGGATGAAAAAATCTTCAACCCATTCAACATCTTCAACAAAAAAAAGTCTCTTCCCGTTATAGATATTAATATAAATTTTTTCGAGAAAGAAAAAACGATCAGGAAAATCCGAATATGATTTTAATTTCACATATCCATCTTCACTGAAAACTGAAATAATTTCAGCTATTAAATAATAATCTTCTAGATTTCGCAATCAGAATTTTAATCTAATATCTTCAAAATCGCTCTCTTACCATCTTTAGCAGCTATAGCGGTTAACAAAGTCCTCATAGCCTGAGCCGTTTTACCTTGTTTGCCGATAACTTTTCCAACATCGTCTGAACCAACTTGCAAAGTCAACTCAAGCGATTTGTCATCTTTTTCCTGTACATTGACACTTACATTATCCGGTGTGTCAACAAGGTGTTTCGCGATAAATTCGATGAATTCCTTCATGAGAATACCTATAATAATATTAGAAAAAAGGGCACTTAGTTATTTATAAAGCTCATGAAAAAGAACACCTATTCTTCGGTCTTCTCCTCTTCATTCACTTCCTCAGAAGCAGCGCCCTCTGCTTCTGGAACACTTTTTTCATCTTCTTGTTCTTTAACAGACTCTTTTTTCTTTTCTTTCAAACTCGCTTTTTTCTCAGCTTTCAGACTTAATTTACCTTCTTGCTGCTTTAACCATTCATCAATTTTTTGATTTACTTCTTCATCACTTAAACCGGATTTAAGTAATTCTCTTTTATATAAAATTCCTTTTCTAGATAATAGTCCTCTAACAGTTGTAGTTGGCTGAGCACCTACTCCTAACCAATATAACACTCTATCTTCTTTAATATCAACAGTTGCCGGATCAGTAATTGGATTATACAAACCTAACGTTTCAATAAATTTACCGTCTCTTGGGGAACGCTCATCAGCAGCAACAACCTTATAAATTGGTTGTCTTTTCTTTCCCATCCTTCTTAATCTTATCTTAACAGCCAATTATTTAACCTCCGTTTAAATATTTTTATATTAATTAAATTTTAAATTACCAAAATTTTTCAACATTTTCCTATTTTTATTTGATTTGAACATTTTCATCATTTTGTTCATCTCATTAAACTGTTTTATCAGTCTATTTACATCTTGAATTGTATTCCCGCTTCCTCTTGCAATTCTTTTTCTTCTGCTGCCGTTCAGTATTTTCGGAGTTTTCCGCTCTTGCTTAGTCATTGATTGGATAATTGATTCAACTTTTACCAATTGTTTTTCATCTACATCGGCATTTTTGATATTCGCACCTAAACCGGGTATCATTCCCAATAAAGATTGAACCGATCCCATTTTCTTTATCATTTTGATCTGTTTAAGGAAATCCTCCAAATCAAACTTATTTGATAACAGTTTTTTCTCTAAATCTTCAGCTTCTTTTTCATCAATTTGAGCTTGTGCTTTTTCAACAAGGGAAACCACATCTCCCTTACCAAGAATTCTTGAAGCTAAACGGTCAGGGTGGAAAATTTCGATAGAATCAAGTTTTTCACCTAAACTAGAAAACTTAATTGGAACATCAACAACCGCTTTGATCGATAATGCCGCTCCTCCTCTGGAATCACCATCTAATTTTGTTAGTACAACTCCGTCAAAATCAACTGCATCATGGAAAGCTTTCGCAGAATTTACCGCATCCTGACCGGTCATTGAGTCAACAACAAATAATATTTCAGTTGGATTAACGGTTTCTTTTATTCGCTTAACTTCATTCATCAAATCTTCATCAACATGTAAACGACCGGCGGTATCAATAATTATTGTATCAAGGTTATTTTCTTTCGCATACTTTACAGATTCTTCCGAAATTGCTACAGCATCATTACTTTTATCAATCGAAAATACCGGTATGCTTATCTGTTTTCCCAGAGTTTTTAGTTGGTCCTTCGCTGCCGGTCTATAAACATCTGCCGCTGTAAGAAGAACTTTTCTGTGTCTATCTTTTAAGTATCTTGCTAGTTTTGCACTGAATGTCGTTTTACCTGAACCTTGCAGACCAACCATTAAAATAACCGTTGGACCGGTAGGGTTAATCGTTAGTTCAGACATTGACCCACCCATTAGTTCCGTGAGTCTATCATAAAGTATCTTAGTAATATGCTGACCTGGTGATACCGAAGCAAGAACTTCTTTACCAAGCGCTTTTTCTTTTACATCATCAATAAATGATTTAGCTACCTTGTAGTTTACGTCCGCATCCAGCAAAACACGGCGTAATTCCCTCATGGTATCCGAGATATTCTGTTCGGTCAATCTTCCTTGACCGGTAACCTTCTTAAGGGCTTTATCAAATTTTAAAGTTAAATCTTCAAGCATATTTTTCTAACCTATTTATAATCTTATCTGAGGTCTTAGCTTTCTTTGAGGGCGTTAGCGCCGGAAACGATCTCTAAAATTTCATTCGTAATCGAAGCTTGTCGGCGCTTGTTGTAAGTTAATTGAAGTGAGTTAATCATCTCTTCAGCATTTTCCGAAGCCATTTCCATAGCAGTCATTCTAGCGCCTAATTCAGCAGCGTACGAATTTAACAATACTGTCCACATCTGTACGTTTAAATATCGGGGCAGAAGAGAATTAATTATGCTGACTTTGTCCGGTTCAAAAATATAATCAATATTTATTTGCTCAGAATCTTCAGCAGCTTCCGGTTTTATCGGATATAATTCAAGCTGTGTAACTTCCTGCTGGGCAACAGATTTAAATTTATTATAAACTACAATGATCTTATCAAGTTCCCCATTCAAGAAATTTGATGTTAATTCTTTATTCAACTGTGAAACAAATTCAAATTTAAGATCACCGAATATACCTGTGTAACCTTGAGCAACATTATATTCATGGTTGATAAAATAATCGCGACCTTTTTTACCGATACAGTAAAAAGACACATTATCATCACTAAGTTGCTCAGAATAGGAATCAGCAATCAATTTTTCAACTTCAGTGATAATATTCATATTAAAGGCTCCGCATAATCCCCTATCGGAAGTAACAGCAATTATGGCAACCTTTTCATCGCCTCTATCTTTAATTAAAGGATGATCGTATTCCTTTTCGGCTGCAAGTAATTGTCCTAGAACCCCTGTTAATTTTCGTGAATAAGGGCGAGCATTAATAATATTTTCCTGCGCTCTATTTAAACGAGCGGCAGCTACCATTTTCATTGCCTTGGTGATCTTTTGGGTACTTCTAACACCAATAATTCTACGTTTTATATCTCTTAATGTCGCCATAAATCTCTAATCAGATAAAACTTGGTAGTTTATTTACTTACCTTAAATTTCGTTAAAAACTCTTCAACAGCTTTTTTTAATTGTTCTGTAGTTTCGTCACTAAGAACTTTTTCTTCCCTAATAGATTTAAGAATATCAGAGTAATTGAGTTCAACGTATTCAATAAATTCACTTTCAAATCTCTTTACATCTTCAATCGGAAGTTCATCCATGTAGCCTTTTGTACCGGCAAACACACTTACAACTTGTTTCTCAACCGGGATCGGCTGATATTGACCTTGTTTAAGAAGTTCAACTAAACGGGCGCCTCTAGCTAAAGTTCGCTGAGTTGCTTTATCAAGATCTGAACCGAATTTTGCAAATGCTTCCAACTCACGATAAAGAGCAAGATCTAATTTCAGCGATCCTGCAACTTTTTTCATCGCTTTGATCTGAGCGCTACCGCCCACACGGGATACACTAATGCCTACGTTAATAGCCGGACGAACACCGGCATTGAATAAGTTCGGTTCCAGATATATCTGACCATCAGTAATGGAAATTACGTTTGTCGGAATATAAGCAGACACGTCACCTTGCTGAGTTTCAATTATCGGTAAAGCTGTAAGTGATCCTCCGCCCAGACTATCATTTAGTTTTGATGCTCTTTCAAGCAAGCGTGAATGGAGGTAGAAAATATCACCAGGATAAGCTTCACGTCCCGGAGGTCGTCTAAGCAGAAGAGATAACTCTCTGTAAGCCACTGCTTGTTTGGAGAGGTCGTCATAAACGACTAACGAATGCTGTCCTTTATCACGGAAAAATTCTCCGAGCGTGGCACCGGAATAAGGTGCAATATACTGAAGCGGTGCAGGTGTTGAAGCAGAAGCATTGATCACCGTTGTATATTCCATTGCTCCGGTCTCTTCAAGTTTTGCAACCACTTGAGCAACGGTTGAGTCTTTTTGTCCAATTGCAACATATACACAATAAACCGGATCAATCCCAATAGCTTTTGCTTCTTCGGTATGAGTATACTTCTGGTTAATAATTGTATCAATTGCTACCGCTGTTTTACCGGTCTGTCTATCCCCGATAATTAATTCTCTTTGACCTCTACCAATCGGGATCATAGCATCAACAGCTGTAATACCGGTCTGTAAAGGCTCCGATACTGATTGGCGTGTAACAACACCAAGCGCTTTACGCTCAATAGGCATATACTTATCATGCTGAATTGTTCCCTTTCCATCCAGAGGTTCACCAAGCGGATCAACTACTCTGCCTAATAAAGCAGTGCCGACGGGAAAAGAGGCAAGACGTTTAGTTCTTTTAACCGTATCACCTTCTTTTATCAGCTGAGTTTCACCGAAGAGCACGCATCCAACGCTATCCTCATCTAAGTTCAGCACCATTCCCATTACATCGTTCGGAAATTCCACTAACTCACTTACCATCACTTTAGATAGTCCATAAACGCGGGCAATACCGTCCCCAACTTGAAGAACCGTACCTACATCGTAGATTTCTGTTTCGTTATCAAATCCTGATAGTTGTTGTCTTAAAATTGCTGATATTTCATCGGGTCTAACTTCAGCCATATTTATACCTATAATTTTTTCAAATCTTTTTAATTTAAGATAATATCGTTTTGTTCAAACAATTTTTTTCTTAACCTGTCCAATTGTTGTTTAATGGAAGAATCGAGAACAGTATCGTTTATTTTAACTACGAAGCCGCCGATTAATGATTCATCAATCGAATAAAACGGCATTACTTCTTTTTTTGTAAATTCTTCAAGCGAATTTTGCAGTTGTTCTTTCTGTGCTTCGGTCAATTCAACAAAGCTTTTTATATGCGCCTCAACACGATTAATTTTTATATTGTATAATTCTTTAAATCTTTTAAGAATGTCATAGATGATATCTTCTCTATTCTTCTTTACAATAAATTGAATGAAACTATTGGTTTCATCACCCACTTTATCTTTGAAAATATCATTCAAGATTGCTTCTTTCTTCTCGGGACGAATGACCGGACTTTTCAGAATTGTCCGCAATTCCTTTGAACTAGCTATTCCGTTGAATACTATCTGCATATCATCTGCTACTTGATTCAGAATATCTTTTTCTGATGCAAGTTCCATTAAAGCATTAGCATATCTTGTGGCGACGTTGTAACTACTCATTATCAGTTCTTATTTAAATCTTTCAAATATTTATCGATCAACTTAGTTTGCTTCTCTTTATCAAGATTTTCTCGGATGATTTTTTCTGCCGCTTCAATTGCAATTTCTGCGACTTGATCTTTCAACTTATTAAATGCCTCTTGATTTTTCCTTTCAATCTGGGCAGTAGCTTCTTTTATCATTCTTGCAGCTTCTGATTTACTTTCTTCAAGCATCTGACTTTTTACTTTTTCAGCATACTCTCTGCCTTGCGCAATTACCTTCTGAGCTTGTTCTTCAGCTTTGGCTAAGTTTGCCTCATTTTTTTTAAGAAGTTTTTCTGCTTCTTTCTGAGCTTTCTCGGCGCTATCAATTGAATCTTTGATCAACGCTTCACGTTCGTCTAAAGAAGCCAGAATCGGTTTCCAAGCTATCTTTTTTAATACTAACAACAGGAATATAAATGTTACCACTACCCAGAAAATCAATCCCGGGTTAACATCCAATAATCCTCCTGAAGCTTCACCACCTCCGCTAAAAGCAAGAAGAGCTAAATTTAAGATTTCAGCCATTTGATCTATCCTTATTATAAAAATTAAGGGAGCACAATTTATAATGCTCCTCTATCTCACTTTAAATTTACTTTAATGCTAAAAGAATACAAATAACCAAAGCAAACAGAGAAATACCTTCAATAAGAGCCGCAGCAATAATCATTGAAGTTCTGATTTCTCCAAGGGCTTCAGGTTGACGTCCACTAGCATCCATTGCAGAGCTAGATAGTTTCCCAATTCCTAAAGCTCCACCAATAACTGTTAAGCCGGCACCAATTCCAGCAGCTAAATATGCATATTCCATTTGTTTTCTCCTATTATAGTTTATTCTAAATTAAATTAATGTTCTTGATGAACAGCCATTCCAATAAATAAAGCTGTAAGCATCGTAAAAATGTATGCTTGAATTAACGCAACTAAAATTTCCAACAGATAAATAAACAGCGCAAATGCAATTGACACGGGCGCTACATAATAAGTCTTAAGAATAAAGATCAATCCTATTAAAGAAAAAATAATGATGTGCCCGGCAGTCATATTTGCAAACAGCCTCACTGCCAAAGCAAAAGGTTTGGTAAACAATCCTAATATCTCAACAATAAACATAATTGGCAATAACCATGTTGGAACTCCCCCGGGAATTAAACCTCTAAAATATCCAAATACTCCATTCTGCATCATTCCCCCACCCTGAATTACAATAAATGCAATAATCGCAAGAGTGGCAGTTACAGATATGTTACTTGTAATAGTAGATCCGTTTGGAACAAGTCCAAAAAAGTTACTGAAAAGAATAAAGAAAAATACTGTAAGCAGATATGGTAAAAACTTCTCATAACCTTTTCCAATTGTAGGTTTGGCAATATCATCTCGAACAAATATTATCATTACTTCCATAAAATTTGTAAAGCCATGCGGAACTAAAGATTTTTTATAAGCATTTGCAGCAATCTTAAAAGCCACTATTAATAAAACTGCAACTATCCACAAAAACACTACGTGTTTTGTGATAGAAATATCCAACCCGAGAAGTGAAATATGGGGTAATGGAATTGACCCAAATGGCGCAAAGTCAAACTCATGCGAATCAAGGACATGATGCATTATCCAGTCAGATTCGCCACCGCTATTAATTTTGGACGCAACAAGTGTATCTTGTACAGATTCGCTTACAGAAAAAATCATAAAAGTTTGGTAAAATTATTTTCTTAGTTTTTTATCTTCCTTATGAAAATACTTGATTTCTGTGATAATACTCAAACTGTATAAAATCAAGAATACTAATATAAAAGCATATTTATCAATTTCCAAGAAAATTAGAACTATCATAAAACCAATTAGCAAAAAAAAGACCCTAACTCCCATTCCACCTAAATTGAACAACATAAAAACTTGATTTGAGCGATTAATCGAAAGGTAATAAAATAATAATGCGGCAGATAAATTAAATAAATTTAGCAATAAAGCAATAACAATTGAGATAAAAGTTGTCTGATTAACAACTGATGTTAATTTTAAAATTAAAATTATTACAATTAATGGAATATAAATAAAAAAAATAGTTCTAATTATCTTTTTCACTTTGCTGTTTTTTATTTAAATTTAAAGTAGTTTTAATGACATTGTAAATACCCGCAAAACCACCGAACATTGAAAAAGATATTGTAAACCATGGCTCGGTATCAAAATACTGATCGAGCCATCTGCCAAAAAAAAACATTAGAACTATTGTTGCAGCTAGTTGTGTTCCTAACCCGAGATAGGGACCAATATCTCTATACGTTTTATTTAGATCAGCTTTCTTCTTCTGCTGGTTCTTCTTCTGGTTCTGGTTCATTATTATAACTGCTGCTGTAATCAACAGAAGTATTGTTGCTGTTCATCTTGCTCTTACCGTCAAAGATTGAACCCTCGTTAACCACAAGTATTCTGGCTGTCAGATCTCCTATCAACCTTGAAGTTGATTCTAAAACTATTTTTTCCGATGCTTCAACAATACCGTCAACTTTTCCGCTGATTGTAATATTAGTTGCTTTAATATTTCCCTTAACTAAACTTTTATCGCCAAGTGTAAGGTTGCCATTTATTATTATATCCCCAGTAAAGTCCCCGTCGATACGGACATTACCTTCACTAGTTAATTTTCCCTCGAACTTTAAACCATTACTGAGAATACTGATCTCCTGGTCGTAATTTTTTCCCATTGTTTCTCCATTAGTTAATTATTAATTTTTCCGGATCAATTGGCTTTGCGTTTTTCCAAATTTCAAAATGAAGATGAGCACCGGTAGTATTTATCCCAGTATTACCGCTTAAGGCAATTGTTTCACCCTGAATTACATGGTCGCGAGCAGTTTTTAACAAAGCTGAACAGTGTTTGTAAAATGAAAGATAATCATTAGCATGCTGAATTATCATTACATATCCATTTTTTGTTGTGTAATCGGCGAAAATAACCGTTCCACTAGCTGCCGCAATTACTGGTGTACCATCCTTTACAGAAAAATCCATTCCAATATGTCCTTTATCGGGAGCAAATTTCTTGCCAATTATTCCTTCAATTGGTTTGATAAAATATACCTCGTTTTTTTTCTGCTCATCATGCGATTCAAAGAATTTTTCAACCACATAAAAGATAGAACCACCTGCAGGAATCCTATTACCTTTCGATTTTCTCAATGAATCATATATCGCAGCTGTTGAATCCAATGAGTCCGTTTTAGCCAATGTTAATGCATAATTCAACCGTTTGTCTATCTTCGCAATTTTATTCAATTCCCTTGTCAGTAATACTACTTTACTCTCTAAGTCTTTTATCCTCTCTGACTGAAGCTGTAATTTTTCCTGCTCAAAAGTTAGTACAATTTGTTTTGCCGGAGTAAACGTTAAAACTAATGTAACTAAGAGAGCAATTATCACTATAAATATCAGTATATAAGCAGTAAGTTCAAAAAAATTTATCTTATATCTCTTCGTATCCAGAGTAGGAAAACTTGGAGTAATATAGAAGGAAGATTTTTTTAAGTTCTCAAAATTAAATATGCTCATATTAGATTTTTATTTTAATACTTATCAATAAAATAATATTTCAATTTCATTGATGCAATATAATATTAGTTTGAATAAGTTACTGATATTTCCAAATATTATGCATCCAAAACCATTGTTCCGGTGTTTCTCTAACTGCTACCTCAAGTAATGTCATATATCTTTGATTTAATTCTTGAATCGCTTCAGAGCTTTTTTCAGGAAGATCATCATAACTCATTTCGGTGATTTTAATTCTATATTTACCAACAGAATTTCGAATAAAAAAGGTAACAAATACAGGTGTTCTTTTTTTTAAGGATAATACAGAAAACCCTTGGAAAGTCATAGTGGGTTGATTGAAAAAATTTACTCTTATTCCATCCCTTGGTCCACGCTGATCGCCTACTATTGCAATAGTGCCACCGGAAGCTAATGTTTTATATAATTCTTTAACAGAAGTACCTATAGTAATTTCCTTATTCCCAAATCTCTCACGCAGTTTAGTCATCCATTCAGCCACATAAGGGTTTCTCTGTTTTTTAACAAGGACTTGCAAAGATATATCAGCATCTAATCCGGCATAGAGTGCCCCAAGTTCCCAATTACCAAAATGACCAGTTACATATATTAAGCCTTTATTTTTTCTGATATACTTTTTAGCTTGTTCAAGACTTCCGCTTTCAATCATCTTGATAATATCTTCACTTGATGCTCTGGATAATATAAGTAATTCCATAAATGTAACGGTAATACAATAATAATTTTTTCTAGCTAGATTTTTGATATCCTTTGCAGACTTATCGGGGAAAGCTTTGGTTAGATTTTTAATAACCATCTCTTTTCTTATTGGAATAAAATAGAAGAATAAACCGGATATTACACGAGCAAATATTGGGATCCTCTTAATTCCGAAAAAATTAATTAGGTTATCCAGAAAATTCCAGAAGAAAAACTCTACTTTATTCTTATCCATTACAATTAATTTACAGTGATTCTGCGGCGCCAGTTATCATCACGTAATTCACCGCGCTTTGTTGAATGTAAAAGCTCATAGTCATTATAACCGGTAATATCACCAAATACAAATTCTACTCCGCCTTCAATACTGTTATACCTCCAAATCTCATAAGGTTTAGTGTCGTAGTCGTTCGGATAATAATCCACTTCGTCCGGCTCTCCGTATAATAGATAGATCCTACCTCTATCAGTCTTTACTCCTCTCTTGTTAAAAGCTTTATACCTTGCTTCAACAAAGGCAACACGGTCCATATACTCTTCTTTAAACTCATTTTTAGGAGTGTCAGGCTCCATATCCCTTGCTTTCCAAAACTTGAACAAAAATTCACGCTTAGAGTCTAGTGTTTTCAGTCTAGAATAAGTTTCTTTATCTTGTGCTGTTTCAATTGGTCCGCAAACTTCAAATAATTCATCACATTCTTCTTCACTATAAATTCCATACTCACTGCTTTTCATATCTGTATTACTTAAAACCACCATCTCTGAATCAGGTTTGACCGAAGGATTAATTAGATAAAACCTTTTCAAAGATGCAATTCCAACGTTTAACGAATCCTGGAAAAGACTTAATCGTAAAATATAAGAACCGGTCGGATATTTCTTTAAATTAAAAACACCTGCTTCTACAATTGAATTATTGTTTTGAGCGACAGATTTTTTCTTTGACTCAAGTGTATTTCCATAATTATCCAATAATTGCTGAACTAGAATAAGTTCAGTACCAGGAATTGTATGAGTGTTTACATCATATAACTCGGAATAATAAAACAGAACTGGCATTGCCTCTGTATAAATATCGATAGGATTTGGATAGACTTCCATAGTGTTCTTATAAAAAATAGATTTTGTATTTTTACTATCAGTTATAATTCTTGAAGCGAGTTGTATATCGCTGATAGAATACATATCTGTAGGAAATCGATTTATTGAGATGTGCTCTTTATATGTTACCATTTTTGTAGTATCGGCAATATCTAATGAACTTATTGTTAATAGATATTTGCCCGGAGGAATGATATAGCCCAAATTACCGATCAAATTCTTATCCTTGTATAATTCACTTTGGGAGGTGTCAATTTCATTTACTGACTTATATCTTTTACTCACAAGTACATTATTGATCAAAGTATCTTCTAATGAAATATCAAGATATGCACCAATAAAAAATTTATTATCGATTTTGTAAGGAGTCAGTTTTCTCTGACCAATTGAATAGTATATCTCCAGATATGTATTTGCCGAATCACATTTAAATCTTGCATAATCAAATTCAAATGACATTTTGTCTTGTGCTAAAATACCCACTATGGATAATAGCCAAAAGAGAATTACCTTTTTCATATAATTAAACACCGTAATAAAATATTTTGAAACATATCAAAAGTTATGAAATTTTTTCTTAAGATTTAAGTACTCAATTTTTCCCCACCTTAAAAATTTCATGATCCATTCTATTTACACCTAAAAGGTTCAACTTGTTTCAGAATTCATAAAATTTATTCAACCGAGAATATGCATCAACATCATATAGCAGCAAGAGCAATATTACAAGCGTCAATATTTGAAACGTCATGGGTTTAAAGAAAATATTTGTTCAGTTAAAATATATATGATGTGGTAGTAACTAAAGAAAATTGTACGCTGCAAGATTGATCAATCCGATAGATAGTACTCAACTGTTGAAACAACACGAATTTTTTTAATATGAGGATTATTTCTATCTCTAGGATAAATAGAAAATTGACCTTGATAAGCACGTTTTATTTTACCTAACTCACTATTGGAATCCTCTGCAAATTTCTGTGCAACTTCCCTTGCTTTTGTAGTTGCTTCTTGAATCATTTCAGGTTTTATAGAGTTAAGCTTTGAAAAAATAAACTCTGTTCTGTTATCGTAATCATTGCCGGAAAATACGATCCCCTTTTTTCCAAGACTTGAAAGTTTATTCATCAATGACCTTATCAAATCAACTTTTTTAGAATAAACCGTTACTGTTTGTCTTGAAGTAAATCTGAACTGCGACGGATTGTTACCTCCATAATTCTGTGCCGATTTATCAACTATTGAAGGTGTAGACAATGAAATTTCGGATTCCTCAACTCCAGAATCCATAAGAAATTTTTTAATTATGTTCTTACTTTTATCAATTGAGTTATAAAGTATTTCAAGATTATTACTTGTCTGGGTAAATTGTATTGGCCAGATAACAATATCAGCAGGATATTCTCTTTCCGATAATCCTTTCACAGTAACACTTCTTTCATACTCCTTAAATTTAAGAAGACCGTTTCTGAGTAGAAGTCCAAAACCAGCATCCCTAAAAAGAAAAATATTCCAAGTGTTATATTATTGTTTTTATTATTCATTAATCTTTAAATGGATAGAATTATAACAATACTGCCGAATAAAAATTTTATTTTCATAATAAAAAAGGTGTCTATTCATAGACACCTTAATTATTTTCATAATATCAAATTATGATTTAGTGAAAACCAAGTACTAGCGTGAAAACATGATTTGCCGAGAAGTTCTCAACATTACGGTATGCATAATCGAACATAAGATCAAAAGATTCTGCAATGTTGAAATTAACACCAGCCCCAAGTGCCCAATTATAAATTGAAGTGCTTGCATTCTCAGTCATGAAGTTATAACCGCCTCGTAAAGATAAAACATTCAAGAACTGTAACTCAAGACCAAATTTGAGCTCATTTTCAATAGTATTATTATTTCTAAAAACACCAGCAATAGATAATCTATTTTCTTTGTTAAAGTCGAATGTATATCCTAAACTTAGGTCGAAATAACTAGGTATCTGAAAAGATTCAGTATCAACTTCGTAAACCCCTAAACCGCTGCCAAGTGCTGCAGAAGGTACTTCGGTTTTTACTTTAAGGTCCTCACCGGTGTATCTCATATTACCACCGATGTTCTTCACTGCAACACCAAGTGAAAAATTAGGGGCAAAACGATATTGAACGCCAAAATCAATTGCCCAGCCATTTGCGCCTGTGTTCATTATAGTTTCGTTAATCAAACTCAAATTAGCACCGGCTGATACTCTATCAGTAATCATCGTGGAATAAGTAAGACCTAGTACAAAATAATTTGGTGAGAAAGTTTGACCTGTGCCATCAGGGTTTAGATTTGTAGTTACCGGAATATCACCGAAATCAATACTTTTGTATGTTAATCCTATGGAACCTATACCTAATTTAGTGGCAATAGCGAAATAAGAAATGTTTATATCCGCAATATACTGCATTGTGTTAAACATCGCTTCGGTTCCCTTCATTCTATCTAAACCGCCAGGATTGTAGTAGATCGATTCAACACCGGTAAAATGTGAATTAAACGCACCTACCGTTGCTATCGATCTAGCACCTACAGGAATGAGCAATTGTTCAGCTCCCGCAGTACCTTTACGAGCTGCGTCTCCGGCAAACACAGTCACAGAAAAGATTAGTATTATAAATACTGTTAATAGCTTTTTCATTATATTCTCCAATTTTTAAACATAATTTTAACTTAAAGGTGATGATTTAATCATCACCTATAATCAACTAATTAATAATTTTGAAGTTGTTTTTGAGGCATTATTATCGCTAACTTCAATACTTTATCCCCAAATTCTGGATTACTAATTAGAGCTATATACATACCGGAGGCAACCCTTAGTTCGGACTCGTTTTCAAGATTCCACCTCAAAATTGAAGAAGCGTCGTCTTTCTCCAAAGTTCTAACTAATACCCCACTAATTGTGTAGAGTTTAATTGTTACTTTATTTGGTAAATTATTAAATGTGACGTAAGGTTCGTCGAATTTTCCACCAGTATAACTTACACCTTCATTTATACCGAATAACGGATTTGGAAATACATTTACTTTGTCCCAATTTGATTGAGCATCTTTTTTAGTAATTTCTGTTTCAACAGTATATTGATACTTATCACGATCAGTTAAGAATACTCCAGGATAGAGCTTGTATGTGCCTGTAGGAGCAAAAGCATTTCGCGGCATATCCGTTTCAAATCCGCATACATACATTGCATCAAACCAAGCAGACTTAGCAACAGCTTTTAAAGAATCAAAATTACCCTCAAAATCAGCTGGTTTATCCATTTTATAACCGGTCGCAATGTCAGCCCATAACCTGCCTGACTGCGAACTTATATAAGGTAAGTTAACAGTACCTGTAGGATCATAGGGCGCTTTGAATACGACTATGTATTCCTTACTTTTACTAAGTTGGCTACCCGGATACCAAACACCATCCGGCATTCCAAGAGAATCGGCAGCATTAGCAGTTTCTGTAAATCCGACGGCAAGCTGTCGCTCCTCACCATTAGGCAAGACCTCAAAAGCAGAAAACGGAACTTCTACAAAAGAGGAATCTTTGGACCCGGTATTATCACCGAGTGGATACCTACCTGTTGCTCTTCTTACATATCGATGAGCAAAGGAACTGTTTTCAGCACCAAAACGAATTTCTACCGGTCTAAGATCTCCAACACTAATTGCTGACGATGTTTTAGAAGTTACCGGTAATATTGAAGGTTTGGAGACGTCATTTCCTACATAGAACCCACCTGTTATACTATCATCTTGAGGTAAAAACCATTGATTTCCTTTAAATTCAGTTTTACCAACACCAGGCTCAATCCACGGAACAGTTACAGTTACACCGTCGACCAAATTGTTTATTTGATATGTGTAAAAATCATCGTAGAAAAATGGATTATTATCAAAATCCGCATCACTGAACAGATATTTTTTAGATGAATCTACTAATATGGTATCCCTATCTACATCTTTTATATAATAATAAAGAACATAAGGAATACTTAAACTATCTCGGAAGAATCCAACCTCATATTTATGATTCGTGATCTTTTCTTTATCCTGTACAGAATAAGTAACTTCCGATTCAGCTTCACCTGACACATGTTCGGTCGGTACTCCGGAGTAGAATGGTTCATTCTGAGAATCACCGGTTAATATTCCATCATTTCCTTTATCATCGTTAATGATAAGCGGAATATTCGAAATTG
>UOGD01000175.1_pt1 | contig 19217 bp, 16 predicted proteins | sample 1989731 | NCBI WGS metagenome assembly UOGD01 (sample SAMEA4712198, study PRJEB27164) | hydrothermal vent metagenome | biome: marine basaltic hydrothermal vent biome; feature: marine hydrothermal vent; material: mineral | place: Pacific Ocean | collected 2011-06-14/2011-07-23 | depth 1691 m | reverse complement strand
GGGAACATTGACATAACCGTTCTTTGTAAAATTCAAAAATCTGATTCTCTATCTGAAATTCAATACCTTTTCAGCTCAGAAGCTAAGATTCATTCGGTTGAATATTTGAAGGAAGGTAACTGGATTAGCATCCAGTACAAGTTCAATGGAAAGGATTCATTATTATTACTATTTGATAATGAAATTCTTCCAGCTAATAAATACGTATTGAAATTTAAATACTCTTTTCCAACCAATATTATCAATGATTCACCAGTTATAATTGATAGAGGTCATCGATGGTATCCGCTTATTATCGATCAAATAGCGGCGTTTAAGTTGTCTTGTAATGTTCCCAAAGGATATTACGTTTTAGCCGCGGGTAATTTACAATCTGTAAATAATCATAAAGACAGCAATACATTTATTTGGGAAAGTCAAACTGCTGTATTTAAAATACCATTAGTTGTTTTTAATCGTCATCAGTTTAAGATAGAAGAATATGATTCTTTAGGAATTAGTATTGACTTTTATTATTTGAATGCTGATTCCATTGAAGTATCGACTATAATTAACGAAGCTGCTAAATGCATTAATTATTTCTCTAAAAATATTGGGAGCTATCCATATAAAAAATTAACTCTCTTTGAAGTGACCCGGTGGGGTGGGATAAATACGGGAAGCGGATTAATAATGATCGGTTCACAATCATTAGGAATGATGAAACAAAAATATTATGATGGCTTAAATTTAACCATTGCACAACAATGGATCGGTGCCGGTGTCTTCGCCAAATATGGAGCCCCTGGCTTTTGGTTCCTAGCTCTCTCTTTACCACATTATTTACGTCTGATGTATTTGCGACAAACTAAAGATGAAGAATCGTTTTACGAATCCTTACACAAACCTCTAGCTAAGTACAAAGAATTTTCCGGTAAGGAGAATGACATACCAATAATGGATATCGATTCCCCAAATTCAAAAGAAAAAAGTATCATTTTGTACGGTAAAGGTCCTTATGTAATTAGTAAAATCGAAAATGCAATGGGTGATGAAAAGTGGTTATTATTTCTTCAAAATATATACGAATCTTTTCGTGGGAAGATATTGACTTACACCGAATTTGAAAAACAAATTTCTAAATATGATGAGAATGGAAATATTTTAACTTTGCTAAAAAAATTAGTTACACAAAAAGGAATGCCTAAAGATTAGACTATTTACTAAAAGTCCGTATAACGTTATAAAGGATTGATCTCGAAGCCCACCTAAAGGATTGGCGGACGAGCCCACCTTCTCTAAACAGCAGCTACGGTGGGCAGCCCCACCTTCTCTAAACAACTGCTACGGTGGACAAGCTGGTGAAAAGCCACTCCTTTATTTGGTTAAAAGAACTTGATTTAAATAAACAAATGGACTATATTTAGTCTAAAAAAGGACTGCTATATGAAATTAAGTGATTCTGTAATATCAATAAGTTATTTAAAAGCTAATGCCGCAAACTTAATTGATGATATAAATAAAAATCAGAAAACTCTTGTAATTACTCAAAATGGGGAAGCAAAAGTTGTTGTACAGGACATAAAAATGTTTGAGAAAATGCAAGAAACTATGGCAATGTTAAAATTATTAGCAATGACAAATGTTCGCAGCAAAAAAGCTTCTGACATTAAATCAACATTTAGCAAATTAAGAAACGATTTAAAAGCTTTGCAATAATATGAAGAAGTACAAAGTATTAATTGATCCCCAAGCGAAGCAAGATCTCAAAGAAATTTTCTATTATATTGCAATAAATGATAATATTGGTTCGGCAGAAAAATTATTAGTCTCACTAGAATCAACTTGTTATAAATTAGAAAAATATCCGGAAAAAGGTCACATTCCTCAAGAGTTAAGACTTACCGGTATAAAAAGGTATTTAGAAATATATTATAAACCATACAGAATAATTTACGAAATAGAAAATAATTTAGTATACATTCATTTTGTTCTCGATGGAAAAAGAAATGTGCAAGAAATATTAAGCGAAAGAATATTGAGATAAATAAAACCATGTTACGTTATAAAGGATTTATATTGAACCCACCATCTCAAAAACAACAGCTACGGTGGGCAAGCTTGCAGAGTCCCCTCGGAGGCGGGTAAACGTAGTTCGGTGATAAGGCATCGAGTAGCGATGTAAATGGGATTGAGAAAGTATATAAAAAGTTATAAATAAAATAGAGAGTGCGAACCCAGTTATACACTATAAACAAAGTTGTTTTCGGATTTTGTAAGATTGTCATCTCGAACATGTTTTTTGTGAGAGATCTCATAACGTAAATATAGTAGGGAGATATCTCAATCGCATAAAAGACAAGCTCATTTCGATATGACAAAATTTTTGATTTTGTTCCGAATACCAATTTGAGTTTAGTATACACTAATTAAGGATGCGACAAAATGAACAGAAAGACAATTATTATAATACGATTTACGATCGGGATCATAATTACGTGGCAAATTTATGGTCTTGAGGGCAATTTTACCCAAGCTCAATCTAATAACAGAATGTTGGGTGTCGTTGTGATGGTCAAAGGCGATAGCATCAAGCTAAAGGGATATTGCATTTATGTAAAAGATGGGAAAGAGATCAGAAAAAAACTAGAAAAGGATAATGCTTGGGGCTGGAATTTTCATGGCGAATATATAAAGGAAGTTAAAATGCAGAAAATATCAGGTGACGCTTCATTCCAATTATTCATTATGGAAGGGGATGATTCGGCGTCCGGTCAGCCGGTGTTCGAATCTGATTGGGTAAGTTCAAGTAAACCTATTACCTATAAAAGAAAAACTCCAATCCAAAAATAAAACAAGAATATGAACAAAGCATTTATAATATGCGGCAGTCCGGCTTCGGGGAAAACCACCTATGGGAAAGAACTTGCCAAAAAACAGAAAGCAGTATTTTTAGATATTGATATTTCAACTGAACGACTCGTTCAATTAGCTTTGACAGAGTCGGGGCATGACAAAGATGATCGTGATAGTGAGCATTTCAAGAATACGTATAGAGAAGTGATCTATCAAACAATGTTCGATATTGCAAAAGCGAATTTACAATGGACAGACGTTGTAATTGTGGGACCTTTTACTCGAGAGCTGAGAATGAAAAAGTGGCATGAAACTTTAGCAATAGAGTTGAAAAGTGAAATTGAGATCCATTATGTTTACTGCAATGCAGAGGAAAGGCATCGTAGGATGGTTGAAAGAAATTCCGAACGTGATAAGGCTAAACTAAATGATTGGGAAGAAGTAAATTCATATTATAGTAATGAAGAGCCCCCAGCATTCAAGCATGTTTTTATTGATACATCAACAAAGTAAGAGGAATATAATGATATTTAGTACTGCCCTTAATTGTATGGACGGACGTGTGCAAATACCGGTAATTACATATTTACAGAATCGATTCAACTCGGAATGTGTCGATACAATAACGGAAGCTGGGATTAATAAGGTACTGGCAGAATTAGAAGATGCTTCCAGAATTCAGAATATATTGGAAAGGGTGAAAATATCAATTGATGTTCATAAATCAGGGGGTATAGCAGTAGTTGGTCATCATGATTGTGCAGGAAACCCAGTTGGTAAGGAAGAACAAATAAAGCATATAAAAAAAGGTGTAAACTTTCTAAAACAAAAATATAAAGATGTTGAAATTATCGGTTTGTGGGTTGATGCAAACTGGAAGGTTAACGAAATATAAAATAATTTACTACTTATAAATATCAAATAGAATAAGAATAATACTTCCCAAATGGTCTAAAGTGTTATCCGTTTCCAAAAAATAATTATTCCAAACAAATAGTAAAAAAATATTTTTGTTAAAATTTTATGTTCCCATTAAAAATTTCACTAATTTTGAATTGTAGAATTTGAGCTGATCGATAAGACAGCTACAGTGTAACTATCAAATTACATTTTGTGAAGGACTTGATCTTAGGACAGGTACCATGATACACAAAGAACTTATAAAAATAATTATTCAATTAAGCTAAGTGTTCCAATCATACTTGGGTAAGGTTAATTGCAGCATTTAGAACATGGTAAACAGCCTTAAAGTCACAGAGAAATAGATACTAGTGGTTTTATGGTAAAATAAATTATAGAAACTGATATGAAGAACATTAACGGCTTCAGAAAATTAAAGAGCGAAAGCAAGAATATTTCTATGATCACATGTTATGACTATTGGTCCGCGCGGATAATTGATGAAAGTGATATTGATGCCGTATTGGTAGGTGACAGCGTTGCAATGGTAATGCACGGATTCGATACCACGATAAATGCAACTGTTGAAATGATGGTTATGCATACTGCTGCGGTGAGCAGAGGATTAAAAAATAAATTTCTTATCACCGATTTGCCTTTCCTTGCTCACAAAAAAGGAAGGGGCAGACTTGTTAGTTCTATCGATGCGATATTCAAAGCCGGCGCCGAAGCAGTAAAGATAGAAGGCGCTGACGGTGTGCTGGATGACATAAAATATTTAGTGACAAGCGGGATACCTGTAATGGGGCATCTTGGTCTTACTCCGCAGTCGGTTCATAAATTCGGCGGATTCAGTGTGCAGGGACAAACCGAAAAGGAAGCGGAATTAATTATTGATGATGCAAAGAGACTTGAAGATACAGGGATATTTGCACTTGTGCTTGAGATGATTCCTTCGGAAATTTCTAAGATCATAACTGGATCGTTGTCAATTCCAACAATTGGAATTGGAGCTGGGAAATATACTTCCGGTCAAATTTTAGTTCTTCAAGATATGATCGGGCTTAATAAAGGTTTCAACCCGAAATTCCTGAAAAAATATTTTGACGGATACGATGGAATAAAATCAGCGCTGAATAAATACAATGAAGAAGTGAAGGATAATATTTTCCCTTCGCAAAAGGAGAGTTACAGTTGAAAACGTATTCCGATCCGGCGGAGATAAAAAGAGAATTGAAGCGACATAATAATATGTCAATTGGATTTGTGCCCACTATGGGAGCGCTGCATCAAGGTCATTTAAGTCTAATTGAAAGAGCAAAAAAGGGAAATCAGATCGTTGTAGTGAGCATTTTTATTAATCCGACTCAGTTCGATAATAAGGATGATCTCAACAATTATCCGTCATCATTGAAAAATGATATTTCTATCTTGAACAAAATGAATGTCGATTACCTATTCACTCCGAGTTATTCAGTGCTTTATCCTGATAATTATGTATATAAAGTTGAGGAAACATCTTTCAGTAAAGAACTTTGCGGTAAATCGCGTGACGGACATTTTAACGGTGTGCTGACCGTAGTGATAAAGTTATTGAATATCATTCAACCTGATAAAGCATATTTCGGAGAGAAGGATAGGCAGCAGTTCCTTCTTGTAAAAGGAATGACAGATGCTTTTTTTATGGATGTTAAAATAATTGCATCTCCGACAATACGAGAAGAAGACGGTTTGGCGATGAGTTCGCGTAATAGATTACTGAAGGAAGATGAACGGAAAATTGCAGCGCTGTTTCCAAAACTTCTGAATTCGGATAAATCGGATGCTGATATTGCAGTGGAATTAAATAGAAGCGGTTTAAGAACTGACTACATCGAAACGCATGACGGAATTAGATACGGCGCAGTTTATTTAGGTAATGTAAGGTTGATAGATAATGTTAAACTATAAAATTTTAATAAAGATAACCGGCTCAATTGCGGCATATAAATCTGTTTATTTGATCTCAAAATTGATTAAAGCCGGATTTGAAGTAGAAGTTGCAGCCACCAGTTCTGCATTGAAATTTATCGGGCAGGCAACAATTGAGGGAATGACTCATAGACCGGTTTATACGGATTCGTTTGAACCTGGCAGAATGATGAGCCATATCGATCTGGTAAAATGGGCTGATCTAACAATTGTGGTGCCCGCCGATGCTAATACTATAAACAAATTTGCAAACGGAATTGCGGACAATCTGATCACTTCACTTTTTCTGGCGCACGATAGAGAGAAACCGTATCTCATCGCTCCGGCGATGAATACTGCTATGTACAACCATCCGGCTACACAAGCATCTCTGAATAAATTATCAGAATGGGGAATTCACATACTGCCAACAGATGAAGGTTATCTAGCCTGCGGCGATGAAGGGTTAGGAAAACTGTTAGACCCTGATTTGATCTTCGGTTATATCGGCAGCGATCTTCACAGCAGTTACAACAAAGATTATAAAGTGCTCATAACCGGTGGGGGAACGATCGAAAACATTGACGGGATGAGACATATTTCCAACAAGTCCTCAGGCAGAACCGCTGTTAAAATTGCCGAAAACTTTTATATCAAAGGCACCGATGTTATGCTTCTACTTTCAGAATCAGCAGTCAAACCTGCTTTTGATCTGAACTTTATTGAATTTAACTCGTTTCAAAGTTTGAAAAATGTTTTGAGATCTGAGCTTACATTAAAAAAATATGATCTGGTAATACACCTTGCCGCAGTAAGCGATTACTCCCCGGTAAACATTAATGTAAAAGGAGAAACGATTGAACTTCCGCTTACTGAAAAATTGGATTCATCTGCCGACTCGGTAACTGTAACGTTCAATAAGAATATCAAACTCGTAAATCATATTAAGGAATGGTCACTTAATAAAGATGTAAAGCTAGTGGCTTTTAAACTCTTGGATGATCGAAATGATGAAAAGAAAGCAAACGAAATAAAGAAATTGTTTGATAACTCAAAAGCTGACGCTATTGTTTTTAATGCTTTGTCAGATAGGGACAATGATGTACAGAGGTCATTTGAAATTATAGATGTCGATGGTAAAAGTAATAAAGCCGATACGGCAGATGATCTTTCTGAAGAACTTTTTAATCAATGGAGGTCGGAATGATCTTAACACTTGATGTAGGAAACACTCAAATTTTAGGCGGAGTGTTCGATAATGATAAACTTGTTCTGCAGTTCAGGAAGAATGTTAGAGAATCATTTTCGTCGGATGAAATTGGGCTTTTTCTAAAAAATGTGCTTAGGGAAAATGATTTTGACCCGAATAATGTTGAGGATATTTCTTTCTGCAGTGTTGTACCCGATAGAAATCACTCGCTTATGAATGGTATCAGAAAATATTTTGACATGGAACCGTTCTTTCTCGAGCCTGGAGTAAAAACAGGATTGAAAATCAAATATAAGAATCCGCATGAAGTAGGCAGCGACAGAATTGCCAATGCTGTAGCGGCAATAAGACTTCACCCGCATCAAAATCTTATTATTGTTGATTTTGGTACTGCAACAACATTCTGTGTCATTTCAAAATCGAGTGAGTATCTCGGCGGAGTGATAATTCCCGGCATCAGAATTTCAATGGAAAGTCTTGAGAAAAGAACAGCAAAATTACCGCGAGTTGAGATCAAAGCCAGCGAGGCATCATATGGTAAGACAACGATTGAAAGTATCCAAGTCGGGTTGTATCACGGACAGATAGGGATGATAAAAGAGATCACAAAAAACATCACAAACGAAGCATTCCACGGCGTTAAACCATTGATAATAGGGACCGGCGGGTTTTCTGCTCTTTTTGCAAATGCAGGATTGTTCGATGTGGTTGATTCAAACTTGGTTTTATATGGACTTTTGGAAACACTTAAAATGAATAGGAGTATAAATGATACGGACTCTGCTGAAATCGAAAATTCATAGAGCGACAGTAACATTCGCTGATCTGAATTATGAAGGTTCGATCTCGATCGATAGAGTTTTATGTGAAAAGGCTAATCTGATCGAGTTTGAAAAAGTTGATATTTATAATATCACAAATGGAGAGCGATTTTCGACTTATGTTATTTATGGCGGAAAAGGAGAGATCGGTTTGAACGGCGCCGCAGCACGCAAAGTGCATGTTGGCGATTTAATAATTATTGCCAGTTATGCAGAGTATGATGAAGATGAGTGCTCAAATTACAAAGCAAGATTGGTATTTGTAGATGAGCACAATAGTGAGAAAGTAAATGAATAATAACAAAACATATGATTTCCTAATTGTAGGAAGCGGTTTAGCCGGCTTGTTCGCTGCGTACCAAGCTGCAAAATACGGAAGTGTACTGATAGTCTCTAAGATTAAAGAAAACAAAATCAATTCGTGGCTTGCACAGGGAGGCATTGCAGTTGCTATGGGCGAAGGAGATTCAATAGCTTCACACATTGTGGACACACTAAAAACAGGGCGAGGTATATGTGATAAGGACGCGGTGAAAGTTCTTGTTGAGGAGGGTATTGAATGCGTTCAAGAGTTGATCGATATAGGGATGAAGTTTGATAAGAAGAATGGTAAATATAATTTCGGGCTGGAAGGCGGTCACTCAAAGAGAAGAGTAATCCATGCGCACGGAAGTTCAACGGGAGAAGCTGTTACGCGGTTTTTATATGATAAAGTTAAGGAAGATCCCAACATAACTTTTCTTCACCATACACAAGTGCTGGATTTAGTTTCCAAAGAGAGTAAAGTTATTGGGATCAATACGCTAAACATGGAATCCGGTGAAGTGAATTCATTTTTTTCGAAAAATACAATTATCGCTACGGGAGGTTACAATAATATTTATTTGCGCAATACTAATCCGAATGCGGCAGTTGGGGAAGGTATTTCAATGGTATTGAACGCCGGGGCGGAAATTCGCGATATGGAGTTCACCCAGTTCCATCCGACTGCTTTCTATTCCGAGGGTGGTGCAATATTCCTGATCAGTGAGGCTGTCCGCGGTGAAGGGGCGTATCTGATAAACTCAAAAGGCGAGAGATTTATGTCCAACTATCACGAGATGGAAGAACTAGCGCCGCGAGATGTTGTAGCACGAGCAATTTTTGAAGAGATCAAAAAATCCGATAAAAAATTTATTTATCTGGACGCTCGTCATTTAGGTGAAGCGCTGATCAAAGATAGTTTTAGTAATATCTATGAGTTTGCTTTAGCAGAAGGAATTGACATGACCGCTGAAATGATCCCAATCGCTCCGGCAGCACACTATTCCATAGGCGGAATTAAAACTGATCTGTTTGGAGCGACTAATGTCGGCAGGCTGTTTGCAATAGGCGAATCTGCATCTACAGGAGTTCACGGGGCTAACCGTCTTGCAAGTAATTCACTTCTCGAATGTTTGGTCTTCGGTAGAAGAGCCGCTGTTAAAGCATCTGAAAATATTGGATTGGGAATGAATATCCCGGAAAGCGATTTGATCGAATATAAAATATCAGATTTCTCAATGCAGCACTACAACATTACTTTACGTAAACTTCAAAAAATATTCACTGAAAAGGTTGGAATTGTTAGGAATGAAGATGACCTTAGTGATGCTCTAACAGAGATCAAAATCTTATACGAACAGCTTCCTGTTATGAGCTCAGATTTATATTTCAGAAAGGAAAGTGATCTGCTAAAATTAGCTGAGAGTATTGTTAGAAGTGCGCTTTATAGGAAAGAAAGCAGAGGTGCGCATCAAAGAAGTGACTTTTCTGAGATATCCAAAAAGTTTTATGGTCACATTGTTTTGAAAAATTCTGAAATCAAATTTGAAGAGATATAATGAACAAAGATTATATTGAAAGATCGATAAGCTTGATCAAACTAGCTTTGGAAGAAGATATACAGAATGGTGATATTACAACTTCTGCTATTGTTGATGATGATGAAGTTTGTAATGGGAAACTTGTTGCAAAGGAATCGGGAGTGATTGCCGGATTGGAAGTTTTTCGTTATGTTTTCAAATTGCTTGACGGTAAAGGGTTGGAATTCCATTCAAATTATTATGACGGCGCGCAAGTTCAAAAGGGTAATTTAATCGCTGAGTTTTCCGGGCAGTTAAAAACCGTTCTTAGCGGAGAGCGGACTGCTCTCAATTTTCTGCAGAGGATGAGCGGTGTTGCAACTATAACGAGACAATACGCTGAGCAGTTAAAAGATACAAATACAGAACTATTGGATACTCGCAAAACGATGCCCGGCTTTAGGTATCTCGATAAATATGCTGTAGCTGTCGGAGGCGGGACGAATCATCGTATCGGTTTGTTCGATATGGTTATGCTGAAGGAAAATCACATTAAAGCTGCCGGTTCAATTTCGAAAGCAGTGAAGATGATCAGGGAGCAATATGGTTCCAAATACAAAATTGAAATTGAAACCGGAAGCCTTCATGAAGTTGTGGAAGCCTTGGACAATAACGTTGATATTATTATGCTCGATAATATGCCGATTGAGGAAATGCAGGCATCGGTTATAATGATAAATAAAAAAGTAAAAGTAGAAGCGTCGGGAAATATTACGATTGCAAATATCAGAGCGGTTGCAGAGATTGGTGTGGACTATATTTCTGTCGGGGCAATAACTCATTCGGTCAGCGCTCTGGATATATCATTGTTAATAATATAGGGGGAAAACCAAATGAATATTTCGGATGAAATAAAAAAACTTAAAAAAGAAAAGAATGCGGTGATACTTGCACATAATTATCAAATACCGGAAGTCCAGGATATTGCGGATTTTGTCGGTGACTCGCTTGGTCTGTCACAAGTAGCAGCGAAAACTAATGCCGATGTAATTGTGTTCTGCGGAGTTCACTTCATGGCGGAGACAGCTTCAATAATTTCTCCGGATAAGAAAGTTCTGATTCCCGATCTGGAAGCCGGATGTTCGCTTGCCTCAACTATTACAGCCGATCAGTTACGGGAATGGAAAAAAGAAAATCCCGATGCGGTTGTTGTAAGTTATGTGAATACAACAGCAGAAGTTAAAGCGGAATCTGATTATTGCTGCACTTCATCCAATGCTGTAAAAGTGGTTGAGACAATCCCGGAAGAGAAAAAGATACTATTTCTGCCTGATAAATATTTAGGCAGCTACACAAAAGCAGTCACCGGTAGAAACATAAAAATTTGGGATGGAGCTTGTCACGTTCACGAAAAGATAGGTGAAATTGACTTCGCTAAAAAAATGGAAGAATATCCGGATGCAGATTTTCTTATTCATCCTGAATGCGGCTGCTCGACTTCATGCATGTTAGAGTCGGAAGTTTATGACTGTGATATTAATATCTATTCAACCGAAGGGATGATAAAACATATACAGAACTCTGATGCCAATCAATTTGTAATTGCCACTGAAGTTGGAATTCTGTACAGAATGAAAAAAATAAAACCGCAGAGCGAGTTTCTACCGATGAGTGAAGACTCGGTTTGTGAGTATATGAAAATGATAACACTTGAAAAATTATTGAACTCACTTATGCATGATCAATACGAAGTAAAGGTGCCGGAAGATATTGCAGTGAAGGCGCGAATACCAATTAACAGAATGCTAGAGATAGTATAGAAAGATTTTTTAGATGATCAGATTATTCTTGTTTGTTCTATTTGTAAACAGTTTAGTTTTAGCTCAATCAGTATCTTTATCCGGCAGAGTCGTTGATTCATTAACGGCGGAACCGCTTATAAACGTTAATATTCTTATAGAAGGGAAGAACTACGGCGCTATAAGCGATAATGAAGGAAAGTTTAAAATAAACGATCTGCAGAATGAAACCGTAGTTGTACGTTTCTCTTATGTTGGATATAAAACGAAGTATTTTCACTTCAATTTATCATCCGATACAACAATCACAGTTAAGCTAACTCAGAAAGCGATCATGTTTCAAGAATCGTTAGTAAAGGGGAAGTATGCCAGCATCAGAGAAACACCGGTTGCCTTTACGAACATTGCTTCCCGGGAAATACAGCGAAATTTAGGCGCAAGGTTTCTAACTGATATAATCAGGTCTGTTCCGAATGTTTTTGTATCGGAACAAGGGGGCGGGTTTGCCGATTCTCGACTTAGTATCCGCGGTTTCGATCAGACCAGCATTGCGGTAATGATAAACGGTATTCCTATCAATAATCCGGAAAACGGTGAGATATATTGGTCAAATTGGGGAGACTTGAGTGATGTGGTTCAGAGCATTCAAGTCCAGCGCGGATTGAGTGCAACTCCATATTCTGTTTCATCTATAGGCGGTGTGGTGAACATAATCACCAAAAGTGATTTTTCAAATGATAATTCTTTTAAGATCAAATCTGTAATAAGTTCTGAAAATTATAAGAAATTCTTATTTACGTTTGCTGCATCGATAAGTGATAATTTAAAACTCACCGGGATGATCAGCCGAATTACATCAGACGGTTATGCCGATCAGACCTGGCTGGATGCTTACTCTTACTACTTTTCACTCGGATGGACTTTGAAAAATAATCTGATTGAAATTCAGATAATGGGCTCACCTCAAAAGCACGGACAAAGAATGACACCGTTAACAATGGATACATGGAAGCTTAGAGGAAAACGTTTCAATGCAGATTGGGGTTACCTTAACGGGCAGCCGCTTAACTTACGTGATAATGAATTTCATAAACCGTCTATTACTCTAAATCATGTCTGGCAGAAAAATAAGAACTTTGTCCTTTCGAATTCGCTCTATCTATCGTATGGCTACGGCGGAGGCACAGTACCGCCTTGGAGTGAGTTCAGCAGAACTGATGACGGTTTAATCGATTTTGATAAAGAATGGGAATTCAATTCCGATAACATCGATTCAACATACAGTACGGAACTGACCAGATCGGATAAAGCACTAAGATTTACTAAACACATACACACTTGGATAGCATTTTTATCGTCCGCCAATTATAAACTTAATAACGGCATAAACCTTACATTCGGATTGGATGGAAAATATTATTCTGCTGAGAATTATAGTACACTTGGTAATCTGCTGGGAGGTGATTACTATATCGGGAGCGGTAATGTAAATCAAGATCCGGATAAACTTCTTTATCTCGGGGATAAAGTTGATTACGATGCTGATAGTTATGCCCGCTCGCTTGGGGTATTTTTACAAGCAGAACATAATAATAATGTCGTGAATGCTTATATAAATCTTGCTTTTGCAATAACTGGTTATAACCGTATTGATAATTTTAATTACAAATATTCCGATCCGAAGCGGGAAACCGGGTGGAAGCGCTTTCCTACATATACAATTAAAGCCGGTATCAATTATAACTTTAACAATTATAACAATGCTTATTTTAATATTGGAAACTATTCTAAAGCGCCGCTATCGATGAATGTCTTCAGCTATACCAATGAACCGTATGCCGATGTTAAAAATGAGAAAGTGATCTCGGCTGAACTTGGATACGGTTATAATACGGAGAAGATGTATTTAAAATTGAACACATTTATCACATGGTGGAAAGATAAAGCTTTCAACTTTGCTTATTATGATCCGAACTCATTTCAAGCTTATAAATTCAACATTTATGGAGCAGAAGCGCTGCATCGAGGAATTGAGGGAGAGGGGAAATATAACTTTAGTAAAAACATTAGCCTTGATGGAATGTTTTCAGTTAGTTTGAATGAATGGCTGAAGGATGTTACCGGATATGGTCATCTTGAAGCCCTGCCTGGTGTGGATATTCCGGTGAATGCCAAGATCGGCGGGTTGTATGTTGGCGGATTCCCAATGCTGAAATTGAATTTTGGAGTTGATCTAACACAGCAAATATTTAGGGGACTGCAATTCTACTTCAATCCGAAAATTTTGTTTAATGGTTTTCACTATCCTCGTCTGAACATCAGCGGTCGAAATGATGAATCTGTTGATCTGGCGCAGCCTTCAAAAATCCCGAATTATTATCTGCTTAACTTACATCTCGGATTTGATTGGAAAATGACGAGATCATTCATCAAAAATTTCAATTTAGGGATGAACATATATAACCTTCTCAATAAAGATTATATGATTGATGCTTATGAAAGTAATACAGGAGACCCGCAGACAACCACAGTCTGGCTTGCACGTGACCGGTGGATGGATGTATCGCTAATGCTTGGATTTTAATATTCGATCTTAATTTAAAGAAAGTATCTTTGAAAAATATATTAACAGAATAGTTTTTAAAAATAGTTATCTTTAAATAATAATAGATGTAGTTAGTTTATAACTCAATTAATTTATCATGTCGATTTTTGATAACTTTAAATGCATTTCCAAATACGGAGTTAATAAGTTATCGCACAAAAAATTATATAGCTATGCTGCTGTTGAGTGGTAGCTGGGACAATAAAAATGGAATATTTACTGTTTATCGCATCGAACTTTTTATTTAAATGATGATGGTACTTTAGCTGGGTTAAGCAGACAGGTGATTAATTTTATGAAAATAAATAACATCTATAAAAAAAACTGGTTTGTGGCAAGTGTTTTTGTCATTTTGTTTCTCGTTAATATAATTATTATCCCGCAGGAAAAGACTCTTGGGGAAGGAATTATATTAATATATATTCATGTTGCCTTGATATTCAGCGGGACCGTGGGATTTCTTATATCGGCGCTTCTAGGTGTCGGGGTTTTCTTTTCTGCTAATAAACATTTGCAAAGCTGGCTTTTCTATTTAAGCTTGTTTTCTCTTATCCTCTATTTTTTAGGGATAGGACTAAGCATGATCGCTTCAGCTATTTTTTGGGGAGCTATTAATTGGACCGAACCATATATGGTTGTTTCATTGCAAATAATATCTATAACTATTATTGTTCTAGTTGCAGCAGGTTTAATTCCCAATATAAGGTTAAAAGGTTTTTTGAATATTATCCCTTTTGTTTCTATTCTTTTATTAATGCAGGATAACAAATTGATATTACATCCCGACAGTCCGATCAGAAATTCCGGGTCGTTAGCAATTAAGTTTTCATTTTATAGTTTGTTATTTATAATTTTAACTTTTACTATTTGGTTAGTTTGGATTTTTAGGGGAAAATATTCAAAGCCTCCTAATAGATTAAGTTAGTACAGAAAGGTCTTTCAATAAAGAAGAACTTGATTGTAAATTCTGTTGGACAACCAATTAATAATGGAAAAATAATGCAGATAAAAAGTCCTGCCAAAATAAAGAAAACCAAAAAGCTACTAAGTAAGATATATGTAATTCTACTTTTATTTTTTGTCGATGTTATTATCGGGCAGCAGTTACTTCCATCAAAGGGCAATGGAATTGAAACAATTCAGATTGTTAGTCATACTGTTTCAAGAAATGCGATTAATTTCAAATGTTTGTATGGTGTAGAAGATAAGGATGCATCACTTCGGATTTCTTTTCCTTTTCCCGAAGTTGTTAGGGTTCAGATACACCAAGGGGAAGAACCGTTCGCTGAAGAGATCGGGCAACCATTTGATATTCAGCAGAAAGGAAATCTGTTTGAATTAAAAACCGACAGCTTGCGTGTGCGCATACAAAAACAACCATGGCAGTTGACTATTCCCCGATTAAACGGTGATGTTATTTTTCGCCAAATTCCGGAACAAAGTGGATATATAAATTCCGAGAGTGGGAACCGAACCTTGCGCATCACTGCACAAATGCAGCAGAGTGAAGGCTTTTACGGTTTCGGCGAAAAATTCAATGGAATGAACCAGCGTGGCAAAAAAGTGGTTATGGAGATATCCGATGCCTATGTAGAAAAAGGCTCTAGAACTTATAAAGCAATTCCGTTTTTCATTTCATCAGCACGTTACGGTCTATTGGTTAATTCGGGATTGCCCGTGGTCTATGATCTTGGTAAAAAAAGTAATGACTTTTATTCATTTGAAATTCCAGATAACGAGATCGACTATTTTATTTTTGCGAATAAAGATCCGCTTACTATTATTCAAGAATACACGGACATTGTTGGGAAAACACGCCTAGTTCCGAAATGGTCGTTGGAACCGTGGTTAAGTCGTCGTAGTATGACCGGCTGGGATAGCACGATCACAGCTGAAGCAGATGTGGATATGCTTTTAAATAACGGATATCCGCTGGGTGTAATTTTGTGGGAGGGTATTCGGGGTCAATTTAGTAGAAAGCAAATTCCTGACATACATGCACTTTCCGACAAGTGGCACTCACAGGGTTTGAAGCAGGTATTCTGGAGTCTGGCTGGACATATTAGTAACAATTCGGATGTTTTTAAAAATGCAAACCCTGATTATTTCATCCGTAATTATGACAGTACACTTTCTATCGGTGGATTTAGAGGAGGACATGTTTATATAGACCCTACTAACCCTGATGCAATGAACTGGTGGATAAAAACGTTTTATGAACCTTATATAAGTGGTGAAGATGGTCGCTCTGTTCCCGGGCATGCTAATTTAGACGGAGTTAAGATCGATTTTTGTGAGTTGTTTCCTGAATACCAGTTGCCGTTGTTGATGCAAAAGACGGTCAAAGGTATTGAAAATGAACATGCGGTTCTATTTTCAGAACAGATCTATGACTGGCTGCAGCAGAGGAAACCCGAAGGTGGAATTACTTGGGTTCGCGGCGGCGGGTTGGGTATTCAGCGAGTCGGCTTTGTTTGGGGCGGCGACCGCAGGCGCACGTTTCCGCAATTTAGGGGTACGGTTTCGGCATCGCTTTCGCTTGCCGTATGCGGTGTGGCTTTAGCCGGATATGATTTAGGTGGCTATATCGGAGGCAACTCGCCCGACGCAAGAGAAGTTTACATACGCGGCGCACAGTATTCGGCATTCAGTCCGTCTTTTCACGATCACGGCAGCGCGCCGGCGCCGTGGGAACAAGATGAATACGGAAGGGAAAACTATAAATTCTACGCACGTGTTCGATATAACTTGATACCGTATTTGTATAATCTTGTTCGTATTGCTCACGAAAAAGGTATTCCTCTTATGCGCCCTTTATTTCTGCATTATCCTAATGATAAAAATACGTACTCGATCGAAGATGAGTATTTGCTGGGCGATGCACTGCTGGTTGCTCCATTCGTTAATTCCGGAACTACAAGGAAGGTCTATTTACCAGCGGGTGAATGGATCGATTTCTGGACAGAAAAAACATACTCTGGCAGACAAACCATTAATTATACGGCGCCGCTAAATCGAATACCTGTATTTGTGAAAAGTTCCAGCATAATACCATTGGAATTAAATGATGCTCTGCAAGTTGGCGGACCGTTCCTGCAAAATCGAAAGAATGATCTACTGCTGACCTTTGGCATTTTTGGACGTGACGATGCTACGTTGAATTTTTATGAAAATAAAAAAGAGTTAAGCATTTCTACACATATTAACGAAAATGAACGGCAAATTGTTGTGGAAAATATTGACCGTGATTTTGGTTTATATCTAATGGCGAATAGACCGGAGAAGATAACCGTTAATGGTACGGAAATCATCTATCTAAATGCTACCGACTTCACAGCAAGCAGCAGCGGCTGGAATTATGATGCGGAAAATCTAAAGGTACTGGTCAAAATAGCTGTGGATGACTTTGAAAGCAGATACATTATAAAAATTAGTGGTTTGGATAGGGAAGAATATGCACTTCTCCGCAAACAGCGATTTGATACTACAGTTTTTCCACCTGAAGAACCAAAAATTCTCTCTGTTGAAAACTGGAATGGATCTGCGGATATTCATTTTCAACCGGTTAACAATGCTTTTGCCTACACGGTAGAATATGGTTTTACGCCGGATAAACTTGATAAAAAACTTATAAATGTTGTGGAAAGCCCAGTAACAGTTCATAACATACCGATCGGGAGATCTTTATATGTGAGCATGCGCGCACAAAATGAATGGGGAACTGGCAAAGAAACGATACCGGTCGTGGCAAAGCAAATTACAACTCAAAAGATCGTCTTCAGTCTTGAAAATGGCTCAGCCTTTCTACGTGGAAATCATTACAATTCAAAAACAATTTCTGAAAACGGGATAAGGCAGCTCGACTATTCCATTAGAGTTCCCGAAACTGGAACCTACCAATTCTGGATCAAAGCGAATAAAAATATTCAACATCATCTTTACTTTAGATGGTATCACTTAGGCGGTATCAAATTAAAGAAAGGTATAAATTCTGTTCAATTGATAATTCAAAATCAAACGACAGAAATTGGTAAACTTTTTTTAACATCTTCAAAAGAAGATCGCCCGGTTATGAAAAGTGATATAGAAACAATATTCTCAGAAGAAGAAACTATCTCGGTACCAAAAAAAGTAACTGTGCGGTTCTAACTTTTCTATCAACATTCGTCGGAATCAAAAGAGTAAAGCAATCTAATAGTTATTATTCGAAATTAGTTTGTATCTCATAATTTGATTTTGTTGAATTCAGAAGCTATTATCGTAAGGAATATGTAGAGCAAAGCCCTAAGTAATTATAAACAAAGGGCTTTTGCGGAGAGAGAGGGATTCGAACCCTCGGATCGGCAAAACCGATCAACGGTTTTCGAGACCGCCCCGTTCAACCACTCCGGCATCTCTCCTAAAAATTATCGTATTCAATCAGTAGAGGCTGTCTCAAAAGTAACTATTGTCATTTCGAACGTAGAGAGAAATCTTAATTTCAAATTAAAATCAAAAGATTCTCACGTCGCTCCGCTCCTCAGACTCGTCTGACGAGTCAGAATGACAAATTCTGCCTTTTGAGACAGCCTCTCATTATTATAGTTGCGGAGAGAGTGGGATTCGAACCCACGGTACGCTTGCACGTACACACACTTTCCAGGCGTGCCAGTTCAACCACTCCTGCACCTCTCCGGTAAAACATCAGTTTAAAAACTATTTCTCAACAACAAAAATATGTACAAAAGAGAGGGGAGTATTCTTACGTGGAAGTCCCTTTGGGAGCATACAAGGTACGTGCAAACACTTTCCTCCAAGGGAGTCTCACAGACTAGGCGTGCCGGTTTCCGCCATAGGCGGACAAGCAACCTTTATCCCGCAGCTTTTTTGCGGGAACTCCTGCACCTCTCCGAATTATTTAAGATGTAAATATATTAAAAAGTGTTCTAAATAATCTTGCCAAATTAAAATCTTTATCATTCTTTTTTCTATTTTTGTAAACTTAATAATCAAGGATATAATATGACTAACGTAACACTAGGAATTGATATCGGCGGTACAAACACTGTTTTTGGCATTGTAACTGAAAAGGGAGAGATCGTTTTTAAGGAATCAATTCCAACTAATAGAATGAAACCGGCAGAAGATCTTTTTGAAAGGATTTTCAACACATTTGATGAATCGTTTAAGAAATATTCTCATCAGTATAATTTAGTTGGGATTGGAGTCGGCGCGCCGGACGGTAACTATTATAAAGGTTCTATAGAAAATCCGCCTAATCTCAACTGGGGTTAT
>UOGD01000081.1_pt1 | contig 19307 bp, 14 predicted proteins | sample 1989731 | NCBI WGS metagenome assembly UOGD01 (sample SAMEA4712198, study PRJEB27164) | hydrothermal vent metagenome | biome: marine basaltic hydrothermal vent biome; feature: marine hydrothermal vent; material: mineral | place: Pacific Ocean | collected 2011-06-14/2011-07-23 | depth 1691 m | reverse complement strand
TAACATTTATGATTACCGCAAGTCTATTTGAATCGATTACTAAACCCGGATATATTTTACTCGCTGTCCCTTTTGCAATTATTGGAACATTATTCTTATTCTTTATTTTAGATTTAACATTAGATAGAGGTGCCTACGCAGGTTTATTATTGTTGATAGGTCTATCAGTAAATAATTCAATTATGCTTGTAGATCATATCTCAAAAAAAGGTAGACGCATAAATGCTGAAGGATTAATAAATGCTAGCTACTCTCGGCTACGTCCAATATTTACAACAACGCTTACTACGGCTGGTGCACTTGTTCCGCTTCTTTTTGTTTCCGAAGTTACTTTTTGGAGCAGCTTAAGTTATAGTGTGCTTGGTGGAATATTATTCTCATCAATCCTAACAATTGTTTATGTACCGCTATTTTATTTTATATTTTCTTTGAAAAGAATGAGTGTATTTTAAATCTAGATACTAAGCATGTCCTTCAATAAAACGATCTCTAAAAAAGCACCAAAACATTTGGATATATATCCAATTCTACTGAATAAAAAGTCTAAATAAGGAATAAAATAAAAATATTCATACATTATCTTGACAAATAAGAAGCGATAATATATATTTCGAGTCACAATAATAAATTAAATGCAGTACACGATGCAAAATAATAGATCAAATATCGAATTTCAATTTATATACCCTTCGTATTGTGTATCGCCATTGGTAATACAAGTCTCTTCTTTAGATATTTTCAACATTCTCGGAATTAGTATTCTGAGCCTACTTAGTATTCTCATACTAGTGGGCTAATATAAAGTCAATCCAGAGATCACATCTTAATATATAATTTAATTGAAGTTTGATTTCAGGGTTGACCTGAGTGAAAATATTCTATTTGAATTGACATATTTTGAGGTAAAAATGAGATCTGATTTAGTAAAAAAAGGTATTGATAAGGCTCCACATAGAAGTTTGTTAAGAGCTACCGGTGTAATTAAAAGTGATGACGACTTTAATAAACCATTTATTGGAGTTGTAAATTCTTATATCGATTTGATCCCAGGTCATGTGCATCTGCAAGAGTTTGGAAAAATTGTTAAAGATACTGTGCGTGAAGCAGGCGGCGTTCCGTTTGAGTTCAACACTATTGGTGTTGATGACGGAATAGCAATGGGACATATAGGGATGCGGTATTCACTTCCTAGCAGGGAACTTATTGCCGATAGCGTTGAAACGGTTGTAGAGGCTCATCGGCTGGATGGTATTGTCTGCATAACGAATTGTGATAAGATCGTTCCCGGTATGCTGATGGCTGCGGTAAGAATTGATATCCCAGTTGTATTTGTATCAGGCGGACCGATGAAAGCCGGCGTTACTTCAAAGGGAGAAAAGTCAGATCTGATCTCGGTGTTTGAAGCCGTGGGTAAATACCAGATGGGTGAGATAGACGATGAAGAACTTCTTGAATTGGAGACTGTGAGTTGTCCAGGCTGTGGTTCATGTTCCGGTATGTTTACTGCAAACTCAATGAACTGCTTAATGGAAGCGCTTGGAATTGCATTGCCTGGTAATGGTACAATACTAGCTGTTGATGAAGACAGGAAAAAACTTGTAAAGCAGGCTGCTGAACAAATAATGACTCTGGTTGAAAAGGATATTAAGCCGTCGGATATTTTATCGCGCGAATCGTTCCTGAATGCTTTTGCCCTGGATATGGCAATGGGCGGAAGCACAAATACTATACTCCATGGATTAGCAATAGCAATTGAAGCGGGAATTGATTTTGATCTGCATGAACTAAATGAACTGGCTGCTAAAGTTCCTTATATATGTAAAGTCAGTCCGGCAACTCCGTTTGTCCATATGGAAGATGTGGATGAAGCCGGAGGGATCTCAGCAATACTGAACGAAATTTCAAAAGTACCGGACATTTTATATCTGGATAAATTAACAGTGACCGGTAAGACTCTAGGTGAAAATATTAAGGATGCGGAAATAAAGAATGATAAAGTCATTAGGAAATTGGAAAATCCATATTCTAAAACCGGCGGACTTGCAATACTATTTGGAAACCTTGCCCCGGAAGGCTCAATTGTAAAGATCGGTGCGGTTGATGAAAAAATGCTTGTGCATAAAGGTCCGGCAAGAATTTATAACTCCCAGGACGAAGCGCTGAAAGGTATTGCGAATAAAGAAGTTCAGCCTGGCGATGTGGTTGTGATAAGGTATGAAGGACCGCAAGGCGGACCGGGAATGCCGGAAATGCTTTCGCCTACAAGTGCAATTATGGGTATGGGATTAGGAGATAAAGTAGCGCTGCTTACGGACGGCAGATTTTCCGGGGGAACACGCGGCGCTTGTATCGGGCATGTATCGCCTGAAGCGGCAGAAAAAGGTCCTATTGCAGCATTGCAGGAAGGCGATATGATATTCCTTGATATACCTAATAAAATTCTACAAGTTGAATTATCAGATGAAGAAATAGAAAAAAGATTAAATGATTTACCTGAGTTTGAACCGAAAATCAAATCCGGTTATTTAGCGCGTTACTCAAAAATGGTAACGTCGGCAAGTAAAGGTGCAGTATTAAAATATTGAATATAAATTATTAAAGGGGAAAATTATGGGTTCACCCAAAAAGTTAAGCGGTGCGGATATTTTCTTTGAAGCCTTAAGGGAAGAAGGTGTTGAGAAAATTTTTGGTTATCCTGGCGGTGCCACGATCAAAATTTACGAAAAATTATACGACATTGATTTTTTAGAGCATATTCTTACCAGACATGAGCAAGGAGCTACACATGCCGCTGATGGTTATGCAAGAGTTACAGGCAAAGTTGGTGTGGTACTGGTAACTTCCGGTCCCGGCGCCACGAACACAGTCACCGGTATTGCCAATGCTTATATGGATTCGATCCCGATAGTTGTTTTCACAGGTCAGGTACCTTCCCATCTTATCGGCAACGATGCTTTTCAGGAAGCGGATATCGTTGGTATTACACGACCGATAACCAAACATAACTTCCTTGTTCGTGATGTTAAGGAATTAGCTTCAACAATTAAAAAAGCATTCTATATTGCATCAACCGGAAGACCAGGTCCTGTGCTTGTCGATCTGCCTAAAGATGTGATCAATGATGAATGTGAATATGAGTATCCTAAGGAAATTCATATAAGAGGTTACAAACCTACGTACAAGGGTCATCATAACCAGATCAAGAAAGCTGCGGATATAATTCGAAAAGCTAAACGACCTCTGCTTTACATAGGCGGCGGGGTTGTAATGGCAGACGCTTCAAAGGAATTGACTGAGTTCGCACGTAAAAATAATCTGCCCGTTACATCTACTCTTATGGGGCTTGGTGCATTTCCCGGCACCGATCCGTTATTCCTTGGGATGCTCGGGATGCATGGAACCTATTATGCAAATCAAGCTGTGAATCATTGTGATGTTATTGTAGCGCTCGGTGCCAGGTTCGATGATAGAGTAACCGGAAAGGTGGATACATTTGCGACAGATGCTTATAAAATACACGTTGATATTGATCCGACAGCAATTGATAAAAATGTTCTTGTGGATCTTCCTATTGTCGGCGATGTAAAAATAATATTAACTGATCTGCTCAAAGAATTATCCAAGAAACCTAAAGAAAAAGAATGGTGGGATCAAATTGATATTTGGAGAAAGGAATGTCCTTTGGAATATAAACGTCCGGATAATGAATTGAGAACACAATATGTTATTGAAAAAATATCGGAAAAGACAAAAGGTAATGCAATAGTTGTTTCTGATGTTGGGCAGCATCAGATGTGGGTGGCTCAATATTATAAATTCAATAATCCGCGTTCGCATCTGAGCAGCGGAGGCTTGGGTACAATGGGTTATTCAATTCCGGCAGCTATCGGAGCGGCTTTTGCGATCAAGGATCGTCCGATTGTTTCAATAAGCGGTGACGGCGGATTTCAAATGAACATGCAGGAGTTGATCACTGCAGTTGCATATAATCTTCCGATCAAGTTCTTTATAATGAATAACTGTTTCCTGGGAATGGTAAGGCAATGGCAGGAACTTTTTCATGATGAGAAATACAGCTTTACGGATCTATGCGACAGCAACCCGGTATTCACTAAGATCGGTACTGCGCTCGGAATAGAATCGTTTTCAACTCATCTGCCCGAAGAAGTGGAGGGGTTGCTTGATAAAGCTTTTGAGATCAATGACAGACCGGTACTAATTGAATTTAAAGTTGCGAAAGAAGATTTAGTATTTCCAATGGTGCCTTCCGGAGCTTCAATTTCAGATATGATAGTTAAAAGATTAAATCCAAAGAGGATGTTATAAAATGAAACACACAATAACAGTATTAGTTGAAAACACATTTGGCGCATTTGATCGTGTTGCCACAATGTTCAGTGCAAAGGGTTTTAATATTCAAAGCATATCTATCGGTGAAACGGAAATAAACGAAATTTCCAGAATGACGATAGTTACATACGGCGACGAACAAATAATCGATCAAGTTGTAAAACAGCTTAACCGTTTGATCGATACGGTTAAAGTAATTGATCTAACAGATCAAGCCAGAACAGAAAGAGAATTAGCCTTAATAACGGTATCGTTCCAAAAAGGTACGATGGAAGAGATCAAGAATATTACCGATATTTTCAGAGGAAAAATTGTTGATATAAATAACAAATCGATGATGCTCGAAATTACCGGACCCCCTGAAAAGATCAATGCCGCAGTGAACGTGCTCATGTCATACGGAATCAAGGAGATGGCGCGTTCAGGTACGGTTGCATTAAAAAGAGGAGAACAATTAAAACAACGAAAAGATTTTATTAAATAGATATGGAGAAATATCATGGAAGTTTATTATGACAAAGATGCATCGCTGGATGTATTAAAGGACAAAAAGATTGCAGTTCTCGGTTTTGGAAGTCAAGGACATGCGCACTCACTTAACCTTAAGGATAGTGGGATGAATGTTTGCGTCGGATTGAGGAAAGAGAGTAAATCATGGCAGAAGGCTGAGGAGTTAGGATTGAAAGTTATGGAAATTCCGGATGCTGCTGCATGGGCTGATGTAGTAATGGTGCTGCTGCCTGATCAAGATCAGAAAAAGGTTTATGATGAACAAATATCACCAAATCTTCAAGATGGCGATACACTTGCCTTTGCTCATGGGTTTAATATTCATTACAAACAGATCATTCCGCCTAGCACGATAAATGTGATGATGATCGCTCCGAAAAGTCCGGGTCATCTTGTAAGAAGAACTTTTAAAGAAGGTAACGGCGTTCCTTGCTTGATCGCTATTGAGAACGATCATTCCGGCAGTACGAAAGAACTTGCACTTGCATGGGCAAAAGGAATTGGCGGTACTAAAGCCGGAGTTATCGAAACTACATTTAAGAATGAGACCGAAACAGACTTATTCGGTGAGCAGGCTGTACTATGCGGCGGTTCGGCAGAATTGATCAAAGCCGGATTTGAAGTATTGACTGAAGCTGGCTATCCTGAAGAGTTGGCTTATTTTGAATGTATGCATGAAATGAAATTAATTGTTGACCTCTACTATGAAGGCGGCTTATCGAGAATGAATTATTCTGTTAGCGATACTGCTGAATACGGCGGTTATGTTGTCGGTCCTACTGTAATTAATGAGGAATCAAAAAACGCAATGCGTGCAGCGCTGAAAAGAGTGCAGGACGGAAGTTTTGCAAAAGAATTTGTTGAAGAAGTAAACGGTGAAAAAGCTAACATGAATAGACTGAGAAAAGAGAACGCCGAGCATCCGATTGAAAAGATAGGGGCAAAACTTCGGGGTATGATGTCGTGGGTTTTAGAAAAAAATAAAAAGGAAGAGGTATAATCATGGCAACAAAAATTGCATTGCTTCCAGGTGACGGCATTGGACCGGAAGTAATGTCGGCTGCTGTAGATGTTATGAAACATGTGGCGGAAAGATTCAACATGGAAATTGAAACCACGGAAGGTTTAATGGGCGGCTGTTCATACGAAGAACATGGAACACCATTGACAGATGAAACAATTGAAATGTGCAAAAGATCTGATGCGGTTCTTCTTGGTGCGGTTGGCGGATATAAGTGGGAAAGTTTGGACCACCACCTGAAACCTGAAGCTGCTCTTCTGAAACTCAGAAAAGAACTCGGACTTTTTACTAATATTCGTCCGGCAAAAGTATATCCTTCTTTTGTTAATTCATCTTCCTTGAAAGAAGAAGTTATACTCGGAACCGATTTCGTCGTTTTCAGAGAATTGACCGGAGGCATTTATTTCGGTAAACCAAGCGGTTACGATGAAAACAAAGGCTGGAACACAATGGTATATGAGAAACACGAAATTGAACGCATTGCACGTCAGGCTTTTGAAGTTGCCAGAAAGAGAAAGAAAAAATTAACATCTGTCGATAAAGCCAATGTTCTTGAAGTATCTCAATTCTGGAGAAAAGTTGTAGAAGAGGTTGGTAAAGATTACCCGGATGTTGAAGTGAACAATATGTATGTGGATAACACAGCAATGCAGGTTGTACGCGATCCTCGTCAGTTTGATGTTATTGTTACTTCTAATCTGTTCGGCGACATAATTAGCGATATTGCCGGGATGATAACCGGGAGTCTTGGAATGCTGCCTTCGGCAAGTATCGGTGAAAAATATGCTTTGTATGAACCGGTTCACGGCAGCGCTCCTGATATTGCCGGACAGAATAAAGCTAACCCGATTGCGATGATCGCTTCAGTCGGAATGATGTTCGATCTTTCATTCGGTATGACTAAAGCGGCGCAATTGATCGATAAGGCAATTGAAAAGACACTGGAACACGGTTATAGAACTGTAGATATTAATTTTGATAACGGAAACTTGGTAAGTACAACAAAAATGGCGCAGATGATCTTGGATAATTTTGAGATCATTTATCAAGAAGAACATTTAGGGGTATTTACACTTTAATAGGATGAAAAAATGGATAACCGAATAATAATATTTGACACGACTTTAAGAGACGGTGAACAGTCACCGGGGGCATCATTAAGTGTCTCCGAAAAAATTGAGATAGCCCGTCAGCTTGAAAAATTGAATGTGGATGTGATCGAAGCGGGTTTCCCGGTATCTTCTCCTGAGCAGTTCGATGCTGTTCAAAGAATTTCAGGGGAGGTTGGAGTTACCGTTGCCGCTTTGGCGCGCGCAAAAGAGATAGATATAAAAGCTGCATATGATGCAATAAAGGACGGCGCTAAAAAACGTATACATACTTTTTCCAGTACTTCTGATTATCATATACTCGGGAAATTCGGGCATGAACGTTACGGGAAAACTCTTGAAGAAAAAAGAAAGACTGTATTGCAGATGTCGTACGACATGGTTCAGTATGCCAAATCACTTTGTGATGATGTGGAATTTTCTGCCGAAGATGCAGGACGAACCGATATGAATTATCTGGCAGAGGTTATTGAAGCTGCTATTGAAGCGGGCGCAACCACTGTCAATATCCCCGATACAACCGGTTATACAATGCCGGCAGAGTTCGGCGCAAAGATAGCCCAGCTGAGAGAAAGAGTAAGCAACATTGATAAAGCAATAATCAGTGTTCATTGCCATAATGATCTTGGACTAGCAGTCGCAAATTCAATTGCCGGGATTGAAAACGGCGCTAGGCAAGTTGAATGTACTGTAAACGGTATCGGCGAGAGAGCAGGTAACGCATCCCTCGAAGAAATTGTTATGGCTCTTAAAGTCAGAAAAGATATTTTCAATTTTGAGACAGCGATTAATACGACAGAGATAATGAATACGTCAAAATTGGTTTCAGGATTTTGCGGTATAATCGTTCAGCCTAACAAAGCAATTGTCGGAGAAAATGCTTTTGCGCACGAGTCTGGTATTCATCAAGACGGTATGCTCAAAAACAGAGAAACATACGAGATAATGACTCCCGATTCTGTTGGTGTGCAGAAAACTAAAATAGTTCTTGGTCGTCACTCCGGCAGACACGGATTAAAAGCAAGGTTGGAAGAACTCGGCTACAATCTGGATAATGAAGAATTGAACAGAGCATACGAAGCATTCACTAAACTTGCCGATAAGAAAAAAGAAGTTTATGACGATGATCTAAGAATATTGATGGGTGATAATATCTACAAAGATGAATCACTGTTTGATTTGGATTATATGCACATAAATTCCGGCTCCAATTCAATCCCGACTGCAACGGTTCGGATCAAGTCCAAAGATCAAATGTTCGAAGATTCAGCTACTGGCGATGGTCCGGTTGATGCGTTGTTCAACGCAATTGATAGAGCTTTGAGCAAGAAACCAAAAGTGGAATCGTACAGAGTTAGATCGGTAACTTCCGGTAGGCAAGCGCTTGGAGAGGTTGTTGTTCGGTTACGAAAAGATAATAAAACTTTTTCAGGTAAAGGTGTTTCGACCGATATAATTGAGGCAAGTGCTAAAGCATATCTGCAAGCCCTTAATTTAAAAGAGATCTATATAGAGAGAAATCATAAAAACAATGAGAAAGCGATTTAAGGAGATAATAGATGGCAATGACAATAACTGAAAAAATTCTGGCTAATTCTGCCGATAAAGATTCTGTAAAGCCGGGAGATAATATTTGGCTGAATGTTGATGTGCTGATGACGCACGATGTCTGCGGTCCGCCGACTATCGGTATTTGGAAAAAGGAATTTGGCGAGAAGGCAAAAATATGGGATAAAAATAAATTAGTGATCTTTCCTGATCATTATATTTTTACTGCAAACAAACATGCGAATAGAAATGTGGATATTCTTCGGGAATTTGCAGCAGAGTATAATGTTGATAATTACTATGATGTCGGAACCGATAGATATAAAGGCGTTTGTCATATTGCACTTGCTGAAGAAGGCTACGATATACCGGGAACCGTTCTAATCGGAACTGACTCTCATACGTGTACATCAGGAGCATTCGGATTGTTTTCAACCGGTGTTGGAAATACCGATGCGGCTTTTATTCTGGGTACAGGTAAAATTTGGGAGAAAGTTCCCGAATCAATGAAGTTTACCTTCAACGGAAAACTTCCTAATTACTTAACTGCGAAAGATCTTATTCTACACATACTTGGAGATATCACTACTGACGGAGCAACTTACCGCGCTATGGAGTTTGACGGTGAAGCGGTTTTTGATCTTTCGATGAACGAAAGAATGACACTAACCAATATGGCAATTGAAGCCGGTGGCATGAATGGAATAATCGCAGTTGATGAAGTTACGGAACAGTATGTTAAGGAGAAAACCGATAGGGAATATCAAATATTCAACAGTGATCCCGATGCGGAATACTACAGCAAATATGTTTACAATGCAGAGGAGTTGGAACCAGTTGTAGCCAAACCTCATAGCCCTGATAATAGAGATACCGTCCGCAATGTGGAAGGTACAACTATTACAAAAGCATACATTGGTTCATGTACCGGAGGCAAGATAAGTGACTTTAGGTTTGCGGCGCAAATTATTGATAAACAAGAAGTTAGGGTACCTACCTTTATAGTTCCGGCTAGTACGGAAATTGCCGCTCAGTTAGAGGTAGAACAGCATAACGGCAGATCATTAAAGGAAATTTTTGAAAATGCCGGTGCTGTAATTGCAAAGTCATCCTGTGCAGCTTGTCTTGGCGGTCCGGATGATACGATCGGCAGGGCGGTTGATAAAGATGTTACAATTTCAACTACAAACAGGAACTTCCCGGGAAGAATGGGAAGTAGAAAATCTGAAGTTTATCTTGCATCACCGTTAACGGTGGCATCTTCGGCAATTACAGGTGTAATAACAGATCCGAGAAATTTTTTATAATTAAGTAGAAGAAAATTTAGGAAAATAATGGAAAAAGTAATAATAGGAAAAGCTTTCGTTCTTGGTGATAATATAGACACTGATCAGATAATCCCGGCTGAACATTTAGTTTACAGTATGGATGATGAAAATGAAGCTAAAATGTACGGAAAATATGCATTATCAAGTGTTCCGGTAGATCAATCAGGGTTACCTAAAGGCGGCATTCCGTTCGTGAAAGATGGTGAATTTGAGTCGGAATATGCAGTAATTATCGGCGGATCAAACTTTGGGTGCGGATCATCAAGGGAGCATGCTCCATATGCATTGATGAAAGCCGGAGCAAAGGTGATTGCTGCAGAATCATACGCGCGTATATTCTACCGCAATTCAGTTGACGGCGGATTTGTTGTTCCTTACGAAAGCGCTGACAAACTTAACGATAAAATAAAGACCGGTGATGAGGTTAAAATTGATCTAGAAGAAAATAAGATCACAAATTTAACTACATCGGAATCATTTGATTTGAAACCGCTTGGAAATGTACTTCCTATAATTGCAGCAGGCGGGTTATTCGAATATGCACGAAAATCAAATATGATATAATAAATTCGGTACAACTATGGAAAAGAATCAAACAATAGAATTATTCGATACTACGCTTCGTGACGGTACGCAGGGTGAAGGTGTTAATATTTCAATTCACGATAAACTCGCTATCACGAAAAGACTGGATGAATTTGGAGTTGATATTATTGAAGGCGGATGGCCTGGAAGTAATCCGAAAGATGAAGAATATTTTCAGAAGGTCCAAGAGCTTGATCTGAAGAACGCAATTGTTTGTGCATTTGGTTCAACAGCAAGATTTCCCGATAAAATTGATGAGGATAATAATCTTCAAAAACTTGTTTCATCGAATGCGAAAATAATTACAATTTTTGGTAAGACTTGGCGCTTTCATTCTGAGAAGACTTTGGGTTTAACGGATGAACAGAATGAGGAACTGATTTATCGTTCGATTAAGTTTTTGGTCGAGAGTGGACGCAGAGTGATTTTTGATGCGGAACATTTTTTTGACGGCTATAAAGATGATCCGAAGTTTGCGATTGATATGTGCAAAGCTGCGGTAAAAGGCGGAGCTGATACTATCGTACTTTGCGATACCAACGGCGGCTCGCTTCCGCATGAAGTATATGACATTACTGTTGAAACAATTAAAGAAGTTGGAGCGCCGATTGGAATTCACGCACACAACGACGGTGGAATGGCTGCGGCAAACTCTATTGCTTGCGTGGAAGCCGGCGCAGTGCATGTGCAAGGTACGATCAACGGAGTCGGTGAGCGCTGCGGTAATGCTAATCTCTGTACGATCATTCCAAACCTGATCCTTAAAATGGGTTGGAAAACCAAAACTGATCTGAATCTTAAAAATCTCACATCCCTCGCAAACTTTGTTTACGAAATGATAAATATATCACCAAACACTCGCGCTCCCTTTGTTGGTAAATCAGCTTTTGCACACAAAGGCGGAATTCATGTCAGCTCTGTTTTAAAAGACAGCAGAATGTACGAGCATATTGAACCGAATACTGTGGGCAATATTCAAAGAGTTATTGTTTCCGATCTATCAGGACAAAGTAATATCCGTTACAAAGCTGAAAAGCTTGGAATCAAACTGCCGGACGAAAAGGATTTCAATAAACGTTTTGTTCAATTCCTCAAAGGATTGGAATATAAAGGATTTCAGTTCGACGGTGCGGAAGCATCGTTTGAACTTCTGCTGAGGGCGGAGCTTAACGAGAGAACTTCATTTTTTAAGATCACTTATGCAAAAGTAAATGTTATGTTCGATGATAACGGTGATGAATATTCTGAAGCAGTTCTTAAAGTTAGAGTTGGCGATGAAATTGAGCATACCGCAGCTGACGGTATAGGTCCGGTTAATGCTCTCGATAAAGCGCTGCGTAAAGCTTTGATGAGATTCTACCCTGAGTTGGGAGAAATACGGTTAATTGATTACAAAGTGCGGGTACTCGGTGAGGGTGACGGTACAGCGGCGAAGGTACGTGTTCTGATTGAGTCCGGCGACCATGATAGTGAATGGTCGACAGTCGGCGTATCGGATAATATTATTCAAGCTTCACTGCAAGCTTTGATAGATAGTATCAATTACAAACTGTTCAAACGGAATAAGTAATTTAAAAGTTTATTTACTTAACGCAAATTGGTCTTCGAAATTTGATTTTGACGTCATTGATCATTCAGTGACGTCTGTCTTACGAATTTTTCCGAAAACCAATTTGTTCTTTGTATATATATATCGCTGGTTAGGATCATTCCTTACCTGTGTAACTTTTCTTGTCTTAACGACCAATCAAATTTTGAATTTTCCATCCAATTGAATAGCTTTACAGAAAATAAATAAGTGAATATCATTATGATTACTCGAAATAGATCTATAATATTTTTTTTAATAACATCATTATTGCTCTTCTCGTGCGGTGAAAAGAAAACTTCTGAAAACAAAAAGCCGAAGATAGTTAAAGAAAAAGTAAAATTACTAAGCGATGTTATTGTTGATAACGATCTTGGAATTTCATATCAAGTTCCTCTCTCTTGGAAGTTGATGTCCGCCGAACTTTCCGAGCGTTATGTAGCGCGTTTGAACAGTGAAAAATTTGACGGTAGTTTTATTGTTTATCATCCCAAAGCATTTTACTTCAATTCGAAGATATCCGGTTTATTGAGAGTCGGCAGTATTGCCGAGAGTGAAAATTCCCCGGGGATTGAATTAACAATTGATAATTATATTAAGCTTTATAAAAAATTCAACACAGCAAAAATAATCAAGCGGGAAAAGATAAATACCGGAATAATCTCAATCACTCAATTAGTGATTGAAAAGTCAAATCTAATCTCGCTGAAAAATATTTTTCTGAACAAGAAAAGTAAAATCGTGCAGTTCGATTATTCCTTACAGCAGAAAGACTATGACAAGGAAAAAGAGTTTATCACTTCCTCACTTGCTTCGATCAAATTGCTTTAATTCAATGGAATATTTGTAACATAAGGCGGCAAAGCCACAGATATCAGATCTTAGATAAAAAAATCTTTACAAAAACACAGCATGTCCTGCAACTCAATGCTGTCAACTTAAGCGGAAATAACTTAATCTTACTCCTAATCTTAATTCTTACTCTAAAGCAGATTAAGAGAAAGAGTACGAATTAAGATTAAGATTTCAATCACATATTCTTAAGTTGACACTATTGCCCGCAACTGCATGAAGGATATAGGTGGTAATACTATAGAATAATATCCGTGTTACAAAATAGTATTCAACAAAATTTATTAAATTCAAAAAGAAACCTATTCCTTTAATCCTATGATATTGTTAAATTTCAAATATAAAATTGAAAGAGATAGGAGCAAAAATGAAATTTACTTTAAATGTCGATCATGTTGCGACACTCCGTAATGCTAGGGGAGAGCAGCAGCCCGATCCGGTTACTTTCGCTTTAATTGCGGAACAATACGGTGTTGACGGTATAGTTGTTCATCTGCGTGAAGACCGCCGTCATGTGAACGAGCGTGATGTGCGGCTTCTGCGTGAAATGATCACGACTAAACTCGATCTTGAAATGGCAGCGGTTGATGAAATAATTGATATTGCATGTGACGTGCAGCCGGAATTGGCAACCTTAGTACCGGAAAAACGTCAGGAGCTTACAACAGAAGGCGGTTTGAATGTCCTCGATAATATAGAGCAGCTAAAATCTGCGATAGAAAGATTGCATGAAGCCGGCATTTTGATCTCATTATTCGTTGAACCTGACATTGAACAAATAGATGCTTCCGCCGGCGTTGAAGCTGATCTGATTGAAATTCATACGGGCAATTATGCTAATGCGGAAACCGAGGAAGAAATGTTCGAGGAATTGGACCGCATCAGACTTGCAGCACAGCACGCAAAAAAACTTGGTCTCGGAGTTAACGCGGGTCACGGGCTAAACTATAATAATATCTCCGATTTTCTTGTTGTGGATGAAATTGACGAAGTTAGCATCGGTCAAGCTGTTATTGCCCGCTCGGTATTTGTCGGGCTTGAGAAAGCTGTAAAAGAAATGAGGGAGTTAATAAACAATAAATAAATGAGTTATAGAATAAAAATATTTTTAGTTTTTCATCTTTTTTCTTCTGTCATATACTCACAGTTTACTAACCAAAGGGTAAGTCCTACTAATGCATACTATCCTGAAGAAGTAACAATAGCAATTAATCCAAAGGATCTTCTGGAAATCTCTGCCGGTTCAAATCTAAACTATTTTTATATTAGTTCAACATCAGGTGAGTTTTGGGATACACAAATTTTAACCTCATCGCTTGGAGTGTGGGGAGATCCATGTGTGGTTTACGATGTAAACGGTAATATTTATTATGCTCATTTGTCAAATCCGGCGCATGGCAATTGGATTGATCGAATTGTGGTCCAAAAATCAATTGATAGCGGACGAACTTGGAGCAATGGTGTTGGTATCGGATTGAACTCAGCAAAAGCTCAAGATAAAGAGTGGCTTGCTGTGGATCATTCAAATTCAGATTACGGGAATAATATTTATGTATCATGGACAGAGTTTGATCAATATGGAAGCAGTGATCCAAATGACAGCACAAGAATTTTATTTTCATACTCTGCGGATGAAGGTGAAACTTGGAGTGAACCGATTAAAATAAGTGATACTGGCGGAGATTGCCTTGATGAGGATAATACGGTGGAAGGAGCCGTACCTGCTGTTGGTCCAAATGGTGAAATATATATTGCATGGGCGGGACCATTAGGAATTATGTTCGATAGATCATTTGATGGCGGGCAAACATTCGGTAAAGATATTTTTGTTGATGAGATGCCCGACGGCTGGGATTATAGTGTCCCGGGAATATCAAGATGCAACGGATTACCTATCACAGCATGTGATATCAGCAAATCTGAATACAGAGGAAACGTCTATGTCGGTTGGAGTGATCAGCGTAACGGTACAAATGACACTGATATTTTCTTTCGTCGATCTCGAGATAAAGGAGAAACATGGGATGAAGTTGTGCGTGTTAATAATGATACTACCGAGCGGCATCAATTTCTTACATGGATGACAGTCGATTCGACTAGCGGGAATATTTATTTCGTTTTCTACGATAGAAGAAATACAACAGATGTTGCTACAGACGTTTATCTTGCGCGTTCTACTAATGGCGGCGAAACATTTCAAAATTATTTAATCAGCGAATCTTCTTTCGTTCCAAATCCGAGTGTCTTTTTCGGTGATTATACCGGTATTGCTGCTTATAAAGGTATCATTAAACCAATTTGGATGAGGCTAAATGATAATGTTTTAAGTGTATGGTCGGCTGATATTACCGATGCGAAATTAGATGCAACAAGTGTTTCTACCCAACAGAGTATTGTTAAGAACTACGCACTTTTCCAAAACTACCCGAATCCATTCAATCCCTCTACAATAATAAGTTACTCATTACCTGAGCGGAGTAATGTATCCATCACGATCTATGATATACTTGGGAATAAAATAACAGATCTATTCAAAGGTACAAAGCAAGCCGGGGTTCATGAAGTTGAATTCGTACCGGATAATAATTTATCATCGGGAATTTATTTTTACAAAATATCTACACCCAAGTTCAAAGCTGTGAATAAAATGTTATTGCTAAAATGATATTATCATATAGCGGCAAGCCGTAGATTTTCAGACACAAGATTTCAGATATCAGATTATGCTATTGAAGTTTGAAAATATCTTGACATAAAAAACAGGCTGTACCGCAACTGCGGGAAGGATTTAAACTGTAATACTATATTAACATAAATCCCGCTCCTTTTGCGGGGATGCTGCTGAAATAATAAAAATTCCCTTTTGTGTTTATTTGAGAAAACCAAAATGTTTCCAACACAAATAATTATTGATTTTTGCATTATATGTTCTTAAACTAAAAAATATTTACTTATTGAAATAACAGAACAAAATGTATATAACATTTTTCTGCATTTCTTTATGATGCAAGAAAATTAGGATGGTTAAAGCAATATGATAAAAAAATGCGAATGGATTTTGTTTGTTTAAAGCCTGATCCATGCACTTCATGTGATCAGAATAATATAAGTGAGAGTGGAGGTTGGAAGTTAGATAAAATTGTTGACACTGGTATTATTGAGGAATGGAATGAAAGTCATTGGGAGGAAACGGTACAGTGAAAATAATATATTCCTTATTAGTAGTGTTAATAATAGGTAATAATTTATCAGCGCAAGATTTTTCAATGAGAGTTAAATATTCTGGTAGGTTAAATAATGAAATTTATAGTGAATATAGTCATATATCTTTTGAAGGATTATTCGGTGATTGGAAATATTTTAGAATTGGACCTACAATTGGCTTTATTGATGTTGATTTTAATGGAAAGGGAGCTTTATACAATCATCCAGAAACCCAAACCTCTATTGGATTTATTGGATATTTCTTCCCATTTGGAAAGAGGAAATTTAAATATTTTAATATTCAGTTTGGTTTCAAACTATTACATTTAACTAATGTATTTAGAATTCCGATAAATGGGATGCATTACTCTTATCCTGTCCCGGAACAACCTCTTTATTCTAATTTTCATGTAACAAATAATTTTTCGTCAGATATTATTTTAACTTTGGAATTAATGCCAAACAATAAAATTAATTATATTTTTGAGATAAGTTATAATACTCGCTATTTTGATTTTGAGTATAGAAAAAACAACTACGAACCGGATTATTCATATGAAGTTCACAAGGAATCAAAAGCGCTAAGTACTTTTCTTTTTGGAATAGGGTTACAATTTATTTTTTAATCTTATTAAAATAAACTACTATTATGATAATGAAAGTTTTAACCACAAAGGGATAAAGTTTGTATGCTACGTTTTTAATGAAAACCTTATTCCTCTTTGTGGTTAAAATTTTCTCTGTAAAATTCCATTCGCGAATTTGCGGCAATTTTGATTATATTTCCCATATAAATGTTTAACATAATGTCAGTTCAATATGCCTCGACTAACAAAAGAAAAGATCAAGAACAAATTAAATTATCATTACAAAGCATTCGATAGAACAACGATCTCACCCGATCCGCTTGAGTTTCCGCATCGGTTTACATCCCCGCCGGATATAGAAGCTGCGGCGTTTATTGCTTCGGTATTTGCATATGGAAGTGTAACGCAAATATTAAATACTCTTGAAAAGATATTTGATATAATGGAGAATGATCCGGCAAATTTTATAACGGAATACAAACTGAAAAAGGAAGGAAAACTTTTCAAAGACATTAAACACCGCTTCTACACCGGGGAAGACATTGCATCACTTTTTGCCGGTCTTAACAAAGTATATACAGTTTATGGTTCACTTAACTATCTTTTCCTACTTTACTATTTCGAAAAGGCTCCAAACATTAAAGGGGCGCTATCTTTCTTTTCACGTAATTTAAAAACAATTGTAACCAAAGAGGGAAAGCACATCTCCGATGGAATAAAGTTTATGTTCCCGGATCCTCTTAATGGAAGCGCGTGTAAACGTCAAAACCTTTTTCTCCGTTGGATGATAAGAAAGGATGAACTCGATTTCGGGTTATGGAAAGAGATCCCGCCAAGTAAATTGATAATTCCGGTGGATACACATATTGCTAAGATAAGTAAGCATTTAAAGCTGACTAAAAGGAAAAATGTATCGTGGTTGATGGCAGAAGAAATAACAAATAATCTTAAGAAGTATGATCCCGTCGATCCGGTAAAATATGACTTTGCCCTATGTCATATAGGAATGCGTAAGCTCAAATTTTGAACGGACAAATAAAAAAACTGCACAAAATAAGTTTAATAATTATTCCAATCTTCTTTATATTTATGACATTAATCTGAAATTTAAGTCTTTATTGAGTTATTAAACTATATAGTAATTAATTTTGGAGGTAAATTTGTCTGATAACTTCAAGCCTTTCGTCCCGCCGGAAACTAACATGAAAGAACTTACATTCAAATCTGTATTTCTCGGTGTAATTTTAGCAATGATATTAGGTTCGGCAAATGCTTATCTTGGATTAAAAGCCGGTATGACAGTAGCCGCAACATTTCCGGCAGCTGTAATAGCAATGGCTGTACTTAGAGTTTTCAAAGGTACGGTATTAGAAGAGAATATTTCAAGAACTACAGCCTCAGTTGGAGAAGCGCTTGCCGCCGGCGCTATATTTACAATTCCTGCATTTGTGATGAGCGGAGTGTGGGAAGAATTCAATTACTGGGAAAGCACACTGCTGATGATGGTCGGTGGTATTCTCGGCGTTCTGCTGATAACAATATTAAGAAAAACTTTAGTGCAGGATAAAATGCTGCCTTTCCCCGAAAGTCAAGCGTGTACCGAAATTGTAAAAGCCGGACAAGGGGGTAAAAGCGGAGCAAAATTTGTGGTGGGCGCATTAGGCTTAGGCGCACTGATCGAGGTCTTCAAAAATCCCAATGGTATTACTTTGATCAAAGATTCTGTAAAAGGGTTTTGGGAATTTGGTGCATCAAAGCTCAATCTCCTTAACAGTAGAGGGGAGATCATTACATCGATAAAACAAAAGGGCGGAATGCTTGTAGAAAGTCCTGCCGCGTCGCCTGCATTTCTTGGTGTTGGATATATTATCGGATTCAGACTCTCTGCTATCACTTTTTCAGGCGGAATATTCGGCTGGGCTTTCCTTATGCCTATTGTTCTATTCCTAATGTATAATGGAATAGTAGATTTTTCTGCGGGCGGAGATAATTGGGTTAACATTGCAAAAGCTGCTTACAACACAACAGTTAAGCCGATAGCCGTAGGCGGAATGCTGGTCGGCGCTTTTTATACTCTTTTTTCAATGAGGAATAGTTTAGTACAAGGTATCGGCAAAGGAATTAAAGATATTAAGAAATCAAAAGAATTGATCGGTGAAGAAGAGAGCAGAACTGACAAAGACTTGCCGTTCGGAATGATGATGATTGCTGTTGGAATTATTTTTGTCGCAATGATAGTAGTGTACAACATGTTTACTCATACACTCGGCACTGCAGTTTTAGCTGCGGTTGTTATGGCTATTGCCGCATTTGTATTTGCTGCAGTTGCGGGTTACTTGGTCGGCATCATAGGAAGTTCATCAAATCCCATTTCAGGCTTGACCCTATCAACGCTGCTGATCGCCGCACTACTTATGGTTGCTGCCGGAATGACCGGGGATGCAGGGGTTACCGCAGCGCTTGCCGTTGCTTCGGTTGTCTGCGTTGTTGCGGGAGTTTCAGGCGATATGATGCAGGACTTGAAGATCGGACAGTTGCTTGGAGGTACTCCATGGAAGATGGAAGTGGCTGAATTGATCGGTGTGTTTTTTGCATCTCTTATCTTGATCTACCCGATAATTCTTT
>UOGD01000088.1_pt1 | contig 19537 bp, 15 predicted proteins | sample 1989731 | NCBI WGS metagenome assembly UOGD01 (sample SAMEA4712198, study PRJEB27164) | hydrothermal vent metagenome | biome: marine basaltic hydrothermal vent biome; feature: marine hydrothermal vent; material: mineral | place: Pacific Ocean | collected 2011-06-14/2011-07-23 | depth 1691 m | reverse complement strand
TTCCCGATTATATCACCAGATGTCATTTTCATAACACCAGGATTTGCCCATGCAGTTTTCGAATATTGAGTGTCAACAACACCGGCAGAATCAGTTATAGTGATTGTCTGCCATTCCCAGTTAGATTCCGGCTCTCCGCCATAATAAAACATAACATCATAGTTGTTGCCATCAAGTATATCGCCTGAACCATTGTACTCTATAGCGACAACATTCTCACCATAAAATCCGCCTACAAGAATTTCATCACGACCGTTATTATTCAAATCTGCTGCATAACATCCCCAGAATTGAGCTAAGCTGTCACCGGTATGACTAAGGTCCCAACGATTTTTCAAAATCGAAAATTTTGTGGAGTCATCCCATATATTAACACCGTCGGCGCCCTGAGGTTGACTTACTAGTGTAAGAGCATATATTGGGTAAACCAACCCGGCAATTTCATCCTTACCGTCACCGTCAACATCTGCAACAGCAACACCCATAAAACCAACACCATCAGTTCCGCGTGTTTTAAGGAATTCGTAGTATGCAGGTCCATAAACATTTCCATCCGGATTTGGTTTAGGATAAGTATAAGTGTTTGCGCCTGTCGGATCAATTGAACTGAATGAATAAAAATTCCAATTGTGATCAACAATTTCCAGTACACCGTCGCCATCAATATCAGCAGGTACAGAGTGCCATGGAGAACCGCCGGTAACTAAGCTGGTTGCATCTGTAGCCGGATCTCCGCCCTCAACTTGCCATGAAGCAAAACCAGGAGCGTTACCATTGATTGAAAGGATATAAACGTTATTATCCTTATTTGCCAAAATTATTTCACTTTGACCATCATTATCAAAGTCTGCAACAGTTCCGCGTTCTCTATCCATACGGAATTCACCAAATCCGTTGCCGGTAAAAATGTTTGCAGGAAAATCAATAATAGTACTCGTTCCATAATCATTATCGGAACCTTGGTACTCATACACTTGAACGCCACCCTCATATCTTGGACCTAATGGAAAGATAATTTCTTGATTCCCATCGCCGTCTAAGTCTCCGCTCTGTACCCATCTTGGTGTACTATTCGGATTACCCTCCTGTACATTTGCCGGAGAAGACCATACTAACTCAAGAGTTTCACTATCAGCATATTCCAGGACATGAACTCTTCCGCCGTTTGAATAATCAGTAGCAAGGATCTCAGGTTTTCCGTCACCGTCTAAGTCACCGCCAATATAAACCGAACGGACGCCACCGCTAAACCATGGACGAAGCGAATCAGATTGATCTTCTGCGCTTCTGTTATAATAAGCTTTGCTGCTTAACTGCGCAAAAACAGAAGCAGAGCCCAATACCAGAAATAAAAGAATTATAAATGATTTTCTCATAATACCTCCTATAATATTTTTTGAGAATTGTTATTTACACTATGATAAAACAATAATATTCATATCTTGAGCAGGTCTAAATCTTAATAAGATATTTTATATTATATTTTCTAAATAAACTTAATAATTTATATAATAAAAAAAAAGGAAGAAGGCTGTATCAATTTCATTTAGTATTACCCCTATTAACCACAACAAGGTGAAATTTGATACAGCCTTAGAATAAATTTGTTCTTCGCTTTTAATGAATACCGTACAATATTTATTCATAGAAAGCATTTAAATTTTAATCCATCATCATTCTTAAGAAAGATGAACTGTCATCATCTTCAAGATCATCATTGTCTGATGAATCATTTTTAAAATTAAATCCGGTTTGTGTATTGGAATCCTGCTCTAATGCTTTCTTCTGAATTCTCATGAATGTTGGGACTTCAAGATCGGCATTCTCATCCAATTCAAAATTACCAGTTATGAAACCGGAAGCAATTTTCTTCTCAGACTTTTCTTCCATTTCAGAAGAAGCGCTCGGTAATATGGTTTGGTTTGCGCCTCCGGCTACATTAAATCCGGTTGCGATCACTGTATAAGAAACATATTCGTTCATTTCTTCTTTCTGCACTAATCCGAATATGATGTTTGCTTCTTCTCCGGCTGCATCATATATAATTTGGTTACCTTCGTTTATCTCTTTCATTGTTAGGTTTGATGAAGCAGTAACATTAAGAAGAATATTTTTAGCACCTTTAATGCTTACGCCTTCCAATAGAGGTGAAGAAATTGCTTTCTGTGCTGCTTCTTCCGCGCGATTCTCACCGCTCGCAATTCCACAACCCATCAAGGCTTCACCACTAAGGTTCATTACCGAACGTACATCAGCAAAGTCAACATTGATAGTGCCCGATACAGTAATGATCTCGGCAATACCGCGAGTAGCTTCGTGTAAAACTTCATTCGGTTTGTCAAATGCTTGAAATGCACCGGCTGAATCATCAAGAATATTTAGTATTCTTTCATTAGGTATAACAATTAAACTATCAACATATTGTCTAAGTTCGTTAATTCCTTCTTCAGCATTCAGCATTCTTTTCTTCCCTTCCCATCTGAAAGGTTTTGTTACAATACCGATAACCAAAGCGCCAAGACTATTAGCTATTGAAGCTATGATCGGCGCACCTCCTGTTCCGGTACCGCCGCCCATTCCGGCAGTGACAAAAACCATGTCGCTGCCTTCCAATATTTTGGTTATTTTTTCCCTGTCTTCTTCAATAGCTTTTTTCCCTACGTTTGGATCAGCTCCGGCGCCGAGACCCTTAGTCAGGTTAGCACCTATTTGTATCTTATGATTAGCACTGCTTGTTTCAAGTACTTGAGCATCAGTATTAATAGCAACATACTCTACTCCCGAAAGTCCTCTCTTCATCATACTTTCGATAGCATTGCAGCCGCCACCACCTATACCAACTACTTTTAGTTTAGCCGACAATAATGGTTCTTGGTCGAGTGTGGCAAATTTAGGCATAATTACCTCCTTGTTGTGGTTTGTTTATAATTCATCAAAAAAATCTACTATTTTCTTAAATACACCGGCAATATTGAACGAACCGGCTTTTTTCTTAATGTCTAATCCTTTCCATGTGTCACTGGATTTTGTACCGGGAATTCCTTTAATCAAGCCGGATACTGTTGCAAATTCAGGACTCCCAATTTCATTTGATAATCCTTCGTCCAATTCCAGCGGAACTCCGATTCTGCACGGTAATCCCAATACACCTTCTGCCAGATCAGTGCAGCCTCTCAGTAATGAACCGCCGCCTGTAAGAACAACTCCGGCTTTAATTTTACCTTTCAATCCCGATTGACGCAGTTCATTATCAATCAGTGCGAAAAGTTCTTTCATTCTTACACTGATTATCTGAGTGAGGAGTGTAACGGGCACTTTAATATTTCCTCTTGCCCCGACTCCTTTTATATAAATATTTTCCTCCTTAATAATCGCTTCCTGCAGCGCATAACCAAAATCTTTTTTGATCTGTTCCGCATCAGAGCTTACAATACCAAGGGATTCGCGTATATCGTTCGTAACTTGATTACCCGCAATACCAAATACTTTTGTATGCTTGATGCTCTTGTCATGGAAAATCGCAACATCTGTTGTACCTCCGCCAATATCGATCAACACTACACCAAGATCTTTTTCGTTCTCTTCAAGTACGGAAACACTTGATGCAATCGGCTGAAGGATGTAATCGTTCACAACGAAACCGGCTTTTTCTACCGACCTTTTAATATTTTGTATTGCCGGTACCGAAGCCAGAACAACATGGTTGACAGCTTCCAATCTTGAGCCGCACATACCTATCGGGTTTTCAATTCCCCCCTGGTGATCGACAAAAAATTCCTCGGGGATTATATGAAGTATCTGTCTATCAACAGGAATTTTTATTGTTCTCACATCTGCTTTCAAGCGGTCAAGATCTTCCTGTGCAATTTCATTATCAGGGTTACTTATTGTAACATAGTTTCTATGGCGAAGACTTGTAATGTGCTCACCGGCAACGCCAACATTCAATTCTTTTATATTTATTCCTGCTCTGTTCGATGCAATAGCCATTGCTTCGCTGATAGCATTACTTGTTTTTGCTATGTTAGCAACTAATCCTTTATTTAAGCCGTCTGACGGCGCTACTCCAAACCCTAATATTTTGAGCGAGGTTTCCATTTGTTCAGCAATTACTACACAAACTTTAGTAGTTCCTAGATCTAATCCGGCAATTATATTTTGTTTCATGAGTTTCTTCCTCTAGCGCCATCTAAATTTTCATCAGATTTTCCTAAGTAAATATGCTTCGAGTATCGAAGGTCGATATAATCCAAACCGTTTAATAATAATTTTTTATCAAGACTCTGAACCAATTGATCTAAATACATAACCTTATCAATCTCGTTATCTCTACCGATAACAATGGGAAATTTGAACTGCGAAAATTGAAGAACGATATCTTTTCCTTCTCTCAGATCAATTTCTGATAAATTTTCATACAGATCGGGATCAATTAACTTCAAGGTTGAAATTATCTTCAAACCAGTTACTATATCAGAATTTGACAACACACTTTCGAACTCATTCACTTTCTGAGCGCGAAGCGGATTGCTGATTATAGGATAATCTATTTTTTCAGAGTGAGGTAATTTTGGAATTCTAATATTATCCTCTGTTACTAAATATTCTTTATTACCATACATTATAAGCGCTTCAAACTTCTTTTCATAAATGGTGACCACTAATGTATTTTCATTGAGTATCACATCAACCTGCTGAATATAAGGATGCTTTTCCAAGCGGTCCTTTACAATTGCCGGAGTTAATGTTTCGAATAAAGATGCATCTTCCAAATTTGCAAATCGATAATACTCAGTTTTCGGAAGATGAATATTCCCATCCAACTCAATTAACTTAATACTGGTCTGTTCTTCATCATTGATAGATATTGAAGCGCCAATCAGAATTCCTATAATTACAATAAGAAAAATAATGCTCGATATTTTTACTCTGTTATAAATATACACTACTGTTCCAGTTTCTCTTTATAGAGTTTTACAAATTCTTCACCGTATTTCCAGATATCACCCGCGCCTAAAGTGACAATAATATCTCCGCTCTCTATTATATCCATAAGCAGAAAAGGGATCTTCTCTTTGTCAGGTTCGTAAATAACATTTTTATGTCCGTAACTTTTTGCAGCATTCGTAACTAGTTCACCGGAAATACCTTCAATTTTTTCCTCGCGCGCCGGATATACATCCGTACAAATAAATACATCGGAATCCAGAAACGCTCTCCCGAATTCTGCATAAAAATCTCTGGTTCGTGAATAAAGATGCGGTTGAAATACCGCTACCAATCTACGTTTCCACCCTTTTCTAATACCGGATAAGGTTGCGCTTATCTCAGTCGGATGATGAGCATAATCATCAACTACAAGAATATCATTTTGATACTTCGTTTCAAATCTCCTGTAAACTCCGTTGAATGATTCCAATGCTTTTTTGATCACGTCAAATTCAACTCCAAGTTCTTTCGCAATTGTTACCGCTACCAAAGAGTTTTTAACATTATGTGTTCCTGGAATGTTAAGAATTATTCTGCCAAGCTCTTCACCTTTGTAAACCAGGGTATAAGAAGTCTCAAATTGATCATGAGTAATATCAGTTGCTCTAACATCTGCCTGCTGAGTAAGACCATAAGTAATTATTTTTTTATTTATCAACGGCATAATATCCTGCAAGGCTGGTTCATCTAAGCATAATATAACAAAGCCGAAGAATGGCACTTTATTAGCAAACTGAACAAATGCACCCTTTATATCATTCAGGTCTTTATAAGTATCGAGGTGTTCCGATTCCAATGTTGTAATTGCGGCAATACTCGGAGTGAGGCTCAGGAAAGTTCTGTCAAATTCATCCGCCTCAACTACTATATAATCGCTGTTGCCTAAGCGGGCATTGGTTCCGCCAAGTCCGCTAAGTTTTCCGCCGACAATAATAGTAGGATCAATACCGGCTTCAGTTAATACTAAACCAACCATCGAAGTTGTTGTCGTTTTACCATGAGTGCCGGCAATACCAATGCCGTATTTCATTCTCATAGTTTCGGCTAGCATTTCGGAACGTTTGATCACCGGAATATTTTTTTCCATTGCAGCTTTAACTTCAGGATTCTCAGTATTAACAGCGGATGAATAAACCAGCACATCACAGTCAGTTACGTTTTCTGCCGAATGCCCAATTGAAACTTTAATGCCCAGGTCTCTTAACCTTTCAGTGTTTCCCGATTCATTCATATCGGAACCTGATATTTCGAACCCGCGGTTCAGCATTATTTCAGCAATACCGCTCATACCAATTCCACCGATGCCCACAAAATGTATTTTCTTTATGATCCTTTGAAACATCTTTTTATCTTAATCCCCTATATCATTAGATGCAAGTTTCATTATTTCGTTTGCAATAATGTTTGCTGCATCAGGTTTTGCAAATTTCTTAATGTTGTTCCTATACTTATTCAGCGTCTCATCATCAAAAATCAAATTCTTAACCGCACCAACAATTCTATCAGAGATCTCATCATCTCTTATCAGTTCTGCCGCATCGAAATCGTAAAGAACCTTCGCATTTTTGTACTGATGATCTTCTGCAACATTCGGAGAAGGTACAAAAATTACAGGTAATCCAAGCAGCGCAACCTCAGCAATTGTAGTAGCTCCGGCTCGCACAATTAATAAATCTGCAATTGAGTAAGTTAATGAAATATTATCAAAATATTTCTTCACTTTTACCAAATCGCTGTCATATTTTTTAAATTGTTCAAAATAAAATTCTCCGGTTTGCCAAAGTACTTGTATTTCAAGTTCCTGCAGGCGATCTAGATTCTTTTCAATTGCATTGTTGATAGATCGGGCGCCTAAACTTCCGCCAATTATTACCAATGTTTTTTTATCTTTATCCAAATCAAAGTGCTCCAGCGCTGTTTCTCTATCCTGTAATCTAATATCCACTCTGATCGGATTTCCACTGTTAACCAATTTTGAAGGATCATGAAAGTATTTTTTTGACTCTTCAAAACTCACAAATATTTTACGTGCTTTTTTCTCTAATAATCTATTTGTTAAACCGGGATAACTGTTTTGCTCCATTAACACAACTCGTGCTCCCATAAAGGATGCTCCCCAGATCGCCGGTCCAGAAACGTATGCTCCGGTACCAATTGCCACGTGCGGTTTGTACTTTATGCTTATCATTATTGATTGGAGCATGGATACAATAAGTTTTATTGGAAACAACAAATTCTTAAGAGTTAATTTTCTTGTAATTCCGCTTATCCAGATAGTTCGTAAATCAAATCCTAATTTTGGTAGAACTCTTGCCTCGATTTTTTTCTTCGTCCCGACAAATAATATTTTTGATTCCGGCTGCAATTCAAGAAGTTTCTGAGCAACGGCAATTGCCGGATAAAGGTGACCTCCTGTTCCTCCGCCTGCAAATAAAAATCGATATGTTAATTGATCATTACTCAATTATTTTCACCTTTGTTATCGTGCTCTTACTTGACTGATGAGCAATATTTATTAATATCCCAATCGAAGCACAGAACAAGATTATAGACGTTCCTCCAAAACTGATAAACGGGAGAGTTATTCCTGTCGTCGGTAAAAGTCCTGTAACAACACCGGCATTAATAAATGCGCTAATTATTATATTAAATGAGATCGCAAATCCTAAAAGCTGACCGTATTCGTCTTTTGCCCGTTTGGCAATAATCACTCCGATCACAAAAAGAGCGAAGAATGATGTAAGCACTATGATAGTTCCTAAAAGTCCAAACTGTTCACCCAGTATAGAGAAAATAAAATCACCATATGATTCAGGCAAGAATAGATCACTTTGTCGGCTCTGTCCTATTCCAACTCCAAACAGCCCGCCGCTTCCCAAACCGATTTTTGCCTGCAGTACTTGAATATTAGGGACATGACCGCTATTAATACTGTCGATGAAACCAATAATTCTTTGCCGTGAATGTGAGAACATCATCATAGCCGCACCTCCGGCAATCGATGCGGCTCCAAGTGTTGCAGCTATGTGTCTTAATCTTCCGCCTCCAATGTAGAGTAATGTAAAACTAGTAAAGATTATGATCATACTTGTACTTAGATTTGGCTGTACCAAAACCAAGCCGGCAACAACAAATATCCAAACCAAAGTATATTGGAAACCGTGTTTAAAATCTTTTAAGAGTTTGCCTTTTCTCTCTATCATTCCCGCTAGATGCATAAATAGTATTAATTTGGCTACCTCAGACGGCTGGAATCTGATTACGCCAAGATCGATCCATCTTGCCGCACCTTTAAATTTAGGTGCCAGCAAAATTGTCAATATAAGCAAAGCTATTATGATGAAAAGCATCGGTTTGCTATACTCTTTATACTTTTCATAGGGAATGATCGCAAAAACTATCCCAGTTAAAAGTGCAGCAATTAATTTGCCTATATGTGATCTGAATAAGAAATATATATTATCGAACTTAACTTCGCTGTAAGTACCGCTGGCGGTAAAAACAAGCACCGCACCAAGAACCATCAGCAGTATTACTATTATTATCATTGTTCTTACTAATGTTTTCATATTGATAAACTCTCTACTGCTTTTTTAAATACTTCTCCTCTATGTTCATAATTTTTAAACATATCAAAACTTGCACATGCCGGTGAAAGAAGAACAATATCTCCGCTGTCGGCTTCTTCCATTGCTTTGTTCACACAGGCTTCCAAAGAATCCACCTTTTCAACTTGTGCATAATTTTGAAAATAATCATAAACCTTTTCTGCCGATGAACCGATCGCATAGATCTTTTTTACATTCTTTTTAACTAGGTCTCTTATTCTGCTATAGTCGTTTCCTTTATCCTTACCGCCCAGAATAAGGTATATCGGCTTTTTAAAACTGCGAAGTGCATACCAAACCGATTCAACATTTGTAGCTTTCGAATCATTCACGAACTCGATCCCTCTGATCACCTTGACCAATTCCAATCTATGTTCAACCCCGGTAAACGAACTTACAGCTTTTAGAATACTGTCATTATCAATTCCGAGAAGTTTTGCAACAGTTATAACTGCAAGCGCGTTATAACGATTATGTTCTCCTCTCAGAGTTATATATTTAGTGCTTCCAATTTCAACTGTTTCATCATTATGATTGAAGTATATGATCTCATTATCAATATAACATCCATCCTCAGTCAAGGGCTTTAATGAAATTCCGTAACAGCCTGTACTTCTTTTACGGAAACTGCTTACAACATTATCATCACTATTAAAAATAAAATAATCATCGTCATCCTGATTTTTCGCAATCTGGAATTTGGAACCAACATAATAATCGAAGTTGTCTTCATATCTATCTAAGTGGTCCGGGGTAATATTCAAGATAACCGCAAATTTGGGTTTAAATGTTTCTATATGGTCCAACTGGAAACTAGAAACTTCCAGCGCTACGAATTCATTTTCCTGAATATCTAATACTATATCGGAAAAAGCGATTCCAATATTCCCCGCCAGTTTAGCTTTCTTCCCGCATCTGTTCAAAACATGTTCGCAGAGACTTGTTGTAGTAGTCTTCCCGTTTGTTCCGGTAATTGCAATTATAGTACCTTTATTGAACCATGATGCAAATTCTAATTCACTGATAACTTTTATGTTTTTTTCAACTGCTTCACTAAGAACTTTGGATTTTGCCGGAACACCAGGACTAGTTATAATATAGTCACAATTGAAAACCTTGTTCGTATGCCCGCCTATTTCATATTCAATTTCCAGTTCATCAAGTTCTTTCAACCTTTCCCTATCAATACCGGTAGAAAGATCACTGACAAACGGAACAGCGCCAAGTTTTTTTGCAAGCTTTGCAACAGCAATACCGCTGATAACCGCGCCTAATATTGTTATATGTTGACCTGAAATATCTTTCATCTTATCTTGAATGAAGCTAAACTGATAATTGCTAAAATTATTGTAACTATATAGAACCGCATTACTATTTTTGGTTCAGCCCAACCCATCATTTCATAGTGATGATGTATAGGCGCCATTTTAAAAACTCTCTTTCCAATACCAAACTTCCTCTTTGTATATTTGAAATAGAGACGCTGTATTATCACAGAAAGTGTCTCTATAAAAAATACTCCGCCTAGTATCGGTATCAGTAATTCTTTTTTTATTAGGATCGCAATTATTCCAAATGCCCCGCCGAGGGCAAGCGATCCGGTATCACCCATAAATATTTGAGCGGGATAAAAGTTAAACCACAAGAACCCTAAACCTGCGCCTATTATCGCAGCGATGAACACTGTTAATTCACCGGAACCCGGCAGATAAATTATATTTAAATAATCTGACCAAATTATATTACCCGATACATAACTCATAACTGCCAGCGCAAGCATCACAAAAGTGATAGTACCCATTGCTAATCCATCTAAGCCGTCGGTTAAATTAACGGCATTTGATGTCGCAGTTATTATAAATATCACCATTGGTATATAGAGATACGAAAAATCCCAATTCATGTTTTTGAAAAACGGCAAAGTTGTCTGAGTGTTGTACTCAGCAAACTCAGGTAAATAATATATTGCAAAACCAAGTACTAACCCGACAAAAATTTGTCCAAGCAGTTTATAGCGAGCTATTAAACCTTGTGGAAATTTCTTTACCACTTTGAGATAATCATCAACAAAACCGACAAAGCCCAAGAAAAGTGTGCCGAACAATGCAAGCAAAATATAAGCGCTTTTCAAATCACTCCATAACAGAACAGGAATTACAATTGATAATAAAATAATTAATCCGCCCATCGTCGGTGTACCGGCTTTCTGTAAATGCGACTGCGGTCCTTCTTCTCTAATGGTTTCGCCTATCTGTTTTTTCTTAAGCAGATTAATGATCTTCGGTCCCACGAAAAATGCTATTAACAAAGCGGTTATAGCCGAAACGGAAGAACGAAAAGTCAAATACTTAAACACACCGAATCCCGGTGGTGATAGTAGTTTTTCGATATAATCAAATAGATAATAAAACATTATGCAGCTTTGTTCCTTATCTGTTCCGCAAATTCTTCCATTTTCATTCCACGTGAGCCTTTTACCAAAATCACTTGACCAGAAAAATCAATTTTATTTATGAATAATTTTAGCGCTATTCTATTTTTAAAGTAATTTATATTTATACTTGTATTAATCTTCTTTAATTCCTCATCAAGATTACTCATCAATTTCCCGATCATCATGACATTATCAATCTTATTCTTTGTGATCAATCCAGCTAAACTTTTATGATAAGTTACTGCATGAGTCCCAAGTTCAAACATATCCCCAATAATTATAGTCTTAACTTTGTAAGACTTTATCCCTTTAAGCAGAATTATCGATGCTTCCATTGATGCAGGATTTGCATTATATGTATCGTCAATCAGCATCATGTTATCAAACTTTTGTACGGACAATCTTCCGGGAATTTGTTTTAGCTTACTGATACCGGACTTGATTTGCTTAATCGAAAGTTTCAAGTGCTGTGCAACTGCAATGGCTGCCAAAACATTTTGTGCATTGGATTTGCCATAGATCGGTAAAGTAACTTCATAATTTCTATTTTTATATGAAACGCTTAACTTAGTTCTTCCGTCTTCAGTGTAGCCAGTAATTTTACCTTTAACATCACATTTGCCTTTAAATCCAAATGTAACTTTACTACTGACTTTCTTTGTGTTCTTCCTGATTATCTCGCTGTCATTATTAACGAAAATAGTTCCGTTATTTACCAGCGTTGAATTTAACAATGCGCTCTTTTCTTTGTAAACACCGTCTTGATCAATTAAATATTCTAAGTGTGAAACTCCGATGTTCGTTATCAAAGCATAATCGGGACTTGCAATTTCGGCTGTATATTTTATTTCATTAAAATGGTTCGTTCCATGTTCAAGAATTAAAACTTCGCAGCTTGTTTTTGCTGAGAGTATTGTAAGCGGTACACCAATATGATTGTTATTGTTTGCTAAACTTTTTTCTGTTTTGAATTTCTCGCTTAATAAAACTGCTAAGATCTCTTTAGTTGTTGTCTTGCCGTTGCTTCCGGTAATTGAAATTACTTTTGCTTTTAATTTTGATCGCCATACATGAGCTAACTCTCCGTATGCTTTAATAGTATTGGGGACTGTAATTATCGGAACATTTATATGATCATAATCTTTTAGCTTTCTTTTGCTAATTACTATTGCCGATGCACCTTTATTTATAGCGTCATCAATGAATTTATGACCGTCAAACTTTGCACCATTTATAGCAACAAAAAGAGAATTCTTCTTAATAGTTCTTGTATCTGTTGAGACTAAAGAAACATCTTTAAATTCTGCCGGGTTATAGATCACCGATCCGCTAAGATTGAATATGTCAGCTAAGGTAATTTTCATTAACATTCTTCCAAATATTTAATAGCTATTTCTTTGTCGGAGAAGTGACTTTTAACTCCATTAATTATTTGATAATCCTCATGACCCTTACCGGCAATAAGTATAACAGCATTATCTTCAGAATCACAGATCGCGTTTTTAATTGCTTCCTCTCTATCAGGGTCAACAACAACACCGCTGTCCCCGATTCCTTCCATTATATCTTCAATTATTTTCAACGGGTCTTCCGATCTTGGATTATCAGAAGTGACATATACTTTATCACTCAACTCACTAGCAATTGTACCCATAATCGGACGCTTGAACTTATCTCTGTCACCGCCGCAGCCAAACACCGTGTATATTGGTCTTTCCCCTTTTACAATATGGTGGACAGACTCTAAAGCTTTCTGTAAACTATCTGCCGTATGTGAATAATCAACTATGACTTTTTTGGAGCCTTTACTCACAACTTCAAATCTGCCCGGAACTTGCGGTGTAGTTTCTATACCTTCTAAAACTTTTTCAGGCGTTACACCTTCCAGCAAACCGACAGCAGCAGCTGCTGTAGCATTATAACTATTGAACTTCCCAATCAATTTTGTACTTACTTTATAAGAATTCTGCAAATAAGATAAATCGAAAGAAGTTCCATTCAAATCGAACTGAACATTGCTGATCAAGAACAAAGCATCATCAACTGTTCCGTATGAAAATAGCTCGCATTGATTATCTTTCAAAAGCTGATGCCAATGCTCATCATCTTTGTTAAAAATTATTTTACCGCTTGGTTTCATTGAATCAAACAATATTTTCTTTGCTTCAAGATAATGATCGAAATCAGAGTGGAAATCCAAATGATCGGATGTAATATTTGTAAATACCGCATAGTCAAAGTCCAACCCGTGAACTCTATCAAGAGATAGAGCGTGTGATGAAACTTCCATTACACAATGTGTATAGTTTGCATCAGCCATTTCTCTCATGTACTGGTTGATCTTGTTTGATTCCGGAGTAGTAAGAGTTGATTCAATTTTAGTATCGCCGATATAATTAGAGATCGTTCCAAGCAGCCCGGTTTTATACCCGGCAGTTTCTAATATATTCTTTATATAAAAGGCTGTTGTCGTTTTTCCGTTTGAACCGGTTATTCCAATTAACTTAAGCTCCCGTGAAGGATTTCCGTAAAGATTGCACGACAACTCGGCAAAGGCTCTTCTGCTATTATCCACAACTATTTTCACTACATCGTTCTGAAGGAAAAGAGCATCCGGAGTTTCACTGTCATCTTCCATCACTACAGCTTTTACACCTCTGCTAATTGCATCAGGAATAAATTTGCGTCCGTCAGTCTTGAAACCCCTAATAGCTACAAAGACCGACTTATTATTCACTTCTGCCGAATTGTTAGTGATATTATTGACCTCCATAAATTCTGGAGCGCCGATAACACTTACAACTTGAACGCTATTTATTAACTGATCCAATTTCATTAATTAATTCGTACTCTATTTTTTAAGTTCGGGTTTTCACATTTTATCACACAGACCAATCCATCTTTGATCTTTGTATTCGGCTTAATGCTCTGTGAAACAACTGTACCGCTTCCTTCCGCTTTATATTTAATGCCAAGATCATGCAGAATTTTGATGGCTTCTCTTTTCGTATAACTATTTAAGTTCGGCATTACGGTTGAGTCAACAGAATACTTTTTCTTTTTATTAGAACTTGGTAATAAGACTCTTTGCTCAGGCAAGTTCGAAGTAACAAATACGTCTTCATTCTGCTGCAGCGTTAACTTAGGCGCTATTTCATGCTTGTTTTTAGGAACTTCTTTTTTAATTTCAGTTCCATCGTTGTCTAAAATCCGTTTTGCAACTTCATGAAAGATCGGCGCAGCAACTTTACCGCCGTATCTGCCAATTTTAGGTGAACTGACAACTATCAGAATAAGTATCTGCGGGTTTTCAACCGGGAAAAATCCGACAAATGATGAATTATACTCCTTGTTAGAATAGTGTTTGTTAATTAACTTCTGTGAGGTTCCGGTCTTGCCGCCGATTGACACACCTGGTATATAAGCTTCTGTTCCGGTTCCGTCCTCCACAACTTCTTTCATCATTTTCTTAATTCTATCAGATGTTTTTTCTGTAACAACTCTTCTTATCTTCTTCGGCATAAATTCTTCAACAACATTCCCTCTTGAATCGGTTACTTGCTGAGTAACATAAGGCTGCATTAGTTCGCCGCCATTTACTAAAGCAGAATAAGCTAACGCAAGCTGCAGTGGAGTTACCGATATTTCATAACCGAAGGAAATGAACTTTTTAGATATCTTGGAATAGTACTTAGGCTTTTTCAGTAGTCCTGGTGTTTCTCCCGGCAGGTCAACACATGTTAAACTACCGAACCCGAAATTGCGAAGATATCTGTAAAAAGTATCATCATCTATTCTATTACTTAACTTGGCAATACCAACATTACTCGAATGCTGAATTATACCGGTCGAGGTCAAATAGTCGTATTCATGCGTATCTCTTATCGTTGCGCCCTTAACTCTATAAACTCCGTTTTCGGTATTTATTTTTTCATTCTCGTAAGTCAGATCTTCATTCAGTAAAATTGACATAGTAAGCGGTTTAATAGTGGAACCCGGTTCATATGTATCTGTAATTGTTCGGTTTCTTCTTTTATAGCTTGGGAATATATTATAATTTTTCGGATCATAATCTGGCTGATTAGTAAGCGCAAGTATCTCGCCGGTATTGGGATCCATTATTATCCCTACGGCAGATTTTCCTTTGAACTTCTTCAACCCTTTTCGTACTTCGGTCTCTAATATTTTCTGATAAGTTTTATTGATAGTAAGCTTAACTGTGTTACCTGGAACCGGTTTCCTGGAAAATTCTTGATTAACAGTAACCACTCTTCCTAGTACATCATTCTCCATCAGCTTGTAACCGTCGGTTCCTGTTAATTTGTCATCAAAATACTTTTCAACCCCCGAAACTCCAGCAAGTTTTCTATCAACATAACCTAACACATGCGATGCAAGACTTCCGTAAGGATAAACTCTCGAGTAATCCTCAATCTGAAAGTATCCTTCAACAACAAATTCTGATAACTGCATCACATCTTCCCTAACTGCTTTTTTTTCAAGACAAATATTTTTGTTTGCACTGTTCAATAATCTCAAATAATGTTTTTTCTTTTTTCCGAATACTTTAGCAAATTTTGTAGCAATTCTTTCCTTCGCTTTTTTATTTGTCATCCTAGTATCAACAAAGAGAGAAACATCATCTTTGGTATAAGCAAGAATTTCATTATTCCTGTCTGTAATCAATCCCCTTTCGGCTTTTATCTTTACTGTTTTATTCTGTTGTTTCTCAGCAATCTGGGAATACCGTTCATGATCTGTAACTTGTATATTGAATAATCTTCCGACTAATATCATCAGCGCTAAGAATACAACTGCTATTACAATCAAGACTCTGGAGTTATTCATACTTACTATTTACTATTTTCTTGATCCTATTAATTTTTTCCTGGCTAACAAATAATTGCTCTAATGGCTGCTCAATTCTGACCATTCCTAATCTCTCTTCTGCAAGTTTAACAATTCTATCTTCCGACTGCAGCTTTTGTACTTCAGCAATTTTTATTTCCAATCTATTTTGAATCGCACCAAGTTCCTGGTCCAATAGGTCAACTTCCTTAAGTAAATACCTGTTCTCCGTATGAAGCACGAGATAAATAAAAATTGAACCCACTATAGGTACAACTACATTTAGTAAAATTTTTCCAAGAGATATTTTGCTCTTAGATTTTTTTGTTCTTTTTTTCTTCATATTTTTTCAGCAACTCTTAACTTGGCACTTCTAGATCTACTATTCTCATCAATTTCTTCGTCCGTCGGAACAACAGGTTTCTTTGTCAATATTTTCAAGCTCGGAGTTGTATCACACACACAGATAGGAAATTCTGGTGGGCATACACATGTAAGCGTCTGTTGTTTGAAAAACTCTTTAACTATTCTATCTTCCAATGAATGAAAAGTGATAATTACAATTCTACCGCCTTTCTTTAGTATAGATAAAGATTTTTCCAGAAAATCTTCAAGTTCATTTAATTCATCGTTCACAAAAATTCGAAACGCCTGGAAAATACGAGAAAGTGATTTATTAACAACTCTTGAAGGAGTAATTTCTTCAACAATCCTTCGTAACTGCTCGGTCGTTTCAATCTTGCTCACTTTCCTATGCTCAACAATTCTTTTTGCAATACTTCTTGAATTCCTTTCCTCGCCGTATTTGTAAATAATATTCGCAATTTCTTCTTCCTTAAAAGTATTAACTACAAACGAAGCAGGATATCCTTTCGACTTATCCATCCGCAAATCCAATGGTGAATTTTCTCTATATGTAAAACCAGAATCTTTATTATCCAGCTGAAAAGAGGAAACACCAAGATCTGCAAAAATGCCATCATATTTTTCAATGAACTCAATTCTTGAAATATTTAAAATATTGGTAAAACTCGTATTAAAGAGTTTAACTCTGCTGTCGTCTTTAAATAATGTTCTACAATGATCGTAAGCGGTTGAATCTTTATCGGTTCCGATATACTTAGCGGATTTAGTAAGCTTTGATAAAATTTTCTTTGTGTGTCCACCAAAACCAATAGTTCCTTCAAAATATACACCCGAACTGTCGGTCACTAAATATTCAACTGTCTCATCCAGCAAAACGGGTGTGTGATAAAGCATTACATTACATATCCATTACTTCTTTGGCAATTTTTTCGTACGAATCTTCAATATCTTTCAAATACTCTTCGTATAATTGAGGATTCCAAACTTCTATATATTTATTCATACCAAGGATCAAAATATCTTTTTCTATTTCCGCAAAATCGATCAACTTTTTTGGTACAAGCAGCCTTGATTGAGAATCGAATTTATCCTCGGCGGCTTCCTGCAGGAACATCCGCATAAATTTTGCATCTTGAGGGTCAAAAGTGTTCAGTTTATCCAATTTACTTGTAACTAACTCTTTCCAGTAATCCATCGGATAAATATTTATACATTTGGAAGAACCTCTTGTTAGAACAAAAGTATCGTTCGATTCCGATGAAACGAATTTTCTCATCCTCGCAGGAATGGAAATTCTTCCTTTTGCATCGATTGAATATTTATAACTTCCTAGAAACATAATATTTTGACACTTTTAGGGATTCTTAAACACTTTTACCCACCGCACCGAAAAATAACTCTTTTTCATGGGAAATGTCAAGTCTTTTTTCTGATTTTTTTAAGAAAAAAATCTCTATAAGTTGTTTAATATAAAATATTTAGGAGTATTTAATCGGACATTTGGTATTTTATAAAAATGAGTTAAGCTTTTGATTTGTTAGATACAAAATTTTTTGCTTAATTGGTTTATTCTTTAAAATTTTTGATGGAATACCAATGAAAAACAAAATAATTCTGATAACCGGGGCAACCGACGGAATAGGAAAACAAACTGCAATAGAATTAGCAAAATTTGGCGCTAAAATTATAGTTCATGGTAGGAATAATGAGAAATGTATTAAAACTGTCGCCGAAATAACCGATAAAACGGGAAATTCAGACATTGATCATCTCTCGGCTGATCTAACCTCATTAGCCCAAGTAAAAGAAATGGCTGATAAAGTTAAGTCGAAGTATGAAAGACTGGATGTGCTGATAAACAATGCCGGAGTATTTGAAAATGAAAAAACATTCACTTTTGATGGATATGAGATAACTTTCGCTGTTAATCATTTAGCCCATTTTCTACTTACAATTCTGCTTCTCGATCTGATCAAAAAGTCTGCTCCATCAAGAATAATTAACGTAAGTTCAATGGCACATAGCGGTAATGAGTTTGATCTGGAAAATTTGAACAGTGAGAAGTCTTTCAGCAGTTATAATGCTTACTCAATTTCAAAAGCTGCAAATATTTTGTTCACATACAAATTGGCGGAAGACCTGAAAGACGCCGGCGTTACTGTTAATGCGCTTCATCCTGGAGTTATCTCAACTAAGCTTCTGCACAAAGGCTGGGCAATTGGCGGCGATAACCTGGAAAGCGGCGCTGCAACATCTGTTTATCTTGCAAGTTCAGAAGAAGTTGAAGGAGTAACCAGGAAGTATTTTTCTAACAAACGTCAAAGCCATTCATCATCACTTACTCATGATAAAGAGTTACAAGAAAAACTTTGGGATATTAGTTATAAGATGGTAGAAAAATTTTTGTAAAAGATAAACCGCTGAGACGGGAAGACGCAGAGATATTTTTATCAAATACCAAAACCTTCGAGGTTTAAGACATATACCAATTTACTATAAAACCGTGTTATAAAAATAATAACAATATCATTGATAAAAACCTCGAAGGTTTCAACTAATAGAAAAGTTTTTGATATAATTCTTTGCGGTTTAAACCTTTAATTTTCTCCGTCTTAGTATCTAAGCTTCTCTCGCATTTTTTGCATCAATTCTATTCGTAACAACTCTAAAAATAAACAGCGCCACAGCGGATAAAAGCCCTATCGCAACAAAGTAATACCAGATGTAATGAGCATTAACATAGTATGAAGCTTTTTCAGCAACAGATAATCCATGCGGCAGAGTCTCCGGATTCGGGCAGTATTTATCCAACAGAAATCCCGACATGCTGAAACCAATTATTGCCGATAGGAACGAGTGCAGATGGCTGAACCCAAGATACAATCCCTCCTCCCCTTTTGGAGCTTGGAATGAAAAGTACTCCAAAAATCTCGGTGAGATAAAACACTCTGCAAGACCTTGAATCGCGATCCCAACAATCATCATAACAGTTAGGGGATGCAGAGCCACCAAACCAAAGATTGAAACAGTCGGACCGGTAATGCTCTCCAGTTCTTGACTCATTGCCATAGCCAGCGCTGATAAGGGCATGAGGAGCATTCCCACTAGCATTGAAGTTACGGCTAACCGCTTTTTCATCATCTGCGTTATCCATACGACAAATATTACTACAACTAACGGATTAACATTTGCCAGCCATTCAGGTTTTGCGCTTTCACCAAGAAGTCTAATAACATACTTCGGCATTGTTGCATAAAGCTGACCTTGAATAAGCCAGAAGCCGGTGATGATC
>UOGD01000210.1_pt1 | contig 19561 bp, 16 predicted proteins | sample 1989731 | NCBI WGS metagenome assembly UOGD01 (sample SAMEA4712198, study PRJEB27164) | hydrothermal vent metagenome | biome: marine basaltic hydrothermal vent biome; feature: marine hydrothermal vent; material: mineral | place: Pacific Ocean | collected 2011-06-14/2011-07-23 | depth 1691 m | reverse complement strand
CCTGATTTTGAATTTCCAAGTCTTTCAGTCGCTGAATTTCTTTATCAAGATCAACCATCTCTCTATTATTTGATAAGATCAAATATGTAAATAAAAATGTTGTAATAAATAGGAATGGCAGAACTACAAAACTATGCCAGCCGAACTGTAAGAATTTTTGATTTTCAATGATATAACGGGGAAGAATATTTATTCCCTTCAACTCTTCATCCTTTTCCGCATAGAATTCATATGCAGCAGCTATCGGCACAGAATAAGTTGAAATATTATTCTGATCTTCTTCCTCAAGGTCAGCTAAATCAAACAGATCGAATTTTAATTCAGTAACGTTTGCTTCCGGGAAAGTACCGTAAAATGAAAGCACCAAATTTTCGGAGCGGTCCTCCCCGCAGAGAACAATATTATCAAGTCTCGGTATACCGCCATTTTCCATTTCTAAAAGAATTTTTGAAAAGTACACATCATACGTATTTAAGTTTGACGTGCCTATATCCAGCGTAGCACCAATATGACTTAGATTTTGTCCTTCGAGGAAGATCAGTTTACTATACTCTCTTCCTATATAAATAACTAGAGTATAATCTTCAGCGAAAAATTTAGTTGTTTTGGATACATAATTTGCAAGAGCAATTTCCGCATTCTTAATTGAGTTGATCTTATAGTAACGTTTTCCGTTATACCCCGCAACAGAATTAACAAGATTAACGCAAGAAACTTCCTTATCAATGAATACACATAAATATGTGTTTTCATCAATACTGATATAGTCAATATTATCTTTTAATACTGAAATACCTTTAGTTACTTGAATATCTTTAATTATTTTATCGAGAAGTTTATTTTTGTTTTTTTCATCAGAGTTTTCGTAGATATGGAAATTTACATTCGGGTCAGTAACTACAGGTACAAACTGTGCTTGATTTAAATTAAACTCAGCTAAAGAGGCAGCAATTAATTCAACATCTGTTGCATTAACATTTACTTTTTGCTGTGCTGTTCCAGTTCCACTATCGAGAGAATCAAAAGTAAGACCATCAGAAATATCTTCCTTACTGAAATCAGCTAATTGTTCGGTAGCGCTGGTCTCCAATTCAAGTTCTGTCTGCTCAACAGTAAATGTTGAATGAACACGTAATTTATCTTTTTCTCTTGAAATAACTGATAATTTTAAATCACTACCTTCACAATATATACATACAAGAGGCTTCATATTTTAAGATCCCCTGAGTAATTGTAACATTCTAGTTTTATTATTTGAATAACCAAGAGCCGTTTCCCTAGTAATTTTTCCTTCTTTCATAAGTCTTAGCAAATCTTGTTCCATTGTAATCATACCTTGAGGACCGCCCTGAACCATCATCATGTAAATTTCACTTGTATTGTTGTTTTTTATTGCAGCTTTAACACTTGGAGTAATGATTAAGACCTCTTTTGCCAATGTTCTTCTGCCATCAACAGTCGGGACAAGCTTTTGAGATACAATAGTAACAAGAACATCTGCAAGTCTGTTTCTTACCCTCTCCTGTTCCACAGGATTTACTTCTGCAATAATTCTATCAATTGATTCTGTTGCCGAAGATGTATGAAGCGTAGAAAATACTTTATGACCGGTATCAGTTACCTCTAAAGCAGCCATTATGGTCTCAGGATCCCTCATTTCACCTATTACTATTATATCAGGGTCTTGTCTTAAAGCCTGTACAACACCTTCTTGGAATGATAAAACATCTTTCCCAACTTCTCTATGCCTTATTATAGATTTATTCGATTTATGCACAAATTCAACCGGGGAAGAAATAACAATAATATGTACAGGTTCACTTTTATTATGATAATCAATAAAAGTATCCAGCGTTGTTGATTTACCTGACCCGGTGATACCGGTTACTAACGATAGACCAAACTTAATATATCTATGGCTCATCATTTTGATAGCGTTCGAATGAAAACCTAAAGAATCCAGAGGGAATACAGAAGCGGCGATCGACCTCATATTTAAAGCCAAAGTATCAAGATCAAAATAAGCATCTGCTCTAAAACGAACATCCTCGTTAAGTACATCATAATGAAATGAATAACTAAAATCAATATTCCTAGCGATCAATAAATGTTTACTTTGGCTCGGCGTTAAAATACTGACTATTAAAATTGCAGTTTCAAGGTAGTTAAATTTTGAAAGTTCTTCAACACGGCTTTTGTCGCCGTGGATTCTGAACCAAATATACTCTTCGGTACCATATCCGCCCACCTCAACGTCAGAAGCTTCTTTTTCAATCATTAATGTTAGTATATAGTTGAGAAGTTTATGAAGAACCAACTTATGATCAGCAGGCATTTCCTGCACTAAATCAATAACAAAACTGATCTTTTCAGGGCCAATTATTGACTTAGGTATTTTCTGAACATATTGTGCTAAAATTATTTTTGCTTCGGTCACTTAGAATTCCCGATCTTGGTGAGAAATTCTTCAATTGCTAAATTGAATTTAATAAAAAAAAATCAAAAAGTTAAAATTTTTTACTCATCCATCGTCCCGGCAAGAACTTCTTGCAATGAAGTTAGTCCTTCTTTTACTTTTTCTAGCCCGGATTCTCTCAATGATAACGTTCCATCTTTCCTTGCCTGCTGTCTTACTGCATCTTCATCAACTTCTTCACCCGCACGTACAACTAGCTCTCTAATCGCTTTAGTAAAGTAGAGCGCTTCATGTATTGCCATTCTGCCTTTATAACCTGAATGATTACATTTTTCACATCCCACAGGTTCATATATTGTATAATCTGACCATTCTTCAATATTAATACCGGCTCTTTCAGCAACTTTTTCATTTATTGACTCAACTTTTCGTTTACAATTATCGCACAATTTTCTAATAAGACGCTGTGCAACAATTATATTGATGGCATAAGCAATTAAGAACGGCTCAATTCCCATTTTATAAAGACGAGCAACCGCGCTTGGAGCGTCGTTTGTATGAAGAGTTGAAAATGTTAAGTGACCAGTGTTAGCAAGCTTTATAGCTGTTTCTGCTGTTTCCTTATCACGCATCTCACCAACAAGAACAATATCAGGGTCATGTCGTAGTATTGATCTAATCGCCTGCTCAAAATTCATTCTATAACCAATTTTTAACTGGCGTGCGCCTTCTATAACATATTCAACAGGGTCTTCAACTGTTAGAACATTTTTTGTTGGATCAATTACTTGATAAAGCGCAGCGACCAGGGTTGTACTTTTACCACTTCCTGTCGGTCCAGTTAAAATCACCATTCCCTGCGGTTGACTAATGGATCTTTGAAAAGCTTCATTTGCATATCCAACTAATCCTAACTTGCCTAGGTCCCTGATCACTTTTCTATCATCGAGTATTCTTATTACTATACTTTCGTACTTGTTCTTTAATTCAGTACCTACCATCGGCAGCACAGAAACTCTATAACGTATAATCGTATTATCAATAGGTCTCTGAATAAATCCGTCTTGTGCTCTTTCTCTTTCAAAGCGGTCAAGTCCTTTAGCTCTATCTTTTACTACTGCCATCACTGCTTCCGGCTGTACATTTTCCTGTGTGTGCCAAAGTGCAAGTTTACCGTCAATTCTAAAATGAATTTCAGTTCGCTTGCCGCTCTTAGGAATAATATGGATATCACTCACACCTCTCCTTACACCCTCAATCAATGCTGCCTCAATTAAATTGACAAGTGCGCTTTTATTTATTTCCGCATCCAGTTCTTCTTCGTCAACATTAGTTTCGTCGGTATCAACTGTAATTTCCTCGTCAGCTTCTTCAATAAGCTTTAAGAATTCATTCTGAGGCGGTGCAATAATTTCAATTAGGCTATCATAATCCTTCTTTCTTAGAAAATTTATCTCGAATTTTTTAATGTTAAGACTATAAACGATTTTTGCGATGGCTTTATCAGTTGGATCAACAGCGCCTAAAACAATTTTATCACGTAATTTATCATAGCTGTATGGTAAAATTTTATGAAGTAATAATTGATCTCGAACATCATCGCCTCTTAAGTTCAAAAGTCTTTTTATCTCTTCAATCCTTTCCTCAGGTAATTCACTAACTTGAATGTTTAATTCTTTGAAAGCATAAAGAACTGCAACTTCTCTGAATATTGTATCATGATCGAAACTAAGTTCCTGAACTAAAATCTGTGCAAGATTTCTTCTTTTCTTAGTTTGATCCTCTTGTTTTAATACTAATGCTTTTTCAAGTATATCATCATCAATTATCCCTTTTTTAAGTAAGAGATAACCAATTTTATCAGTAATTTCCAATTGAGAGTCGAGCATTTATATCTTCCTACTTATCTATTTAATTGCTGGGTTCGTTGGATTTATTGTCGCTGTTTCTGCTGAAACCAATGTCAATCCGATCATTACGATCATTATTACCATTGCTATAGCGACTTGAATTAATTCAATCACGTTTTTTAATCTAAATACAGTTTCGCTTTCATAATAGTTTGCTAACTGTAAGGTTGTGTTTTTTATCGTTCCGGTTTCTTCACCCGAGTGAAAGCGGGAAAGCGCTGTATCTGTAAATACACCTGCTGCTGCAAAGGATTCTGATATTCCAGCACCTTTTTTAATCATCATAGGAATTGAGATGGTTTTTATCTGATGTTCAAAATATGTGTTATCGGTTGCCTCTGCCGCAATTCTTATCGGTTCAATGCTTTCTGCCGAACCGCTGTATAAAGTATAAAACACCCTGCAGAATACTTCTATATATGTTTTATGGATCAATGAACCAATAACCGGTATTTTCATAATCCATTTATCGAGAAAAAGTTTTCCTTTTTTTGTCTTTTTCATTTGCCATAGCACAACTAATGGCGCTGCTGCTACTATTGTAACTAATAGCCAATTACCCATTAGGAAGTTACTAAATGCTAAAGTTGCCGCCGTCATGGGCGGTAAGGGAATATCAAATTTTAAAAATAGCTTTGCGGTTTCCGGGAAAATATATCCAACATAAAATAGAACCGCTAAAAATAATACAAAAAGAGTTATCATAGGTGTAATGAGAGCGCTTCTTAAATCCTTACGGAATTGCATTCTTCTTTCGAGAAATTTTGCCGTTGCTTTATAAATTTCTGTCATGTTACCGCTTTTCGCAGCCAGACCCAGCATATAAGCCGTAAATTTACCAAAAATATGTTCATACCTTATAAATGTTGTTTGACTATCAGCTCCCTTCTTAAGATCATTATTAATTTGTTTCAATGTTTCTCTTAAAGTTTTATTTTCAAGATCATTGATCAACAATGTCATAATTTCGCTGTAAGGAAGTTTTTGCTCAAGCAACTCAGCGCTAATTTTTACATATGATAATATTTCCTGATCAGGGGGTTTAGGACTCCATTCAAACAAATATTTATTTACGGAAACTACTTGATACCCCATTTTTGTGAGAGCTATTTTAACTTCTTCTTTAGTAAAAGCTCTCTGCTCTCCTTTTTGTACAGGTTCGTTGCCTCTTTTAATCTTATAAATAAAAGTGACCTTCTTTTCGATTGATTTTAATTTTAATTTATGTTTTTCAACCAATTTTTGAATTTGAGTTTTTCCATCTCGATAAGTTGGAGCAGACATTCCGCCGGTAACAATTTGCCCATTGGGTCTAATTGCATTAAATCTAAGTTCAATCATATTCGGTAAGTTCCTGTTAAAAAAATACTTTTTTAATCAAAATTTCAAACTATTTTAACTGTCGGCTTTCTAATAGCAAATATTAGGCCATAATTTTTGAGAATAGATCAATTGGTTGTTAATTAATGTATTTGAGTATTTATTCTATAATTACTCAAAAATAATTACATATAATTATTGAATTTACGCTCAATTATAAAACAACCAATAATGAAATCTTATTGTACCGATAATTAAAATATTGTTATTGTTTTATCAGCGATAAAGAATATTCTTCATTTGTAGGTAATAATTACTTTTAGGATTCGGGTTTAAGCTTAAACCTTGCTCTATAGTATTACCACCTCATACACTTCCCGCAGTTGTGGGACAGGTTGTTCTTTTGTAAATTATAACGTTATAATGTTAATAATTATTATTTGCTTTAGTTATTCGGAGCATAAAAATATTAGCTTATATTTATCAGAAACCGTTATAATAATTGATGGTTAACATGTAGAGCGAGCTTCAGCTCGCTTTTTTGAAATGTTGAGATTATGGGAAAGCGACATGAATGGCGCTCTACAAATTAAACTTAACTGAAATGGCTGAGTTCTAATTATAACAGCATTTTATTTGTTGTGTTTTTCTGTCATTCCCAAATGTTTTAATCGGGAATCTGCTTTGAATTATTTTAATAGATTGGATTCCCACTAAAAGCATGTGGGAATGACAAGTAATTGCTGTAATGCATAGAACTTAGCCACTGAAATTTTATATTAAGAATTACTTGTAGTTGAATTGATTAGAACAATAAGACCATTTAAAAAATGATGTGCACTCCAAATTATATACAATAAGATAAGCCATTAGTTTAAAATAGAATTTTTCAAAATTAAATGGGGATAAATAATTCGAGGACTAATGTCTTCTCCTTCTGTTATAAAAACCTTCAATAAAATTAAAAATCGTAAACATTTTTTCGATGACCAACTTTTACAACAACTATTGTAAAAGTCTGATCTAATATCTCATAAAGTATTCTATATTTCCCAACTCTTACGCGATATTCATTTTTATTTGAAAGTTTTATTGAATCGTGCCCTTTTGGATTAGTGGATAAATCATCAATTTTTTTTAAAACTCTTTTTAATTCAGACTTATTTAGCTTTTTTATTTCCTTTTCTGCTGAGCGTTTTATTTCTATATTATATTTTTTTATCACGTTTTAAATCAGCTAGTAACTTTTCATAAGTAATTGTTGGTTCATCTACTCTATCCTTGAATGTTTGTAAATCTTCCTCATCTTCCATAAGCATTTCTTTAATTGATATGTTCACTAAATCCGATATTGTTGTATCGGTCTCAGCCGCTTTCATTTTTAATGCTTTGTGAAGCCGTTGATTTAAATAAATTGTAGCTCTTTTCGTTGTTTCCATAATTCTTTTCTCCTGTTGTAGTAATTATAACATTATAACGTTATAATGTCAAGGATTATTATTTGCCTTAGTTATTCGGAGTATAAAAATAATAGCTTATATTTATCAGAAACCATTATAATAATTGATGGTTAACATGTAGAGCGAGTTTCAGCTCGCTTTGTTTAAATGTCAAGATTGTGGTAAAGCGACATGAATGTCGCTCTACAAATTAACTTAGTAATTCTTTAATTGTTAATAAGTTTGAAGCTGATTGTTTTTCTCTATTTTCATATTCAGAGACAATTTCAGAATCTAAAGCATTTTCATATAATTCAGCTAAAGATTTTTTTATTAGATTTGACGTGTCACAATTATAAAACTCTTTTAAGTGTTTTAATATTTTTTCTTCTTCGTTATTAAATCTAATCGATTTTACAGCCATGATTTATAAATCTCCTTTCGATGACCCATATAAATAACAATAATATCTTTATTATTTAAATAGAAAATAGCTCTGTATTTTCCTTTACGCAAACGATAATAGCTTCTTTCAAAACTCCCTTTTATCTTTTTTATATCAAAAAGCGAAAAATCTTCAGTCAATTCAAGTGATAGAAAAGCATTATGAAATTGCTGAACGATTGTCCTAGGTATCTCATGTTTCTTGATTTTCTTTTTTATACTATCATCATAAAAAATCATGTTTACAATGTATGACATTCGAAAGTGTATGTCAAGTAAAAAAATAAGTTGTTTAAGGACGATAGGTTTTGGGAACCACTTTTCTTAGGATATCACAGTTGTAAAAACAGGAAGAAATTAACCTTTGTAATACTAATAATCTATTATAACAATTGGGGTTTAACATGTAAAGCGAGTTTCAGCTCGCTTTGTTGGATGGTCGCGTAAGCAAAATAAGCGACATGAATGTCGCTCTACAAATAAGAGTAGTACGAAATTGTTAAATGATTGATTTTTTAGAGGGGATATATTAGCATCTTATAAAACCATGTTTAAAATGCATGACAATTTCATTATTTGTCAAGAGTATAAAAAAAGCCGATAAACATTTTCAGTTTATCAGCTTTTTATGAAAAGATAATACCTTATACTTAGTTATTAACCACTGAAGATATACTTGTCGGAGTTACTGTCATTGTAACCTTTACTACTGAACTACCATTCTTTTCAGTACCCAAACCAACGAGTGTAACAGTTGATGCATTTACTGTAGCACTATAAGTACCATTAGCTGTTGTATCTAATTGTGCAGGAATTGTCCAAGCAGTTCCCCCATTTGATGCGTTAAATGCATTTCCGCCACCAGCCATTGCTGCCGGTTTCCTATAATGCTGCTGCGCCATAGATGCTAAGTTTGTTAGATCAGATATAACTGCATTTCTGTTTGCTTCTATTGCGCTTGCAGTAAATACATTAATACCTACAACGACTGCTATACCGACTATAATTACACCAAGTACGATAAGTAAAAGTTGTTGTTGTCCCATTTTGTTACTCCTTAATTTGTTATTAGATATTAGTTAGTTGTTTTTAAGTATCAAAAAATCTCTTTATTATTTTAATTTATTATTTGCACTACATAATTATTTGGTGTTATCAACATATGTACCTCTACTGAATCTCCACCCGCTACAATTTCATTCCCAACTCCTGTTAATATAACCTGCTGTTCTGATACACTCGCTCGATAGCTTCCATTTTCAGTTGATCTTAACGTCGTAGGTATTTCCCAATTTGTAAATTTTCTTTCTCCACCACCGTAAACACTTGGGGTTTTATAATACTGTTGTGCCATTCCTCCAAGATGTAATAATTCATTTGTCACACTATCCCTTTTCGACTCTGCTGCGCTTGCTGCGAAAACATTGATCCCAACAACTATACCAAGTCCGACAATTATTATGCCTAACACTATCAATAAAAGTTGCTGCTGTCCCAAAATTTTCCTCTGTCATAATTTTATTAGTTCCGGCTGAGATCAATAAATTCTGTTCTCCCTAAATGACAATTTGTGTGCCAGTTTAAATTAGAATTGACTAAATCCTCAAAAATTGTTTAAACAAAGGCTTTTTTAAAATAAAACTACCAATATCAAGGTTAGAGGTTAGCAGATCGGATTTAATTTGTTTCGGTAAATACCGGAAACGACATGTAGTTTTTACAATACAATTTTTTAATGCGGTAAATTATACATGCATGTTTTACTAGTTAGGTAGAAGTTACTTGAAACAATTGAGAGTGAATAATAAGTAAATTGAAAGTTGAATTGGATAGGAAATATGTGCTTGTTTTGGGCTATATTCATATGTTTTGATATGTGTTTGTAAAGCGAGTTTCAACCTCGCTTTGTTGAGATGTTGAAACTGTAGGAAAGCGATATAAATGTTGCTATACAAAAATTAATTTATGTTTTTTAAGTAATACGAATTGATGTGCAAATCAAATAATTGTAATATATAAATGAGTCTAGTCTAAAAAGTAAAAATTAATAATGTCATTGCGAGCGAAGCGAAGCAATCTTTAGAATTTAGGTTAAAATCAGCAGATTGCTTCGGCAAAAAACGCCTCGCAATGACGGAAATAACCTTTTTAGACCAGACTCATAAATATTTTTTTTTTAATACTATGAGTTATTACAAAAGAAATCTTCCTCATTTTTAACCGGAAGGATATGTCTTCTTTATAACAACGCGGTTAACCGGTACAATTCCAAAGAATATCTATAATGAAATTAAATTAGAGTTTGATGAAGAGCTTAAAAATATAGCTTCGTATCAAGATGAAAAAATTAAACGAGAGAAGTATTCTGAATTACAAAAGTATAACTTTGTAAAATATGAAAGAATTTTAGATTCTTGTAAATATGGACACAAATGGCTTAGCGATGTACGAGTAGCAAATATTGTAAAAGAAGCACTGCATTATAGAGATAATGGTTTGTATGATCTTATAGCTTACACAATCATGCCAAATCATATTCATGTTGTTTTTAAGCCGATTGTAGAGCGAAAGGTATCTTTCGCTCCTAATGAAAATTCGTATCATCAAAAAGGCGATTCAGGCGAATCGCTTTACATAGTAACAAAAATATTGCAAGATTATAAAAAATTCACAGCTTGAGAAGCAAACAAAATATTAAATCGAACAGGCAATTTCTGGCAGCATGAAACCGTCATTATTGATTTTTAAACACACAAGGGTATGATTATAAACACATGCTATCATTCCGGCAATCATTTTAGCCGGAATCTTATTCAAACCGGGAGATTCCCGCTAGAAACATGCGGGTTTTAAATCCCGTTCTGCGGGGAATGATAGAAAAATTGGAAAAATATAAACAAATGAAAGTTTTGATCATGTTGTGAGAGATCAAAAGGAATTACTAAGGCTTGTAGAATATATTTTAAATAATTCTGTAAAAGCAGGTTTGTGCAACTCTTCGGATGATTGGAAGTGGAATTACTATAATCCAAGTTTTCTAGTTTAAATTGTAGAGCGAATCGCTGATTCGCTTTTGTTAATATATTGGGATTGTAAAAAAGCGATTCGGTGAATCGCTTTACATGAAAAGATTTCTATCTAACTTTAATATGAAGTTCTTTTAGCTGGGTTTCATCAACAGAAGAAGGAGATTCGTCCATTAATGATGCTCCGCTAGAAGTTTTTGGAAACGCAATTACATCTCTAATTGAATGATCTCCTGCAAAAAGCATTGCAAGTCTGTCAAATCCAAACGCAATTCCGCCATGAGGCGGAGCACCGTACTTAAATGCATTCATAAGAAAACCGAACTTAACATCAGCTTCTTCTTTTGAGATACCTAAAGCATCAAACATTTTAGATTGAAGCTCGGAATCATGGATCCTTATACTTCCACCAGCAATTTCATTACCGTCTAATACCAGATCATATGCCCTGGCTGAAACTTTTCCCGGGTCTGAGTCTAATAAATCAACTTCATCAAGATTAGGTGAAGTAAACGGATGATGCATTGCATAATATCGCTTTGTTTCCTCATCCCATTCTAACAGCGGAAATTCCGTAACCCAAAGTAACGAAGGTTTCTCACCATCTTTAATTAAGTCTAATCGTCTTGCCATTTCAAGTCTTAACGAGCCCATATATGAAAGCGACTTGAGTTTCGGTCCGGAAATCATAAATACGAGATCGCCCGATTTGGCATTTAAATTATCAATTATACCTTGTTTTTCGGCATCACTCATAAATTTGGCTACCGGCGCTTCCAAACCGTCTTCTTTTACTCTCATCCATATCAATCCGCCGGCGCCAAGCTGTTTTACATAGTTTGTAAGCACATCTAACTGATTTCGAGTATAATCAGCGCATTCTTTAGCTAAAAGTCCGGTAATTATACCGTTTTTCTCTAAAGTGTCTTTGAAAACTCTAAATTCTGAGTTTTCAAATACATGATTTAAAGTTACCATTTCAAGACCAAATCGGAGATCAGGTTTATCGCTACCATATTTTTCCATAGCTTCATTAAAACTTAACCTAGGAAGCGGAAGCTGGATGTCTATTCCTTTGATCTCTTTAAATAGTTTCTGCATGAGACCTTCTACCATCTTAAAAATATCCTCTTGGTCAACAAAGGACATTTCAACGTCTATTTGAGTAAATTCAGGTTGACGGTCTGCACGTAAGTCTTCGTCTCTAAAGCACTTAACAATCTGAAAGTACTTATCAAATCCGGAAACCATTAAGAGCTGCTTATATGTCTGCGGTGATTGAGGAAGCGCATAGAATTTTCCCCTGTGAATTCTGCTCGGTACAAGAAAATCTCGTGCGCCTTCCGGTGTTGATTTCATCAGCACCGGAGTTTCTATCTCTACAAAACTATTCTGATCAAAATAATTACGAACTATTTGATACATCTTATGACGAAGAAGCATATTCTTCTGCATTTTACTACGTCGTAAGTCTAAATACCTATACTTCAACCTGATATCTTCGTTAACGTCAGCATCATCCTGAATTGGGAACGGGGGAGTTTCAGCTTTATTAAGCACAATAAGTTTATCGACCATTATATCTATAAATCCGGTTGGAATTTTTGTATTTTCGGTATCTGCCGGACGTTTTCTTACCGTTCCTTCAACTGCAATTACAAATTCATTCCTAAGATCCTTCCCTATTTCATGCGCTTCAGCGTTATATGTCGGTTCAAAAACTATTTGTGTTATTCCGTATCTGTCTCTTAGATCAATAAATATTACCCCGCCTAAATCTCTTCTGGTATCAACCCAGCCGTTTAGAACAACTTTTTCACCAATGTTCGATTCTCTTAATTCGCCGCAAGTATGTGTTCTTCTTTTAAATTTCATTAAACGTATCAATTTGTTAAAAAATCAAGGGACAAAAATAATGAATATTGTTTCCTATTCAAAGAATTATTAACTATTTAATGAGTATTGTTTAATGTTTTCGAATATTTATTCATTCATCATTAAAAATTAAACCGATATCATTGTTATATTTAAAGTCAGAATAATTTCGCATCTGTCTTTTTAATATTGATAAAATTAAAAAAATGAAATATGGTATTAAAATAATCACCGGAAATATAAAATCCGGCAAAACAACTTACCTGCAAGAATTACTATCTTCACTTGAAAATGCTGCTGGTGTGATTCAAATTGCTGAGGAAAACAGACGATTTTTTATTGATATTTTGTCAGGCGAAAAAAAAGAATTAACCGCCCAAAATAAAAGTTCCGATACATTTAATATCGGGAATTTCATTTTCAGAAGATCTGCTTTCATCTGGGCAAAAGAAAAGCTAAGAGATGTACTGAAGAACGAACATAAAGTTATTGCGATAGATGAATTCGGTTTGCTTGAATTACACGACGAAGGACTTGAGCCGGTATTCAGTGAAATTATTAATAAAGTAAAATCAACTGCTGATCTTCAAACAATAATAATTATACGAGAATCATTGTTGAAAGATTTTCTAAAAAAATTTAATTTGAATGAAAGTGAGGTTGAAATTAAAGTAATTAAAAAAAACATTAGTCGATAGCTTTTAAATGGTTTATCCTTTTTATCTCACCGGCAATAACTATTATATCATTTTCTTGAAAAACATAATCCGGTTTTGGAACTACTCTTATTTGGTACTTTTTCTTTTTCGAGGATTTAATTGAAAGCACGTTAACATCATATTTGGCTCGTATATTAAGTTCTCGTATCGATCTCCCGATAAATGATTTAGGCACTTTGAATTCGGCAACAGAATATCCCTCAAGAAATTGAACATTCTTTTCCGCTTCTTTCATTGAAATGCTGCTGGCAAGATTAGAAGTTATTTCGATTCTGTTAATTTCTTTCTGATACGCATCTTGAATATCCGTACTCCAGATCATCCCTATCATTTTTTTTGAGTTTAAATTATCAACAACAGGTAAGCCTTCTAAATGATATTTATTCATCTTCTCAAGCGCACTATAACAATTATCATCTAGAAGCAATGGCTCAAACTCTTTATTGACCAAATCCCCGGCTATAAGAAGTGTACTTAAAGAATCTCTTTCAAACAAAAAATCCTTTAAATCATTTATTGATATTATTCCGATTATTGCCCCTTTGTCATCAACCACCGGATATTCAGGATCTTTCCTGCTCAGGACAAAATTTACAACCTCAGTAAAATTCTCTGAAACATTAATGCTTTCAAATTTACTGTGATAAACATCTTCAACAGGTATAGATTCTATTACATTTGTTTCAGCCCCTTCCTTTATATTGATTCCTCTCAACAAGAGTTTTAAAGTATAGATTGATTCACGTGACAAGTAAGACGAAAGAATCATACTCACAATTGAGGTTATCATAAGAGGGAGAATAATTTCATAGTCATATGTTAATTCAAAAACAATAATTATTGCTGTTATCGGAGCACGAGTCGTTCCCGCAACCAGTCCACCCATGGCAACTAATGCATACGCACCGGGACCAGCAGTAATAGTAGGGAAAAGATCATGGACAAAACTGCCGAAGAAAAATCCAAGCATAGCCCCCATAAAAAGTGACGGTGCAAAGATACCTCCCGATCCGCCAGAGCCCAAAGTTAATGAAGTGGCAAATATTTTTATAAAAACCAATATAAGTGCAAAATACCAGACCATATTTCCGTCAAGCGCCATATTGATTGAATCATATCCTACACCCATAATTTCCGGGAATACCAAAGCTATAATTCCAATAGCTAAACCACCAACAATCGGTTTATAATATTCTGGGATATGAAATTTATTATCGAAATAGTCCTCTGAAAAATATAACGCCTTAATAAACAGAAATGATGTTAATCCGCAGAGAGCGCCAAGAACGAAGTAAAAACCTATTTCATAAGGGCTGGCATATTCATAAGCATGGACATTAAATGCGGCAAGATTTCCCTCAAAACTATGAGATATCACTGTGGCCATAACTGAAGATATCACGATCGGAGAAAATTGTGCTACCGCAAAATCCATTAGAATAATTTCAACTGCGAACAGAGCGCCGGCAATAGGGGCATTAAATGCAGCGGCAATTCCCGCCGCAGCGCCGCAGCCTACAAGGGTTTTAAGCTTTTTGCTTGGAATTTTTATAAATTGTCCAACTGTTGAACCAATGCTCGAACCGATTTGAATAATAGGTCCTTCCCTTCCAACAGACCCGCCGGTTCCAATTGAGATAGCTGAAGCTAATGCTTTTATCAAAGCAACCCTCGGACGAATTCTGCCTCCATTAAGCAGAATAGCCTGCATTACTTCAGGCACACCGTGTCCCTTAGCTTCCGGGGCAAAAAAGTAAATTAAAGGACCAACTATTAACCCGCCGATTGCAGGAACCAATAATATAACGTACCATGGAGAGTTCATTATATTTTCAAGTATATTGCCCTCACCGGGGAATGACAACAAAGAAAATTCTTCAATTAAAAACCTGATGCCTACTGCAGAATAACCAGCTATCACTCCGATTATTATTGCAATAATTATCATAAAGGTGTGTTCGGTGAGTCGGGCTCTGTCAAAAAAATCACTAGTTCTTTGAGAGAAAGCTGAATAACTATTTTTAAATGATTTTGTCAAAAACTGAATTTCCGTAATTTATATAGTATTCGTTATTCTTTGATTTACTAAAATAGAACTAAATTCTAATGCAATCAAATTTGAATTGTTATTTTATTCAATGAAACATACCTTTGAATATTAATTTTAATTCTCTGTGACAAGATGAAAAAAGTTTTACTTATAATCCTTACATTTCTGTTCTTTAATCAGGATTACTTTGCCCAAGATCAAAAGTTTGATTCCTTGATAACTGCAGGTATTGACCAGATCTACAGTATTAAGTTCGATCAGGCAAGGTCAACATTTGAAGTTGTTAAAATGAACTATCCCCAGCATCCGGCTGGTAATTTTTTTACTGCAATGATTACCTGGTGGCGAATTTTACTTGATCTTGAAAATGAAGAATTTGATGATCTCTTTGAAGACCAGCTCGAAATAGTTATTGATCAGTGCGATGATATTTTAGATAACGATCCTAAAAATGTTGATGCATATTTTTTCAAAGGCGGTTCTTTGGGATTCAGAGGAAGACTTTATTCGATAAGAGGTGATTGGCTCGATGCTGCCGCAGACGGTAAAGATGCTCTTCCCCTTGTCTTTGCTGCTTATGAACTTGATTCAACAAATGTGGATGTTAAATTAGGTTTTGGTATCTATGATTATTTTGCTGCAGTAATTCCTGAAAAGTATCCAATGGTTCAGCCGCTAATGTTTTTCTTTCCTGAAGGCAACAAGGAAAAGGGTATTGAAGAATTAAAGACTGTTGCCGAGAAAGGCAAGTATGCTAAATATGAAGCTCAATATTTTTTAATGACTTTAAATTATTCTTTTGAAAGAAACGATAAAGAATGTTACAAGTACGCAAAAATGTTAAGCGATAAATTTCCCGATAACCCTCGCTTTCAAAGTTTTCTCGGCAGGATAAATGTCCGCATGAATAATTTACCTACCGCAGTTGAAATTTTTAGAGATGTTTTAGCTAAAGCGGATAGAAACTTAACCGGGTATAGTGCCAAAGTTAAAAGAGAAGCTCATTATTATATAGGACTGAACTATATGAGATCCGACAGTTTAGACTTAGCGCAGCAGCATTTTAAGGAGTGTGAGCAAATTTCTAGGAAAGTTGATGACGATGAAGAATCGGGATTTTTAATTAATGCTGTTCTTTATTTGGGTGAGATATACGACTTGAAAGGTGAAAGGAACAAAGCAATACAAAACTATGAGGAAGTGCTCGATTTTAGAGAATTCGGAAATTCACACGATAGAGCGGAAGAGTATTTAGAAAAGCCATATAAACAATAAACTAGAAAACAGCCGCAATACCAATTCTATGCAGAGCTCCGATAGATCCCATCGAGCTAAATGCATAATTGAATTTATAGCTGTTTAAATTTACTCCTAACCCAAAACTAAAGCCTGCTAAGCCTGATGATGCGCCGACCTTCTGCTGTTTTCTTTTATTGTTATCAAATCCAAAGCGAAGTTGAATAACTTTACTTAAAGTAAATTCAACTCCGGCATTAATATAATCGAATCGGTTGTCATCATTCAGCCTGCTGAAAGCAAAGAAAAGTTCAAGCGGTGTATGTTCCAGCTTTTTGGATACTCCAAGCTGAATCGAAGTAGGAAGATCCTCCTTAGTATAAGAATAGTAAGTTAGCTGACTTCCAATATTTAAAATCGAGAAGCCAAAATTCCAGCCTTTCTGCGGTATTAAATACTGAAGTCCTATATCACCGGCAAGACCCATAGATGAATATTCGTCAATGCTGGAGTAAATGAATTTTAAATTAACTCCGTAATAAAAATTTTGCGCAAGTGAATTTGCATAACCGATTAGCATTGAAAGATCACCGGCATTGAAATTACCGATCTTATTGCCATATTCATCCGCTTTATCAAAACTACCGTAACTTATATATTGAATGGCAGCGCCAAATCTTCCCAAACCACCAATTTCAAATGTGGATGATAGGCTTGCAGAGTTTATATCCATTAAATGTTTAACAAACGAAAAAGAGACAGGAGTTTTATGAATGGTTTTAAACCCGGCGGGATTATAAAAGATCACATCGGGATCATCTGCATTCGAAACATAAGTTCCGCCTAATGCAGCCGCTCTAGGACTCATTTCAATTCGTAAGAAATCATAGGTCGTCTGTGCAACAAGATGCGACGCAGCTAATAGAGATAAAAGGATTATAACCGATACTTTTTTCATAAAACCCTAAAATTTAAATACGAGTTTAAACATTATATAAAAAAATGGCAATGTTTGCGATCTTTTTCTGTTTCAATATTTAAGTTACCAAAAGTTCTAATTCATGAACAAGTGAAAAATCGGGAACATTTCATTATTTGTAATCAAAGCTTTACAGAACATCTCATAAATAATTTCAATAAATTTGACAACATAAATTTGAATTATATCCTAATATTAAAATGCCCTTAAAAAAATTCTCTTTTTCAAAACATTCAATTGCTTATTTATTAACAGTTGTTGTTATACTGTTTTTAATAGGAAGTATTTTTTTCTTTGATTCACAAACTATTTTTACCGAACAGTTAATTTTTTCAACTGTTCATGAAATTGAAAAAGAACTGAATGGTTATTTGAATCCTATTTCTAAATCCCTCCAGAAAATTAGGGAAGATGGAATAAATGACAAAATCAATATTAATAGTGAGCCTTCCCTTAATAAGTATTTTATTCCTTTATTAAAGGCATCTAAAAATATCTCTTCAATTAAATACTTTGATAATTCCGGTCATCAGTATTTATTATATAAAGAGAATAAAACATTCGTCTCAACATTTCGCATAGAAAAAACATTCAACAACGAAGTTGTATGGAAAAGGTGGAAGGACGTTAATAAGCAGATAAGCGAATGGAAACAAAATATTGAAAAAGATCCAATCAGGCAAAACTGGGCAAATTACTTTAAGTCGCAAACCAAATCCGACAGCATTTTCTGGCTGAAAGGGAGAGGTTTTGTGGATGTTTCAAGTGAAGAAATTACAGCTATTTCGTTTGGTAAAATTAATCAAACAGATACAATATTCGGTTGTGGAATTGGGGTTAAAATTAATAATATGATCTCCTCACTGCCGGAATTAAACTTATACTCAAATCCTAAAATATTCTTGATCAACAGCAGAAATCATATCATCCCGATTTCGATGGACTATAATAAGAAGAATGAAGATCTTGCTGCTGATAAATTATCCGATCCTTTGGTCGTTTCATTTTTATCAACATGGAAAGACCTGGGAAGTGACTCCACATCTTTTACGCTCGATTATAATAATGATATTTGGTGGGGTCAAGTTATTCCATTTGAAATCAGTAAAAGCAATTTAAAATTGGCTGTTGCCGTTTCCGAAAGCCAGCTTATTTTTGCTTATCTTTTCAACACTTATGTAATCACAGCGATTTTAATTATAATATTAATAATCATTACAATAGTTTTTTTCAGAAGAAGAGCAAAAAAAATTAAGCCCGGTGAAAAGTTAACCGAATCAGAACTGAAGCAATTACTTGAAGAAGGGGAATCAAAGTTCTTTGAGCTGAAGTCATCACTAAGATGGGATTACCGGGAAGAGAAAGTAAACAAGAAATTGGAAGAGGTGATTATTAAATCAATTTCCGCATTCAATAATTCCGAGGGCGGGTATTTGGTTATCGGTATTGACGATGATAAAAACATTTTGGGACTTAACAATGATTACGCTTCCCTAAAAAAGAACGACGCCGATTATTTTGAACTTCATCTAAGAAACTTGATCGGTTCGGCTTTTACAGTCCGCTACTCAGCAAGGAAGATAAACATTAATTTTATTACAATAGATAATAAAGAGATATGCGTGATTAAAATTGAAAAAGGTGAATATCCTCTTTTCTTAAAAACAACAGATAAAAACGGCAAGCAGATTGAAAAGTTTTATGTAAGAAGCGGAAATTCTTCACAGGAAATCGGATCATTAACTGAGATAAATGACTATATAAAAGTACGATTCAATTCGGAAAATAATTGATGTGAAATATGCTAACGGTTAGTGTATTAGCAGTTCCGTAGGCAGTTGGCATCTTCGTTTTCATACCAACTATGTCAGCAATAGCCTTATATTATTATTTATTTCAATCCAAATAACCCTATTGAAGTTATCGAAAGCAGAAGATTTAAAAATAATAATTCAGCCCTGCAGTAAGTGAAATTGTTTGAACTGTTTTATCAACGCCTCTTAATTGTTCGTTTGTATCAGCCTCAACAAGTCTTATGTTGTTCATAATGCACCACTTTGCTTTAAAATCAAGAAACAGTTTTTTCGTTAGCGCAGATAAAAAACCACCGCCTAATACAAGAGTTGTACTGCTCTCTTTTTCTATTG
>UOGD01000171.1_pt1 | contig 19945 bp, 16 predicted proteins | sample 1989731 | NCBI WGS metagenome assembly UOGD01 (sample SAMEA4712198, study PRJEB27164) | hydrothermal vent metagenome | biome: marine basaltic hydrothermal vent biome; feature: marine hydrothermal vent; material: mineral | place: Pacific Ocean | collected 2011-06-14/2011-07-23 | depth 1691 m | reverse complement strand
TGCCGTTATTGATAAGATAATCTCCAAGTATGAATTAGCTTTTGAATGATGATTTACTTATCATCAAAAGCCGCATCAAACGCTATGTTAGATGGTTCGAAGTTTATATCTTTCACAAACTGAAGAGCTTCTCTTGCGCCATATTCACGTTCCATACCGATATCTTCCCATTCAACTGAAAGCGGTCCGTTATAGTTTATATGGTTCAATGCTCTGATGATCTCTTCAAAATCAACATCACCATGACCAAGCGATCTGAAATCCCATCCACGGTCTTTATCCCCAAAATCAAGATGTGAAGCCAGGATCCCGCTTCTGCCATTCAACTGAACTGCGGCATCCTTCATATGTACGTGATATATTCTATCAGAGAATTCATAAATGAATTGTGCCGGGTCCATCATTTGCCATTGCAGGTGACTCGGATCAAAATTAAACCCGAATGTTTTTCTTCCGTCAATTGCTTCAATAGCTCGTTGCGCAGTAACAATATCAAACGCTATTTCCGTTGGATGAACCTCAAGTGCAAATTTAACACCGCATTCATCAAACACATCCAATATTGGATTCCACATCTCTGCAAAATATTTGAATCCTTCTTCGATTGTTTCAGAAGAAACCGGAGGAAAACTATAAAACATATGCCAGATTGAAGAGCCTGTGAATCCGTTAACAACATCTATGCCCAAGTTTTGAGCGGCGCGTGCTGTATTCTTCATCGCTTCTACAGCCCACTCACGCTTTTTCTCAGCGTTACCGGCACAATCCTTTGGCGCAAATATGTCGGAGCGGTTGTCGTTATTGGGATCGCACACTAACTGTCCAGCCAAGTGGTTACTGATAGAGAATAGTTTTAATCCATGTTTATTTAATATTTCCAATTGTTGTTCGCAGTAGCCTTTATCTGTTGCTGCTCGGTCAACATCCATGTGGTCGCCCCAGCAGGCAAGCTCTAAACCGTCGTATCCCCAGCTTGAAGTTTTTTCAGCTAAAACTTTTAGCGGAAGATCTGCCCACTGTCCGGTTGTTAATGTAATTGGTCTAGCCATTATTTAATCCTCTCTGTTACTTAAATTGAAGTCCATTTTTCATTATTTGTAGTATTCTTAATTACAGCATTAATAAATTTCATTCCTCTAACACCGTCATCGACATTAGGGAAATCAAGTATTAGTTCATTAGGTTCTTCTCCGGATTCTACCGCGCGAATAGTATCGCCGAAATTATTGTATATGTTAGCAATCGCTTCCAGCAATGCTTCAGGATGACCAGATGGTAATCTTGTTCCGCGAGCCGCAGCCTCACTTATTTTGCCAACATATTCATTACCTCTTTTCCAAACCTGCATTGGGTTGTTGGCATCTCTAACGTTCAAGAAATTTGGTTCTTCCTGATGCCATTCCAGACTTTTTTTGCTGCCGTATATCCAGATAGCGAGATTGTTCTCTTCACCAATAGAAATTTGGCTGCAGAAGAGAACTCCTTTAGAGCCGCTGTCAAATCGCAATAATACATTTGCATCATCATCAACCGGACGACCTTCAATATAAGAAGTAATATCAGCGCTTATTTCTGTAATTCTTAATCCGGTAAAGTACTCAGCAAGGTTTGCAGCGTGAATACCAATATCACCAATGCTTCCGCCCGCTCCGGTTTGTTTAGGATCGGTTCTCCATGTTGCCTGCATCTGACCGGTTTTTTCCAATGGAGTTGATAACCAGCCTTGGGGATATTGAACAACAACTTTGCGAATATCGCCAAGTTCGCCTTTCTTAATTAAATCTCTACCGAGTTTAGCCATCGGATAACCGGTGTAGGTGTGCATTAATCCAAAAACTTTACCCGTTTCTTTAACCAAAGCTTCTAACTCAAGCGCTTCTTCAACGCTTATTGTCATTGGCTTCTCGCACATTACATGGAAACCGGCTTTAAGAAAATCGCGAGCCATTGGGAAATGCCAATTGTTAGGAGTTGTTATTGATACGAAATCAATTCTCTCATCTTTAGGTAAAGAAAGTTCTCCGTCAATCATTTTTGTATAATCATCATAGATTCTTGAAGGATCGAGATGTAATTCGTTTCCCGTTTGTTTTGATTTCTCGGGATCAATATCAAATGCGCCTGCAACAATTTCAATATTTCCGTCAATACGCGCTGCTTTACGATGAACATCACCTATAAAAGCACCCGGACCACCACCGAGCATTCCCATCTTTAATTTCTTTTTCAATTATTCCTCCTTTATAATTTTCCCTAAATAAAATTGTTTAACTGTAAAAGACAAAGGTGGTCAAAACAAATTTAAAACCACCTTTGAAAACATTATTCATAATCTTTGATATTACTCAATCAATTCGGCTTTATACCCGCCTCGCTTTCTATCTCTAAAATACATTATGCCGAAAAGAATAGCTAAAACAATTGAAAGAGGTGCAACTCTTCTAAATGATATTTTGCCACCGTAATTTTCAGCAGGTCCCAAAATCTTTTTTGCCTCTTTTGATGCTTCTGCATTAGGATCAACCGCCATTGCACTGCGCAAAGCGTTCGCCGTTGCATATTTTGGTAATGTACCATTCACATTAACAGAGTCAAGAATTTCTTGAGCTGCATTAATTGCATTGTCATAATCTTCTGCTGTCTTCGCACCTTTCTGTGCTTTAATTTCAGGAAAAGTATCAACAATATGTTCGAGAACAATGGTTGTTTCTTTTACAGGAAGTTTTTCATGTAGATGATTATCAGCGATGCTGCCCATTATCGGTGAAGTTACCAAACCTACTATTATTGTTCCTACACCACCAACAAGGGCTAATGCTAATGCTCCGCCTTTAGGAATTCGTTCGGAAGTTACGCCAAGCATTGTAGGCCAGAAGTAGGAAACCCCAAGCGCAAAAACAGTTCCGGCTGTAATAGCCATTGCTAATGAATCAGTATAACTTAACCAGAACAAACCAATCCCACTAACTATTGCAGAAGACAATAATATTCCTGTTGGAGAAAGCTTATGCACGATTGGTCCCGCTTTATATCGCATTATTGCCATTAACAAATTGATCCAAACTAAAACTAAAATACCAGGAATGCCGGCTGATTCAAGTACTGCAGGTATCCATCTGTTCGGACCTAATTCAATTGATGCAGTCATCATCATTGCAATAACGAGAACCCAAAATAATGGTCGGAGTAAAGTGCTCTTTATCATATCTTTCCCGCTGACACCCGATTGAAGCCTTTCTGTTGCCGGGAATTTTTGTCCTAAGAATAAAATTCCATATGTAATAGTCGGAAGCAGAATTACCAAAAGTTTAATCTGATAACTTGATATTCCGATACTATCCAAACCGAAAGAGATAAGCCCGCCGATTACAATACCACCGGGAAACCAGACATGGAATTTATTCAGCATTTCGGTCTTGTTATCAGGGAATAGTGTTGCTATTAAAGGGTTAGCTGCTGCTTCGACAAGCCCGTTGCCCATAGCCAAAACTAATGCGCCGATAAAGAGCATAGTGAATCCATCGGCAAATATCATTGTAATAACACCGACGAAATGACCTAAAAAAGCAAGGCGGAATAGAAATTTCATTCCCAATACATCACAGAGAGGACCGAAGATAAATATAGTAATTGAAAATCCCCATAACGCTGCGCCACCGATCCAGCCAACCTCCGCATTTGTTAATACAAAGATTTCCTTCAGCGGTCCCATAATTGCACCGATAATTGCAAACGTTACAGACGTTGCAATCAATGCAAAATTGCTGCCCATGAATAATCTGCTAATATTTACACTACCAAGATTTTGAGCTTTGTCCATATTACAATCTCCCAAAAATTAATTCATATATTTTTGTTTTATCCGAATGAACTACGATAAGCTCCATCCATCGGCATATTCTCTAATCAAATAATCATTAGCTTCGGGTAAATTAGTAAACTCACCTTTTTCTCCGTCCCAATCAAGCACTGTATATTTCGGAGCCATACGTATAGCAATGTTGCCGAGCATCATGGTTTCAACAAGTCTTGATGCATATTCAAAATTAGAAGTTGCCTGAACATTATTCTTAATAGCTTCGAGCCATTCCTGATGAATACCGGGTGAACGTTTTATAGTTTTCGGAGGTTGTTTATATTCTTTCATTTTTGTTTCCGGGATAATGCGTGGACCTCTGCCGTAAGTTCCGCACATGATCTTACCTTTAGAACCATAATATAAAACACCGCCGTCGCTATCGCCCATTCTACGACCCGGCTCTAATTCTTCCGGTCTTGGGGGCATCATACCGCCGTCGTACCAAGTTAATTCAACAGGAGGTTTACCATTTCTTTCAGGGAATTGATAACGAATTACTTCAGCCACCGGCCAGCTTTCACCGTTAAATTTAGTGCTGCTAGCTTCTACAGTTACCGGGTAACGGAGGTCTAAATTCTCGTAAGGAACATCAAAAATATGAGCGCCCATATCGCCAAGTGCACCGGTGCCGAAATCACACCAGGCTCTCCAACTCCAAGGCATATAATCAGGATGATAAGGACGGTAAGGTGCAGGTCCTAACCACAGATTCCAATCAACACCTGGAGGAACCGAAGGAATTTCTGTTGGTCTGTCCATTCCGGTTTTCCATACAGGTCTGTTCGTCCAGCAGGCAACTTTATCAACCTCGCCAATAGCTCCGTCTTGCAGCCACTCGCGGATCAAACGGATTCCTTCACCGGCATGACCTTGATTTCCCATTTGAGTGATCACACCATATTTCTTTGCAGCATCTCTAAGAATTCGAGCTTCTTTAACCGAATGTGTCAATGGTTTTTGAACGAATACATTTTTACCATGCTTCATTGCAGTCATAGCAGCCATAGCATGAGAGTGATCAGGAATACTGACAGTTACTCCATCAATCCCTTTTTCTTTGTCAAGCATAACTCGGTAGTCTTTATATCTGGGAATACTCTCTAAGGTTTCAGCAAGTTCCATATTCCCGTCTTCCTTAGTTTTTTGTATTGTTTTATCAACTTGTCTATCGTCAACATCAGCAAAGGCAACAATATTAGCAGTCTGACTAATAGTTGTCATATCCGAACGACCTTTACCGCCAATACCGATTATTGCAATATTTAGTTTGTCACTCGGTGCAGTATATCCTTTTCCGCCGAGGACATCTCTTGGAACTATCGTAAAGGCTGCGCCGGTTAATGCGACACTATTTATAAATTTGCGCCTTGACATTCCGCTTTTTTCGTTTTCTTTCTTCATTTTAATTCTCCTTATATAAAAGATTAATTTTCTAATAATTTTTTCATTCTGTCAACTATCTGGGTTGTTCCCCTTACAGTATGATAAAAAACTTTCCAACTTGTTCCCATATAGTCCCAGATCAAATTTCCATTTTCTTCCAACAATGCAAACCATTCACCTTGATCCCAATTTATCACTTTGTTAAAAACAAAATCGTGAATATTTTTATAGGCATCAAGATAACGGCTGTCCTTGGTCAACTCATATGCATCCAGAAATCCGATCAGTGCTTCCGCCTGTTGCCAAAATTCTTTGGTCTTTTCTGTTGCCTCACCGTTTCTCTCACCCTCAACATAGATACCGCCGTATTTCCAATCAACTCCGTTTTTGTATGTGTGTTCATAAATTGGAATTACTCTGTCCAGACTTTCTTCACGGGGAATACCCAAAATATCTTGAGCATGCAGGTAAAGCCATGCAAGTTCTATGTTATGTCCGTAGGAAGTGATATCAGTATCCTTACCATCCTCATCAAAGCGATCACGTCCCCAAACGGTATCGAGTTCAACGTTTGCAATGGGTTCCCATTTATCTGTAAACATTGAAATACCGGTACCAGTCTTGGGTTCAACCATCTTATCGAATATTAGATCGATCACATCCGTCAATGCTTTTCTATGATTTTCAGCGCCGGTCAGTTCGTACAAAGTTGTAAAAGCTTCCATCAGATGCATGTGAACGTCTAGTGATTTATGCGCTTTTATATCACCCCGGGCTTGCTTCAAATTGAAAGAACGATCGAAGTGTTCAAAATATCCGTCATGTTCTTTATCAACAACCTTTGTTTGCAAGAGGTTAAATATTCTTACGGCTTCGTCTTTGGCAAACTTATCTCCGGTAAGAAGGGCATATTCAGAAAATCCGTAAATCAGGAAAGAATGTCCGTAGATGATTTTATTAACATCTTTAGGTGTTCCGTCTTCTTCAACAATCCAATAGTACCCGTCGTATTCTTTATCATGGAAGTGATTTTTTAGGAATTCAATTCCCTGTTGGATTGCTTCCTCACCATTCTGCCAATCAAATCCAAGACGCATAGCGTGAGATATTGTAAAAACAGCTCGGCATTGAGAGAGGAAAGATTTTTCAGTTACTTCAGTTCTATTTCCGTCTCTGTCGTAGTTCGTTTGAAAGCCGCCGAATTTAGGTTCTACTGCTTTCTCTACCCAGAACGGAATAAGTTTTTCATTCAGGTAATTTTCTGTTTTTACCAGATATTCTTTCAATACCTTTGCTTCCCCTGTATCCATTACTTCTCCAAATATTTATTCAACAATTACAAATGAATTTATTTTTTGCTTAGATCTTTATAAGCAAGTTCTTTAATTTCAATTGTTTGTCCGGGGTTATGACCTTGAATAGCAAAGTGACCCTTTTTGTAATCAGAGTCAGTATATTCAGTCATTAACTGACCGTTAACCCATATTTCCATTTTGTCGCCAACCATTTTAACTTTCATGGTGAACCATTCATTATCTTTGGTTATCAATGCTTTAGCTTTTGCAGTCGGTTTACCTGGTTTCCAGAGCCAGCCAGTGTGGGCATCCTGGTGATTATCTATTTGAGCTTCGTAGCCTACCGGCCAGCCGTCAGGATTATCTTTAGGAGGGTTGGCTCTAAAGTAAAGCCCGCTATTTCCGTTATCACTAATTTTGAATGTACCCTTAACTACAAAATCAGTAGCGACTGCATTTGTATAGATATGTCCCATCCCGCCTTTGCCTGTCATTATACCATCACGAACATCCCATTTTGCTTTGCCGCGTACAAACCAATTATCAAGGTTCTTTCCATTGAATAATGGAATCCATTCTGATTTTGCTACTTGTGAATTATTTTTAGCTTCGGTTTGTTTGTTTTGCTGACTGCATGAAATTAGCATGGCTGCTAGTGCAAAGACTAACGTAAATTTTTTCATATTTTCCTCTTCTGTTAAATTATGTAATATTTAGTTGATTAAATTTTATGATGTTGGCAGCTGAATTCATATGATTTTAAGCTTTATTTATCTAAAAACAGAGTAGTTTTACGAAAAAAAAGACAGAACAATTTTTAGCATTAAAAGAGAGACAATCGTTTGCATACTCGTAGTGTAAATTAAAAAAAAATTACTATTAAGACAAATCAATAATAGATTTTTATTGAATAATTATGAGTTTTAAGTAAATTAAAATCGTGTAGAAAGCTTAAAAAGGAAAATCTTCTGAAAAATCGACCTTCTCTTCAATTTTTTCCTCCTTTGGCGGTTCGGCTTTTAGGTGAACCACATTACTTTCAACATAGATAGCTTTATAAGGAATAGTCGGGCAGGCAAATTCACATGCGCCGCAGCCAATGCATATTTTTTCATTAACTTCAGGTATTTTGAGATTATTTTTATAAGGAACCATGGCCACTGCTTTTGTAGGACAATGTTCTGAACATGCACCACAGGCTGTTCCTTGGATTTGAACGACACAGTTATCTTTAATAAATTTGGCTTTACCTAACTGAGTTAGTTTTTTCTTTTCCGTATCAATCGGTTGTATCGCATTTGTCGGACATACCTCACTGCAAATTGTACATTCGTAATCGCAGAATCCTATTTTGTTGTCCATCATCGGCACCATCATTCCGAGAAATCCATACTCAAGAAAAGAAGGCTGCAGTACATGAGTAGGACAAGCGCTGATGCATAATTGACAAGCTGTGCAGCTATCAGTAAAATAATCAATCCCGACTGAACCCGGCGGTGTTATTGGGTTTGGTCTAATAACAGGTATCTTATTTTTTTTGTAAACCTCAATTTTCTTTTGGGCATATGAAATTCCAGTCAATGTTAATGAATATGAAACAAGATTAATTAGAAATGATCTTCTCTCATGATCGGTCTCATTTATTGCTGTTCTTTTCTCACCTAATAATTTTACCGGCTGAAATTCATATTTTAATCCATGTGTCGGGCAAACATCGAAACAATTAAAACAACTTACGCATCTAGTGAAATCAATGTATTCATTTTTTGTGTCAATACATTCCGATTTACAAACCGTTTCACATACACCGCAGCTAATGCATGTACTCTTGTTTACAACAATTCTAAAGAGTGAAAATTTTGATAGAAATCCCAAAAACGCTCCAACAGGACAAAGAGAATTACAGAAAAATCTTCCGTTCTTGTATGAAAAAAGTACTACGATAAATAGAACTGTAAATGCAAAGACTATTGCAAAAACATCAATGTTATTAAAAGTTGATGGCGATACGGAATAATTATCAAACATTTCCAGAACGTTGGAAATAATATTATTTGTTCCGATAATAATGGGTTTAATAAGATGGGTCAATATTCTGCCATAGTTGCTGTAAGGATCCAACGAATACAACAGGAATAAATTGCCGAATAGAAATGTAACTGCAGTAACGGTAAGAATTGAATAGCGAACCCAATTAAACGCCGGCTGGAAATTAAACCGGAGTCTTTTTTTCTCCCTTTTTAGAATTTTTCGTTTTGAATAGATAACGATATCCTGCAGAATGCCCAACGGACAAACAGTTGAACAGTAAATCCTCCCGGAAAATAGTGTGGCAAGAATAATAATTACGAACCCGATTGCAGCTACTGAGGTGATATTAATAAACTCCAAAAGGGAAGGTACAAACTGAAGAAACAGAACCTTCTCAGAAAGACTTCTTGTCCAAACTCCTGTTATATCAAGAAAAAGTATTGATGTGAATATTAAAAATATAATAGAAGTAACAACTCGAATTTTTTTTAAGCGAGAAAGCATATGAACTTAAATTTTAATACGGCTGATGGATAAATTTTTAAGGTTCATTGTTCCTATTCCCATTTCATCGGCAATCTTTATATAATCAATATCTTCCGGATCACTTCCGAATAATTTTGTTGCGGCAGTGTCAGCTGCAACAATATCCGGAGAAATGATTTGTGACTTGTAAATCACGCAGTCGTTTTTTGATACACCTTTGGGCCCGTTCTTTTTCATTACGCTGTATGCATCAATAATATTCAAGTCCGGTTTTCGGTAAGTAGGAAAATCAGCAATACATTGATTAAGGTCATTGCGATGCCAGAATCTTCTATCCCAAACTGCGCCCATCAAATTTTTCATTGCAATACTTAACTCGGTTGAACTGTGATGTTTTAAGACCGGAATATTTATGAAAACATCGGATTCCAGTATTAACTCGTGGACTGATGCTTTTTTAAGTGACTTACCTCCGCTTATGGAAACTTCTTGGAAATAACTTTCGCTATTTCCTGGTACTATTTTGCCACCCGCATTTTTAACAGCTTCCTCAATACTGCTATTCGTGTAACATAGCTGCCAATTATCACAAGTGTGATCAAATACATAAACATCCTTGGCGCCTGCTTCGTAGCAGCGTTTAACGACTCTGCCTATCAATTTCGGATTTGTGTTAGCAGCTCTTTCCGGTTCAGCATTCCAACCGATGTTTGGTTTAATAACTACAACTTGGTTCTTTTTGACGAAACGCTCAATTCCTCCAAAAGCTTGAATAGCTTTATCAAACATTACATCGGGCTCTCCGCCTTTAATGGCGGCAAGGTCATATAAAATATTGTTTTCGGATTTTCTAACATTGGATAATAATCTCGGAGCAGTTCCGAAAGAAAGTGCGGTAAATGCTGCCATTCCGGCGCCAAAGCTGTTCTTGAAAAATTTTCTTCTATTCATTTTATCTCCATCGCTTTTGGAATCAAAACTTATTGAAAACATACCGCAGAATATTTTGAGAGTATCTATTTAACAAGATAAAAATATATTGTTCTTGATTCAAGTGATATTCATATTTTTGACCCGAATATAAATAAGATTTTCCGTTCAGTACTTAATGATCCAAAAATAAAAATATTTAATACCTAGGATGTTTTTTTTTTAACAAATACTTATAGTAATTTGCTGATCGGTAGCCTGTAAAAAGATCGTCAATAGTTTACTTTGGCACAATAATTGACAAAAATCTTTATTGTTGGGACTTAAAACATTGGGAGAATCATATATGAATATTTTAAAAACTTCTCAGAAGATTATATTAATTATCTTTCTGTTTTTTTCTTTCACGAACACAAAAACTATTGCCCAAGTTAATGGTTATGATCTAAAATACGGAATATCTCTTCATGGATTATTGCCTGATACTGATTTTCCGAATGACGATATCAGATTCTCCTACTTAGCTCGAGGTCTTGTGAGATATGAACTCACCACAGAACTTGAGCTTGGATTCGGAGCCGGTTATGGAATGCTTGCAGGTTATGATTTTGATCATAATCTATGGGAAACTTCTTTGATCCCAATAGATTTAAAATTTATTGTTAGTCCTTTTCACATAGATACTTTCAGCCCGTATGTTTATGCTGGGGGTGGAATATTAGGCTGGTCAATTTTAACAAGCCAAACACAATCGCCGGTGCCGGTTAAGGATAGCGGTTGGGACCCGATAATTCCTTACGGTGTTGGTTTTGAGTTCGCCTTAACTGAAAATATTATTCTTGATCTTAGCGGCGGTTATACATTTACTTTTACCGATAAGTTGAATGGTTATAAACATAAGGCTTCCAGAGAAAGTTACCATGACAGCTACTTTGATGCCGGTCTTGGAATCACCATAGTTGTTGGCAGTTCCGCATCGGATGCTGATAACGATGCTCTTCTAAAGAAAGATGAAGTTCTGATTGGAACTGATCCTGATAATTCCGATTCCGATTGGGACGGCTTGAATGACGGAGAAGAAGTCATAAAATACAATACCGATCCTTTGAACAAAGATAGCGATAATGACGGCTTAAGCGATCATGATGAAATAAAGATTTATACATCAGATCCAAATAATGTTGATACCGATGACGATGCAATTAATGATTTTGATGAGGTTAGCAAATATAGAACCGATCCGTTGAATGCTGATACTGACAGAGATAAATTATCTGACTACGAAGAAATATTTATTTACAAAACTGATCCATCAAAAGCAGATACCGATAGTGATGGTTTATCCGATTACATTGAAGTTACCAGAGCTTATACTGATCCGCTTCGTGATGATACCGACAGCGACGGATTGGTTGACGGTGCGGAGATCAAGATATATAGAACTAATCCGCTGAACTATGATACCGACGGCGGTTCGGTTGATGATAAAACAGAAGTTGAACGAGGAACCAATCCAAATGATCCTAAAGATGATAAAGTAAAACAAACCTCTGCTCCGGTAGTTTTAGAGGGTGTAACATTTCCGTCAGGTAAAGCAATAGTATCGCCAGAATCAGAAAAAGCTTTGATGGAAGTATTCAATACATTGAACTCACATCCAAACATTAAAGTAGAGCTTCGCGGATACACCGATAATACCGGAAGCGCTTCGGCTAATTTGCAATTATCACAAAAAAGAGCGGATGCAGTAAAAAATTGGCTGGTCAATAAAGGAATAGCTCCAAGCAGAATTAAAGCGATTGGTTTTGGTGAAGCAAATCCGATAGCAGATAATAATACGGAAGCGGGAAGAAGACTCAACCGAAGAATTGAGTTCATACAAATATCTCAGTAAAGTTATATAAATCGAAATATTTTTGAAACTATTGAATAGATCCCTCATCAAATAAGATGAGGGATTTTTATATTTAAAGGAATAAATGGAACATTTTAGTTCTAAACGATGTAATATCAATAATTATGAAAAATTGATTAAAATGATGGAGTAAAAATGAATGCAGAAGTAATGGCGGTAAATGCTGCTGAACTTGAACAAAGAAGTTTTATTACAAAAGTTTATAAATGGATGGGATTTGGTCTGTTGTTAACGGCTTTAGCCGCATACTTAGCAGCAAGTTCGGAATCCTTTGTTTACTTGCTTACACAAAACAGCATACTTTTTTACGGATTAATTATCGGTGAACTTGGACTGGTAATTTTTCTTTCGGCAAGAATTCAGAAGATGAGCGCTGAAGCTGCAGCGGGGTCCTTTATCATCTATTCAATATTGAACGGTTTAACTCTTTCGCTCATTCTATTGTTATATACCGGTGCATCAATTGCCTCAACATTTTTATCAACCGCGTTAACATTCGGGGCAATGAGCGCTTACGGTTATTTCACCAAAAGAGATCTTACAACAATGGGAAGTTATTTATACATGGCTCTTATCGGTTTGATAATTGCTTCTGTTGTAAATATGTTTTGGGCTAACAGCACATTGTATTGGATTGTATCTTATGTCGGAATTTTAATTTTTGTTGGATTAACCGCATATGACACACAGAAAATCAAAAAGATTGGTGCCACTGTGAATATGGATGATGAGCAAACCACGCAGAAATTGGCGATAATGGGAGCATTAGCTTTGTATTTAGATTTCATTAATCTCTTTTTAATGCTGCTTAGAGTTGCCGGAGATAGAAGATAATGAGATCATAAATGAAGAAACTTTTTTTAATTAAAAATTTAACGAATGAAATAATTGAATTTGATAATCTAGTTGAAGCTGAAAAGAGATTTCTAAACTTTTCTAATTCAACTGAGCTGATAGAAAAAGATAAACTTAACAATGAGAAGGTCATCAAAAGTAGAACTCATAAAAAAGTTGGACAGATAGAGATCAATAATAAATGTGTTTATATAAAAGTTCCTTTCTTTCAGCCAAGTGATAAACCGGAGATCAAAATATCAAAGATCGGTGAATCTCCAAAACAACTAAGAAGCAAAATGGACGTAATAGACGAAGTGTGGGAATAATAATTTTAATCGCGAATTTTCTTTTGTGAAAAAACCATTCGGTATTTCCAGAATCAAATCACAATTATATTTCGTTTTGTAAACTAAATGACAGAATTTTACGTTAATAATTGTTTATATTTATAATAAGAGTTAGAGTGTTTTTTAAATAACTAATACGAAAAGGAGAAATAAAGTGAAAAAAGTAAGTGTTTTATTAATTGCAATATTGTTTTTATTCGGCTGTTCAGATTCCAACAAATCAACCGCTGGTGATAAAACTGGTTTATATTGGTATACCAATATAGATGAAGCTATAAAAGTAGCCCAAAAAGAAGACAAACCGATTCTTCTTCAATTTTCAGGTTCTGACTGGTGTAAGTGGTGTATAAAATTGAATAACGAAGTACTTCACACAAAAGAATTTGCAGATTACGCAAAAGATAATATGATTTTAGTTAATTTAGATTTTCCTAGAACAATTCCGCAATCTGACGAAGTAAAAGCTTATAATCAATCAATGGCGCAGAAGTATGGGGTCAGAGGATTTCCGACAGTTCTTTTGATGGATAAGGATGGCAATGTTGTTCTAGTTACCGGTTATCAGCCAGGTGGTCCTAAAGCATATATTCAGCATATAAAAGATGCTTATAAATCCAAAGGATAAATCTTAAATTTATATTTCAAAGAAAAACCCAATCTGTTTTGCAAGATTGGGTTTTTTTACTCATTGAATTTAATAAACAAATTATTTGTCTAGTATCTCCTCTATCTGATCCATCACATCATTCATTCTTTTAATTGCCAGATCAAAAGGCTCTGCCGACATAGGGTCAACCCCTGCTTTCTTGATCAGGTTTATCGGGTAATCAGAACCGCCGCCTTTAATGATATTAAAATATTTTTCTACAGCAGGTTTTCCTTCTGCAAGTATCTTTTCAGAAAATGCCGTTGCATAAATTATCGATGTTGAGTATTGATAAACGTAATAATTATAATAAAAGTGTGGAATATAAGCCCATTCATACTGAATATAAGGATCAACCACGCAGATGCCTTCATCGTTTCCGTAATACTTTTTAACAATGTCATAATATAACTTGCTCATTATCTCACCGTTCAGCGGCTCGCCATTTTCAATTTTTGTATGGATATCCAATTCAAACTCTGCAAAAGAAACTTGTCGGAATAATGTGTTTCTTAAATTTTCTAAATAGCTTCCCAGTAAAAAGAGTTTTTCTTTTTCATTTTTCGCATGTTTGATCATATAATCATTTAAGAGATTTTCATTACAAGTTGATGCTATTTCAGCAACAAAAATAGGGTACTGCGAAGTTTGGTAAGGTTGGTTCTGATTCGATAAATAAGAATGCATCGTATGCCCTAGTTCATGAGCAAGTGTGGAAAGGGAATTGTAGTCATCCGTCCAGTTCATTAGAATATATGGGTGGTTGTCATACTCGCTGCCGGTTGAATACGCACCGCTTCTTTTTCCTTCTGTCGGATAGTAATCAATCCACCTATTCTTGAAGGCTTTCTCGAGAACTGCAGTATATTCTTTGCCTAACGGAGCTAATCCTTTCAGAATTTCCTGTTGTCCTTCATCAACTGTGAATTTCATATTAACTTTTTCAACGATAGAAGTATAAAGATCATAATAATGCAGAGTATCAAGTCCGAGCATTCTTTTCTTCAATCTTAAAAAACGGTGAAGGGTGGGCAGATTGTTATTTATCTGTTTAATTAGATTTTTATAAACGGAAGTAGGGACATTAAATTTATTTAACGCCGCTTCTAATGCAGTATCATATTTCCTATCTTTAGCAAAGACATAGTCGGTTTTAACATGTCCGGTTAAATTTGCTCCGATAGTTTTTTCAAAACGACCATACTTATTAAAGAATTCCCTGAAAACTTTTTCTCTATCTGCTCTATTCGGATTTGTTCTGTTTTTTACATAACCGGATGATGTTAATTTAACCTTTTCTCCGTTCGATAATATTATTTCGGGTGAAGGCATCTCGGAATTTGTGAATATGCCGTAAACATTATATTGGTTTGATGCAGTAAGTCCGAAGCTGGCAAGAATTTTTTCTTCACCTTCCGTTAGTGTATGAGGTCTTAGTCTCTGAATATTATCAAGAATGATTTTATAGTCTTTTAATTCTGGTTGATCTTTATAGAATTGAGCCATTTTATTCTTATCAATTCTAAGTACCTCGGGGTCAAAAAAGGACGCAGCTTCGGAAAGCTTTGTCCCAAGCGCGTCAGCTTGCGAAGCTAAAGATTCATTGAAACTGTTACCTAAGTCTTGATCTTTTAATCGTAAAGCATAACTGGAAAACTTTGAAAATTCTCTGTAGATACTGTACATGGTTTTCAATGTGTAGAGCAGATTATCCGCGCTCTCGGCAAGCTTGCCTTTAAACTTGGTTATTTCGTCTATTCGATTTTCAATTCTTGTTTTGTCTTGTTGCCACTCATCAACTGAAGAATACAGATCTTTAAGATTCCACTTGTACTTATCATCAATGTTCTCCCGCTTAAGAGTTTGTGCATTGATGAATGTAGAAAGGAATAAAAAAACCAGTAGTGATTTGATCAAAATTCTTTTCATCTTTTCCTCGTATTTAATTATAAATTATTTGTAATTAAAATTACATAATTGCAAAATCAAGTACTATAATTTTGAAGGAGAAGAAGAAAATATTGTTTGATATTTCTAAAAGGTTAAATTCTTGGAGTCTTTATAGAACATTAGCATAATTATATATGCCGATGCATTTAATTCATAAGGAAATAATAATTACACAAAATATATTTCAGTTAATATTCTTTATATTCTTGTCCTTTGTACGGGTTAGAAAAAGTAAAGACACAGTTACAATTATTACTATTACACTTATCAGTAAAGTAAGATCCAAACCCCAGATAAAATGATCTTGCCATTCTTTCCTCGGTCCGAATAGCTCATCCTGTATTTCTATCAGAACTTGGGTCTTTGTGAATATTTCAGCGCCGTAAGCTAACCAAACAATAAAAGCGATTGCTATTAAAATGAATCCGGTTAATCTTATTCGCTTTTGTGTTTTATTTAAAATTGGACAATTCATTTGTACTCCCAATTATTTTGATCGCAATATAATAATTGAATCTTAGCACTAATTATAATTTAAACAAACTTGTAAATCGATTTTTAACTTTGTTGTTATTCACAGCCATTGCCAAAGCTCTCTTTGTACCAATAATGATAAGCAATCTTGTAGCACGAGTGATTGCAGTATAGAGCAGATTACGTTGAAGCATCATATAGTGAGCTGTGGATACCGGCAAAATAATGCATGGGAACTCGCTGCCTTGGCTTTTATGAACGGTAACAGCGTATGCAAGAGTGATCTCATCAAGGTCTTCATAAGCATATTCAACTAGTTTTCCATCAAAGGAAATATACATTGTTTTACTTTCTTCATTTACTCCCACTACCGAACCGATATCTCCGTTGAATACATTTTTATTATAGTTATTACGAAGCTGCATAACTTTATCATTTGCTTTGAACTTGCGTTCACCTTGTGAATAAACTGTTTCAGAATAATTCAGATTTTGCTGCATCAACTTATTTAATGCTGTAACGCCAACATCGCCTTTGTAAATTGGAGAGAGAACTTGGATATCACCCACCGGGTCAAGCCCAAAATGACCTGGTAATTTGTCTTTACACAAGTAGAGAATTTTCCCCGGAATTTTTTTATTATCTGTTTCCTCAACGAAAATGAAATCGGAATCTTTGATATAATTCAATGCAGGTATCTCGCCGCGATTTATTCGGTGAGCGTTCAAAACTATATCGCTGTGTTTAGCCTGTCTGAAAATTACATTTAGTTTTATAACCGGAATTTTATCACTACTGATCAAATCCTTAAGCACATTACCGGCTCCAACCGATGGAAGCTGGTCAGCATCACCGACAAATATAACCGTTGTGTTTTTATTTATCGCAGTTATAAGATGATACATTAAAATAGTATCTATCATAGAAACTTCGTCAACTATCAGCAAGTCGGCTTCCAGCGGTATTTCGGAGTTGTAATTAAATGTATTTTCATGCGGATTATATTCCAGTAATCGATGAATGGTTTTTGCTTCCAGTCCAATTACTTCAGTCATTCGTTTTGCCGCCCTGCCTGTAGGGGCTGCGAGTAGAATTTTTTTATTGAAGAATTTGTATATCTGGATGATTCCCTTTAAGGTAGTGGTCTTCCCGGTTCCAGGTCCGCCTGTAATTATTAAAAACTTGTTTTCGATGGATGACTTAATTGCATCCAATTGTTCCGGAGAATAATTTTCTTTTAGTAAAGACATTGCCTTAGCATGTTCTTTCTGCATATCAGAAGGAAAGGCTAAAAGATAATTTATTGAATTTTCAATTTCCCTCTCAGCGTTATAAAAATCGGAGAGATATACATTATTGTTTTGCGTAACAATTTCTCCTTCATTTTCAAGCTGTAAAAGTAATGGGTCGGAATATGCCAGTTCAAACTGGAGTATAAAGGAGCATTCACGTACGAGGTCAACCTCCGGTATAAAAACGTGCCCGTTTCTAACAGCTTCCGATAATATATGTATTATCCCGGCTTTTATTCTGACAGGATCATGTTCGGTAAAACCAAGGTTTCTGCCAATGTTGTCCGCAACTTTAAATCCGATTCCCCAAACATCATTTATTAAACGGTAAGGATTTTCTTTTATCTTCTCAGGTGCGGCGTCTCCGTAAGTCTTATAAATTTTGAGAGAATACGCTGTAGAAATTCCGTGTGACTGAAGAAAGAGCATCACATTTTTAATCCCTTTCTGCTCTTCCCACCCTTTCTTAATTACATCGAGCTTTTTAACCCCGATACCTTCAATCTCAAGTAATCTGCCGATGTTATTATCCAGAATATCTAAGGCTCGTTCACCGAATTTCCTCACTATTCTCTCTGCAGTAACTTTTCCAACTCCCTTGATCAAACCTGAACCGAGATATTTCTTTATACCGATTTCAGTAGTTGGATAGTGTACTTCAAACGATTCTACCTTGAATTGCCTGCCGTATTTAGGATGATTGATCCAAGAACCGGTCAATTCAACTTGATCGCCTTCGTTAAGTTTGGGCAAATTCCCTACAACTAAAGTTCTATCTTCCAACTTGAATACAGAATATCCATTCCCTTCACTATAGAATAGATAAATATCGATTATTCCTTTAATTTGTTCCATATAAAGAATTTAATAAATTGATTTGGTTTGTAAATCTATGATTAAAGTTATAGAAAAGAAAATTACGAAATACCTTTTTATTTTAGAGTATAGATATGACAGTCAAAAATAAAACAATATTTTATATATTATTCGCAGCTTTGTACCTTTACGATTAAACATGAAAAAGATAAGAGCAAATAATCAGCACTATGATGCTTGGCTTCATTGGGATGTAACAAAACGATGCAATTTGGATTGCGAGTATTGCTTCGGGAAAATAAAAGATCTAAGTGTGAAGGTAAATTCGATTGATATTAAAAGACTCATGGTAACTCTTGATAAAACCGGGAAGATATTCAGAATCAGCCTTACCGGCGGTGAGCCGACAATGATACCGAATTTTATCGAAGCTGTTAAAGTCATTACCGAAAAGCATTATGTATCTTTCAACACAAATCTGATAACAAAAAATTTATTAAAAATAATTGATGAAATTAATCCCGAAAGAATTCTGCATATCCATGCCTCACTACATTACAACGAACTTGTTAAGAAAAACTTACTTAAAAGATTTATAAATAATTTCAAATTATTACACAAAAATGGCTTTAACATTTATGCAGAGGCAATTGCTTATCCACCGCTAAAGGATAAACTGAATGAATTAAAATCGATTATGCAAAAAGAAATAATTGACTTTAGCTTTGCACCGTTTTACGGAAAGTTAGAAGAAAAAATTTACCCAGAGTCTTATACCGATTCCGAACTGAAATTATTTGGTTTGACAAATGATGAAATAAGCTGCTTCTTACAAAAGGATAAACTTTGCAATGCGGGATATAATGCTGCAGTAGTTTTCTCAAACGGCAATATTTATCCATGTCACCAAATAAAGGAAAAGATTGGAAATATTTATAATCAGATAAATTTCAGTAAAAGCCTAATTAGATGTCCATCTAAAAAATGCGGCTGTCCGTTAAATAAGTATGATGAATATTTGTTTAATGCAGCAAAAGCATCAAGTGAAATCTGAAATTGTTAAGGTCAAAATTTAATAGAAACTAAAACAAAAAAGCTTCATCATATAAAAAAATATGGGGTATATAATCATCACCCGTGATTCTGATTAATAATTTCTTTATATGATATGGGCATAGAGCCTGTTCAATTAACTTAAAAATAGTAGCCCACTGCTTGTAGATGTTCGTCTATTATATCTAAAGACATATTCATCAAGATAATATCCCAGCTTGTTTTTATTTAAATAGCTTTGATGTGTACCTATCAACCATCTTTTTAATAATGAAGCAATTCGATGAACATTAGGTAATACTTCTTCTTCAGCATCTTTTACAACAGACTTTTGGATTTTATGCTCATACCCCATATTGATTAAATTATTATAGCTTGGCCATCCATCAGTAATAATTGCAGATGATTGTTTGATGTTTGTTTCGATAAATTCTTTTAGACTTTCACTTGAAGCATCTGAAATTTTTGATATTCTAACTCTACCAGTTTTTCTTCCTTTGACTTCTACAGCAACAGCAATTAGACTTTTTCCCTCAGCACCTCGTCCTCTTTTTCCAGTTGCTTTTCCTCCAATCATCACCTCATCAACCTCAATAATTCCTTGCAATTTAGTTCTGGTACTTAAGACCAT